>OFGN01000018.1_pt1 | contig 157339 bp, 150 predicted proteins | sample 1521821 | NCBI WGS metagenome assembly OFGN01 (sample SAMEA3504094, study PRJEB24116) | mouse gut metagenome | biome: mouse gut; feature: mouse-associated habitat; material: faeces | place: Denmark | collected 2011
TTTTGTGTGTATTTGAAACTTAAACCTGAAAAACAGTATGTTTTTCAGCGGCCTCCATGACACAGGGGAGTGGGAAGGAAGGTAAGTCCGGCAGGCCGGACTGGAATTAAGACCCCAACCCCTTAAAAGGGGCTATGATGTTGCGGCAGTAGGGCGCAAACAAAATCCTCCTACCCCCATTAGAATGCCGTAAAGTTCCCGGCCGTGAGGGGATAACCGGATTTGCGCCTGACTTGAGGGGAAAGCCCTGCACACTGTTTAAAAGCCGTACTTAGTTTTTGCTATGCCCTGTTTACATCCGGGCTTCTTCCGGGATGTATGCCGGATACCGTTTCCCGTATACCCTGCACCGTATCAGTCAGCCGCACTAAATTCGCTACGTTTTTCCGGACAACAGATCCGGAGAGTCAGGCAGGTTGCCCGGAAAAACTACCTCATTAAGTGCTTTGTGACAGCTTAGACGCTAAGCATTTTATGATCAAGGAAACACGGGGGACAGCAGTACTACATTCATGCAAGACTTAGGAGTTTCCGGCTGTCAGAGAGTACGGATAAATTGCATGATAAGGGTAGTCCCGACAGGGATATACTGCACAAAAGCGTCACGTTCCTGCAACTGACAGTCAATCAGGTAGCGGTTGATCTTCATTTCTATGTCGCTGGAAAGCATTAAAGTGTCAGTATATTTGCGCAAGTCGAAAGCGTAAGTCTCAACTTGCGATCCGGCAGGGTAAAGGACGGGAGTTGCAAGAGCCTTGTCCGGGACGGATGGAAGTTCAGACGTACGAACCGCACCACGATCCGGGGGAGTAGCATTCTTTTTCTTTCTATGTTTGCGGTACAGGAGACAGGCAAAGACGCCCAAGACCGCAAGGGTTATGATGTAATCCATTTTTTACATCCTTTCTGTTATTTTTTTTGTATATGCCCATTTCCGGGTAATGTGCCGCGTCATGGACACGCCGGTTATGCCTGATTTTTCAAGTAAAGGAAGGCGGACAGGCGCGGCACGGGTAAAAGAACATTTATGTCAGCGTGTACGGTGTTATGACTGACTAAGATGCAAGAAACCGTACACGTTAACAGCGTTATAGCTGGATGCCCGTTATTTTGAAGACTTCCCGTTCTTTGCCGGATCGGAAATTGCAGTCTGTGGAGACTGTGCCGGATCGGGGGGTGTGGGTTGTGCAGGATGTGCCGGGTCTTCAAGCGGCATTGCGGCAGAAATACGCATAAATTCAAATTTGCCGATCGAATTTGCAAGGGTAAGCCTGTACGGCTTCAGGGGGACAAGCGGATTCCACGTTGCTTTCACGGCTTCATATGCTTCTTTCGTGCAGGATACGTTTGCTACTTCCCCTTCACTCATGATCGCAAGGTTGTAATAAGATCCCTTGCGGCGGTCGGGTGATTCTTTCTCATTCAATGCTAATACTGTCAATACTGTTTCACTTGTAATTGTCATTTTTTTGTCCTCATTCTTTCTATGTTTGTTGTAATTGCTATTTGCTAACAGGAGTGCTAAAAAGTGCTGCATATACATCCGAGCAGGTATCTAAAACCGTGCGGTATTCCGATTGCGGAAGACCATCATTATCCCTCAACTGCTTAGCGTGTACAATAAATTGCGCACAATAGAGATAACAGTCATGCCTTGCACCGAGTTCAAGGGCGGTAAATATTTTTTCCTGCAATACGTCTAAAATTTCAAAGTCTTCCGATCCCATGAATCAAGCCCCCTTTCCTTCCGGCTCTTCCGTTTCGGAACTGGCAGAGACTTCCTTTTCGTCAGAAGTAACAAGGATGATCTCAATTTTAGCGTCGGGGCGCGACTTGAATGCGTTTATGATGAGGTCATCAATTTTCGGCGCAAGACGCTGGTAGTCAAGCTGGCTTTTGCAGGAGATAAGTGCCTGTCTCGTGATCTGAAAAGAAGTTTCCTTAACGGCGTCATGGTGATATTCCTGTGCCTGTGAAAATTCAGTGCCTTGTTCCGTAGTTTTTATTTCAGTCCCTTCAGTCCCTTCAGTCCCCTTGTCCATGATAAAAGAAATTTCCTTTTTCAATTCACGGACACTCATGTCCGGCTTAACCATGTCGAGCTCGTCATCTTTAAGCTTAGTCATAAGAATCAGTTTGCTTGACGAAAAGTCTTTGTATTTTTCGTTTATCTTTCCCGTAAAATTCCCAAGCTCGTCACGTTCACCGAAACGGTCAATCACATTGATATATTCACAAGTTGTACCACGCGCTATGTTAAATTCATTCTTTGCAAGATCATAAATATTTTTATAACCGAGCGGCTTAAAACCATCATTGTCAGAAAGCCAATGCAAATTTAACATGATAGAAAGCCTGGATTTGTCCACTTTACAATATTCACGTTCAATTTCCTTTTTCCGTTTAATCGCTTCTTTTACAAAATCCGCCGAAAAAACGTCAGGGCTTTCCGGTTCTGCCGTGGCAGGAAGTAATTTTTCCTGTGGCGGCAGGGATTCTTCTTTTGTTCCCGGCTTTTTCTGTGAAAGGCTCGGGAATCTCGTTTTTGATTTCGGCTTTTGCGGTTCAGGCGTTTGAACTTTTGAAGCCGACATTGTGCTTTCTGTATTTTCTGATATTACGCTTTTCTTTATTGTAGCCTGTTTTGCCATCTTATCCACCTTCCTTTCTATGCGTTTTTCCAACTGGATACATATTCTTTTGCTTCTTCTTCTGTGTCAAATACATCTATATACATATCAAAAAGTTTTGTTTCCGCGGATCTGCTTTCTTCCCCCGGCAATGCTTTCCGGATAGTGCATTTAACATTTCCGCTGTCATAAACTCTCGATATTACTGCATATCTTGTAACATCTTCTTCAAGGCATTTCTTTGATATGTCCTTGTATAACGCTTTAAAGCCGTCAATGCCATGTGTCCGGTAAAAATAAACAACGGAACTTTTGTCAGGAAAAAAATTCTCCATTTCCATGTAACAATGTTCAATTATTTTGTAATCTTCCACACTGACTTCAAAATGTAACATTTCTTCAAACTCTGATTTCATCATATCCTTTTACCTACCCTTTTTTTCTTATTTTGAAGGGGGAATCAAATCCCCCTTGGATTTAATTTAAAAATTCTGCATATTGATCAATTCGTGGATGCATATTGAACGGGTTTCTTCCGTTATGTAATTAAGTGTTGTAAGACCCCAAAGAAAACCGATCATATTTTCATATAATCTATCAAGAGATTTGTAAGCATCACTAAATATATAAGTTTGACCGCTATGTGCAAGATTTGCACATTTCTCACAATTCGTTTCATACTGTGAATACCAATCAGCAAATACCGCGATATTGATTCCTTCTTCACACATACCTTTGATTAATGTTTTCATTTTTGTCATATTCTCTTACCTTACCCTTTCTTGTTACATATAAAAACAACCTTTAAAATGTTCTATAAGGTATTGCTTAATCCTTATAAATTCATTTTAAAGGTTGCGGACAGAGGATTTGGGTAGGAAATCTGTTGACTTATAAGGAAGGCAAAAAAGTCCTGATCGGCGCTTATGACCGCAAAGTCGTGATAGATGATGCCGTGCGGGAGGCAATCAGTAAGAACGAAAGCTTTGAGCTGAGCGAAGACGAAAACTATTTGATTGCGGTAAAACCCGGTCGGCTTAAGCTGACGTTGAGGGACGCTTATGTCGGAGAGGACCAAACGGCAGAGGTGACATTGAATGCGACGGCTTTGGAACCGATTAAGAACCTGAAAGTGACAAATGTGACGGATAACTATTTCAATATTGAATTTACACATTCGCTCACTTCGTCACCGATTGGTAAAGACGGCCAGCATTATAGTGAATATTACGGAGGTTTAGGATTCCGCATCAAAGTAACGGATGCGAGAGGAACTTTACTCAGAAGCGAATATGTGAGTGCGGAAGATCTAAGCAGCGATGACGGCACGAATAAGTATATGTACGACATGGCCGGACTTACTAAGAAATCCAAGTATAACGTAACAGTAACGGCAGAATTTAGAAAAGAGGCGTCTAAAGAAACGAAGAAACCAGTTAAGACCACACTGCTTCCCGCAAGTTATATCGTTTTGGATAAAGATGATATGAATGAAGGGATTGGTGTGTATGTGCATGGTGAGAGTAACACAATTAACAGGGCGAAATTTTATACCGGAAATTCTTATAGTCTGAAAGTAGGCGGCCCTAACTTTAATCCGGGTGCAAAAGTGGCTATGACGGATACGCTGATATGGACCAGTTCAAACTCCAAAGTCGCTACGGTAAAGGCAAATAGAGGAAGTTATTCTGCATCCTTGAAAGCGGCAGGCCAAGGCAGTACGGTAATTGAGTTGAGATCGAAAATTACCAAAGCAGTCATTGCAAGATATATGATAGAAGTAAAACCGATAGGAAATGCTTATTTTTATCCCGATTCCCCTATATTCTACGGTGATGATGAAAAGTTGGAAATTGCCGGTTATTCCGTTTACGAGATTATGGGATACGCATTCAGAAACGGTTCGGCGCCTATCAATTAATGGTAAACGGATTGTTTAGGGGCAATGGATGGAAACTGGATAGTGACGACAGCGTAAGATAATGATTCTTAAATAATGATTTTTAAAAGGGGCATTCCGCAAGTGATGTATGGCTTGCGGAAATGTCACTGGAGCATCTTATGAAAAAACTGCAGATATCGCAGGAAAAGCAGAGAAAAATATAAAATCAGGAGGTATAGGTTATGGGAAGACTTGACAACAAAGTAGCGGTAATCACGGGAGGCAATTCCGGAATCGGAGCCTGTGCGGCAGAGCTTTTTGCCAAAGAGGGCGCGAAGGTAGTTATTTCCGCCAGAAGGGTAGAGCAGTTAGAGGCGGTAGCGGAAAAGATCAAGGCGGCAGGCGGCGAGGCATTGGCAGTTCCCTGCGACATATCCGATCAGGAACAGTGCAAAAATGTAGTCGCCAAAGCAGTAGAGGCGTTCGGTACGGTAGATATTTTAGTCAATAATGCAGGCGTGGTAGACAGCGGCATTGAAGCCATTGAAAAAGTGACGGACCAGACCATTGATACGCTTATTGACATTAATACAAAAGGGACGCTATACATGACAAGAGAAGCATCAAAGATCATGATAGAGAAAAAGTCGGGATCTATCGTCAATGTTTCCAGTGTGGCGGGTTATACCGGAGGGGGCGGAGTCGCTTATGTAGCAAGCAAGGCGGCAGTGAACGGTATGACAAAAAATATCGCGATGCGGTGCGCCAGTGCGAATGTGCGCTGTAATGCCCTCTGCCCGGGCAGCGTGGTAACGCCGATGACGATGGGGATGAAAAAAGAAAATCTGGATCCGGATATGATGGGGGCAATGGCGAAACATGCGGATCTGTCGCTTCCGGTCTGTATGCCGGAAGAAGTTGCCAACGCAATTTTGTTCCTTGCAAGCGATGAAGCTTCCGCCATCACCGGTCAGGTTATCGTAATCGATCATGGTGCTGACCTGTAATACGAAAGACACAATCATTTCTATAGGGCGGACTATTACTAATTTTTTAATAAAAACGAGAAGAAATATCGGTTTCTTCTCGTTTTTATGCTATAATGGGAATAAAGTACGGATAGGGATCACTGGCAAAAGGAGCGGCGGAATGAACGAAGTTATTTTGGTTGTAGATGACGACAGTGCAAATTTGATGGTAGCGCAGAAAATTCTGGGGAAAGAATACCGCATAGCGGCGGCAAATTCCGGTATGGCTGCATTTAAATATTTGGAAAAGAATAAACCGGGGCTGATCTTATTGGATATCAATATGCCGGAGATGGACGGTTTTGAAACGATTGCAAAACTAAAAAAAGAGGAGGCTTACGCTTCGATTCCGGTCATTTTTTTAACAGCGGATAAAGGCGTGGAAACGGAAACAAAATGTTTTCAGGCGGGGGCGGTGGATTTCGTCGGGAAGCCTTTCGTGCCGGACGTGCTGTTAAGCAGAGTGAGACGGACATTGGAGCTTGAAAGATACCGCAGTAATTTGGAGATCTTAGTAGAAGAACAGGCAAAGCTGCTTGCGGAAAAGACGAACCGTCTCAATGAAGTGCAGGAGCATATCATTGTGGGAATGGCAAATCTGATCGAGAGCAGGGACGGCAGTACGGGAAAGCATGTAAAAAATACCCAGACTTATGTAAAGCTTATTGTGAATGAACTGCATAAAAAGGGACTCTATCAGGATATCTTAGATGAAGAATATATGCAGAATACTTGTAAAGCGGCGCCTCTTCATGATATAGGAAAGATCAAGATACCGGACGGCATATTACAAAAACCCGGAAAACTGACCGACGAAGAATTTACTTTCATGAAGAAGCATACGGACTACAGCGCAGGGATCATCAAAGACATCATAGGCGATCTGGAAGACGCCCATTATGTGGAGATCGTCAGCAATATTGCAATGTGCCATCATGAAAGATGGGACGGTAAAGGGTATCCGAAGGGACTGAAGGGAGAGGAGATCCCGCTATGCGCAAGGATCATGGCGGTAGCGGACGTATTCGACGCTTTATATGAAGAACGTTGTTATAAACCTCCGATGCGCCCGTTGCAGAAGGTGCTGGATATCCTGGAGGAAGGAAAGGGCACGCAGTTTGACGCGGCGATCGTAGACGTTTTTATCGGCATGAAACCGATACTGGAAAAACTTCTTGAGGAGTAGAAAGCTCATGGAAAAGAAAACTTATCATATTGAGAATGCAAAACAGAAAGAACGGGTCGTTTTGCTGATCTACAGCATCTATACTATAGGAATGACAGTCGTGTCCTTTTTGCTTGGGTGGAGCCGTTTGGTGCCGCAGATCGTTATCACGGGAATGCTGGTCAGTTGGTTCATACATATAAAGCAATATAAGGGCTATCGTTTTCGTGCTTTTTTTACTTCCTGTATGGCGTGGATGAATTTTACCATCTATGGGATCTTCTCCGAAGATCTGTTTGGGATTCTGTCAACTATGTGCGCCATGATCATATTGCTTGGCATTTACTGCATTTATGAGACTGTGTATATTGCCGTAGCCATTTCTTTGTTTCTATTGCTATATCATGGATTTTACCTGTCAGATATTTCCATTTCCCTGTCAAAAGACGGAACCAGATTAATATTGCAGATCTTATCCGTTTTTGTGGCGGAATACATTACCTATTATTTGGTGAAGCAGCAGGAGGAGAGTAATAAAAAGCTGCTCGATACAATAGAGGATCTGAAAAGGGCGGAACGGAGCAAGAACGATTTCATGGCGAATGTGTCCCACGAAATAAGGACTCCTATCAATACCATATGCGGTATCAGCGAAATGGTAATGCGCGACGAGCTGGACGATACCATACGCAGGGATATTTTCGATATACAGGCAGCGGGCAGGAATCTGTTGTCCGTAGTTACCGATATTCTGGATTTTTCGGAGCTGGAATCAGGTAAAATGGAACTGGTGGAGGAGCCTTATAATATTACCTCTACGGTCAATGATATTATGAATATGGCGATTGCTAAGAACAGCGAAAAGAATTTAGAGATGATTGTAGATTGCGACGCTTCTATTCCAAACAGTCTTTTGGGAGACGAGCAGAAGATACGCCGTATCATTATGAATATCGTGGATAACGCCATTAAATTTACAAAAGAGGGCGGTATCGTTATTGTAGTGTCTTCGAGAAAGGAAGAATACGGCATCAATCTGTCGGTTACGGTGAAAGATACGGGAATCGGCATGAATGCGGAAAACATTGAAAATCTGTTTACCAGTTTTAATCAGGTAGATACGAAGAGGAACCGGCAGGAAGGCGGCATTGGGCTGGGGCTTGCTATCGTACAGGCGATCGTGGCAAAAATGGGAGGTTTTATTACGGTACGGAGCGCGCCGGATAAGGGCAGCGAAATCCAGTTTGTGATCCCGCAGAAGGTGCTGGATAAGGCGCCGATCGTTTCCGTGAAAAATCCGGAGACGATCCGTGTGGCAGGGTACATTGATATGGAGAAATATAACTATTCCCTGATCAGGGACGGGTATGCCGCCAGCATCCAGCATATGGTGGAGCAACTGGGGTTTTATTACCGTCACTGCAAAAATCTGATGGAATTAAAAAGGCGTGTGGAGAAGGAAAAATTTACCCATGTGTTTGTAAGCTTTGACGAGTATTTGGAAGATAAAGCGTATTTTGAAGAATTGTCCGAACATGTAAAGGTAATCGTAGTGCAGGGGCGGGACAACGAAGAAGATCTGGGAGGCAGGATACTTCACGTCTACAAACCGTTTTATGTATTGTCGGTGGCGTCTGTGCTGAACGGAGAGCATATCATACAAAGCATGGACGGCAGCCATTATCAGAACAGAAGGTTTATTGCGCCTAAAGCAAATGTGCTTGTCGTAGACGACAATATCATGAACCTTAGAGTAGTGGAAGGGCTTTTAAGGCCGTATCAGATCAAAGTATTTGTGGCGGGCAGCGGAAAAGAGGCGCTTACCAAAATAGAAAGCATGGAATTTGATTTTGTGTTCATGGATCATATGATGCCGGAGATGGATGGGGTGGAAACCCTTCACCGCATCAGGCAGAAACCCGGGCAGTATTTTAAAAACGTGCCTGTTATCGCCCTGACGGCAAACGCCATTGGCGGCGCAAGAGAGATGTTTTTGTCGGAAGGCTTTTCGGATTTTGTGGCGAAGCCTATCGAAACCTCGGTGCTGGAAAGGGTATTGCGGCGGCACATTCCGGAACATAAGATCATAAAGATCGAAGAGGCGCCGGAACAGGCTGCAGAATATACGCAGGGCATTGACAAGGCGTATTCACCGCCCTCCCGTGAAGAAGACAAGACAATACGGATGGAGGGGATCGACGTATCCATGGGACTTGGATTCAGCGGCGGCGATATGAAGGACTACATAGAAATCGTACAAGTCTATTATACAAGCGGCCTGATAAAATTCAAAGAGATTCGGAAGGCTTATGACAAGCGGGATTGGAAAAATTATTCCATTCAGGTACATTCTTTAAAGAGTATGTCGATGGGTATCGGCGCAGCCGGACTTTCCGATATGGCAAAGGAATTGGAAGCGGCGGGCAAGGCGGAAAGAGAAGACTATATCTTTAAACACAATGAAGAGATGTTGGAAGAATATGAAAAGATCCTCGGTGTGATCGGACGTAACCGGATCATCTTTCCGGAGGGGACGCCGGATGAGGAAAAAGCGGAGCAGCTTCTGACCGGTCAAAAGCAGGCGCTCGGGGAAGGAACCGATACCTTCATGCCCGGGACAGCTTCAACATCAGAACCAGCTGCAATGTCAGGGCCGTCTTCAATGGCAGAACCATTAAAAATGGCAGGATCATTGAAAACGACAGAGCCATTAAAAATGGCTTCGGGGCTGCCGGAAATATCAAAAGAACAGTTTTTACAGGAAACGGAAAAGCTGCAGGAACAGTTGGAGACTTTTGAACTGGAAGGGATAGAAGCGGTATTAGGAGAGCTTTTACAATATCAATATGAAGGAACGGCACTGAAGGAATTGCTTGGAAACGTGAAAGCAAAGGCAGATGCCTTTGACTTTATGGGAGCCGGAGAGGAATTGGAAACGGTCAAAGCGAAACTGATTTAACCGGCAGGGAAGGGAAAGGCATACGATGCCGGTTTCGGAAGAGGCCGTAGAACAGGCAAGAATGGGGGATAATGATGTTTGATAAAAAAGTGATCGGAGATTGGATGGAAAAATTATATGGAGGAGTTACCGGCATCAGGGAGAAACTTTTCCGCATCATTCTTTCGCTGGGACTTGTAATAGCTACCACCGCTGTAATTGCAAGTTTTTTCGTCCGTTCGCCGCTGATTGTTTTTATTCCTCTTATATTGATCGATTTTGCGATTGGATTGGGACTTTATATCACTTGTAAGCATCACAAAATGAACTTGGCGGCATTTGTGATGGGAGTGCTCATCAATGTATGCCTGTTTCCGATCATGTTTTTTGTGAGCGGCGGGATCGAAAGCGGCGCGACCGTTTGGTTCGTGCTGGGGATCGTATATGTGTTTCTTTTATTTTCGGGAAAATATTTGTATATTATGCTGGTATTGACCTGTCTGGCCGATCTTATTACTTATTGCCTTGCCCATCTGCATCCGGAATGGATCATTCCGATGAAGGATATGACAGCCGTTTTTACGGATTCCTTTCAGGCTGTCGTTATGGTTGGCTTTACAAGCGGCGTTATTTTTAAATTTTACGATAAACTGTATGAAAAGGAGCGGGAGATCACCAAGCGGCAAAAGGAAGAGGTTGAGCGGATCAATCAGTCGAAAAGCGCATTTTTTGCCAATATGAGTCATGAGATCCGGACGCCCATCAATACCATCATCGGTTTAAATGAAATGATATTACGGGAAGATAATATTTCGGAAGAGATTGCGGAAAATGCGGTGAATATCCAAAATGCCAGCAGAATGCTGCTCGCGCTGATCAATGACATTTTGGATCTGTCGAAGCTGGAATCGGGAAAAATGGAGATCGTACCTGTCCAGTATGAAACGGGAGCCATGTTTAGTGATCTGGTAAATATCATATGGATCAGGGCGCATGAAAAAAATTTGGAGTTTAAATTGGACATAGACGGCAATATTCCTTCCATGCTTTATGGGGATGAGGTACGCTTAAGGCAGGTAGTGACGAATATTTTAACGAATGCGGTAAAATATACGGAGCGCGGTTCCGTAACGCTGTCTGCAAAAAGCGAACGGATCAACAGCAATACGATACGCTTAAGGATTGCCGTGGAAGATACGGGAATCGGGATCAAAAAAGAGAGCCTGAACGAGTTATTTGCATCCTTTAAAAGGGTGGATCAGGCCAAAAACCGTAATATTGAAGGAACCGGGCTGGGGTTGTCCATTTCCAAACAGTTGATCGAAATGATGGGCGGACAAATCACAGTGGACAGCATTTATCAGGCGGGTTCTGTTTTTACCATTACGGTAGAGCAGCAGATCGTAAATTCCAATCCTGTCGGCTCCCTGAATTTTATGGCCAAGAAGAAGCTGTATAACAGAGACAAGTATAAGCAGAGTTTTGAGGCGCCGGATGCCAGAGTGCTTATTGTGGATGATAATGAAATGAATCTGATGGTTGCCTGCAAGCTTCTCCGGGCGACGAAAGTTCAAATTGACACGGCAAAGAGCGGAAAGGAATGTCTGGAGAAGACGAGAAGCAGATCCTATCACGTTATTTTTATGGATCATATGATGCCTAAAATGGACGGGGAAGAGGCGCTGCACGAAGTACGCAGGCAGGAAAACGGCCGATGCAAAGAAACACCCGTCATCGCGCTGACTGCCAATGTTATGACGGGGGCGGAGCAGATCTATCAGGATAAAGGGTTTGAGGGATATCTTGCGAAACCCATCAACGGCCCGTTATTTGAAGCGACTTTGTTAAAATATCTGCCGGAAGAATTGATTGAATATAATGTGGAAGAGGATGAGGACGAAAGTGCGGACGATGCCATTCAGATCATTTCCATGGAACGGAAAAGAAAGGTCAGGGTGACGACGGACTGCGTCTGCGATTTGCCGAAAGAGTGGATGGAACGCTTTGATATTAAAAATATGTATTATTATGTATATACGAAAGAGGGGCGTTTTTGCGACGTATCGGAGATTTCGTCGGATAATCTGCTGAAGTATTTGGAAAATGAGGAGAATACGGCGCGTTCCGCGTCCGCTTCTGTGGAAGAATATGAGAGCTTTTTTGCGGAGGCTTTGAGAGACTCCGAAAAAGTCATCCATATTTCCATGGCGTCCCGTTCCAGCGAGGGATATGAAAAGGCGTCCATGGCTGCGGATGGATTTGACAACGTTACTGTAGTGGATTCCGGGCATTTGTCCAGCGGCATGGGGATCATGGTATTGCATGCGGCAAAGATGGCGCAGGACGGGCATAGTGTGGAAGAGATCTGCAGCGAGCTGAACGAGTTGAAAGACAGGGTCTCTACTACTTTTATTCTTTCCACGCCGGATAATCTGTATCGGAACGGAAGGATGAGCAAGGGGGTAAGGAATCTGTGCCGTGCATTGAATCTGCATCCGGTGCTGCATCTTTCACAGAGCAAGATCAAACTTCAGGAAATTATTATAGGAAAAAGAGAGAAAGCATATAAAAAATATATTAAAGAGCAATTGCAGGATAAAAAGAAGGTGGATCAGAGTATTTTATTCCTTACTTACGCCGGATGTTCCGTAAAGCAGTTGAAGGAGATACAAAAGGAGATCAATAAGTATTCTAACTTTGAATATATACAATTACAGAAGGCATCTGCGACTATTTCCAGTAACTGTGGAATCGGTGCGTTCGGTCTTCTGTTCCTGAAGACAAAGAAGTGATTTTATTGCAAAAAAAAGCTCTTTCATACCATTTAACTTTAGTATAGCAGGAATATGCCGACATACATAGTAAGCGGAAAAACAAAGTGTTTCATAGCGTTGTGAATCAGCGCGCTGTGAAGAGCGGGCAGACAAAAGTACGGGGAGGAGGGTGACCGCCTGTATGTCGATAACGATCAACCATTTTTCATTTACACGAAACCGTCAGATGAATGTAAACAACGGATTGAAAAGTACGAAGGAAAAAATAGCGCGGCAGGAGAAGTGCGAGAATCAGGTTAAGTTTTGGGAAAACCAAAAGCAGAATCTTAAAAATTGGGAAGGTAGTACATTAGAAGATATTGCAAGGAAACTGGAAATGTTTCATTCCTATGAAGACCAGATCGACGCCGTGAAAGCAGCCTATAACAACGAACAGATGTGGCATATGATGGATGAAGCCAAAGAACGTGCCGAAAAGTTAGCGGAGCATCTTGAGGAGACCGCGCCGAAGACGCCGGAAGAAAGAAAAGAAGATCTTGTGGAAGAAGCTTTGGGAACCGACGAAAACAAAGGAATGCTGTCAGAGATTTTAGACGGCATGGAAGAAGTTGTAGAAGATTTGGAAAGCTTAGAAAACTTAGAGAATTTAGAAGAGCCAGACGAGCTGGAAGACTTGGCGCAGTTAGAACGGATAGAGGAGACAGCCGGGCAGTTACAGCAGGAAACGGCACAGGCATATGAACCGAAAGTATACAAGCGGTTCGACATGCGTATTTAACAGATGGCATCCGGAAATTATTTTGTGTGTTGTACGATCGTGAAATATAAAATTTCACGAGCCTGATTCATCTGCCTGCTAAAGCAGGCAGATGAGAGTTAATATGGAAAATATTTGATTGAAATAAAAAAAGACTGCCATACTTGATCGCGAGTATAGGATCGTGATCAGGTATGGCAGTCTTTTTTCTTTATTTTATGACATTTGAGTTTTAAGAGCCGCTTCGATAAATCCCTTAAACAGAGGATGAGGTCTGTTGGGTCTGGATTTTAACTCAGGATGAGCCTGTGTAGCGATAAAAAACGGATGCCCGGAAAGTTCGCACATTTCAACAATACGCCCGTCCGGTGAAAGGCCGGATAATTTCATTCCCTTTTCCGTTAGTACGGCACGATAATCATTGTTTACTTCATAGCGGTGTCTGTGCCTTTCGTGGATCGTATCTTCACCATATAAAGCAAAGGCTTTCGAAGTCTTGTCAAGCACGCAGGGATAAGAACCAAGCCTTAATGTGCCGCCGATATCTTCTACGCCGTTTTGGTCGGGCATAAGGGCAATCACCGGATGGGTGGTGCTTGGATCCAGTTCAATGCTGTGCGCATCATTAAAGCCGGCCACATTTCTGGCAAATTCCACAATAGAGAGCTGCATACCGAGACAAAGACCCAAAAATGGTATCTCATGAGTCCTTGCATAAGTGATGGCTTTGATCTTTCCTTCAATTCCACGGTCGCCGAAACCGCCGGGTACGAGAATGCCGTCCGCATCCTTTAAAAGCTCGTCCACGTTTTCGTCGGTAACGGTTTCCGAATCGATCCATTTGATATTTACGGTAGCTTTATTGGAAATGCCGCCGTGCTTTAATGCTTCTACAACGCTGATGTAGGCGTCATGGAGCTGGATATATTTTCCCACAAGGGCAATGTTGACTTCTTTATCAGGAGTCCTCAATGCGTCCACCATGGATTCCCAATCCGCCAGATCCGGCTGCGGGCAGTCTAAGTGCAGGCATTCGCAGGCAACCTGAGCAAGATGCTCTTTTTCCATGGCAAGGGGCGCTTCGTATAAATATTCCACATCGAGATTTTGCAGTACATGATTGTTGGGAACATTACAAAACAGCGCAATCTTGTCTTTCAGGTTTTGCGGCAGTTCATATTCACTGCGGCATACGATGATATCCGGCTGGATCCCCATTCCCTGCAGTTCTTTTACGCTGGCCTGTGTCGGCTTGGTCTTCATTTCCTGTGACGCGCGTAGGTAGGGAATCAGGGTTACATGGATTAAAATGGCGTTCTCCCTGCCTACTTCATGCTGAAACTGGCGTATGGATTCTAAAAACGGCTGGCTTTCAATGTCTCCAACGGTTCCGCCCACTTCGATAATGGCAATTCGGGTATCTTCATCCGTAAAATTACGGTAAAACCGGCTTTTGATCTCGTTAGTGATGTGGGGAATGACTTGAACGGTTCCTCCGCCATAGTCGCCCCTGCGCTCTTTCTGCAGTACGGACCAATAGATCTTGCCGGTAGTTACATTAGAATTTTTATCCAGACTTTCATCAATGAACCGCTCATAGTGGCCTAAGTCTAAATCCGTCTCGGCGCCGTCGTCGGTAACGAATACCTCGCCATGCTGTATCGGATTCATAGTTCCGGGATCGATATTGATATAAGGATCAAATTTCTGCATGGTCACCTTGTAGCCCCTTGCTTTAAGAAGCCTTCCTAAAGATGCGGCTGTAATACCTTTTCCGAGGCCCGATACGACGCCGCCTGTTACGAATACATATTTTACTGCCATTTTTTCCTCATTTCCGCACGATTGTGCTAAAGTTTCTCTTGTATAAAAATGCTTTTCTTTTTTCGTTTCTTAAGATTTGCATATGCTAACTTTTGTCTGCCCACTGTAGTGAGCCTATTCAAGTATTATACAATGTACGAAATTTAAAATCTACTTAAAAAAGAAAAAATGTAAAATAATAAAATGTAAAATAAAGTGATAGGTGCGCAAGGCTTGCAGCAGTCGTTTTATATGCGGTTAGAAAGGTGAAAGCAGTCATCTTTTACTTGAAATATCCTATTACAAATGCTATCATTTTTTAAAAGCATACATTCTTAAATCATAGGTGGAAAACCTTCTAAAAATACAATCTGATTCATTTCAAAAATCTATGCTTTTATCCAATCAAACAAAAAGCAGGAGGTTTTTGAAAAGCCTCCTGAGAACGGGAGGAATTAAATAATGGAAAAAGATCTTCAGAAAAAAAGTTACTTTTCTGACGAAAAAAGATTTGCGGATCTGATCAATGGAATTGTGGGGGCAGGCAAAACGATTGTCACTTCGTCCGATTTGACTGATATGGATTCGCAGACAGGGACTGCAGGGATACAAACTGCTGAAAGAAAAACGAGAAAACGGTATCCGGGTTATAGAGATTTAGTCAAAAAGGCAGCTTTCGGAGTGAATTTTATGGTAATAGGGGTTGAAAATCAGGAAAAGGTTCATTTTTTAATGCCTTTACGGTGTATGGCATATGATGCGGATGAGTACAAACGTCAGGCATCTAAAATACGGAAAAGGGTAAGGCGGCAGAAAGAAATTTCATCGGCGGAATTTTTATCCGGTTTTACAAAAAGGGACAAGCTGAAACCATGCGTTACCATAGTATTATATTATGGGGAAGAATGGGAAGGTGAAAAGGATCTTTACGATTTATTGGATCTGACTGATATACCGGCTGAAATTTGCAGATTGATCAATCATTATTATGTGCATATTTGTGAAGTGCGGAAATTTGAAAATACAGAAGTGTTTCGGACGGATTTACGACAGGTCTTTGATTTTATCCGCTATTCTGAAGATGAAGAAAAACTTTATGAACTTGTTACAAAAGATCCGGTCTATAAAGAACTGGAAGAGGACGCTTATGATATGTTAGCGGAATATACCAATAGCAGCGAATTGATAGGGATTCGGAACGGGGTTAGGAAAGGAGAGAAAAGCGATATGTGCAGGGCGATCACGAAACTGATAGAAAATGGAGAAAAACGAGGGATAGAACAAGGAATAGAACAAGGAATAGAACAAGGGATTCGGGCACTGGTTGAGACGAGTATGGAATTTGGATGCACGAAACAGGAGACATTGGAGCGTATCAGGGAAAAACTGGGGTTACCACAAGAAAAAGGAGAAGAATATATAGAAAAATACTGGCATGAATCGTCTGTTGATTCCCGTACACCTGCTTTACAGAGGTAGCGGTCCGCTTTTAAAAATTTTTAACATGGAAACAAGACTCCGGCGTCTGAAGATGCCGGAGTTTGCGTTAAAGGAATCTTTTTTGTAAATTATTTTACAAATCTTTAATAGTTGTGTACGGAATTTCACAAATACGTTATTGATTAATGGAGAACCTATCCTTATAATAGAAGAGACAATTTGATAAAATTTTGATATAGATATGCATTGCAAAAGAAATGGAGACTTTAATGGACAATAACAATGTAAATAATTATAACAACGGGAACGGTTATAATAACGGCAATGGAAACGGGAGTCCGAATGGGAACGGAAACGGCGGATCAGGGGATAACGGTCAGGGGCCGAAGCGGCAGAACGTACTGCTTTTTTTGGCGGCGTCTCTGATCACCCTTTTAATGATGAGCTATTTTATGCGCCTTATGGCGGGCGGAACAGAAAGGGAAATTTCTTATAATGAATTTATCAGTATGGTAGAAAAAGGTGAAGTGAAAAGCGTTAAGATCACGCCGGATCAGATCACCATCTATCCTGTGAAAAAGGTCAGTGGGAACAGCATATACGGATCACCGTCCATTACTTATTATACAGGCAAGGTAGAAGAGGATGAAACGTTGGCAAAGCGCCTAATGGATCATAATGTGGAGGTCAGCGGCGAGGTGAAGGATAATTCAGGGCTGCTGCTGTCGATCATCCTGACTTATGTGCTGCCACTGGTACTGGTCTGGGGACTGTTAAGCCTTTTGATGCGGAGAGTATCTAAAGGCGGAGGACCTATGGGAGTAGGGAAATCCAATGCCAAAGTATATGTACAGAAAGAAACGGGCATTACCTTTAAGGATGTGGCAGGAGAGGACGAAGCGAAAGAATCTTTGCAGGAAGTTGTGGATTTCCTGCACAATCCGGGAAGGTACAGTCAGATCGGCGCGAAGCTCCCGAAAGGCGCTCTGCTTGTAGGGCCTCCCGGCACAGGAAAAACGCTGCTTGCCAAAGCGGTTGCGGGAGAAGCGGGAGTTCCTTTCTTTTCCCTTGCAGGTTCGGATTTTATCGAGCTCTATGTAGGCGTAGGCGCGTCCCGTGTAAGGGACCTGTTTAAAGAAGCGAGTAAAAATGCGCCCTGTATCATTTTTATAGATGAGATCGATGCCATTGGGCGGAGCAGGGATTCTAAATACGGCGGAGGAAATGAAGAGCGGGAACAGACATTGAACCAGCTTCTTTCGGAAATGGACGGCTTTGATACTTCCAAAGGTATTTTGATTTTGGGCGCCACAAACCGCCCGGAGATCTTGGATAAAGCGTTACTCCGCCCCGGCCGTTTTGACAGGAGGATCATTGTAGATAAGCCGGATTTAAAAGGCCGTGTGGAGATTTTAAAAGTACATGCCAAGGACGTACTTATGGATGACAGCGTGGATCTGGATGCTATTGCCCTTGCAACGAGCGGCGCGGTAGGATCGGATCTGGCCAATATGATCAACGAAGCCGCTATCAATGCGGTTAAGATGGGAAGAAGCTGCGTCTGTCAAAAAGATCTGTTTGACGCGGTAGAGCAGGTTCTTGTAGGAAAAGAGAAAAAAGACCGTATCATGAGCAAAGAGGAGAGAAAGATCGTCTCCTATCATGAGGTTGGCCATGCGTTGGTCAGCGCGCTTCAGAAAAATTCCGAGCCCGTACAGAAGATCACTATAGTGCCTAGGACAATGGGAGCGCTCGGTTATGTCATGCATGTGCCGGAAGAAGAAAAATACTTAAATACCGAGGCGGAGCTGAGAGATATGCTGGTGGGGCTTTTAGGCGGCCGTGCCGCCGAGGAGCTTGTTTTTGATACGGTTACGACCGGAGCTTCTAATGATATTGAAAAGGCTACGGGTATTGCACGCTCTATGGTCACGCAGTATGGTATGAGCAAGAAATTTGGCCTAATGGGACTGGCAACGGTAGAAAGTAAGTATCTGGACGGAAGAGCATCTATGAACTGCAGCGATGTGACGGCGGCGGATGTGGATTCGGAGGTTATGGCTCTTTTGAAAGAGAGCTATGAAAAGGCGAAAGAACTGCTTTCCGAAAACAGGGAGGTTATGGATAAACTTGCAGAGTTTTTGATTGAAAAAGAAACGATCACCGGAAAAGAATTTATGGCGATCTTCCGCCGTGAAAAAGGACTTCCCGAACCGGAGGAAAAAGAAAAAAATGAGCATGCTGCAGATACTGACATATCTGTGGAACAACCTGCGAGCAACGATGAAAGTGCAGAAATAGGCAAAACAAACCAAATCATGCCGGAGGAGGCGAAAAAAGCAGAGACGGGCGAAAGTCAGGATCCGGTAGGCCGGAACTTTAACTAGACGGTCGACGAGCCGTTAGGCCGCTTTTCACAGGCGCCTTCCGGATTGGAACATCCGATTCATCCTGATGTGAAAGAAAAATAAGTGGTTAAAAAGATTCTATGGGTATCCATAGAATCTTTTTAACAGGGAGGATTTATGTTTAATTTTGAAGAAGAATTGAAAAAACTTCCGAAAAATCCCGGAGTCTATATCATGCGGGATGAAAATGATACGATTATTTATGTAGGGAAAGCAGTCAATCTGCACAGCAGGGTACGGTCCTATTTTCGAAAAAATATCGGAAGAGGTCCTCAGATCGACAAAATGGTAACGCTGATCGACCGTTTTGAATATATTGTGACCGATTCGGAATTAGAGGCGCTTGTATTGGAAAATAATCTGATCAAGGAACATAGCCCTAAATATAATACGCTGTTAAAAGACGATAAGACATATCCTTATATTAAAGTGACGATGGGGGAAGAATTTCCCAGAGTCCTTTTTTCCAGACAGATGAAAAAGGACAGGTCCCGGTATTTTGGTCCCTTTAACAGTGCGGGGGCAGTAAAGGACACGATAGAGCTGATTAATAAACTTTATCAGTTAAGAACCTGTAACCGAAGTCTGCCAAAGGAGATCGGGAATGACAGGCCGTGCTTGAATTATCATATCAAACAATGCCTTGCGCCGTGTCAGGGGTATCTATCCAAGGAACAGTATAGCGAACAGGTTGCAAAGGCGTTGGAATTTTTAAACGGAAAATATGACGTGATACTAAAAGAACTTGCAAAAAAAATGACAGAAGCGTCTGAAAATATGGAATTTGAAGAAGCGATCCGGTATAGGGATCTATACAACAGCGTAAAACAGGTTTCCCAAAAGCAGAAGATCACGGACAGCGATATGGAGGATAAGGACGTCATAGCGCTTGCCAAAGATGAAAATGATGCTATTGTTCAGGTATTTTTCGTAAGGGGTGGAAAACTGATTGGCAGGGAACATTTTCATATGACACATGTGTCGGGGACATCATCAGCGCAGATCCTGCTTGATTTTGTGAAACAATTTTATGCCGGAACTCCCTTTATCCCTAGGGAACTGATGCTGCAGGAGGAAATAGAAGATATTGAAATATTAGAAAAATGGCTGTCGGGAAAAAGGGGAGGCCGCGTCTATATCCGGATACCTAAGAAGGGCAGCAAGGAAAAGTTAGTGGAACTTGCGGCGCAAAATGCCAATCTGGTATTAAGTCAGGACAGGGAGAAAATAAAAAGGGAAGAAGGACGGACGATCGGAGCCGTAAAAGAGATCGCTGCCCTTCTCGGAATGGAAAGAATCGTCAGAATGGAGGCTTTTGATATTTCCAATATCAGCGGTTTTGCAAACGTCGGTTCCATGGTAGTGTTCGAACAGGGGAAAGCCAAAAGGAGCGATTATAGGAAATTTAAGATCAAATCCGTATCCGGACCGGATGATTATGCCTGCATGCGGGAAGTCTTGACGAGACGGTTTCTCCACGGCATGGAAGAGCAAAAGGAGCTGGATCAAAAGGAACTGGAAAAAGAATTCGGCAGTTTTACTAAATTTCCGGATCTTTTATTGATGGACGGGGGAAAGGGACAGGTCAACATCGCCCTTGAAGTCTTAGCAGATCTAAAGATCGATATTCCGGTATGCGGCATGGTAAAAGACGATAATCACAGAACAAGGGGATTGTATTTCCATAATGAGGAAATTCCTATTGACAGGTACAGTGAAGGGTTTAAGCTCATTACCCGCATTCAGGATGAGGCCCATAGATTTGCCATCGAGTATCACCGTTCGTTAAGAAGTAAGACACAGGTGAAATCTGTGCTGGACGACATACCAGGGGTGGGGCCTGCAAGACGTAAGGCGCTGATGCGGCAGTTTAAATCGATTGAGGAAATTAAAAATGCTTCCGTGGAGGAATTGATGGAAAGAACGGAAATTCCGAAGAATGTTGCCGAGGATATCTATGCTTTTTTCAGGATCTGACATACCAGTGTCTTGTCTCGTTGATAATTAGTCAAACCTACTTGTCTATTCGCCCATCTGCGGCGTTAGATTTTCTAGTCGCAGCCGCAGCCGCACGGCAGTTTCTTTTTTCTCTCATTGCTATTAAAAGTGGGGTATGTTAAAATAGATAGCGAGTGATAAGAAATTACATAGAGTCCGGACAGGGCATAGGAGCCGGCGTCCTTAGGGATTCTGGCCGAAGCGGGAACACAGAAAGAGATAGTGAGGAGAAGGGGTATGGCAAGCGTAAAATTAAACAAAGTCATTGAGAAAATGAAACTGGACAATCTGACGCCGGAAATTGACATGGAACATATTAAAGTGACGCAGCCGGATATTAACAGACCGGCATTGCAGATGACGGGCTTTTTTGAGCATTTTGATGCAACCCGGTTACAGATCATCGGATTTGTGGAATATACTTATATGGAAAGTATGCCTATGGAACGAAAAGAAGAGGTATATTCCAAACTGCTTTCTTTTGACATTCCGGCCATCGTATATTGCCGGGATCTAAGACCGGACGAATTGTTCCTAAAAAAAGCAAATGAACATGGGATTCCGATCCTTGCGACAAAGATGTCTACATCTGATTTTATGGCGGAGATCATCCGATGGCTCAATGTCAAGCTTGCGCCCTGTATTTCCGTGCATGGCGTTTTGGTGGATGTATACGGGGAAGGCGTTCTGATCACGGGTGAGAGCGGTATTGGTAAATCCGAGGCGGCTTTAGAGCTGATCAAGAGAGGACACCGTCTTGTAACGGACGATGTGGTGGAAATACGAAAAGTCAGCGACGACACGCTGATCGGTACGGCGCCGGATATCACGAAGCACTTTATCGAACTCCGAGGGATCGGCATTGTTGATGTGAAGACACTGTTCGGTGTTTCCAGCGTTAAGGATACGCAGGGAATCGACCTTGTGATCAAGCTGGAAGACTGGGATAAGGACAAAGAATATGACAGACTTGGTCTAGAAGAGGAATATACCGAATATCTTGGAAATAAGATAGTGTGTCATAGTATTCCGATCCGTCCGGGGCGGAATCTTGCCATTATTTGTGAATCTGCCGCGGTAAACCATAGACAGAAAAAGATGGGGTATAATGCGGCGCAGGAATTATATACAAGAGTACAGAATCAGTTAGCGCGGAAAAGGGATGATGATGAAGACTGACGCGACATTCCCAAAGAAATCAAAAATTTCACGGTCTTGATTTGTGTATCCGTTGAAGCAGGCGGATAGGAAAAAGAAGAGAACAAAAGTATAAAAGGAGCGACATGGCGATGGGGAAATATGCATTTGGCGTAGATATAGGCGGTACGACGGTAAAAATGGGACTTTTTGAAGCGGACGGCAATCTGCTGGATAAGTGGGAAATTCCTACAAGAACGGAAAACGGCGGAGAAGCGATCCTGCCGGACGTTGCAGGGAGCATACAAAAAAAGATGGAAGAAAAAGGAATAGAGAGGGCGGATATCATCGGCGTAGGGATCGGTGCACCCGGACCCATCGACGGAGACGGCGTGGTTCATGTAGCGGTCAACTTGGGCTGGGGAGTCTTTAACATTAACGAGACTCTGTCGAAGCTTTTGGACGGTATGCAGGTAAAAGCCGGAAACGACGCTAACGTTGCGGCCTTGGGAGAAATGTGGAAAGGCGGCGGACAGGGATATAACAACATGGTTGCCGTTACTCTCGGAACGGGGGTAGGCGGCGGTATTATCAATAACGGCGAGATTTTAAGCGGAGCTGTGGGAGCCGGCGGCGAGATCGGACATATTCATGTGGAAGATGCGGAAACGGAAAGCTGCAACTGTAAGAACAAAGGCTGCTTGGAGCAGTATGCTTCTGCTACGGGCATTGTACGTCTTGCAAAAAGAAAACTAGCCGAGAGCAGCGAAGAAAGCGTTTTGAGAAAAGGAAAAATTTCTGCGAAGACGGTTTTTGACGCTGTAAAAGCGGGCGATCAGGTAGCCTGCCAGATTGCGGAGCAGTTTGGATATTATCTCGGTAAGGGACTGGCGGCGGTTGCGGGCGTGGTCAATCCTGAAGCCTTTGTGATCGGCGGCGGCGTTTCCAAAGCCGGAGAAGTCATTTTTAAATATATAAAGCCGTACTACGAGGAGTATGTGTTCCATGCAGGAAGGGACGCGGAGTTTAAACTTGCTATGCTGGGAAACGACGCCGGTATTTATGGTGCGGCCAAAATGGTATTAGATTAAAAAAAGAAGATGCAGGTGTATATGTTAAGTTCAACTTTTATTGAAAATTTAGGAAGAATGATCCCAAAGGAAAACATTATACTGAACGAATCCATGAGCAGGCATACGACTTTCCGCGTCGGCGGAGAGGCGGCCTGCTTGATTAAAGTTCCAAATAATGAGAAACTTGCCAGATTGATCCTTTTTTTGGATCAGACGGGACATGAATATTTTTTAATTGGGAACGGCAGTAACCTGTTGGTTAGCGACAATGGGTATGACGGCATTATTTTAAAACTGGTGGAACAGTTTGAAGAGGTATATACGGACGGATTAAAGATCATTGCAGGCGCTGCGGCTCCTCTTGCACAGGTTGCGAAGCTGGCGATGGAGGAAGGGCTTACAGGAATGGAGTTTGCGTCAGGCATCCCGGGGACATTGGGAGGCGCTATCGTTATGAATGCCGGCGCTTATGACGGGGAGATGAAGCAGATCGTAAAAGAAGTCAATGTAATGGATCAGGCAGGCAATATCCTCACTTTAAATAATGAAACAATGGAATTCGGTTATAGGAGCAGTGTGATCAGGAACCGGCCCTTTATCGTACTTTCTGCCGTACTGGAATTAGAAGAAGGCGATAAAGAGGAAATAAAGCGGAAAATGAAAGAACTTGCGGAAAGAAGAAGGGAAAAGCAGCCGTTAGAGTATGCCAGCGCAGGCAGTACGTTCAAACGCCCGGAAGGGTATTTTGCAGGAAAACTGATCATGGAAGCAGGACTGCGGGGATTTTCCATCGGCGGCGCGAAAGTATCGGATAAACATTGCGGATTTATCGTAAATACGGGAAATGCTACGGCACAGGACATTTATGAAGTAATACAGGAAGTGCAGGAAAGGGTAAAAGATCAGTTCGGTGTTTTGCTGGAGCCGGAGGTGATACGTCTCGGGCGGTTTTAACATATACTATATCAAGGCGCAGTCCGGCAAGGGGGACTGCTGACTGGTCGGTCATACTGAGTTCGCGTTAAGCGTGCAGATAGGAGTACAAATGAGATTTGTAGTTGTGACAGGGATGAGCGGAGGAGGAAAAAGGACGGCGCTTAAGATGCTGGAGGATATTGGATTTTACTGTGTGGATAATCTTCCGGAGCCTTTGGTGGAGAAATTCGTCGAGGTCTTTGCAACGCCCGACAGAGCAATGACAAAGGTTGCGCTCGGATTGGATGTCCGCTCGGATAAAACCAGAGGCGGCGTAGAAAAAACATTAGATATGCTGCGGGAAAAAGGGCATTCTTTTGAGATTTTATTTATGGATGCGAATGAACAGGTCATATTGAGGAGATATAAAGAGAGCAGAAGGCTTCATCCGCTTTCGGAGGACGGAAGGATCGAAGAAGGGATCAGACGGGAACGGAGCATTTTAGGAGGATTACGGAAAAAAGCGGATTATGTGATAGATACCTCCAATCTTTTAACAAGAGAGCTGAAAGAGGAGCTTGACCGCATTTTTATCAAGGGTGAGGAATATAATAGCCTTATGATCAATATCGTTTCCTTCGGATTTAAAAACGGAATCATATCGGATGCGGATCTGGTCTTTGACGTAAGGTTCTTGCCGAATCCCTTTTATATAGATGAATTAAAACAAAAGACCGGAAACGATCATGAAGTTCAGGATTATGTTATGAGCTTTGATGAAGCGCACATTTTTATGGATAAGCTTACGGATCTGATTAATTTTTTGATTCCGAATTATATTAAAGAAGGTAAATATCAGCTTGTGATAGGTATCGGGTGTACGGGCGGGCAGCATAGGAGCGTGACGCTTGCGAATGAATTGTATGAACGGCTTAAAGATAAAGGAAGCTACGGTATCAAAATATCTCATAGGGACGTTGAAAAATAAAGCGGCTTTTTAAAGTTAAACTTAAGAAAATAAAGGAGACGGAGCGCAGATGTCATTTTCCGGAGAAGTGAAGGAAGAGTTAACGAAACATGTCAGTGCATCCAGACATTGCCAGCTTGCTGAGCTGGCGGCCTTAATTCATTTTTGCGGCAGTTTTAAAGAAATCGACGGTATGTCTGCGTTGTGCTTTCAGACAGAAAATCAATCTGTAATAAGAAAATACTTTACATTGTTGGAAAAAACATTTAATATAGGTATTGATGTTGTTCGGGAGACAATAAAAAAAGAGAATAAGAACCATTCATACTCCTTTTTACTTGAAGAAGAAAAGTTAGTATATAAAATCTTACAGACTGTTAAACTATTAGATATAAAAGAGGAAACGCAATCTTTTGAACAGCCTGTGAATGCGATGCTTATTAAGAATTCCTGTTGTCAGAGAGCATTTCTGAGGGGGACATTTTTAGCGGCAGGCTCTATGAGCGATCCGGAAAAAAGCTATCATTTGGAAATAGTATGTACTAATAATATGCAGGCAGTACAGATACGCGACATGATTCAGGGATTTGGTATAGATGCCAAGATCGTCCTGAGAAAAAAGTATAATGTGGTGTATTTAAAAGAAGGACAAAGTATTGCCGATCTGCTTAACGTGATGGAGGCTCACGTTTCTCTTATGGAATTTGAGAATTTTCGAATCGTAAAGGAAATGCGCAATTCCATTAACAGGCGTGTAAATTGTGAAGCGGCGAATATTACGAAAACAGTAAACGCTTCTTCCAAGCAGATAGAAGACATTTTATTGATTCGCGACCATTACGGATTTCATAATTTACAGGATAACTTGAGGGAGATGGCCGAGATACGTTTAGACTATCCCGACGCTACATTGAAAGAACTTGGACAATATTTGAATCCGCCGGTAGGTAAATCCGGTGTAAATCATAGACTGAGAAAGTTAAGTGAGCTTGCGGAGAGGATCAGGATGTAGAAAGAGGAGGAGCAGAGTATGCGTGAAAAAGAAATTGAAATCGGATTGGAAACAGGTTTGGAAGCAAGGCCGGTAGCATTGCTGGTTCAGATAGCCAGTCAGTTTGAGAGCGATATTTATATCGAATCAGGCAACAAACGGGTCAATGCCAAGAGCATTATGGGAATGATGAGTCTGGGACTTGACAATGGAGAAAAAGTGAAAGTGACAACGGAAGGACAGGATGAGGACAAGGCTATCGACGATCTTGAAAAATTTTTAAAGGCTGAATAGATGGATGAAAGAGCTATCGCATATGCGGCGGCTCTTATTTTGTGGGAAAAAATCTTATTATCAAGCAGCCAAAAACGTAAAGACCGATAGGTGTGACATATTTGTTTACATAAAATATTTGTCGATGCTTCGTCCTTTACTCATGCCGTGCTTTTTGGTATATTTCTTTTTGGATAAAGAAAGAACTTAGCTATGATCCTTACGCACATACACCACACATAGCTGATTTCTTTCTTTTTGTCTATGACGCTTTTTGCTTATGATAAGAAGACCGGATCGATCAGAGTATTTGACTTTAAACGGGAAAAACGGTATATTGTAAGAAATGGGAGAACATAGCATGAAATTAAAAATTTCCCGATTCTGATTGGTATGCCTGCGAAAGCAGGCGGATGGGAGTTATGGCAAGGACAGCGTAAAATGCGCAGATGGGAGTAAATATATGAGGAAAAAAAAGCTGCTGTTTATTTATAATCCAAAAGCGGGAAAAGCGCAGATCAGAAATCATTTGCTGGATATTATAGACGTACTCTCAAAGGGCGGCTATGAAGTGACCGTCATGCCGACGCAGGCGGCGGGAGAGGCCGTCCATATGGTAAAGGATAGGGAATCCGGTTATGAAATGGTGGTTTGCAGCGGCGGAGACGGAACGCTTGACGAAGTAGTGACGGGGATGATGCAGTGTGGGGAGAAAGTGCCTATCGGTTATATACCGGCAGGCAGCACCAATGATTTTGCAAATAGTTTAAGGATCCCTAAAAGTATGAAGTCGGCGGCGCAGACCGTAATAAACGGAAGGCGTTTTCTCTGTGACGCCGGTGCGTTTAACGACGATAATTTCGTATATATTGCGGCTTTCGGTTTGTTTACGGATGTCTCTTATGAGACAAAGCAGGAAATAAAGAACGTGCTTGGGCATATGGCGTATCTTTTGGAGGGAATGAAACGCATTCCGGCTATTAAAACCTTCCATTTTAAAGTGTCCCATGACGGAGAAGAGATAGAGGACGATTTTGTATTCGGAATGGTCACCAATTCCGTTTCTGTCGGAGGATTTAAAAGGATCACGGGGAAAAATGTAAGTCTGGATGACGGGGTGTTTGAGGTGACATTGGTAAAGATGCCGAGAAATCCTATAGAATTAAACGGAGTAATGGCTGCGCTTTTGAACAGGGACATTGATACGGAATATATGTATTGCTTTAAATCGTCCGAAATCCGTTTTGAATCGGAGACGGAAGTGGCGTGGACGCTGGATGGAGAATACGGCGGCAGCCACAGAGAGGCGAGGGTGAGAAACTGTGAGAAAGCGATAGAGATCATAGTGCCGGAAGACTTAAAATGATTTTGCGTATAAATTGTTACTATAAGTTGTTAAATTTTTACCGAATTTTATTTCTTTTTTAATGGTAATGGAGTATAATGGTAACAATAAATAGATCATGTTATGGAGGGATAAATATGTTAGTTTCAGCAAAAGAAATGTTAGAGAAGGCAAAAGCAGGTCATTATGCAGTAGGACAGTTCAACATCAATAATCTTGAATGGACGAAAGCGATTCTGGCAACGGCACAGGAAAACAATTCTCCCGTTATCCTCGGAGTATCTGAGGGCGCAGGCAAATACATGGGAGGCTATGATGTGGTAGTAGGCATGGTGAACGGTTTGATCAAAGATCAGAATATCACGGTGCCTGTAGCGCTTCATTTGGATCACGGCAGTTACGAACACTGCTATAAATGTTTAGAAGCAGGATTTTCTTCTATCATGTTTGACGGTTCTCATTTCCCGATCGAAGAGAACGTGGAGAAGACAAAAGAGTTAGTGGCGGCAGCTCACGACAAGGGATGTTCTATCGAAGCGGAAGTAGGATCTATCGGCGGTGAAGAAGACGGCGTCGTAGGCGCAGGCGAATGCGCGGATCCGCAGGAATGTAAAGCGATCGCAGATCTTGGCGTAGACTTCCTTGCGGCAGGTATCGGAAATATCCACGGAAAATATCCGGATAACTGGAAAGGATTAAGCTTTGAAACTTTGGATGCCGTTCAGCAGCTTACGGGAGAATTACCGTTAGTACTTCACGGCGGCACAGGCATTCCGGCAGATATGATCAAAAAAGCGATTACATTAGGCGTTGCAAAGATCAATGTAAATACGGAATGTCAGTTGTCTTTTGCAGAAGCTACCCGTAAATATATCGAAGCAGGAAAGGATCTGGAGGGAAAAGGTTTCGATCCTCGTAAGCTTCTTGCACCGGGTACGGAAGCAATCAAAGCGACTGTAAAAGAGAAAATGGAATTGTTCGGTTCCGTAGGAAAAGCGTAAACAGAACAGGAACAGACCGTAATAGAGACAAATAAAAAACGGACAGGCTTAAGAAAAAGCCGTCCGTTTTTTTGTGCCCAGACCCGTGCGGAGAAAATGGAAGAATCCCAATATTCTCCAAATAAAGCAAAAGATGCCAAAGTAAATTATTGAGCTTTTGATATGCGGATGTTATACTATGCCAAATTAAAGGGGGATATGCTTGTGAAAAAAATTTTTACGCTATTTACCATATTTTTTCTTATTCCGTTTACGGTTTCCTGTAAAACAAAGGTGGAACCGGCGAAAATACCCTTAAAAAGGGAGGATGCCAAGTAAAGCTATCTTTACTTGGCAGTTATTATGAAAAAGTTATTTAAAAATCAATTACTTGTTGTTGGCTTATTTGTTTTATTCTATATACTAAGTATATTCAAGAGAAGTGTATAAACAATGATTTTGAAATTAAGTTTCTCTGAATGAATTGTTAACAAAATATGAACGGCAGAGGCGTGAAAATGACGGGCTGATCAAATCTCTCATAAACTGTGACACATATCTGACGGAAAGCATGTTTCAAATACGCTTTGGAAAGCAGGAAAAAAAGTAAAGTAAAATATCTATAATAGTCAAGGTATGAAAAAAGCGGGTTCTTTCTATAATAAACAGGAACCGGATGTCAATAAGGAATCAGACATCCAGCCGGATATCGGCAGTTATTCAGTCAGGAAAGAGGGGACCTTAAAATATAAAGAAGGTAAAAAGATGGAGAAGGACGGCCGGTATCGGCTTATTATGCCTATTGCTGGCCGGAGCCGTATCGGGGTGCGGAAATGTTTCGAAAGGAACCGGAGGCGGTAAAAACGGAAAGGACAACGGAACAGACAGCGGGGAAAGAAGAAACAGGCGCAGCGCAGGACAATGAAAATAATGCGGAAGAAACCGCGTCGGATCAGGGGACGCAGAATCAATTGAATCAAGCGGACGACGGTCCGGGAAGAACTGACGGCAGTGGAACTCACAAAGCTGATGGGAAACGGAATCAATCTCGGAAATACAATGGAGGCATACGGCCGCGGGATATACGGAACGTCAGAAGAAGCTACGGTTTACGAAACCTATTGGGAACAGTACTTACAGCGCCGGCGACGTATATGACCCGACATCCAAAACTGCCGGAATAGAGGCGGTAGATGTACAGATTGCAAAAGAAGGCACCTACACGGTCAGTCTGGACTTTACAAAGACAGATGGGGTGCGGCCAAAGGAATCGGATTTGCAGCTCTGGCAGTAGGAAACGGAGAAGTTCTTTTTCCCGGATATACGATAGAGATTATTTTTGCATATATGCCCCAATAGCAAAGACGAAAGGAAACCGGTTTAACTGCCGGGACCGGCCGCTTTTCTGTAGGCAACCGGCGTTTTGTCGTATTTTTTATGAAAGGCCCGGGTAAAATATGCATGATTGCGGAAACCGCAGTTTTCTGCAATGTCGATCACCTTCAGATCGGTTTTCAGCAATTGTTTTGCGGCAAGTTCAAGGCGGTATTCTATTAAATAGGCATTAAAACTCAAGCCTGTAAATTCTTTAAACAGTTTCATAAAATGACTTTCTGAGAAGCCGCATTGTTTTGCGGCTTCTTTTATGGTAACCTCCTGATCGTAATGATTCCGGACGTAGTAAAGGGCATTTTTCAGCTTGCCAAAAGACAATTGTAAATGGCTGGAGCCGGCGTCGGCATCGGTACTATAAATGTTCATGAAATGGAGGAGAAAATACAGGTTGGATTTGACCATCAATTCATGGGAAGGGTAGTCTTCCTTACGGCGAGCCAGCATGGATAATATGCAGCCGCTTATGGCCCGGTTAAAGGGTGAATCCGACGGATGGAAAAAGTCCATGGTTTTTTCTCCGTTCAGAAAAGGGAGGACGTATTTATCATAACAAAGATCGTCTTCCGAGCCTTTAAAGAGGGAAGGATGAAACATAAGGTTAAAATAAGTGCCGCTTTTGTCGCCGCTTTGCTCAATGGAATGCACGGCATGGGGAAGAATAACGATCAGGTCTCCGGCGCAGAGCAGGTAGGACTGTCCCCATAAAGTGACCTGCATCCGGCCTTCGGAACAATAAATCAGTTCAAAATCGTCATGCCAGTGCAGGGGGAAGGAACGGAGCCATTCGGGTATGATTCCCCGGTAAATATTGTAAGGGAAAGTGATACTTCCGTGAATTTTCGTTTCGTGTAACGGGGTGTGATCCATAGTTTCTCCTCCATTTAAAATAAAACTTATTACATAATAGGATTGTGCTAGAAATATAAGGATATATTACAAGAAATGTAACATATATAAGAGTATAATGCAAGAAAAAGAATGAGAAATCTGTTCCTAAACGCGGTTTCTGCTTTCCGTCAGAGATTTGGCATATGTATGGCGGACAGAGGGAGAAGGCGGAACGTTTGGAAGGGACGGATCCGGATAACGGACAAAAGGAGGAAAGGAATATGGAATATGCGGCAATCAGGCACTTTGCAGACAAGAGGTATTGCTTTGCAGTAGGGAAAGGACGTTTTTTAATCAGGCTTGAGACCAAAAGGGACGATATAGCCAGTGTGGCGCTCCATGTACAAGATAAGTATCTGCCGGTCAAATATATGGATACAAGGCGCGCCGTGGCAATGAATCTGACCTGCTCCGACCAATATATCGATTATTATGAAGCGGTTATTGATATCGACGTGGTCTGTCTCAGGTATTTTTTTGAAATAACGGATATGTCGGGAAAGGTAGTCTATTATGGGAATCATGATTTTTATGAAGAGTGTATTACCGACATAGAAAAAATGTTTGACTGCCCGCAAAACCTTAGGGAAGAAGAGATGTTCCTGCTGCCTGAATGGGCGGAAAACAAAGTGGCATACCAGATTTTTCCTTCCCGTTTTGCATCGGATAAAGAAGTGCCGGAAGAAATCTGGTATCAGGCGCCGATAGGCCATCAGGCGGATTTAAAAGGTTCTCTCAGGGGAATTATTGATCATTTGGAATATATCAAAAAGCTGGGGGTGGACATTATTTATATGACGCCGATCTTTACTTCCGGATCCAGTCATAAGTATAATATTGACGATTACTACAGCATCGATCCGTCTTTCGGAAATAAGGAGGATCTGAAAGAGCTTGTAAACAAAGCGCACGAGAGAGGGATGTATGTGATTTTGGACGGCGTGTTTAACCATACGTCCGTAAATTTCTTTGCATTTAAAGACATCAGGGAAAAAGGGAAAGACTCAAAATATTTGGACTGGTATTATATCGACAGTTTCCCTCTTGTGATGGAATTAGGGAAAAAACCGAGTTATAAGACTTTCAGTTATGCGGGGCCTATGCCGAAGCTGAATCTTCAAAATAAGGAGACGGCGGATTTTGTTATTGATGTGGCGTCTTATTGGATCAAGGAGTGCGATATTGACGGCTGGCGTTTGGACGTGGGGGACGAGATAGACCATGCTTTTTGGAAACGGTTCAGACGGGAGATCAAGGCGGTCAAGAAAGAGGCTTTGATCATCGGGGAAATTTGGCATTTTGCAGGTGATTTTTTAGAAGGGGACGAGTGGGACAGCGTTATGAATTATCCGTTCTATAACGCCGTATTGGACTTGATCGCTACGCAGAAATCAGGTGTGGGCGCATTTGTGGGAAAGCTGAACTTTTTGAAAGGAAACCTTCATAGCGGACTGGAGGGGTATCTTTGGAATTTCATAGACAGCCATGATACGGCAAGGTTTTTACACAGTGCGGGAAACGACAGAAAAAAACAAATGCTGGCGGCGGCGATCCAACTCTTGCTTCCCGGTATGCCAATGATATATTATGGTGATGAGAACGCTATGCAGGGAGGGCCGGATCCGGATTGCAGACGGGGAATGCTTTGGGACGAAAATAGGCAGGATAAAGAAATGTTCCGTTATTATCAGACGCTGATCAAAATCAGGCATGAGAGCCCCGTATTGACGCGGGGCCGCATAGAAGAGCAATACGCGGAAGAAGACACAGGACTTATTTATATGAAAAGAAAGCTGAACGGGCAGGAGATCTTATTGCTTTTCCATGCCAAAGAAGGATGCGCAGAGATCCCCGGGTTAAAGGGGCGCAAGAATCTGATAAGCGGCAAGCCGTTTTCGGGCAGTTTAGGGGAGTATGAGGCGGCAGTATTAGCAGACTGACCGGTTGCGGCCCACAGACGGCAGTTGGCGTCTGGGCCGGCAGATATGGCATCAATGCGTGCGATAAGAAAGGAGTAGTTTTTAATATGGAGATCATGATTAGTAAGCGTTATCTTAAGATTCCGGTTTCTTATTCGGGAAAGAATGTTCATTTTACGTTTTCGGAGGGGAAAAAAGTCCTTTACTTTTTTGACGCCTCCTATACGGAAGGAGCATATGATACCGTGTATTATGCGGATCTGAGAATGCTTTTGGGGAAGAAGGTACGGCTGACGGCAGTGGCGGAGAGTGAGGAAGAAATGATGCCGACGTTGGAATTTTGCGACGAGCCGGACAAGCCGGATCCGGATCCGCTCCGTCCGATGGTTCATTTTACCGCACCGTCGGGATGGATCAATGATCCTAACGGACTGTGTTATTATGAAGGAACGTATCATCTTTTTTATCAGCATAATCCTTTCGGAAGAGTGTGGGGAAATATGCATTGGGGACATGCGGTAAGTTCTGACCTGCTCCATTGGGAGAGCTGTGAAGAAGCCCTTTTAAGCGACGGGGACGGAGTAATCTATTCTGGGGCGGCGCTGGTGGATCACGATAATATTTCAGGCTTAAAAGAAGGTGGGGAGGCGCCGATCCTGTTTTATTATACCCGCGTGGGGAAAGTTTCCGACCAATGCCTCGCAGTGAGCAACGACGGCGGGAAAACGTTAAAAAAGTATGAGGGAAACCCTGTTATTCCTTATATTTCGGCTGACAACAGAGATCCTAAGCCTATTTATGATGAGGAAAGAAAGCGTTATCTTATGGCGCTCTATATGGAAGAAAGTACTTATGCGCTTTTTGAATCCCAAAACCTTCTTGAGTGGGAAATGCTGCAAAGCTTTGAATTGCCGGAAGATAACGAATGTCCCGATTTATATCCGCTGAAAGCGGAGGACGGAAACGTATATTGGATCCTATCGGGAGCGCATGACCGGTATGAGGTAGGCATCTTTAATGAAGAGGGACTGTATTGCCCGGTGCAGGAAACGGGACAGCTTTCTTATGACTCGCAAAGTTATGCGGCACAGACGTTCTTCTATGAGAAAGATAGGCCGGTAATACGTTTTGGATGGGACAGGAGCGAGATTCCTGACAGACCTTATGCCGGCGCCATGTGCTTTCCGGCTCAAATGGGGCTGAAACAGATCGAGGGAAGATATTATCTTACGGCCTGTCCGCTTCGGGACTGCGAAGACATTGTTGAAAAACGATATGATCAGGCGGGAAAAAGCGCCTTTGTCTTGCCGTTGTCCCAAAAGGCTTATTATATGGAGATCGATGCAGGAGATACTTCTTATGAGATGAAATTTTTCGGGCTTACCCTTCGGGCGGATAAAACAGGGGTATTTTGTAAAGAAGTATTTTTGCCCCGTATCGGTGAAGAGAACAGGTTACAGATCATAAGCGATACGTTCAGCACGGAACTATATCTGAACGGGGTGTCAGTGAGCGTTGTCGCGCATATGGCGGATTATGGGGATAACGAACTGAGCATTCAGGCGGAACGCGAACTGAAAAAGATATGTGTGAAAGAACTGAAGACGGTTTGGTGATTTAAAAAAGTGCAGCGCAAGGCATTCAGATCATGCTTTGCGCTACACTTTTACGCTTTCATAGAAACGCTGTCTTTAACCCACCAATATCCAGTCGCCGATCCATTCTGCGGTGGAACAGTTGTATAAACGTTTATAGAGCTTTCCGTTTACATCTTTAAAGCGCCAGACGATATTGTCGGACAGGGGACTGACTATGGCATCGGAATTGTTAGTTTGTAACGGTCCTTCCCAAAAAGGCGTTACAACGGCGCCGCTGTTTATGGCTATACTGAGAGTAAAGGCAGCCGCGCAGAAAAGTGATAGTAATTTTTTTCGGTAATGTTTCATTTTATATCCTCCTTTTTATAAATCGGCAAGTCTGAAAGAAACTCATCCATCTGTGAAAGAGTCGCTTTATAACTATCATTGTAATAAAAATCAAAAGTACCGTCTGTATTTTCTATCAGATAGGCATTATCAGAAGTAGGAAAATAAGTTGCTTCATTAATTTCCGGCGGCATATAAAAAGGCTCAAAGATGAAAAGAACGGAAAAGAAGTATATGCCAATGATCAAAACGGAAAAACCAAGCTGTTTTCCCCGGTTCGCTTTTCTCTGCGAACTTTTGATCATAATAGAAAATCGCCGGATGAGCAGGGATTCGCTGGTATTGCAGAAGGAAATGGCGAATGAGGGAGCCGGAACGGAATCCCCTGCCTTTGCTGCGTTGATCAGGCAGCTAAGGTAATCGATCCGGTCCTGCGGATCCTGCGAGTTAGTGATCTGCAAGTCGACGCGTAATTCCAACATGGTAGCGATCTGCTGTTTTAGAAGCGTTATAAAAGGATTCCACCAGTATATGATGCATAGAAGTTCCGAGAAAAGCTTAAGGAGCAGATCGTGGTGAAAAAAATGGGACGCTTCGTGGCATAAGATATAGTACATATCTTGTGATTTTACGTCAAAATCTTCCGGAATCAGAATATAGGGAGAGCGTATCCCCATAATCATCGGAGAGGTGATCCCTCGCAGCGTTATGATATGAAACCGATTCTTTTTCCTGTATTTTTGACAGATCTCTTGTAATAGGGAACAATAAGGTTCTTTTGACGAAATATCCGTCCCAAGCGTTTTGACTGTTTTATGGAAAGAGCGGTAGGACAGGATGCAGCGGATTAATGCAATGCAGCTCCCGACGATCCAAATAACCAAAAAAATGCGCCAAGGAGATAAAGGAAAGTTTCCGATAGCAAAAATCGGTTTTTTGAAACCGATCATGATGCGGGATAACGTGCTTGGAAGATTAATATTGGTGCTGTATACGAATTCAAAAGGGAAAAGAAAACGTAAAGCCGTAACTGCAATGAACAACACAAGAAGCTTATAGCCGATATCTATCATGACTTCCGTATTCCGGAATATTAAGTATAGTATCATCAATAGTATATTGCTGAATAGCAGGGACATCAGCATAGAAGAATTAGAAAAAGTTAACATAATAATCCCTCTCTTTATACATCTGAACTAAAGTTCTAAGTCTTTTTTGTAATCTTTTAATAAACGTTCTAAATTTTGAATTTCTTCCGCACGTATTTCCTTGTCTGTTTCCCGATCCAATAAAGCCGCTACAAAAGATGAGGCAGAAATTTTATCGGAAAACCGGCGGATCTCATTGGTGAATCGGGAAAGAGTAATTTCTTCTGCGGAAACTGACGCACGGTAATTTCTGCATAAGACAGTACCGCTGTAAACAATATCCGCTACTTCGATCAACTCCTGTTTTAGTAATTTTCGTAACACAGCCTGCACGGTATTTATGGTAAGGCCCTCCTTTGCGCCTGCAATCTCGGCGGCGGTCATGGGACTTGAGGAATTCCAAAGGATATTCAGAATATCCATATCCCTTTTTGTAAGCTCCGGATTATTTTTTGCATTCATAGTGTAACACCATCCTTGAAACAGTATTTTATTTACAATAACATTAAATTTAAAAAAAATCAATATTGACGTGTGGGAAAAAAATGTTATACTGATAGTGTAAATAAAATACAGAATCGGTATATAAAATACTAGATTCAACACAACAAAAGAAAATGGAAACTGGAGTCATATCGCTACTAGAACGGCATCCAATCCGTAAAAAAGGTGGGAAGGCCGAAGGTTAGGAGCGCTTAACTGCAAGTTTGCGTCTGCGCGGCATCCGCAGACTTGTTAACGTGAAGACTTAATAAATAGAGTCAAAAGCCGCGCAGAAATGAGGAAAAGTATGAACCGGATAAAGCAGTGCATTTTTATTTTGGAAAGCGTTGCTTTCTTATTTGCCTGCTGTGCCTGCAGTAATGTGGATAATGAGATAGAATCTTCGGTAAAAGGACATGGAGCGGCAGGTTTGGATTTATCTTATAAAAGTGAAACTGACTGTCAGATCGGGATCGGGCAGCTGCCGGTCCGTGCTTATACAGTAAACGGAGTCTACTTTATAGAGGATGCGAAAGATCTTACGGCCAGATATTTGAAATTCTATGATTATGCTGCAGAACGTATTGTCTATGTATGTTCAAAAAGTAATTGCAGCCATAATGATGAAAGTTGTATGGCATTTTTCGGAAATCAGGAATATCCAATGCCGCATATTTGGTATTATGACGGCGGCTTATATGTTTCCAAGGTGGACGGAGACTATATGGGCGTGGAGAAGATTGCATTAGACGGTTCTACCCGTACAGATTCCTGTACTCTTATGCGTATCAATAAAGAAACGGTCAAAGGGCCGACAGGAGATATAGAATATACCTATTATCCGGAAATGACAATCCACCGGGGATATGTGTATTATACAACTTATTATCCGGGAAATGAATCGGCAGACTTGCGGCGGGTCAAGTTAAATAGCGAAGAAGAGCCGGAAACGCTTTATTCCCTAAAAGGGACGGCTGTGATGATCATGCGCCTGAAACCTTATGGAGCGCATGTGTTTTTTCAGGCGGGCAGAATATAGAAGTAAACATCTACAAGCATGATATTGGGTCAGGTGAGACAAAAGAATATTATCCGGGAGTTCTGAGAGATTATGTCCCTTTTGAAGGCGGGGTATATTACCTTGATCTGTCTAACAATGTTTATAAGGCTGATACGGATACAATGGAAAATACAATTTTTTATGAACCTGAAAATGGTGTGGGAATCGTATCTTTGTTCATAAAAGAAGATAAGCTGATCTGGCAGAAACAGGATTCTGACATAGTGGACGGCAGGGGCGTTTACCTGTATGAGCAGACCTTGTTAGATATGGACGGGAATATCGTTCAAAAATTAAGCGGCATGCAGGATGATTGGTATAACGGTTCCGGTAATTTGCTGTCACCGTATTAAGTAAATGGCGCTCAAAGATCGGGAAGGGATTTTATATGGAATACAGGCGGGTTTTTAAAAGTCGGAAAGTGATAACGTTATATATGACGTTTCTTGTCATCGCTTTAGGAATCTACATTTACCAGCAGGTTTATAGCGTTTCAGCGGAGCGGACCATATCAGGAAATGCAGGAGAGATTGCGGCCGGGGAGGGGACGATGCCTTATGAAGAATTTCAGGCCCGGTATGCCCTTGCCTATCAGGAATATTTGCAGAAGATATTGGCACAGAGCGACGATCTGGCCGGCATCAGTATTTTCCGGCAGGTTGATTCTTATTCTTTCCGTAATTTAGAAAAAACAAGGTCAGATTACGAAGCTCTTGTCGGTCTGAAGACAACAGAAGGAAACTTTAAAGCGTTAGAAACGGTAGTCGGTTTTGAAATTGCGGATTATGTTATTTTTCTTTTTGGCTTTACTTTGGTATGGACTTTTTTCGACGATGAAAAAAAGGGGCTTTGGTGCGTGAATTACGCTACTCCGGGAGGGAGGATGAATCTGGCGTTAGAAAGATGCGGGGTGCTGCTCGTAGGAAATTGCATTTTCACGGCGGCGCTCTATCTTTTACTGTTTGGAAACGCTTTTTTATTATATGGAGGCGTGGAGGATATGGGCAGCAGTGTTCAGTCTTCTCCGCTGTTTCGGGATTGTACTCTGCGGGTAAGCGCATCAGAGTACCTATTTTTATTTGTTTTACTTCATGCCGCCATGTCTTTTGCCATGTCCCTGTTTGTCTGGATGGTTTTGCTTTTCTTCCGTAATCATTTGCTTTCTATGGCGCTGTTGCTTTTTATTTTGGGGGCTGAGGGTGCTTTAAGCGCTGTATTGCCGGAACAGTCTATATTTGTAGTGTTGAAATATGAGAATTTATTTAGACTGATACATCCGGGAGATATTCTTTATAGTTATCGTAATTACAACTTGTTTTCCCATCCGGTAAACTGTTTTCATGCATGCCTTTGTCTGATATTTACAACAATATTGATCGGTGCGGCGGTCAGCGTGGGAATCGCGTCTTGCCGTAGGCCGATTGCCGGTGAGGGGAAAGCAGAGGCGGTCATTGCCAGATGGCAAACAAAAGCGAATGAGGTCTATCATCGGGGATTGTCGCATCTGTCTGTTTTGGGAATGGAATTCTATAAGGTTTTCATCATGCAGAAGGGAGGGCTGTTTCTTATTGTATGGCTGTATCTGCTAGTCGGGGGGATCGACACGGGCAGCGTGTTCTATTTGGGAACGGGAGCCGTTCTAAAAGACATATACAAGGAATACAGCGGACCGGACGACGGAAGGCTGCGGTCATATGTAGAGAAACAGGAGTCTATTTTACTGATGGAGAAGACCAGATATGAGAAGATGGCGGAGGCATACAAGGCGGGGGCTGTCAGCAAAGAAAAACTGGAAAACGCTTCGCTGCATTATAGTTCTTTTTCTACTTTGGAAAGCAGTATTGACAGTGTCAATATGCAGCTTGCTTATATGGAAAGAGTCAGGAAAGAGAGAGGGATTCCGGTTTGGTTTCTCTCCAATAAGGGATATAAGATTCTTTGGACCGGCGACGGGCTGTATCTGGGACAGGGATATGGAGAGCAGGAGCAGAGAGGTCTGCTGGCGGTCATTGTTTTAACTTTACTGCTTTCAACCGTGTTTTCTTATGATCGTACCTGTGGAATGGAAAAAATGCTGCGGGCTACGCCTTATGGGAGAGAAAAACTGTTTTACATAAAGATATTTATGGCGTTCTTATGCTGTCTGGTGATTTGTTTGACCACCTACGGACTGGAATTATATGAAGTGCAGAGGTTATATCCTGTCAACTGTCTGGAGGCTCCGATACAAAGTTTGGATTTTATGGAAGATTTTCCGTTTCCCATATCGATAGGTACTTTTTTGGTTTCAGTGGAAATGATTCATCTCGTTGTGTTATTTGCCATTGGAATGGTAGTCTGTGCCTGTTCTGTTTATTGGAAAGATGACAAAGGAACGATAGCGGCTTTGGTCATTTTCATTTTTCCGGCGGCGCTGCAAATGTCAGGGATCGGCTGGTGCGAGTATATTTCTGTTTTACAGCCGCTTGTATATATAGAGGCATTGCAGGAGCATGGATTTATTTACAGTGCGGGTATTGTGTTTGTTATGCTGGGTATCGGTGCAGTTTGCTATCAAATGGTAAAGAAGCGTTGGTGCCGGACCGGAAGGGACGGATGATACAGGCGGTATAAACGGGGAGAGATGTAAATGAAATTGGAAGTAAAAGCGTTATCAAAAAAATATGGTGATTTTCAGGCGCTGAAAGCGTTGAATGTGGAATTTACGGAAGGTGTTTATGGGATTCTTGGACCCAATGGAGCGGGAAAATCTACCTTTATGAATTTACTAACGGATAATTTGAAGCGTACCGGCGGTGAGATTTGTCTGAACGGAACGGAAATCTTGTCAATGGGGAAAGCGTATCGGGAAAAGCTGGGGTATATGCCGCAGCAGCAAGGTTTTTACGAACAATTTTCCGCTATGGAATTTTTGCGTTATATCGGAAAACTGAAAGGCCTTAAGGGGAAACGGTTGAATGCGCAGATAGAGGAACTGCTTGAGAAAGTTAATCTGTATGAGCAAAGACACAGGCCTATAGGTTCTTTTTCAGGAGGCATGAGACAGCGCGTACTGCTTGCACAGGCGCTTTTAGGAGAACCGGAGATCATTATCATGGATGAGCCGACGGCGGGGCTGGATCCGAAAGAGCGGATCAACATTAGAAATATCGTGGCGGAAATATCAAAAAACAGGATTGTATTTATAGCCACTCATGTTGTATCGGATATTGAATGTATTGCGAATAAAGTATTGCTTTTAAAAAACGGGAATCTGGTTCGAATGGAATCTCCGGCAGAATTGATTGCGTCGGTGCGGGGCAAAGTCGGAGAAATTCCGTGCAGCAGGAAAGAATTAAAAAATCTACAAGAACAGTATATTATAGGGAACACGATCCAACGGCAGGAAGGCCTCGTTCTTCGTGTGGTAGGGGATTTACTGCCGCCGGACGCCAATGTGATAGAAGATAATCTGACATTAGAGGACGTGTACCTGTATTATTTGGAACAAAGCTGAAAGTTTACATTCATTCAATGATTCCGATCGGGAAATTTTAATTTCACACTATTTCTCCGGTTCCGGATATTCTACCCCAAAGCAGTCTACGGTTACGCTTTCCATGGTCTGGGTTTCAAGCGGTCTGTCATTATAATCGGTTGCCGTTTCGGCAATGCGGTTCACTGCATCCATACCTTCAATCACTTTTCCAAATGCTGCATAAGCGCCGTCCAAGTGAGGGCTTGTCTTATGCATGATAAAGAACTGGGAACCTGCGGAATCAGGATGCATACTGCGTGCCATGGAAAGTACCCCTTCCGTATGTTTCAGATTATTTTCAAATCCGTTTTGGGAAAATTCTCCTTTAATGCTGTAACCCGGCCCTCCCATACCGTTTCCGTCAGGGCATCCTCCCTGAATCATAAAGCCTTTGATCACTCTGTGAAAAATCAGTCCGTCGTAGAATTTTTTTTGGATCAGGCTGATGAAATTGTTTACAGAGACAGGTGCGATTTCGGGATATAATTCAGCCTTGATCACATCTCCGTTTTTCATTGTAATCGTAACGATTGGATTTTGTGCCATATCTGTATTCCTTTCTGAGCATTTATAGTTTAAAATATGGTTATTATTTTATATGATAATTGAAGATTCGTAAAGATGGGAGTTAACTTGAAATGAAAAATTTCCCTATCCTGATTTGTATGCCTGCTAAAGCAGGAAGATAGGAGCTGGAATAAAAAACGGAAGGCGGAGAAATGCTTGAAAAAGTAATTATTGCTATAGAAAAAAGACCAAAGCAGGAGGAGCGGGAAAGCTTTTTTCAGATGCTTGACGGAGAGGGGATCGGATCTGTCTGTCTTGATGTAAAAGAAGAGAGCTTTGTACAAAAAGACCCGCTGCTATATGGAATGGGATTATACGAAAAGGAAAAGCTTTTGGGAAAATGCATTTCCAAAGAAGGGGTTTTGTGGATCAGTGACAGAGCGGATCTATGCAGGAACGCTTTGGCAGAGGGCTATCCGGTCATTGCTTATCTGGGCGGCCGGACAAATCGGCAGGCGGAAGAGGAAATGCAAAAAACGGATGGGGAGAACAGGGAAAGCGCAGAGAGTGCGGAAGATTCTTTTTGGGGAGTGCGTTATGCGGTGGAAAGCCTGAAAGGAATAGACGGACAATATTTGGAAAGAGCGTGCAGGAGATATGCGGGGCTGCCATGGGAGATCCTGCAGACAAAGCGCTGCATTGTCAGGGAAACGACGGTGGAAGATGTGGACGCTTTTTATAAGATTTATGAGGAACCGTCCATTACGGAATATATGGAAGGACTGTTTGAAGACAGAGAAGAAGAGATACGGTATACAAAAAATTATATAAAATCCGTGTATGGATTTTTTGGATACGGACTTTGGACGATCGTAGAGAAAAATGGCAATTGTGTCATTGGACGTGCCGGTATCAGTTGGAGGGAGGATACGGAAACGATAGAACTTGGCTTTGTGATCGCCAAATCTTACCAGCGGAAAGGATATGCTTTCGAGGTATGCAGTGCTATTCTGGATTATGCTTATGACGGGTTGGATATCCGGAAAGTGTGGGCTTATGTGGACAAGGAGAATCGGATTTCCAGATCATTGTGTCATAAACTGGGATTCCGGTTTCGGGGTGAAACCTGTTTGAGAAACGGGTTCGGCAAAGAGGAAACGGTAGACGGTTATGTATGGGAAAGGTGAGCGCAGCCTTTCCTTTTTTAACTGTTTGCTTGGCACTGCCGGGCCTTCTTCTTATGCACAGGCCCGTGCAGGTAAAATATGCCGTTAAGGCGGATCCGGTTCTTTCTTTGGTTCTTCTTCCACGACGTTATCCGCCATTTTCGGTTTGCATTCGTTCCGGTACTGGTTCGGCGTTTTTCCGGTCGCCTTTTTAAATGTCTGTGCAAAATAAGACTGTGAAGAAAATCCCAACGCCGTGGAGATCTGTGAAATCGAGTATGTGGTAGATTCCAGCAGGGACTTTCCTTCCTGTATCCGTTTCCGTAAAAGATAAGTAATCGGTGAAACCCCGATATATTTTGTAAAAGCATGGGCCATATAGTATTTGTTCATATGGGAGAGCGACGCCAGCGTGTCCAGCGTGATATTTTCCGAATAATTTGCATCCATATAATTTTGTATCCGGGTACATTCCCGGTTCAGGAGTTCATTACCGCTTTGGATAATGGACAAGTTGTTGTTCCTGAGCAGGCAGATTATGATCACTTCCAAAAGGTTCTGGCATACCGCTTCGTAGTTCTCTTTCTTTTTTGCGATCTCTTCCAGCATGATATTCAGATACGCATAGATATTTGATCTGCGCGTATTATATTTGTACACATCTCCGAATGCGGTTTGGATAAAAACCCCCTCCTGTGCGGCGGCAATATGTTCGAAGGAAAAAGAAAGCCCTTCTATACCCAGCACAATATATTCTAACGGCGTCGTATGCATAGACTTTTCCGTGTGCTGCACATTCGGGTTGATAACGACCAAATCGTTTTCGCAGACAGGCAGTTCCGTATCCTCCGCAACAAACAGGCCGTTACCGCGTACAACGTAAAAAAGCTCGCTGAAAGGATGGGAGTGCATAATGCTCTGCCAGTCCCCCTCGTACTTTGACGTTGAGACGTACAAAAGTTTCAAACTGTCGAAATCGGAAAGCTGGATCCCTTCGATACAATGTCTTGTGTTTCCCATATTTGCTCCCATCTGTCCGCTTTTGCGGACTTCAAATCAGGGAGGCTGAAAGCGCATTTCTTTCAACCTTCCCGTTATGCCGCTCTGCGGCACAAAACATCCCAGACCATATGCTGTAAAACGAGTTTAAGATAAGTTTAAAATTTCACAATATTTCGTTAAAAAAAGCATAGCAGAATTTATATATTTTGTCTATAAATACATCCTGTCAATAAATTTAAAAATAATTACTATATTTATTTTGTAAATATAGCACACAAATTGAAATTTTATTTTTATAGACTGCATATAATGTTATATTTCAAAATGGAAATAAATATAAAATTTACACAATGAATCAATAAAAAATAAAAAAAAATAAACACTTTTCAACAAAAAAAGCAATATATATAAAATACCAAGCAACAATCAGATTGATTATAAGAAACAGATAAGTTATGCTTTAGTTGTACTTAATTGAGCGAGGCAGTATCCGATTCTGCCGGTACCATTTTTTCGAACATAAATCGAAAAGGGAGGGATTTTTATGAAATCAAAAAAGGTTATATCATTGTTACTGATGGCAGCTATGTCCGTATCACTTTTGGCAGGATGCGGCAATTCCGGCAGTCAGCCGGCGGAAGGCAGTACCCCTGCTCCCGCGCCTGCTGATGCAGGAGAGGAAAAACCGGCGGATGAACCGCAGCAGACGGATGCAGAGCAGCCTGCTGAGGTTGAGGAGCAGACTTTAAAGGTAGCCGCTTTTGAAGGCGGATACGGAGCGGATATGTGGTCCGAGGTTGTGGCGGCTTTTGAAGCTTCGCATTCCGGCGTGACCGTAGAGCTTACGGTCGATAAAAAACTGGAAGACGTGATCAGTCCCGCCATGAAAGCAGGAGATTATCCGGATGTGGTGCATCTTGCGACGAACCGTGAAGCGGCCCTGACAGAAACATTGACAAAAGAAAAAGCGCTTCTTCCGCTGACAGACGTACTGGAAATGACGGTTCCCGGTGAAAGCGTAAAAGTAAAAGACAAGATCATTCCCGGTTTCCTTGATACATTGGCAACCAACCCTTACGGGGACGGCGTAACCTATTATGCGCCGATGTTCTACAGTCCCTGTGGTCTTTTCTATAACGCAGGACTCTTTAAGGAAAAAGGCTGGGATATCCCGACTACATGGGAAGAAATGTGGGCCCTTGGAGATAAAGCGGCAGAGGAAGGCATTGCCCTCTTTACTTATCCTACGACAGGATATTTTGACGCATTCACATACGCGGCGCTGGCATCCGCCGGCGGTTCTGATTTCTTCAATAGCTGCATGACTTATGAAGACGGCATTTGGGAAAGCGAGAATGCGACCAAAGTATTTGAACTGATCGCAAAGCTTGGAGAATATACGGAAGGCACGACGGTTGCTAACGCAAATAACGACAATTTTACAAAGAACCAGCAATTGATCCTTGATAATAAAGCGATCTTCTGCCCGAACGGAACATGGCTTCCGGGCGAAATGGCCGAAGCGCCGAGAGCAGACGGTTTTGAGTGGGGATTTATGGCTCTTCCAGCAGTGAACGAGGGCGGTTCAGGATGTTCCTTCTGCTGGTTTGAGCAGATGTGGATTCCGGCAGCGGCAGAGAATCAGGATATGGCGAAAGAGTTTGTGGCTTATATGTATTCTGACGAAGCGGCGAAGATCTTTGCAAAATCCACTGCAATCCAGCCGATCACCGGCATCAGCGATTCTTTGGAAGGCGACAACAAGATGTTCTATAGTATCTATGACAACGGCGCAAGCGCGGTTATGGGCGGATTCGCTTCTACCGCACCGGTTGAGGGCGTAAATATGCTGGATATTCTGTGCGGAACGGTCAACAGTATCGTAAGCGGCGACAAGACTGTTGCCGAATGGCAGGCAGCCGTAGAAGAAGCAAGCGATAAATTAAGAGAAGCAATGGAATAAGGTTTTAGGAGCGCTCCGAAGGTTTCTGCCTTTGGAGCGTTTTTTTTACAGGAAATGGAGGTGCGAGTGTGAAAAAAGTCAAAGGAAAATCGGTTTTTATTACCGTATGCGTAGCTCCGGCAGTTATACTGTTTGTTATCTTCATGCTGATTCCCACTCTAAACGTTTTTAAAATGTCTCTTTATAAATGGGGCGGGTATTCTAATACGAAACAGTTTGTCGGACTGAATAATTTTAAGATTCTGATGGAAGACCAAAACTTTTTCCGTTCTTTCCAAAATTCGGTGCTGCTGATTGTAATCGTAACGATCGTTACCCTTGCGCTCTCCTTGATTTTTGCGTCCATTCTTTCCCGCGAGAAGATCAAGGGGCAGAACATCCTGCGGATCATATTTTACATACCCAATATTTTGTCCGTAGTTGTTATATCCGCAATCTTTTCTGCAATCTATGACCCGAATAACGGACTGTTAAACAGTATCATCGGTATTTTCAGAGGAAGTGAAGAAACGCCTGTCCTCTGGCTGGGGGATCAGAAACTTGTAATTTACAGTCTGGTCATTGCGATGGTCTGGCAGGCGATCGGATATTACATGGTTATGTACATGGCAAGTATGGCAAGCGTGCCGGAAAGCCTGTATGAATCAGCCGACCTTGAGGGTGCGGGCAAACTGCGTCAGTTTTTCTCCATTACTCTGCCGTTGATCTGGACGAATATCAGGACGACGCTGACTTTCTTCGTGATCAGTTCCATCAATATCAGTTTCCTGATCGTGAAGGCACTGACAAACGGCGGCCCTGACGGCGCGACGGAGGTATTCTTAAGTTATATGTATAAACAGGCGTATACCAATTCCTCTTACGGTTACGGCATGGCCATCGGTGTTGTTGTGTTCCTGTTCTCCTTCGGACTGTCGGCGCTGATCAATTTCGTCACTAAGAGAGAGCCTTTGGAATTTTAAGGGAGGGGGAGGAAGATGAATAAAACAAAAAAAGAAATGAGCTTTGACACCTTGTACAAAGTCTTTATCTATGTGGCCCTGCTGACGCTTGCCATCAGTATTGTCGTACCGGTAAGCTGGGTATTTCTGGCATCGATTAAGGAAAATTCCGAATTTTACGGAAATCCATGGACGATGCCGAAAGGCTTTTATTTTCAAAACTTTATAGACGCCTTTGAAAAAGCGAAAATGGGAGAGTATTTTCTTAATTCGGTACTGGTGACGGCGCTTGCCCTTATTATTTTACTGGTGGTCGCCCTTCCGGCAGCATATGTGCTTGCACGGTATCGGTTTTTTGGAAGTAAGCTGATTAACGTCATGTTTATGGGCGGTCTTTTCATTAATGTAAACTACATTGTAGTACCGATTTTTCTTATGTTTGTGGATGCGGATAAATTCCTGAAGTCTTTGGGCGGCAGTGGATTTTTCCTGAATAATCTTTTTATTGTGGCGCTTGTTTATGCATCTACCGCCCTGCCCTTTACGATTTACCTGCTTTCGGGATTCTTTATCACCATACCCCGGGATTATGAAGAGGCGGCTTACATGGATGGCAGCGGGTATTTCCGGACTATGGTCCGAATCATGATGCCGATGGCGCTGCCTAGTATCATTACGGTTATCCTGTTCAACTTCCTGTCGTTTTGGAACGAGTACATTATTTCCATGACGCTGCTCACCAAAGATTCCAAGACGCTGCCGGTGGGCCTGATGCAGTTGATGCAGGCGCAGAAAGCGGCTGCGAATTACGGCCAGCTCTATGCCGGGCTTGTGATCGTAATGCTCCCGACCTTGATCTTGTATATCTTAGTACAGAAGAAACTGACGCAGGGCATGAGCCTGGGCGGATTAAAAGGTTGATCGGAAGGAGGAACACAGATGAAATATGTTGTCAGATTATTGTATCTTCTTGTTTTTATCGGATGTATCACGCTCGTTGTTGTGGGGCAGCGTAATATCGGCCCGGCAGGACTTGCGGTTATGATTGTCGGTCTGCTGGGGATACTGGTTCTTCTCTATCTTTACAATAAAAAATATCAATAAGGAGGCGCCTATAATGAAGAATGAAAATATCGGCAGACTGACTCTTCCTACGGATGCGGATATGGTTGACGAAACCATACGTCTGAAAAATATGCTGGGTGCGGATGCGCTGCGCGACTGCGACGGGACGGTTATGCCCGGGGAACTTTTGAATCAGGACGCCAAGATTTATGCCACATATTATACCACTAGAAAGGACAATGACTGGGCGCAGCAAAATCCCGAGGAGATCCAGCAGGAATATCTGATCAGCGACCGTGTGACGGCAAGGGGGGAAAGCCTGCGTATTGAGCTTATGAAAGGTTTCCACGCCGAACAGCTTAAAGTAAATACGATAGATTCGCCGAAACGCTGGTGGGAAGTGATCGACAGAACGACGGGCGAGGTCGTTCCGACGGAAAAATGGGAATATGACGAGGCTGTGGGGGAAGTCGTGATCGAAACCGTTCCGTATCATCAATACACGGTCAGTTTCCTTGCATTTTTAATATGGGATCCCGTACATATGTACAATTTTATTACAAACGACTGGAAGGATGCGCCCCATCAACTGACTTATGATGTGAGACAGCCCAAGACGCAGGCTTATGTCAAAGAAAAGCTGAAAAAGTGGTGTGAGGACAATCCCCATGTAGACGTTGTGCGGTTTACCACATTTTTCCATCAGTTTACTTTAACCTTTGACGATCAGAAACGTGAAAAATATGTGGAATGGTTCGGGTACAGCGCCAGCGTCAGCCCTTATATTTTAGAGCAGTTTGAAAAATGGGCCGGTTATCCCTTCCGCCCCGAATATATCGTGGATCAGGGATACCACAATTCCACTTTCAGAGTACCTTCCAAGGAATTTCGGGATTTTGTAGAGTTTCAGCAGATCGAAGTTTCGAAACTGGCGAAGGAATTGGTGGATATTGTACACAGCTACGGTAAAGAAGCGATGATGTTCCTTGGCGATCATTGGATCGGAACGGAGCCTTTCGGGAAATATTTTAAAAATATCGGGCTGGATGCTGTCGTTGGTTCTGTAGGGGACGGCGTTACGCTGCGGATGATCTCAGATATCAAGGGTGTGAAATATACGGAGGGACGCTTGCTGCCTTACTTCTTTCCGGACGTTTTCACGGAAGGCGGTGATCCTATCGGCGAAGCGCAGGATAATTGGCTGAAAGCGCGCAGGGCGATCCTGCGGTCCCCGTTAGACCGTATCGGATACGGCGGCTATCTTAAGCTGGCATCGGAATGGCCCGGATTTATCGACCAGATTCAAAAAGTAGTAGGAGAATTCCGGCAGATACATGAAAACATGCAGGGAACGAAATCATACACTGCACCCTTTAAAGTCGGTATTTTAAACTGCTGGGGCAGCATAAGGCGCTGGATGTCGAATCAGGTACACCATGCATTGTGGTACCGGGAAATTTACTCTTATGTGGGCGTGATCGAGTGTCTGAGCGGAATGCCGATCGATGTGGAATTTATCGACTTTGAACAAATAAAGAACGGTATCGATCCTGAGATCCGGGTGATCATCAATGCCGGAGACGCTTACACCTCGTGGAGCGGTGCGGAAAACTGGAAGGATGAAAAGGTGGTATGCGCCATCCGCCGGTTTGTTGACGAGGGAGGCGGTTTTATCGGCGTAGGAGAACCCAGCGCCTGCCAGTATCAGGGACGTTATTTCCAGCTCAGCGACGTACTGGGCGTTGACAGAGAACTTGGTTTTTCTATGAGTACGGACAAATACAATACGTTAAACAGAGAACATTTTATTTTGGAAGATATTCCGGGCGACATTGATTTTGGCGAGGGAAAGAGCCGCATCTACGCGCAGGGTGAACAGTATCAGATTTTGGATATGGACGGAAAATACAGCCGTCTGGTAGTGAACGAATACGGAAAGGGCAGGAGCGTTTATTTTGCCGGACTTCCTTACTCTCCGCAGAACTGCCGCATTCTGCTGCGGGCTCTTTATTTTGCAGCGGGGAAAGAAGAGGAGTTGAAAAAATTCTATGTTACGAATGTGGATACGGAACTTGCCGTTTTTGAACAGACCGGAAAAATTGCCGTGATCAATAATTCCAAAGAGCCGAAAGAGACGGATCTGTATGTGCGGGGACAATGTTTTGCGCATCTTGAACTGGAGCCTATGGAGATGCGGTGGATAGAGATGGAGGGAACCTGATGAATTGTGAAAGAATAGACGAGGCAATTGCCGCCTTTCCCATCGAGACTGCTGTTAACGGCAGTCTCGTGGAAAAATCCCCTTATGGGAACGGGCATATCAACGATACCTTCCTGCTTCGCTGCCAGGCGCCCGGACACCACGAGAAGAGATTCATTTTACAGCGGATGAACCGCCATATTTTTAAAAATCCGGAACAACTCATGGAAAATATGGTCCATGTTACCAAATACCTGCGCAATAGCCTGATCTGTCAGGGAAAAGATCCTGACAGGGGGACATTGAACGTACTGCAGACAAGGGACGGCGCCGACTGGTATTTGGACGGCGCGCAGGATTACTGGAGGGTTTTTCCGTTTATCGAAAAATCCGTATGTCTGGAAAAGGTGGAAAGCGAAAAAGATTTTTATGACAGTGCTGTCGCTTTTGGGAATTTTCAGAAAATGCTGGCTGATTTTCCCGTAAGTACGCTGCATGAAGTCATACCCAATTTTCATAACACTGCCTCCCGTTTTCGGGACTTTCAAAAGGCGGTGCAGGAGGGCGATAAAGAGCGGGCTTCGCTTGCCGAAAAGGAAATTGCTTTTGCCCTAAGCAGGGAAAACGAGGCGGGCATACTGACCGGCCTGGTGGCAAAAGGCGAGCTGCCGTTACGGGTAACGCATAACGATACGAAACTGAACAATATTCTGTTTGACGCGGATACGCACAAAGCGCTCTGCATCATTGACCTTGACACGGTGATGCCGGGGCTCTCCTTGTACGATTTCGGGGATTCCATCCGTTTCGGCGCGAGTACGGGGGCGGAGGACGAGCAGGATTTAAGCAAAGTGGAGCTGGATCTGGCTTTATTCGAGGCTTTTACCAAAGGGTATCTGGAAGGCTGTGCAGGCAGTCTTACCGAGAAAGAAGTGGGGCTGCTGCCCATGGGCGCGAAGCTGATGACATACGAGTGCGGGATGAGATTTTTAGGAGACTTCCTGACAGGCGACCACTATTTCAAGATCCATCGGGAAAACCATAATCTGGACCGGGCAAGAACCCAATTCAAGTTAGTTGCGGATATGGAATCAAAGTGGGGCGAAATGATCAGGATTGTTCAAAAATATAAATAAGTTCTAGTATAAATAAGTCCGGGCTGCCGTGCCGGTTTGTTTTTCTGTGCTTTAAGGAGCATAGAAGCAGGGTTAGGGTATCAGCGTGGCAGCCCGGACTTTGTCAAAAGAAAAATTTGTCAAAGAAAAAGTTTATTTTTAAATTTTTAAAATCAGTCTTTTTCAGGAAGATTACTCTACATCCTGCAGCGCAGCCTGATTTTCTTCTCCTGTTCTGATCTTTACGACACGGTCCACGTCATAGATAAAGATCTTTCCGTCTCCGATATGACCGGTATAAAGCACTTTCTTAGCCGCTTCGATCACATCGTCTACAGGAATGCTGCTGACAACGACTTCTACTTTTACCTTAGGCAGAAGAGTAGCGTCCACTTCAACGCCCCGGTATTTCTCGCCGGAACCTTTTTCAATGCCGCATCCCATGACCTGCGTTACCGTCATGCCTGTTACGCCCAGATCGTTCATGGCCTTTCTTAACTTATCGTAACGGCTCAGTTTGGCGATAATGACAACTTTGTAAATACCGGACAGGTCAGGCTGTTTTACAACAGGTACGGCCGCATCCTTCATAGCGGGAGAAGCGGTAACATAATCGTCGTTTCCAAGGTCGGTGTTAGCGTTGACAGCCATTGTCATCGTGTTGGAAACGTCCATGATGCTGAAGCCGGAGTAAGCGGAGGCAAGACCGTGTTCCATTGCGTCGAGTCCGACGATTTCTTCCTCTTCACTGACACGGAGGCCGATCGTTTTCTTTAAAATAAAGAAAGTAATGGTGATGGTAACGACTGTCCATGCAATGGTAACCAGCATACCGAAAAGCTGAATGCCAAGCTGGGAGAAACCGCCGCCGTAAAAAAGCCCTTCCTGAATGCCTGCAAGGGCAAAACCGGGAGCGGATGCGGTAGCGAAAAGCCCGACGGCAATCGTTCCCCAAATACCGTTAAACATATGTACGGCTACGGCGCCCACCGGATCGTCCACATGCAGTTTATTGTCGACAAACCATACGCCGAATATGACTAACAGGCCGGATACCAAGCCGATAATAGCTGCGCCGGCGCAATCGGTCACGTCGCAGGGAGCCGTGATTGCGACCAGACCGGCAAGGGATGCGTTCAGGCACATGGAAACATCCGGTTTGCCGTATTTTATCCATGTAAAGATCATACATACCACCGTTGCTGCCGCGGGAGCTACCGTGGTGGTAAGGAATACGCTGCCAAGCGTGGAAATATCGGTCGCCGCAGCCCCGTTAAACCCGTACCAGCCAAACCACAGGATAAATACGCCTAAAGCGCCTATTACAAGGTTACATCCGGGAAAAGCGTTTACTTTTGTGATTTTGCCGTTTTTATCTTTTGAAAATTTACCGATACGGGGACCGAGCATGGCTGCGCCGATCAACGCGCAGATGCCGCCTACCATATGGATGCAGTTAGAACCGGCATAATCATGGAATCCCATATTTACCAAAAATCCGTTGCCCCATGTCCAGTGCGCTTCAATGGGATAAATAATACCGGATATGACGGCGGAATAAATACAGTAAGTGGAAAATTTTGTCCGCTCCGCCATAGCGCCGGATACGATCGTCGCGGTGGTGGCGCAGAATACAAGGTTAAATACAAATCCCGAAAAGCTGAAATTTGCGTAATCCGTAAATACTCCGAATCCCGGCGTGCCGAGGATGCCCAGAATATCTTTGCTGCCGTCTGCGGCGGGGAGCATCAGCGATGCGCCGATCAAAAACCACATGACCGTGCCGATGCAAAAGTCCATCAGATTTTTCATAATAATGTTACCTGAGTTTTTGGCTCTGGTGAAGCCTGCCTCCACCATTGCGAAGCCTGCCTGCATCCAGAATACGAATGCGGCGCCGATCAGAAACCAAATACCAAAGATCTGATCATTGACGATACTTAATAATTCTTCCATAATGTTTTCCTCCTCATTTTTGCAGACAAAAGCGGATAAAAAAAGACAATGGGATCTATAGAGACGCCATTGTCCTGTCACTTTGTATGCATATTATTTTTCAGACGGCGGACAGAGGGATTTCCCGTATTGCCGCAGCCTGCAAACAGAAAGACGCTATGGGATGACCATAGCGCCTTTGCTTGATATGGGCTTATTCTACACTTGTTTCTTTTGGTTGTCAATCCTAAATTTCGGGACGCTTTTTTTATATTGACTTTCCCCCATCCGTTACCATATATTATCTCATATAAATCTCAATGATTTCTCAAATTTTTCATTATTTTTGCAGAGGTTGGAAGAAAGCGGAAACATACCTCAAAGGGGAAGAAAGGACGGAAAAGAAATGCGCCGGAATGGGAGTGGGAAAAGAAAAAACAGAGAAACGCGTCTAAGGCGCGGTATGGGAAAATGGAATAAAGCCTTATCAGCGGTATTGCTTGGGGCGATATTGACAGCCTGCGTAAAAACAGAAGAAACGGATACGGTGATGAACCTGCAAGCGGAAACGAGGGCAGAAAATGAAGCGGGGATTGTCCAAAACGGAGAGGACAGGCAGAACGCAAATACAGTGCAAGACCCTGCGGATAGGGCTGATATGCGGGAGGGCAATGATGTAAAAATACAGCGGCCGACAACCGACACGATAGAAGCGGAGCCTGAAAGAGAGAGGGAAGAGGCAGATTTCGAGGAAGAACCGGAAATTACCCTGATCATGACGGGTGATATTTTGCTTCATACGCCGGTAGCGGAAAGCGGCTTACAGGAAGACGGCAGTTATGATTTTTCGGCGGTTTTTGCCCATACGAAAGAACAGATCGGGGAGGCGGATCTGGCATTGGTAAATCAGGAGGTCATTTTAGGCGGGACGGAGCTTGGGATTTCGGGCTATCCGGCTTTCAACGCGCCCTACGAGCTGGGAGACGCTTTGGCGGATGCGGGATTTGACGTAATACTTCATGCCACAAACCATGCCTTGGATAAAGGGGCGAAAGGGATTACCAACTGCCTTGGATTTTGGGAGGAAAGTCATCCGGACATAGCTGCGCTTGGCATTCACGACAGCAGGGAGGAGCGGGAAGAGATTTATGTATATGAGCAGGATGGCATGAAGATAGCCATTTTAAATTATACTTACGGTACGAACGGGATTCCCATGCCTGCCGGCATGGACTATGCCGTAGACATTTTGGATGAAAAGCGGATGAAATCGGATCTGGAGCGGGCGGAAGAACTGGCGGACTTTACAATCGTATGCCCTCACTGGGGAACGGAATACCGGTTGACGCCGGATGCCTATCAGGAGCGGACGGTGAAATTTTTTTGGGAGAACGGCGCAGATCTGGTACTTGGCACGCACCCGCATGTGATAGAACCGATTGTTTGGTTTGGCAAAGACGGGGCGACGGTATGCGATCTGGAAGAGCGGGACGGAATCCTGCTGGGAACGGATACGGGAGAGGGGATGCTGGTCTACTATTCTTTAGGGAATTTTGTAAATTGGACGTCGGGAACGGGAGAGGGCGTAGCTAACCGTATGGTGGGAGGTATGGCAAAGATCACTTTGGGTAGGAACGAAAAAAATGAGGTTTACATAAAGCAATACGGAGTCGTCCCGGTCATCTGTCATGTGGAAGAGGGGATAAACGGGGTGACCGTGTATCCAGCGGCGGACTATACGGAAACATTGGCGGAAAAAAATGCCGTCAGAAAACAGGACGGCAATTTTTCCCTGCAATATTGCAGGGCGTTGTTGGAACAGGTGTGGTAAAGGGAAAAACGGCGGCGGAAAAAGGAAAGAATCGGAAACGATCATATTTATAGTTGGAGAATCCGGGCATCCTATGTTAAAATAATACTAATTTAGCGGATCGGGAAGATGCCAAACGGAAAGCGAGCGGCAGGGAGGTATGGATTATGGCAGATAGGTATGATGTGGTCATTATTGGAGCAGGCGTAACAGGCAGCGCGGTTGCAAGAGAATTATCCAAAAAAGAACTTAGGATTGCGGTCTTAGAAAAAGCTTCCGACGTCTGCGAAGGCACGTCAAAAGCGAACAGCGGTATTGTTCACGGAGGATTTGACGCTAAGCCGAGAAGTCTGAAAGCCAAATTTAACGTACTTGGTAACGAAAAGATGGAAAGGCTTGCAAAAGATTTGGAATTTCCCTTTAAAAGAAACGGCTCTCTTGTCCTTACCTTTGACGAAGAAGGAAAAGACCGGCTGGAACAATTAAAAAAGCAGGGAGAAGAAAACGGGGTAAAGGGTATCCGGATCTTGGATAAAGAAGAACTGAAAAAAATGGAGCCGCATATTTCCAACGAAGTAAAGGCCGCTCTTTATGCGCCTACGGGAGGAATCGTCTGCCCTTTTCATCTGACGATGGCGTTGGCGGAAAACGCCGCGGAAAATGGGGCGGAATTTTTCCTGAATACAAAGGTGGAAGAGATTGTAAAAACGGAAGAAGGATATAGGATCGAAACGGGCCAAGGCAGCTTTCGGACGAAGACGATAGTGAATGCTGCAGGTGTTTATGCGGATACGATCCACAATATGGTAAGTGCGAAGAATATGAAGATCGTGGCAAGAAAGGGAGAATACTGCCTGATGGATAAAGAGGCGGGAAGTTATGTTTCCCATACTATTTTCCAGCTTCCGGGCGCATACGGAAAGGGCGTGCTCGTGACCCCGACTGTCCACGGCAACCTTTTGGCAGGGCCCACTGCGGAAGACGTTGAAGATAAAGAAGGGATCGGCACGACGGCGCAGGGAATGGAGACTTTGCTGGCAAAGGGCGGTAAAAGTGTGGAAAACCTTCCGGTAAGGCAGGTCATTACTTCGTTTGCCGGACTGCGCGCGCATATGGTAAGTTTTGGAGGAAAAGAAACGGATGATTTTGTGATAGGGGAAGCAGAGGATGCGCCCGGCTTTTTTGATGCGGCGGGAATCGAATCTCCGGGATTGTCCTGCGCCCCTGCCATAGGCGAATATGTGGCCGGACTGGTTGCAGAGAAATTATCGGCAAAGGAGAAGCCGGATTTTAAAAATACTAGAAAAGGGATGCCGAATATGGCGGAGGCGGATCAGAAAGAAAGGGAGAGGCTGATCGGGGAAGATCCGGCCTTTGCCAATGTGATCTGCCGTTGTGAACTGGTGACGGAAGGGGAGATTATGGCGGCCATTCACAGACCTTTAGGGGCGACTACTCTGGACGGGATCAAGAGAAGGACGAGGGCCGGCATGGGAAGGTGTCAGGCAGGATTTTGTTCTCCGAAGACGGTGGAGATTTTAGCGAGAGAACTGGGAAAAGATATTGGAGAGATTACCAAAGCGGGAGGAGAATCAAAGCTTCTTACGGGAATCAATAAAGGGTGAGCGGGAAAAGCAAAAGCTTTGTACGGCAAACGACGCGTTATCCGGATTTGCAGGCCGGAAAAGAATGGAGGAGGAAGATGACGGTAGACATTGTGATCATAGGCGGCGGCCCTGCCGGGCTTGCGGCAGCGATTGCGGCAAAAGAAGCGGGAGCGGATCATATTTTGATATTGGAACGGGACAAAGAACTGGGAGGGATACTGAACCAGTGTATCCATAACGGATTCGGGCTTCACACGTTTCATGAGGAATTGACGGGGCCGGAATATGCGGAGCGTTTTATCCGGAAAGTAAAGGAACTGCAGGTGCCGTATATGCTGGAAACGATAGTGGTTTCCGTAGGGAAAGACAAAACGGTAACGGCTATGAACAGGGAAAAAGGATTGTTCAAGATCGAGGCGGGGGCGGTGATCCTTGCCATGGGATGCAGGGAGCGGGCAAGAGGGGCTCTTAATATACCCGGATACCGTCCGGCAGGGATCTATTCGGCGGGAACGGCACAGAGGTATGTAAATATGGAGGGCCGGATGCCCGGAAAAGAAGTCGTAATATTAGGTTCGGGAGATATCGGACTGATCATGGCAAGAAGGATGACGCTGGAAGGGGCGAAGGTAAAGCTGGTTGCGGAGATCATGCCCTATTCGGGCGGACTGAAAAGAAATATCGTGCAGTGCCTTGACGATTACGGGATTCCTTTAAAACTGAATCATACGGTGATCGATATCAAGGGAAAAGAACGGGTAGAAAGCGTGACCGTGGCGCAGGTGGATGAAAACAGAAAGCCGGTTCCCGGAACGGAAGAGGAGATTTCCTGCGATACCCTGCTGCTTTCCTGCGGCCTGATCCCGGAAAACGAGCTTTCTAAAGAGGTGGGAATTTTGATGAATCCGGTAACCGCAGGGCCGGTGGTAAACGAAAGTCTGGAAACCAGCGAAGCGGGAATCTTTGCCTGCGGGAACGTGCTCCATGTACACGATCTGGTGGATTATGTGTCCGGCGAGGCCCGGACTGCAGGAGAAAAAGCGGCGGCTTATGTGAAAGGAAAGCTGCCGGAGCCGAAAGGGGAAACCGTAACGGTGGCGGCGGAGTCGGGAGTGCGCTATACAGTGCCTTCCAAGCTGGAACCGGCGAGGATGGAAGAAGAACAGGTCGTCAGGTTCCGGGTAGACAATATATACCGGAATGCCTATATTGGGGTCTATTTTAACGATCAATGTGTAAAAAAGATAAAGCGTCCCATGCTTGCTCCGGGAGAGATGGAGCAGGTAAAATTAAGAAAAGCGGATATAGAGCAATATGGAGGATTGCAGAAAATCACATTAAAAGTGGAATCATAGAGCTGGATTAAAAAAGCAAAGATTTTACAATTTTCTATTTAAGCGATATCACAAGCTTGCTTGTGATATGCATGGAGGTTAGTATGGAGAAAAAAGAACTTGTATGTATCTGTTGTCCTTTGGGATGCGGCCTGACGGCGGTAATAGAAGATAACGGAGAAGTGCGGATTTCAGGGAATACCTGCAGCAGAGGCGGGGAGTACGGGAAAAAAGAAATGACCGCGCCTACCCGGATCGTTACCACGACAGTCAGGATAAAGGGAGGAACCCTCCCCGCCCTATCGGTCAAAACGAAAGACGGCGTACCTAAGGACAAGATTACCGAATGTATCTCATGCCTTCAGGAGGTGGAGACCGAAGCGCCGGTATGCGTTGGGGACGTTATTGTGGAGGACATAGCGGGGACAGGGGTCAGCGTAGTGGCGACAAAAAGCATAGAAAGATACGAAGAATTATAGAAAGCTAAAAATATAAATAAAAAAGATTAAAATACCAGTTGCTTTTTGATTAAATAATTGGTATTTTTTATATATAGGATTAAATGAAGCGGTATACTATTTTCAGGAAGGGACTAAATTATGGGGATTGAATTTTTTGAAGAAGACAGGATATTTAAGCTGGATACACCCAGAAGCAGTTATATCATTAGTATTGTAGACGAGGAGAATTTTATCGGACACGCTTATTATGGTAAAAAATGCAGGGATCATCATTTGGGCTATCTGTGCCGGACAAAGGAGGCGCCTTTTGTCCCGTCGAAAAATGCGAGGGACAGACTTTCCTTTTTGGATGCTTTTCCTTTTGAATATTCTACCCATGGGCTGGGGGATTATCGGGAAAGCTGTATTTCGGTCAAGGCGCCGGGCGGACAAAGCGCGGTATCTTTCGGTTATACGGGGCATCGTATTTATAAGGGAAAACCTAAATTGGAAGGATTGCCGGCGACTTTCGGGACGGAAGAGGAGTGTTCCACGTTGGAACTTTATTGTGAGGATAAGGTTCTGAATATGGAGGCGACGCTTTTTTACAGTGTGTTTGAAGACACGGACGTCATAGCAAGAAGCGTGAAGATCACAAATAAAGGAAAAGAACCTTTTTATCTGACAAAGGCATTGTCAGCCTGTCTGGAGCTGGACGATCAGGATTTTGAACTTTTGACTATGCATGGTTCCTGGGCAAGAGAACGTAAGATCCAATACAGGAAAGTCGGTTACGGACAGCAGTCGGTGGCTTCTCTGCGGGGAGAATCGAGCCATCAGGACCATCCTTTCATCGCTTTAAAAGCGGGGGATGCCACGCAGGAGAGAGGCGATGTTTACGGTATGCATTTTGTGTATTCCGGAAACTTTTTTGCACAGGCGGAGAAGAACCAATTTGATACTGTCAGGGCGGTCATGGGTATCAACCCCAAATATTTTTGCTGGAAGTTGGGAGAAGGAGAGAGTTTCCAGACGCCGGAGGCGGTATTGGTCTATTCTTCCGAAGGAATCGACGGGATGACGACTTCCCTTCATAAACTATATAGAAAACATTTGATCAGGGGAGAATACAGAAATAAGAAACGTCCTATCCTGATCAACAACTGGGAAGCGACTTACTTTGACTTCAATACGGAGAAACTTTTGCAGATCGCAAAACAGGCGTCGGAGCTTGGCATAGAGATGCTTGTTATGGACGACGGCTGGTTCGGAAAACGTAACGACGACAATACAAGCCTTGGGGACTGGGACGTAAATGAAGAAAAGCTGGAAGGCGGGCTGAAGCATCTGGTAGACGAGGTGAACAGGCTCGGCATGAAATTCGGCATTTGGTTCGAACCGGAGATGATATCTCCTGATTCGGAATTATACCGGGTCCATCCCGATTGGGCGATCGCCGTACCGGGCAGGGAGCCGGGACGCGCAAGGAATCAGTATGTATTGGATCTTAGCAGGAAAGAGGTAAGGGAGCATACTTACGAAAGTATAGCAAAGATCTTAAGGAGCGCTAACATCGAATATGTAAAATGGGATATGAACCGTCCTCTCAGCGACATCGGCAGCGTTAAGCTGGAGGCGGACAGACAGGGCGAGCTTTTCCACAGATATGTTTTGGGCGTCTATGAACTGCAGGAAAGGTTGATAACGGAATTCCCGCATCTTTTGCTGGAAAACTGTTCCGGCGGCGGGGCGCGTTTTGATCCGGGTATGCTTTATTACAGTCCGCAGATCTGGTGCTCTGACGATGCGGACGCTATTGAGCGGCTTTCCATACAGGAAGGGACGGCTATGATCTATCCGCTCTCTACTATGGGGGCGCATGTTTCCGACTGTCCGAACCATACGGTAGGAAGGGTCACGCCTTTTGAAACGAGAGGGTATGTGGCTTTGGCAGGAACGTTCGGCTATGAATTGGATGTAACAAAGATACCGCAAGAGGACAGGGAACAGATTCCCGAGCAGATCAAAATGTACCATAAGTATAACGATCTGGTTCGGGAAGGAGAGTATTACAGGATCGCTTCATATTCCGTCAATAAAGAATATGATTGTTACATGGTGGTATCGGAAGATCAGAGAGAAGCGCTTGTGACTTTTGTCCAAGTATTGAACCGTCCGAACTGGAAGAGCAGAAGGATCAAATTAAAAGGGCTTTCAGCAGAATTAGATTATGCGGTAGAAGGAGAAGGGGAAGTCTATGCCGGAGACACCTTAATGAATGCCGGGATCCTGATCGAAAATCCATGGGGAGATTTTAAAGGAAAACTGATCCATCTTACGGCGAGATAAGAGTATCGGTCAAAAAATGCAAAAATGATGAAAGCAAGGTGACTACTATGGGAAAAGCAGTAAAGCTGGCAGATATCGCAGCGAGAATGAATGTCAGTACGGTAACGGTTTCAAAGGCCTTATCGGGCCAAAAGGGCGTTAGCGAGGAAATGCGCGAGAAGATTAAACAACTTGCAGACGAGCTGGGATACCGACAACCCTCCGCGGCGCGCCTTGCAAAAAGAAATAAAAGTTATAATATAGGAGTAATCATCGCAGAGCACTATCTGGATAAATATAATTCTTTCTATTGGCAGATGTATCAGGAAGTTGCGACAAAGGCAGTGCAGAAAGAATGCTTTACGATGCTGGAGGTGGTAACGACGGAAATGGAGAGGGAGCTGGAACTGCCCAAACTGATCAGAGAAGGTAAAGCGGACGGCATGATCGTTATCGGCAAGGTTTCCCCCGACTATCTGCATAAGATAGAAGAGGAAACGAAAACGCCCCTCATGTATCTCGATTTTTATGATGAAAACCGGGAATGCGATGCGGTCGTGACGGATAATTATTACGGCTCTTATCTGCTGACGAACTATTTGTTCCGGATGGGACACAGACAGATTGCGTATGTCGGCACATTGCTCTATACCGGCAGCATTACGGACAGATATTTCGGCTATGCAAAATCTTTGATGGAGCACGGCGTAGCGGTCAGGGAAGACTGGATCATCAAGGATCGGGATATGGAGAACGGTAAAGTCGGGGAGGACGGTATTTTACAGCTCCCGCTGGAAATGCCCACGGCATTTGTATGCAACAGCGACCTGACGGCCAGCGAGCTGATCAAGATGCTGGAAGAGAACGGATACAGCGTACCTGAAGATATTTCGGTAGTGGGATTTGATAATTATCTGTATCCCGGATTATGCGATGTGGAGATCACCACTTACGAAGTAGACATGAAAGAGATGGCGCGCAAAGGTATCAATACTTTGATCAAGAAAATGGGAAATGAAAGTTATAAAAAGGGCGTTTCTGTGATAGAAGGCCATTTGGTATACAAAAACAGCGTATCCAGACTGACTTGGGACTGATCCGGAGATATCCGGTATTTACCTGCTTATATTGGAACGGGAGATATTGCTGCTATATATTTGGATAAGAAACGGGGCTGCTAATAAAGCAGCCTCGTTTCTCTGTACATAAGGGGAGTGATCCCTTCCTGACGTTTGAAAAGATTGATAAAATGATTGGTATTTTCAATTCCGACTTTTGCGCCTATTTCATGAATCTTTAAATTCGTATTTTGTAAAAGTATTTTTGAATTGGCGATTCTTACCCGGTTCAGATATTGGATCGGGGACTCGCCGAAATAATGGGAAAACTCCCGGCATAGGCGGTATTTGCTGATGGAAAAACTATTTTCCAATTCGTCAAGGGAATAACTGCGTTCATAATGCGTATCGAAAAGCTGCCTTATTTCCAAAAGATATCCGGGAATATGCAGGGTGGGGTTTTTCAGTTCTAAAAGATAGGAAAGAAAGGTAACGCAGAGATTCGTCATATTTTTTTCGTCTGCAAGTTTGTAAATAAAATTTTCTTCCATGCTGCTTTGGAACAAAAGGTGAAAACTGTGCGTAAGTTCTCCGGAAGCAACTTCCTTGAGCAGACAGCCGAAAGGCTCCTGCGTTGCGTTCATATAAAAAGGAAGATTGCCGCCGCCGGCAAAAAGGATCTTGAATTTCCATGGCGCAGTGACCGTCTGGAGCGTAAAGGGCTGACTGCAGTCAAAAAACAGCAGACTTTCTTTGGTGAGCAGATGATGCCGGGTCTGATCTCCGTTTTCCAGCTTACCGCTTCCGGAAACGGTATAAAGAAAACAACAGCAGTCCAAACCGCTTATATCATAAAAGAAAGGAAATCCGGCTTCTATTGTGCCACGGGAATATATAGTCGTCAATTGTTTGCCTGCAAGAGAATTTTGTTCATATAAAGAACCATAAAGAGCAGTTTTATCCAAATCCGAAGTCAGATGGGGAGGAACCCGTAAAGAACGTAAAAATGCGGAGGAAAAATCCATATGCGCACTCCTTTCCGATTATTTGGCGTTGCTTAAATTAGTTTAATAATAAAATAAGGTAATAATAAAAGCAAGAAAAAGTTAAAAAATAAAACATAAAAAGACTAAAAAAGATTAAATGATCGAGAAAGTTGTTTTTTGATATGGTTAAAGTGCATAAAAATAAATAATTAAAATTGTATAAATAGGGGAAAAATATGAGAAAATCAATAATAATATATAAATCACAATAAAAAGTGATGATTAAAAAAATAAAATAAATATAATTAAATTAAAGTTATTTAAAAACTTTTAAACCAAATTTAATTTAGGGAGGAAATTCAAATGAAGATGAAAAAATTATTAGCATTTGGTTTAGCGGCTATGATGGCTGTCGGAACAATCGGATGTGGAAATTCCGACACTCCGGCTGAATCAAAGGCACCGGCGGCAAACGATGCGGACACAGACAAAGACGCTAATGCAGATGCAAATACGGACGCGGATGCTAATACAGATGCAGATGCAGACGTGGACACGGATGCAGACGTGGACACGGATGCGGATGCAGGTACAGGCGACGACGGTACTTTAAGCTATGCGGGCGTAACGCTTGGAGAAAGCTATACGGATGTTACCACAACCATTAAATGGCTTACGCACAGAACCGATCTGGTAGAGAACGGCACACTTGATAATTACATTGCAGACTTCAATACCATGTATCCTAACATTACGGTTGAAGTGGAAGGCATTACCGATTACGCAGAAGATGCGCTTCTTCGTCTTTCCAGCGGAAACTGGGGCGACATTATGTTTATTCCGGCAGTAGATAAGAACCTTTTGGGCGAGTACTTCTTAAGCTTCGGTGATCTTGCTACTATGGAAGGAGAGATCAGATTCCCTACCGCCTGGGAGTACGGCGGACAGGTATACGGCGTTCCTTCTACCGGTAACGCACAGGGTATCGTATATAACAAAGCTGTTTTTGAAGCGGCAGGTATTACCGATATTCCGAAAACTCCGGATGATTTCATCGCAGCATTGCAGGCAATCAAAGACAACACGGAAGCGATCCCGCTTTATACAAACTATGCTGCAGGCTGGACAATGGGCGCATGGGACGCTTACATTGGCGGATCGGCAACAGGACAGTCTGATTTCATGAATCAGGAATTCTTACATACGGCGGAACCGTTCAAAGATTACGGTGATGGCACACATGCTTATGCAGTATACAAGATCCTTTACGATGCAGTTGCTAGCGGACTGACGGAAGAAGACTTTACCACGACAGACTGGGAAGGCTGTAAAGGTATGATCAATAACGGCGAGATCGGATGTATGGTATTAGGTTCATGGGCATTCTCACAGATGGTAGAAGCAGGCGATCATGGCGATGATATCGGATATATGCCGTTCCCGATCACTGTAAACGGAAAACAGTACGCTTCGGCAGGTCCTGACTACAGCTTTGCTATCAATGTAAACGCTTCTGAAGACAATCAGAAAGCAGCTATGGTATTTATTAAATGGTTCACTGAGAAATCCGGATTCTCCTTCAATGAAGGCGGCGTTCCGATCGACTTAGACGGAGAATATCCTGCTCTTTACTCTGCATTTGACGGTATCGATATGGTAGCGGACGATCCGGCAGCAGCGGGAGAAGAAGATTTCCTTAACGAATTAAACGCAGAATCAGAATTAAGTTTCAATGCAGGCGGCGACGCTAAAGTACAGGCGATCGTAGAACATGCGGCAAACGGCGATATGACGTTTGACGACATCATGGCTGATTGGAATGCGAAATGGTCTGCAGCGCAGGAAAGCCTTTCAATAGAAGCAACAAAATAAAATAAAATGTTCATGGGGCAGGGAAGCACTTCCCCGCCCCAATTTTATGGAATGTGAACAGGGATAAAGGAGGAATTGGGTATGACGGCTATCGCTGCTACGGGGAGTAAAGAAAAACAGCCATCAAAGTTTACGAAATGGCGCAGGAGTAGAAAAGGACAGCAGACAATTGTGATTGTAACATTTATGATTTTGCCTCTTTTGCTTTTATTTACCTTTACATATCTGCCTTTCGCAGAGATGTTTACATTTAGTTTTCAAAAGATGAAATATATCGGACCCAGAACTTTTGTAGGTCTGAAAAATTATAAAGACGTTTTTTCCAGAAGCGATTGCTTCGGTGCGCTGAAGCTCAGTCTGTACTATATGGGCGGTTCTATCGTGCAGCTTGCACTTGCCCTCTATCTTGCTACGGTGCTTAGCTTTAAAGTAAAGGGAGGCGGCATATTTAAAGGGTTAATGTTCTTCCCTTATCTGATCAGCGGTATAGCGATCGGTTTCATTTTTAAATTTTTCTACACAAGAGGTTTTGTATTTGATACAGTACTTCAGTGGTGCGGATTTGAGTTGGAAAATCTTCCGTACTGGTTAAAGGATCAGCGGATTAACAATATATCTTTGGTGGCTACTTCGGTTTGGAGATATTTCGGCCAGAATATGGTGCTTTTCATCGGCGCGATCATGTCCGTGGACGCGGAAATGTATGAAGCGGCCGATTTGGACGGTGCAAATAAATTCCAGCAGTTTATGTACATCATTCTTCCGAGTATCAAGACCATCGTTACATTGAATGTTATTTTGTCTATCACGGGTTCGCTCAGCGCTTTCGAACCGCCTTATGTTATTACGGACGGCGCAAACGGAACGGGAACCTATTTCGTCGTTATGAACGATATTGCGCATGTACAGCAGAAAGTTGGCCTCGCATCCGCGATGGCGATCGTACTTCTGATGATCATATTTGCGGCCACCATCCTGCAGAAACTGTTCTTTAAATATGTATTTAAAGACGCGGCGGATGAGGATAAGAATGCAGGGATCAGAAGACAGAAAAAACTGGATAGAGAATTAAAGAAAAAACAGGGAAGGAGCGCGGTCTAATATGAATGCAGCATTAAAGGTAAAAAGATATGTACTTATTTTTTTGAAATATTTTTCATTGGTGTTCTTTTCTTTTGTAGCGGTACTTCCCGTAGTATCCTGTGTGGTTACGGCGTTTAAGACGGATGCGGAATATGCTTCTACCAACGTTATGACGATGCCGCAAAGCTGGCTGAATTTTCAAAATTTCGTAGACGCATTTACAAGGGCCAATATGGGAAGGGCGTTTATCAATTCGGGAATCGTTTTGGTATGCGTGCTGTTCGGGTCGATCATGATAGGGACGATGCTGGCTTATGTATTGAACCGTTTTCAATTTCCCGGCAACGGCCTGATAAGAAGCCTGTTTTTGTTCGCAACGCTTCTTCCGGGCATTGCCATGCAGGTATCAACTTATGCGATTATGAAAAATTTAGGCTTTATTAATCATCTGTATGGTTATATAATAATGATGATGGGAACGGATGTTATTGCGATTTACATATTTATCCAGTTTTTTGAAAATATTTCCGTTTCTCTTGACGAATCGGCATATATGGATGGCGCGTCCTATTTCACGATCTTTTTCAGGATCTTGTTTCCGCTTTTGAAACCGGCGATCATTACGACAATGATCTTAAAAGGTGTGGGTACTTATAACGAGTACTATGCGGCGAATCTTTATCTGCAGGATAAGAAGAAGTGGGTGACGGTGGCAACGTCCCTTTATACCTTTACGGGACCGCTTGGAAATCAGTATAACCTGATCTGCGCGGGGCTGATCGTATCTCTTCTGCCCGCCCTGATTATATTTATCTTATGTCAGAAACAGATCTACAGTGGTCTTACCATGGGCGCGGTCAAGGGATAAAGATGCGGCGTGACGGAAGTGTGAAAGAAATACACTTCCAACCTCCCTGATTTGAATGTCCGCAAAAGAGGACGGATGGGAGTAAAATGAAATGTTAGAAGTGGGGGCAAGTAAGATGGTAAATGAAGTACGCAGGCATATGGTGGAGTGTATCATTCCTTTTTGGAAAGGATTAAGAGACAACGAACATGGCGGATATTACGGTTATGTGGGCTATGACCTTGAGGTAGATAAAAAGGCGGTAAAAGGGTGTATCCTGAACAGCCGGATCACTTGGTTTTTCTCTAATGCTTATACTTTGCTTAAAGATAAAAGTCTGCTTGCGGAAGCAGAGCATGGTTATCAGTTTATGCGGGATTACTGTATGGATAAAGAAAACGGCGGGATTTATTGGTCGGTGAAATATGACGGAACGCCGGAGGAGACGCTGAAGCATACTTATAATCAGGCCTTTGCCATCTATGCGCTCTCTTCTTATTATGAGGCGTCGGGGGACAAAGAGGCTTTATCCATGGCATTTTCATTATTTGATATTATCGAATCGAAATGCCGGGACGAAGTCGGTTATTTGGAGGCATTTTCCAGATATTTTGAGGAAATCGATAACGAGAAATTATCCGAGAACGGGGTAATGGCAGAAAAAACGATGAATACGCTCCTGCATGTGTTCGAAGCTTATACGGAGCTGTACCGGGTGAGCCATGAGAAGAAAGTAAAGGAACGGCTGCACGATATTTTGGATAGTTTTGCAACGCAGGTGTATAATCCGGAGCTGCACAGGCAGGAAGTGTTTTTTGATAAAAATATGAACAGTATTCTTGATCTTCATTCCTATGGACATGATATTGAGACGGCGTGGCTGATCGACCGGGGAGTGGAAGTGCTTGGTGAAGAAGAATATGACCGGAAAATGAGTCCGATTACAAAGGATCTGACGGAGCAGATTTATAAAATCGCGTTTGACGGACATTCTCTTTGCAATGAATGCGAACGTGGAGTCGTGGACACACACCGTATATGGTGGGTACAGGCGGAAACGATCGTAGGATTCCTGAACGGGTATGAAAAAACGCCTGAGAAAAAGGAGTACTACGAGGGGGCGAAAGCGGTATGGAATTATATCAAAGAGTATATGCTCGATAAACGTAAAGATTCGGAGTGGTACTGGCGGGTAGATGAAAACGGCAGGCCTGATGAGGGGAAACCGATCGTTGAGCCGTGGAAATGTCCGTACCATAACGGAAGAATGTGTATAGAGGTCATCAGAAGAGAAGCCTGAGGGCGGGAGTAAACATATAAATTCATAGAATGGTGGAGGTTAAGACGGTGCATAAAAAATATAAAGAGGAATTAAAAAAATATGAAGAGCTGATTGGCCGTAAAAATGAGATCACGGAGGATTATAATGGGATCTATGACCGTTATAAAAATCCGGTACTTACAAGGGAGCATATTCCGCTCACATGGAAATATGATCTGAATCCGGAGACGAACCCGTTTTTCATGGAACGGCTGGGAGTGAATGCCGTTATGAATTCGGGCGCGATCTATCTGAATGGGAAATATTATCTTGTTGCAAGGATCGAGGGGAATGACAGAAAGTCCTTTTTCGGCGTGGCGGAAAGTGATAACGGCGTAGACGGATTTCGCTTTTGGGATTATCCTATTCTTCTGCCGGATACTTGTCCGGAGGAGACGAACGTATACGATATGAGGCTTACGAAACATGAAGACGGTTATATTTACGGCGTATTCTGTTCGGAAAGCAAAGATACCGGCGTAAACGACCTGTCTGCGGCTGTGGCGGCAGCAGGCATTGTAAGGACAAAAGATTTGAAAACATGGGAACGTCTGGATAATCTGAAAACATTGCGCTCGCCTCAACAGAGAAACGTAGTCCTTCATCCTGAGTTCGTAAAAGGAAAATATGCTTTTTATACAAGACCGATGGACGACTTTATCGACACCGGCTCCGGCGGAGGGGTAGGCTTCGGGCTTTGCGACGATATCGAACATGCGGTGATCGATGAAGAGGTTATGACGAGCAAAAGAAAATACCATACGATCACAGAAGCAAAGAATGGCGCCGGCGCAACGCCGATCAAGACCGACATGGGATGGATCCACATTGCTCACGGCGTAAGGAACACGGCGGCGGGACTGCGTTATGTGATCTATGCGTTCGCTACGGATCTGAACGATCCTTCCAAAGTGATCGCAGAACCTTCGGGAATGCTGATTGGTCCGAAAGGCTGGGAGAGAGTGGGAGACGTATCCAATGTGGTATTTACAAACGGCGCGATCGTGAACGAAAAGGATGAAGTGTTTATCTATTATGCGTCCAGTGATACGAGAATGCATGTGGCGGTAACTACGATAGAAAAGTTGAAAGATTATGTATTCCATACTCCGCAGGATCCGCTCCGCTCGGTAAAATGCGTAGAGCAGCGTATAGAACTGATTAAAAAGAACCTGGAATTTTTGAAGAATGAGTCATAAAGGAAACAAAAATAATAAAATCTGAAATAGGGGTTTTTCATTTTTTTAAGTAAAAAAGGTATAAACCAGCAGTTTATTAACGAAAAAAAACGAAAAGAAAGTGGCCGGAGGCATTCTCCGGCCGCTTTTTTTGCGGAAAAAAACAATTGATTAAAATTAACTATTGATTAAGTAAAAAATTATCTTTATAATTTGTTCAATATATACGAAAATGGATAAATTGTTTAATTAAACTTGTAAAAGTGCATAGTATTATAGTAAAATAGTAACATAAAGCAGAAAAAATATATTTTGATAAAGAAGAATATCCGGATTGATGACATAAAAGTTAAGTTACAATTTAATACAAAACGGAAAAATTAAATTAAATTATAAAGATTATAAAACAGAAAATTAACAATGATTATTAAGTAATATATGGAAGAACATGGAAAGTTTTTAAGAGGTTAAGGTACATACGGAGGTATGGCTATGAAAAAGAAACAGATCGGCAAGTTATTGTCCATGGTAATTGCTGCCGCCGCTTTGCTGCCGGCATGCGCTGACAAAGAAGCGGATGGCGGAGCGGAGGATAGAAAGAAGGAAACGGTTGTCGTCGGCGTCTGGCAGGCGGAAGATGCAGAGCTTAAAGGGAATGTAAAGGTGGAAAGCAGTAAAAACGGATTTACCGGAGACGGTTACATAACGGGAATGCAGGAGGACGGAGACGGCTGTCTGTTTACCGTAGAGATTGCGGAAACCGGATTTTATGATTTGAATTTTGTCAGCGCAAGCGAAGGCGGGCATAAAGAAAACTTTATCAAAGTGGACGGGACGGATGCAGGAACGATTGTGAACGAAGAAGAAGAATTTTCCGACACCCTGATCCGAAGGGTCTACTTAGAAACAGGAACCCATGAGATCGAAGTCGTGAAAAGCTGGGGCTGGATCAGTATAGATAGTCTTGTGGTAAAAGAATCGGAAGAACTGGGTCAGGATATTTATGAAGTCTCCGCCGAGTTGGCCGATAAAAATGCGGATGAATGTGCAAAAAGGCTTTTCAGCTACCTATGCGATATATACGGAAAGGATTTCCTTTCCGGCCAATATTGCGACGGCGGACAGTACGGGCATGAGAACGCCTGTATTTGGAAGACGGCAAACAATAAGTATCCGGCGGTACTGGGACTTGACTTTATAGAATACTCCCCTTCAAGGACAGCCAGAGGCAGCAGTGGCAATGCTACGGAATATGCCCAAGAATTTTGGGAAAATGGTGGAATCGTAACATTTTGCTGGCATTGGAACGTGCCGGAAAAATATCTGACCGGCACATGGTACAGCGGATTTTATAAAGAACATACGAACATTGATCTGGACGCCATCATGAACGGCGAAGATGAAGAGGGGATGGAACTTCTCATTTCCGACATGGATGTGATCGCGGAGCAGCTTAAGATCTTAAGGGATGCGGGAGTTCCGGTTTTATGGAGACCTCTTCATGAAGCTGCCGGAGGCTGGTTCTGGTGGGGAAATTGTGAACCGGAATCTTACATAAAGCTATATCAGACGATGTATGAGCGTTTTACCAATGAACATCAGCTTCATAATCTGATATGGATCTGGAACGGTCAGGACAAGGACTGGTATCCGGGCGACGAATATGTGGATATCATCGGGGAAGATATTTATCCGGGCGAAAGAGTATATACTTCCCAGATAGAACGGTATATGAAAGCGCTGGACTATACGGACGTCAGGAAAATGATCGTACTTTCGGAAAACGGCTGCCTGTTTGATCCCGATCTGGCAATACGGGACGGCGCGATGTGGGGATTTTTTGCAACCTGGGGCGGAGAATTTGTATCGGCAAATAAAAACCTGAACGTATATTCCGAAACCTATACGGAAGAATCCATGCTTAAGAAAGTTTACGGGCATGAACATGTGATCACACTGGATGAACTGCCGGATCTGAAAACGTATCCGATCCGTGAATAGAACAATCGTTACCGAAAGTTTTGAAAGGAGTGTGGTGATAGATATGGAAAGACTGTTCCGCATGGATAGTCCGCTGATGGTATTTTTTAATAAAACGGGAGAACTGATCCTCCTTAACGTATGCTGGCTGATAGGCTGTATCCCTATCGTTACGATAGGAACTTCCACAACGGCGCTTTATTATGCGATAGCGAAGAGCATAAGGAGGGACACGGGATATCCGCTGGGGGAATTTTTCCGGTCATATAAAAGAAATTTAAAACGCGGAATCGCGGCTACGCTGATCCTGATTTTACTGTCGGCGGTTTTGTATGTTAACAGAGAGATCGCGGCGAATGCAAAAGAAGCGGCTGGCATTACCGGAGTGATTTTATATGACGGGATATTTATGGCAATGGCAGGGATAGGGGTATACTTGTTCCCTGTATTGTCCAGATTTTCATTCGGTCTGAAGGAAGGCTTTAAGCTTGCCTTTGTCATGGCGGTAAGATTTTTGCCGATGACGGCGCTCATGATCGCCGCAACCGCGGTTCTTTTGGCGGTTTGGACTTTTTTTCTGCCGATGCCCCTTATATTGGTGCTTCCGGCAGCGTGGTATTTTGTAGTATCTTTCTTTATGGAGAAAGCGCTTCTCCGGTATATGCCAAAACCGGAAGAAGGAGAGATGAATTGGTATTATAGTTAAAAGGCGGTATTGCAGAATCCTGCAATATGCAGAAAGAGGTATCGATGAAAAAGAGAGAGACAGGAAAGAGAGTTTTGGCGCTTGTGCTGACGGCGGTATTACTGGCTGGAATATGTCCTTTGTATCCGTTAGAGTCGAATGCCATGACCGTAATGTCAGAGGAAGAGTTTAAAGACCTTTTAGGCACTTATACTCTTGGAGAAGGCGTTCCGCTTTATAAAGAATATCAGGCCGGTAAGGACGGAAATGTTCCGGGTCAGACGATAGAGGTGGACGCCGGAGATTACAGCCGGTATGAAGAGAACGGGGCTGCAAAAGAACCGGAAGTTTATGAGAATTATGAGGGTATGGAAGGAATCAGCGTACTTACCGCAGAAAACGGTTTGATTGAATATGATATCGCTGTCGCAGAAAGCGGATGGTATGATCTTTCCGTTGTCTATTATCCGATTGAAGGTAAGAGTTCAGAGATTCAAAGGGGATTTTTTGTGGACGGTGAACTTCCTTACAGAGAGCTTGCGGATGTGGAGTTTTCAAGAATCTGGAAGATCGACGTAGACGACAGTATTGTAGACGAAAACGGTATTGAAGTGAAGAACTGGGAGTCGGACAATCAGGGAAACGATATGAAGCCTTCTATGGTAGAGATTCCCGAATGGGTGACCACTTCTCTTTACGACAGCGACGGATATGTGTTAGATAACCTTGCGCTGTATTTGGAAAAGGGAGAGCATACGATTTCCGTCGTATCAAGAAAAGAACCGATGCTGCTCAGGAAGATCATTTTAGGAGCAGAGGAGAAAGTAAATCCCTATGAAACGGTGAAAGCGGGCTGGGACGCGCAGGGTGCGAAAGCGACAAACGGTCAGATGATCCGGATCGAGGCTGAAAACGTAGTGAAGACATCTTCCCAAATGCTCTATCCGCAGCAGGATCAGTCTTCACCGGCCGTATATCCTTCCAGCGCGAAAGAACTTTTGAATAACAGTATCGGCGGTAATTCATGGAGGCTTTCGGGACAATGGATGGAATGGGAATTTGATGTGCCGGAAAGCGGCTACTACAATATTTCCTTGTACGCCAAGCAGAATTTTACAAGAGGAATTTATGTTTCCAGAAAGATCTTTATAGACGGAAAAGTACCCTTTGAAGAATTTAACGATTATGGTTTTACTTATGAGCAGAGCTGGAGAGAGGATACGCTTTCCGACGAAGACGGAACGCCGTATGAGATTTATCTGGAAGAGGGAAACCATACTCTCCGTATGCAGGTAGTGCTTGGGGAATTTTCCGAGATCGTCAGCGAAGTACAGGAATGTGTGGAAGAACTGAACGCTATTTATCGTAAGGTGATCCGCATTACCGGCGTAAGTCCGGACAGTTACCGTGATTATGAGATCACGGCGAGCCTTCCGGGACTGGAGCAGGAAATGACGGTAGTCAGGGATAAACTGAATCATGCGATCGACAGTCTGCGGGCGGCGGCAGGAGGCAGCAGCGACAAGGAAACAGTGTTGATCACTATGAGGGATCAGCTAAACGATCTGATCGCCGATCAGGAATATTTCGTGAAGGTCATATCGACTTTCAGGATTAACATCAGAGCGACGGGTACATGGATCACACAGGTTATTGCCCAGCCTCTGCAGTTAGACCGGATCTATATTACTTCGCCGGGCATGGAATCAGACGTCAAAAAAGCCTCCTTTTTCGCGAAAGCGGGATATGAACTGAAAAGGCTGTATTATTCTTTCGTGATCGATTATAACCAGATCGGCAATGTGGCGGAAGAGGGAAATGAAAATCCGACGATCACTCTTTGGGTAGGGACCGGCCGCGATCAGGCTAACGTAATCAAATCCCTGATCGACGAAAGTTTTACGGGAGATACGGGGATCAACGTTAATGTACAGCTTGTGGATATGAACACCCTGCTCCGTGCCGAACTTGCGGGAGAGGGACCGGACGTGGCGATACAGGTAGCGAATACCAACGGTATCGCAGGCGCGGTACTGAATACGGGAAACGACACGCCTGTCAACTATGGCCTGAGAAATGCGGTATTGGATCTGACGCAGTTTGACGACTGGCAGGAAGTTACATCAAGATTTTATGAAAGCTCCCTGACGGCGTTTACCTTTGACGGCGCGGTGTATGCGCTGCCGGAAACCCAGACTTTTCCGGTTATGTTCTATAGAAAAGATATATTGGCGGAGGTTGGTCTGGAGATTCCGCAGACATGGGATGAAGTAAAAGTAGCTATGACGGTTCTGGCGAAGAACCAGATGGAATTTGCAATGCTGCCCAGCGAGCAGATCTTCGCCATGCTTCTGTATCAGAACGGCGGGGAATATTATACGGAGGACGGTAAAGCGTCCGCATTGGATTCCGATATTGCGGTAAGCACTTTTAAAGAGTATTGCGAATATTATACGGATTACGGTCTGGATAAAGTAACCAGTGCGGAAGAACGGTTCCGTACCGGAGAAGCGCCGATCATGATAGCGGACTATACAGTGTACAATAATTTACAGGTTTCTGCGCCGGATATCAAAGGTGTATGGGATTTTGCACCGGTTCCGGGCGTGGTAAAAGAAGACGGTACGATTGACCGTTCGGTAGGATGTACCGGACTTGCAAGTATTATTATGTCGGATACGGAGTACCCGCAGGAATGCTGGGAGTTTTTAAAATGGTGGACGTCCGCCGACGTGCAGGTTTTATTCGACAGAGAACTGGAAAGCCTGATGGGGTCTGCAGCCCGTGTCGCTACGGCCAATAAAGAAGCTTTTGAAAGCCTGCCGTGGCCGATTGAAACGTATGAAGTGCTTGCGGAACAGTTCGAGTGGGTAAAAGGAATCCCGCAGGTTCCGGGAGGATATTATTCATGGCGTAATGTAAACAACGCCTTCTATACGGTTACCACGGATAAGGATACGGCGACGCCGAGAGAGCAGCTAATGGATAAGGTTATTTATATTAATGATGAGATCAATTATAAGAGGAAAGAGTTCGGTCTTCCTCTTGCGGAAGATTAAGATAGGAGGAGAAGGTTATGGCATCAAGTGAAAATCTGTCGGATATTGCAAAAAGACAGAAAAAATTAGGGTATCAGATCAAAAAGAACCGCTCCTGCTATCTTATGCTGGCCCCGTATTTCATTCTGTTTTTTATCTTTACGGTGCTGCCGGTGATCATTTCCATAGGATTGTCTTTTACTTACTTCAATATGTTGGAAATGCCGCAATTTACAGGGTGGGCAAATTACATAAGATTGTTTTTGGAAGACGATATCTTCCTGATTGCATTAAAGAATACATTGCTGTTTGCAGTCATAACAGGACCGGTCAGCTATATGCTGTGCCTGCTGTTTGCATGGATCATCAATGAATTTTCAGGAAAGTTCAGAGCTTTTCTTACCTTGATCTTTTATGCGCCGAGTATCTGCGGTAATGCATATATGGTATGGAGCCTGATCTTATCCGGCGACCGTTACGGTTATCTGAACGGTATTTTGTTAAAGCTGGGAATCCTTAACGAACATATTCTTTGGATGCAGACGGAGAAATATATTTTACCGCTGCTGATCGTAGTGCAGTTGTGGTTATCGTTAGGAACCGGTTTCCTTTCCTTTATTGCCGGTCTTCAGACAGTGGATAAAAGCCTGTATGAAGCGGCGGCTTTGGACGGGGTCAAGAACCGCTGGCAGGAGCTTTGGTATGTGACGCTTCCTTCCATGAAACCACAGCTTATGTTCGGCGCTGTTATGCAGATCACACAGTCCTTCGCGGTAGCGGATATTTCCATACAGCTTGCCGGAAATCCGTCTATCAATTATGCGGGCGCGACGGTGGTGACCCATCTTTTGGACTATGGTTCCACACGTTTTGATATGGGTTATGCATCTGCGATTGCGACGGTGCTGTTCCTGCTCATGGTAGGAACCAATAAATTAGTACAGAAAATACTTAGAAGGGTGGGTGAATAATGAAGAAAATACGTTTTTTCAAACCAAAACAGAAAAAATTGAACCGTTCCATGGCGGGAAATACTTTATTATTCGTTCTTATGGCAATCTGCGGCGTATTTATGGCGCTGCCTATCGTAATGATCGTCAACAACGCGTTAAAGCCGCTGGATGAATTGTTCCAGTTCCCGCCTAAGATTTTTGTAAGAAATCCTACTTTGGAAAACTTTTCGGATCTGTTTGTCGTTATGAGCGACTCCTGGGTGCCCTTTTCCAGATATATTATGAATACGATCATCATTACCGGATTAGGAACGGTGGGCCATGTTTTACTGGCTTCGCTCGCGGCATATCCGCTTGCGAAACATAACTTCCCGGGAAAGAATATTTTATTCAGCATGGTAGTGCTTTCCATGATGTTCTCGTGGACCGTTACCCAGATCCCTACTTATATGATCGTTTCGTGGCTGCATATCAATAACAATTATCTTGCCTTGATCTTACCGGCATGGCAGTTCGGTATGGGACTTTATTTGATGAAACAGTTTATGGAGCAGCTACCCGATTCACTGATGGAATCGGCAAGACTGGACGGGGCGACGGAGTTCAAGATTTTTTGGAAGATCGTAATGCCGAACGTAAAACCGGCATGGCTGACACTGGCCATTTTCCAGTTCCAGCAGATGTGGGCAAATACGGGAAGTATGTATTTGCGGGATGAACAGTTAAAACCTCTGCAGTTTGCCCTGCAGCAGATCGTCGGCGGAGGAACGGCAAGAGCCGGCGCCAGTGCGGCAGTTACCTTTATCATAGCGGCGATCCCGATCATCTTCTTCCTTGTATGTCAGAGCAACGTAATTGAAACGATGACAACGTCAGGTATGAAGGATTAAGATGCATATAGGGAGGAGCGTGATGGAATATGGAAAATAAGAAAAAACGGAGATGGGGAAAACGGTTGGCTGGGCTGCTTTTATCGGTACTGTTTTTGGGACTGAGTATCGGGGAAACGGCACAGGCCTCTTCCCTTCCCTATGATACTTATAATTATGATTATTGGGAAAATATAGTGTTTACCCCGTCCGCTTATGTACCGGACACAAGCGTATCCGGTGTGAATCTGGGAGTGGGAGCGTTTTCCTCACCACAGGATATGTGCGTGGCGCCGGACGGAAAGATTTATGTGGCGGATACGGGAAACAACCGCATCGTAGTTTTGGACAGTACGATGAAGAATGTGGAAAAAATCATCGAAGGATTTGAAAGAGACGGGCAGCAGGATACTTTTAACGCGCCTTACGGAGTATGCGTTTCCGATAAGAACGAACTGTATATTGCGGATTCCGAGAATAAAAGGATCGTAGTGCTGGATGAGAACGGTGGATTTGTTAAGATCGTTGACAATCCTACTTCCGAGATCTTAGAAGAGGGCTATGTTTTTACGCCTCTCAAGGTAAGCGTGGACTACGCGGACCGTATCTATTGCATCGGAAGAAACATGTTCGAAGGTATTATGGTATTTGATGCAAACGGCGATTTTACCGGGTTCTTCGGAACGATCAAAGTGCAGATCACACTTTGGGAAAAGTTTTGGAGAAAGCTGGCGACCAAAGAGGAACGGTCAAAGCAGCAGCTTTTCATTCCTACCGAGTTTACGGGGATCGATGTGGATCCCGGCGGTTTTGTTTACGCATCCAATGTAGATCCGGAGGGAGTACAGGCGGTAAGAAGACTGAACCCGAAGGGGGAGGACGTGATCAAAAAAGGAGAAAGCGGAAATCTGGGAGGAGATATTCTGATTTCTATGTCCGGTATCTACAGCGGTCCGTCGATCATTGTGGATGTGGTTTATAGGGAAAATGGAATCTATTCTATTTTAGACAGCAAGCGGGGAAGGATTTTCACTTACGACAGGGAAGGCAATCTGCTATACATCTTCGGCGGGCTCGGTTCTCAGGCGGGAACCTTTACCATACCGGTAGCGATCGAGTCCAGCGGCGAGAGAGTTATGGTACTGGACGCTTACAGAGGGGAGATCATTACTTTTATAGAAACCAGATACGGCAATCTGATCAATGAGGCGGTGTCGCTCCGTTATGACGGAGACGAAACGCAGGCAGTCGGGAAATGGCAGGAAGTGCTTAAGCTGGATGAAAACAACGAGCTTGCCAATACCGGTATCGGAAAAGCATACCTGACCGCAGGAGACAATAAGACTGCCATGAAATATTTAAAGTTAGGTATGAACCGGGAATATTATTCCATTGCATTTAAGCGTTACAGAAACGAGATCTTAAAGGACAATATGAATTTCATCATGACGGGAATCCTTGTTTTGTGCGTAGGGATCTATGTGTTTAAGAGGATTTGGAGGAAGAAAAAGGGAAAAGAAGCGGAAGGAGGGATTTTGTAAATGAAAAAATATTTTTCTAAGGATAAGTGGAATTTTATGTTTTATACCATGACGCATCCGGCAGACGGTTTTTACGAAATCCGCCACAGAGACCGCGGAAGCGTCCCTCTTGCAGTGACGATGGTCATTCTGTTCTCCGTATGCTATTCCATGAACAGGATGCTTGCCAGTTTTGTGGTCAACGACGTGGAGCCGCGGACGGTGGACAGTTTAAGGGAATTGACGGCGGTACTTCTGCTATACGCGCTTTTCTGTGTGGGGAACTGGTCCATCACCTGTCTGATGGAAGGGGAAGGCAGGCTGAAGGATATTGCTATTGCGGTCGGGTACGCGCTGGTTCCAATGATCGTTACCTTGGTTCCGGCAACCATCTTAAGTCAGGGGATCGCAGACAATGAAGAAGCCTTTTATACGATGCTGGTAGTCGTGGGGATAGCTTATTCCGTGATCATTGCTTTGATCGGTATCATGCAGGTGCATAACTATACGCTGGGAAAAACGCTGATCGTGTTATTCCTTACCTTTATCGCTATGTTTATCATTATTTTTGTATGCCTTCTGTTAGCAGATTTGATCAATCAGATCTATAATTTCTTTTACAGCCTGTATACAGAAATCATATTCCGTAATTAGGAAGGAGAAAGCAATCGATGAAATTAAAAAAGAAAATAATCATATCGGCGCTTTCTGTGGTTTGTGTGGCGGCGCTGATATGGCTGGTCAATTATTTGGTACGTTATCAATTTTATGATGCCTATAAGGCTTATACAAAAGATTATGAATATCAATACGAAGAAAATGCAAAGGCCTTTTCCCCGATCGTCGAGAGCAAAAGCGACGTAGAGGGAATGGAACTGGTATGTGAGAACGACCATCTTAAACTCTATACCAATACGCAGACCGCAGAGATAGCGGTATATGATAAAAGAAACGGCAAAACGGTCTATTCCAACCCGCAGGATGCGGAGGAAGACGCAATCGCCAATCAGGTTCATAAAAATTATTTAAAATCACAGCTTGTCATAGATTACTTTAATTCCGGCAGGACTTCCTCTACCTATGACTCCTATTCCATGGGAGTGGCAAACGGACAGGTAGAGGCGCAGGCGATGGAGAACGGCATCCGCTATGTCTATGAGATCGGAGATACCACCAGTCCTACGGGAATCGTTCCGGTTTATATCACACAGGAAAGACTGGATGAATTTGCTTCTAAACTGGAAGAAAAGGAGGCGAACCGGTTAAAGGGCAATTATGTGGAAAGCTCTGTGGGAGACGGCTGGATGGAACTGATGGAAGGCTCCAGAAAAGGTGCAGGAACGTTGAGAAGGATCGCAGGCTATCTGGAGGCGGCGGGTTATACAGCCGAGGACTACGAAAAAGATATGACGGATTCGGGAGTGGAAGGAGCCGTAAACATTTCTTTCAAACTTGCCTTGGAGTATCGGCTCGAAGAGGATCATCTGGTAGTGACGCTGCCTACGGACTCTATAGAAGAAAGAGGCGGCGGATATATTTACCGGGTGCAGCTTTTAAGATATATGGGTGCGGCGGGAGACGAGGAAGAAGGTTACTTATTAGTGCCCAACGGCTCCGGTTCCCTGATCAACTTTAACAACGGAAAGACTTCTACGGAAGATTATAATCAGTTTATATATGGGATCGACCCGCTTGCCATGGACTATACGGTATTGGATATCGGAGAAGACATCAGGATGGCGTTGTACGGGATCAGCAGGCCGGACAGCGGTATACTGGCGACCATCGAAGACGGACAGTCGCTGGCGTCTATTACGGCGTCCGTAGCGGGAAAAGTAAATGAATACAATTATGTTTATCCTACTTTTTCTCTCAGAGGTTCGGACAGATTGTCCATGTTCGGTACAACGGGTAACGAGGCGGAGCTGCCGATCTTAGAGACCGATTATTATAAGGCGGACTGTACGGTCAGATATACGTTTTTAACGGAAGAAGAGTCTTCTTATACAGGGATGGCGAATTACTACAGAAACCGTCTTTTGTCGGAAGGGAAACTTACTTTAAACGGAGAGAGCGGAGACATTCCTTTTTACTATGACGTGATAGGCGGCGTAAAGATGACCAAATATTTTTTGGGGGCGCAGTATCTGAGCGTGGAACCGCTGACAACTTTTGACGAGGCGGGAAAAATCAGCGATGATCTGGCCGCAGATGGGATCGGTAAACAGGTCGTGAATTTCCAAGGCTGGAGCAATGGCGGATATTATCATGATGTACCGGATAAGCTGAAAGCTATCGGAAAGCTGGGCGGGAAGAAAGGTCTGGAGGAATTAAACGACAAAGTCAGTGCAAACGGCGGCAGGTTCTATGCGGACACCGCATTCCAGAAAGTAACTTATATTTCCAAGAGGTATAAGTATAATTATGAAACTTCGCGCTATTACGGGGGCGGCTATATCGCTTCTTTCGGACAGCTCAGTCCGATCAACCTGAGGCAGACCTCCTCCCTGACTTATAGAGAAACTTTGTATGATCTGATATCACCGAAATTTTTAGTCCGTTATGTGGATAAGTTTACGGGCGCGATGAATCAGTTTGACGGTGTCGGTATTTCTTTAAGAGATCTGGGGAATACATTGCATTCGGATAAAAAGCGTACCGAAGTCATCGACAGGAACCAAAGTATGCATATTGTGGAAGCGCAGCTTGAAAAGATAGACGGCCTGAACAGAAATGTGATGATCAGCGGGGGAAACGATTACACATTTCCTTATGTTGAAGATATCATTAACGCGCCGATCAGCCACAACGATTATTTTATCGTGGACGAAGAAGTGCCGTTTTACGAAATGCTGATTCACGGCAGTGTGAACTATGCAGGAAATGTGATCAACTTAAGCGATACTTATGATCGGTTGGATATTGTTCTCAGGCTGATCGAAAACGGAGCGTCTCCCCACTTTGCATTTACATGGGAAGAATCCAGCGCCATGAAATATTCCGGTTTGAACAGTTATTATGCGACTACTTATAAAAACTGGAAAGAAGATGCCATTGCGATTTACGGCGAAGTGAACGACGCGTTAAAGCATGTAAGCGGCGAAACGATAACGGGACATCAGATTTATGACAACGGCGTCAGAAAAGTGGTTTACAGCAACGGTGTTACCTACTATATCAATGCATCGGATACGGATGCGGAAGCTGACGGAAAAATGATTCCGGCAAGAAGCTATGAAATGGAGGGAATATAAAATGAAAAAGAAAAAAATGTCCCTCACTACAAAACGGAGTATTACAGGATATGTGTTCATTCTACCGTGGCTGGCAGGATTTCTGATCTTTTATCTGCGCAGCCTGATTATGACGGCGAACTTTTCCTTATCGGAGATTACCGTAGCGGTAGGCGGAGGGTACGACTCTAAATTTGTAGGATTACAAAATTATCTATATGCGTTCAGGGCGCATGGAAGTTTTAAGCAGGTGCTTACCACTTCCGTCGGAAATATGCTGATCGACGTACCGCTGATCACATTTTTCAGCCTTTTGATGGCGATGCTGCTGAATAAAAAGTTCAAAGGAAGAACTTTGGTAAGGGCGATCTTCTTCCTGCCGGTTATCATGAATTCGGCGGCGATCACGGCGGCGATCGATATGAGCAGACAGATGCTGGCCGGAGGCTTGAGCGCAAGCAGCGCGGAAATGGCAGGCGCAGCCAGCGGCGTGAACGTGATGTACTATGTGGAGATGTTTTCAAGCCTTGGACTTCCGTCCGGTGTTTTGGATTACATTGTAGCCGCGGTAGCACGGATCAACGATATTATCAGTGCATCGGGCGTCCAGATCATTATTTTTATCGCGGCGCTGCAGTCTATCCCCGGTTCTATGTACGAGGTAGCAAAGATCGAAGGCGCGACGGCATATGAAACCTTTTGGAAGGTAACCTTCCCGATGGTAATGCCGCACATCATCACCAATGTGGTCTATACGGTGGTAGATAACTTCGCAAACTCGGAGATCGTAGAGATGGCTTACGATACGGCCTTTACGGAAGTAAATTACGGGTTAAGCTCCGCAATGAGTCTGGTGAGTACGGCGATCGTATGCGTGATACTGGTCATTGTCTGCGGATTTATCCAAAAGCGGACATTCTATTATAACTAAGAAAGGAGAAAATACAGTGAAAAAAGAACTTATACTGGAGAATGACAGAAAGAAAATAATATCCATGATCAAGAATTTCCTGTTTTCTCTTTTCAGGCTGATCGTTATTGCCGGAATTTCTTATGTGATTCTGGGGCCCATCATCGGTATTATAGCAAACTCATTTTTCTCCGATGCGGACGCTTATAATCCTATGGTATATCTGCTGCCGCAGTCGCCTACTTTGGAACGTTACAGGCTGGCGATCCTGCGATTGGACTATTGGAGTACTGCAGGAAAGACTTTGCTCTATTCCATAAGCCTTATGGCGGTGCAGGTGCTGATCTGTTCCATGGTAGGATACGGATTTGCAAGATATAATTTCCCGTTAAAGAAATTATTATTTGCCTGTGTAGTCGTTATGATCGTTATTCCTATGCATACGATCATGCTCCCGATCTACGTTACATTTGCAAAGTTCGATCCTTTGGGGCTCTGTACGTTATTTACCGGTTCTTCAAAGAATCTGTTATCCACGCCGGTGCCTATGTATATTATGACGGCCTTCGGATGCGGGCTCCGATCGGGACTTTATATTTATATTTTTAATCAGTTTTTCAGAGGGCTTCCGAAAGAAATCGAGGAAGCGGCATTTGTAGACGGCGCCAGCACATGGTATACCTATTTCCGTATCATGCTGGTAAACGCCATCCCTTCGGTTATCACTGTGGCCATTTTTTCTATGGTCTGGCAGTATAACGATACATTTTATTCAAAACTGTTTTTGATCAGTCCGGATATTGTTATCAGTAAGAAGATCACTTCCTTACAGCAGACGATATCCAATCTGGATAAGGTTTTGGATCCGGCCATATCGCAGCTTTATGCGTACGCGGGAATCATTTTAGTAATTCTGCCCATTTTGATCGTTTATATCGCATTGCAGAAATACTTTATTGAAGGCGTTGAAAGGAGCGGTATCGTTGGTTAAAGAAAAAGCTTTTCAAGCATATAAAGGAGGATGAAAGAGTTGAAAGCAAAAAAATTAACGGCATTTCTTATGACAATGGCAATGGGGCTTTCCCTTTGCGCATGCGGAAACGGAAACGCAGAAAAAGCAACTGCTGACAATGCGGAAACAGTGCAGGAATCGGTAGTGGAAACGCCTGCCGAAACGGAGAGCGAAAGCGCGGGCGGAGAGAATGAGGGGGAAACCGCCCCTTCGGGAGAAGTAAGCATTGACTTTGAAGACGGTTTATTCGCTTTTGTTGGCAATGACAAAAATGTAAGCCCCTCATCGGATAATTCGGTATTTTCGGTAGAGGATTATAACGGATCAAAAGCGTTAAAGGTAACGCCTCAAGGAAAAATACCGTTTATCGGATTTCAGATGGACGCTCTCTTAGGAGATCAGGTATCCAAACTGAAAACGGTGGAATTTACCATCGGTACAGAGAATCCGGACGGTGAATTTAATGCCTGTTCGGGATATATCTACGGATTAGTGGGCGAAGAGAATAAAAAGACAAATGAGGCATGGTCCGTATATTTGGAGACGGCAAATCCGAAAACCGCCAGTTATACGGTTCCCGACGACCAGACATTCGGAGAGTCCAATACTATCGTGGTTTCTTTGGAAACCGATAACGGGATGACTGCAGGCGCAGCGCAGGCGAACTTCTACATTGATAATATTGTATTTAAAGATGCGGACGGCAATGTGTTAAAGGCGGATACTTCTGCAGAATATGTGGCGGCAAATACAGATTCCGACAGAGCTAATCTTTATGCGGTATCAAAAGCGGTGAATTTTGAAGGTTTTGCATGTAAGGGAGACGGCTGGGCGCAGGACGGCTTTGAAATGCCGCAGGAGATCATAGACGCCTTGGTTCCGGGCTCCGTAGTGGAGATCACTTATAGTAGTGAGACCGGAGACATGTGGCTCGTTATACCGGATGCAGCGGCAGGCTGGATGAGAGTCGGAAACGGAGACGGGGACGTATTTGCGCACTATAATAATGCAAAAAATACCGCGCAGATCACCTACGAACAGATTGCGGCAATGTGCGGCGACGACGTATCTACATGGGGAACGAGAATGCAGTGTGAAGCAGGCGGCGCATGGGAAGTGACTTCCGTAAAAGTCGGAACAAAATCCGACCCGATCACGGTATCTGGAGCGGTAAACTTTGAAGGATTTACCTGTAAAGGGGACGGCTGGGCGCAGGACGGCTTTGAAATGCCGCAGGAGATCATAGACGCCTTAGTTCCGGGTTCGGCGGTAGAGGTTACTTATAGCAGCGAGAGCGGCGATATGTGGCTGGTAGTACCGGATGCAGCGGCAGGCTGGATGAGAGTCGGAAACGGAGACGGAGATGTATTCGCACTGTGCGACGGCAGCAAATGTTATGTGACTTATGAGCAGATCGCCAGCCTTTGCGGCGACGACGTATCCACATGGGGAACAAGGCTGCAGTGCGAAGCAGGCGGCGCATGGGAAGTTTCCGGTGTAAGAGTCGGAACCGTACAGGAAATGCAGGTGCTGAGCAATCCTGTAAACTTTGAAGGCTTTGCATGTAACGGAGACGGTTGGGCGCAGAACGGCTTTGAAATGCCGCAGGAAATCATAGATGCCTTAGTTCCGGGTTCCGTAGTGCAGATATCTTACAGCAGCGAGACCGGGGATATGTGGCTGGTAGTGCCGGATGCGGCGGCAGGCTGGATAAGAGTCGGAAACGGGGACGGAGATGTGTTCGCGGCATATAACGGCAGCGTATGCCAGTTGACTTACGAGCAGATCGCCAGCCTTTGCGGCGACGACGTATCCACATGGGGAACAAGACTGCAGTGCGAAGCAAGCGGCGCATGGGAAGTTTACGGCGTATCGATCGGTACCGCAGCAGAGGAATAAATAAGTTGTTAAAAGTGATCAGATAAAGGAGGAAATCAATCATGAAGAAACTAAAAAAGTTTTTGGCGCTGGGATTGAGCGCGGCAATGATGCTTAGCATGACCGCATGCGGCGGTAATTCTGGAAACAATTCGTCTTCTAATACGGGAAACGACAGCAAAACGGAGGCGTCAGACAACAAGGATAACGAAGGCAGCAGCGGAGACAACAAAGATAATACGGTGGCGGCAAGCGGAGAGAAAAGGATCATCAAGATCGGTACATGGTATGATCATTACTATACTTCGGACCATACAAAGCTGGAAGACAATCCGGACGTGACGAATCAGGAGACGGCGCAGATGCAGCTTGACAATATCCGTGCGATTGAAGAGAAGTATAATGTGGAACTTCACTTTGTAAATCTGACGTGGGACGGTACGATCGAATCCATCAATACTTCAATCATGGCGGGACAGCCCGACTGCGACATTTACGAAGTAGATATCCAATTTGGGGTACCGGCGGCATTTAACGGATATGCGGCGGCTTTGGAAGATGTTCTTCCGGCAGAGGCGGATGTGCTTTCGGGACAGACGATCTTAAAACCGTTAGACATTGGAACAGATAAATCCTATCTGTTCAAAACGGTAACGAAAGAGAACCAGCTTGGCGGGTATCCGTTAGGGTTCAACATGGATATGATCAATGAAGCAGGCCTTGAGAATCCGCAGGATCTTTATGACAGAGGCGAATGGACATGGGATAAGTTTAAAGAATACTGTGTTGCGCTTACAAAAGATACGGACGGAGACGGTGTAACGGACGTTTACGGATACGGCGGATGGTGGACCAATATGGTAGCTAACCTGCTGATGTCTAACGGCGCGACTATCGCAGCCGGTGAAACGGAAACGTTGAGCAGCGCGGCGACGGGGGAAGTGCTGAATTATATCAATACCCTCTACAATGTAGAAAAGTGTGCAAGACCGTGGAACGAAGACGATTGGGATTCCAATAATGCGGCTTACAAAAACGGGGAGACTTGTTTCTTTATCGCACCTGCATGGACGATCACGCCGGAGGAGCTTAATTTTGAACTCGGTATTGTTCCGTGGCCGGTTGGACCCAGCGGAAATAAAGATACGAACAACGGAATGGCTTTGGCAGGAAATGCGTACATGATCGCAAACGGCGTAGAAGATGCGGCTTTGGTGTATCAGGTATTTGAAGACTGGATCAACTGGTATCAGGGAGATACGGAGCTGCGCGACGATGTAGAATGGTTTGAAAATAAGATGGTTTCCGAAAGAAACTATAATTATCTGTTGGAGATGGGAGAAAGAGAACAGTTCGATCTTTGGCAGACCATTACGGTAGAAAACTTTAACGTAGTAGGAATGCTTGCAGGGGAAGTTACGCCGGCGCAGTTACAGGAACAGGCAAAACAGGAGTTCCAGACCGGACTGGACGCATTCTTCAAGTAATATGATATTTGTATCGGAACGATCAGGATCGAACGATGAATAGTCGTCCGGAAGGGGAGGTGTGCTGTGGGCAAAAAAGTTACAATGAAAGATATTGCCAGACGTTTGTCGATAAGTACCGTGACGGTGTCAAAAGCTTTAGGCGAAAAGGACGGCGTGAGCGAACAGCTCCGCGGAGAGATCAAGCAGCTTGCATCGCAAATGGGTTACAGCTATCTCTCCCCTTCCGAACAGGAAAAACTTCTGAAAAATTACAATATAGGGATCGTCGTTGCGTCGAACTATATGCAGGAGGGCGCCTATCCCTTTTATTTTAAAATGTACCAGAGTATTGTGAGATATTTGTCAACTCACAAATATTCAGGGATTTTAGAGCTGATCACACCGCTTATGAGAGAAAGAAAAATCCTGCCTAATATTGCGTCAGGAAAAAAAGTAGACGGAATCATTGTAATGGGGCAGTTAAACGGAGAATATCTGGAACTTTTGAGAGGAAAGAGGATTCCGTTGATCTATCTTGATTTTTATGACAAAAATGAAGAAGAAGATTCCGTGATCACGGACAACGTACATGCCTCTTACCTGCTGACGAATTATATTGTAGAGATGGGACATAAAAAGATTGCGTTTGTCGGAAATATCTATTCTACGTCAAGTATTTTAGACAGATATCTCGGTTATTACCGTTCTCTTCTGGTGAACCGCATTGAGGTAAGGGAAGATTATCTGATTCCGGACCGGGGCGAAGATGAATTATTCATCGATCTGGTACTGCCCGAGGATATGCCTACGGCTTTCGTTTGTAATTGCGACGAAATCGCCTATGTCCTAATGGAGAAGCTGAAGAAAGAAGGATACCGTATACCGGAGGATATTTCCGTAGTGGGATTTGACAATTATACCCTTGCCGGATACACTTCGCCGAAGCTCACTACGGTCGAAGTAAATATCGAGTCCATGACAAAAAATGCGGTAGACCTGCTGGTCGGGAAAATAGAAGGAAGAAACGAAGAAAAGGGAAGAAAGCTAGTAAGCGGAAAGCTTATCATAAGAGATTCCGTCGGAAAAGTGTGAAAGGAATTTCTAAGTCAGAAAAATACAGGTCTGCGTCCGTGCGGCATCCGCAAACCTGTGTTCCTATAGAGGAAATCCATATGATAAAGCCGTGCAGAAATGAGGAAAAAATGAGTGAAGTAAAAATGATCAGCCCGGCAGTGAAAAACGTGCCCTGGCAGGAAAGACCGGAAGGATTGAAAGACGCGCCGATTTGGAGATATACGGAGAACCCTATCATCGGAAGAAATCCGTTAAAGGGCGTGGCAAGAATTTTTAACAGCGCAGTTATGCCTTATGGCGACGAGTTTATCGGCGTATTCAGGGGTGAGCAGACCAACGGGATCCCTTACATTTATATGGGAAGAAGCAAGGATGCGATCCATTGGGATTTTGACGAAAATAAGATCCCGTTTGTAGATGAGGACGGCAAGGAATTTATGCCGGTCTATGCTTACGATCCCCGTCTCGTAAAAGTAGAGGATACTTATTATGTGATTTGGTGTCAGGACTTCTACGGCGCGGCGATCGGTATGGCAAAGACGACCGACTTTAAGACGTTTGTACGTTTGGAAAATCCGTTCCTTCCGTTTAACAGAAACGCGGTGCTGTTCCCGAGAAAGATCAACGGTAACTTCTGTATGCTGAGCCGTCCTTCCGACAGCGGACATACTCCTTTCGGCGATATTTTCGTCAGCGAAAGCCCGGATCTTGTATACTGGGGCAAACACAGACATGTAATGGGCCGCGGAAACGAGTGGTGGGAATCCTTAAAGATCGGCGGCGGCGCGGCGCCTATTGAGACGTCCGAAGGATGGCTGCTGTTCTACCACGGCGTGAGCGGAACCTGCAACGGATATGTATATTCCATCGGCGGCGCTATTTTGGACCTTGACAATCCGTCTATTGTAAAATACCGTTGTGAAAACTTCCTGCTCACGCCGGAAGAATGGTATGAGGAACGCGGCTTTGTGCCGAATGTATGTTTCCCGTGTGCTACGATCCACGATTCCGAAAGCGGAAAGATTGCCATTTATTACGGCGCGGCAGACAGCTATGTGGGACTTGCATTTACGCAGTTTGAAGACATTATGGATTATATTAAATCCAACAGTGTGGTTACGGCTAACGATACGGAGATCGGAAGACGCTGATCCGATATTGGCCATAGGAGGAAAAAGCTAAGGCAGCAAAAGACTGTCTTAGCTTTTTCCTAAAAGAATTTTCAGAGAGGAGGAAGGAAGTATGAGTCTGCAGCCTGAAAAGGGCATCGTTAACAGAGGAAACTGGAGCAGGATAAAAAAGGTCATGGAGCGGGCGAAAGCCGGTGAAAAGCTTACGCTGGGTTTTCTTGGCGGTTCCATCACGCAGGGATCCTTGTCCAGTACGCCCGAAACCTGTTATGCGTATTTGGTCTATGACTGGTGGAAAAAGAACTTTCCGGAAGGAGAATTTGTGTATGTAAATGCGGGGATCGGAGGAACCACTTCCCAGTTTGGAGTGGCAAGGGCAGAGTCCGATCTGCTGCAGTACCGGCCTGACTTTGTCATTGTGGAATTTAGCGTTAATGACGAAAATACGGAATTTTTCTTGGAAACTTATGAAGGGCTGATTCGGAAAATATACGGAAAAAAAGAAAAACCGGCTGTCCTGATCGTACATAACGTATGCTACGACACAGGGGCCAATGCCCAGAATCAACATCTAAAGGTAGGAAAATATTACGATATTCCTTGCGTGAGCATGAAGGAAACGATCTATCCAATGATAGAGTCCGGAGAGCTGGAAAACAGGGAGATCACGCCGGACGACTTACATCCGAATGATCAGGGACACAGTCTGGTGGCGCAGGTCATTACTTTCTTTTTGGCACAGGTTTATGCGGAGCTTTCGCAGAAAGAAGAAGCGGAAAAAGAATTTCCAAAGCCGTTTACGCCTAACGGTTTTGAACATTCAGTCCGTTTTCAGAACCGGAATACAAAAGCGGAATCCGCAGGCTTTGAGGCAGATAAAAGAGAGCAGGAAAATATCAGGGAAATTTTCCGAAATGGTTGGACGGCAGGTCGTAAAGATGATAGAATAACCTTAGATATAGAAGGAACCGGAATTGCAGTGCAATACCGAAAATCAGTCAATAAACCGACGCCTGTGGCAGTTGCCGTTATAGACGGAGAAGAGGAAAAAGCGATTACGCTGGACGGTAATTTTGAAGAGGACTGGGGAGACTGTCTCTATCTTACCAAAGCGGTCACGGGACTGGAAAATAAGGTGCATAAAGTGGAGATCAGGATCGTAGAAGCGCATGAAGAAGATGTGGTGCCGTTTTATCTTGTCTCTGTAATAGGTTCTTTCTAAGCGGTAATAGGCGAAGGTATCAATATTGTGTATGGCCGGTTGGGAGCAAGACAGTATACTAGGCAGAAATGAGGTTAAGTATGATGAAACGTCAGGAAAAAGCAGTGCAGAGCAGCAAAAAGAAAGAGATCAGGAAACATGCGGAGGGCGCGAAAGACAGTGTACGGAAAGCGAAGACCGAGATAAAGGAAGCGGGAAAGGTCATGAAGTCCGGCAGGATCCAAACGGTCATTGTCGGGGCTTTTCTTGTTCCGGTGCTTTTTATTGTGGCGCTGGGCGTGGTTTCTTACCGGAAAGCGTCGGTGACCATTATTGAGAAGTATAAAGAAACGTCCGTCAATGCGATCTCGGCAGAAGCAATGTATCTGAAACTGCTTTGTGAAACGGTTTCATCAAAAGGAACGGAGATCATTATGGATTCCGATACCGCGTCTTACTATGAACGGTACTATGATAACGCGGATTCTAAAGCGTTAGACTGTTATAGGAGCGTAAAACAGAATTTGATACATACGGCGGCCAGCGTCAGTTATCTGAACAGCTATCATATCATGGCGGAAAAAGGAACGCAGATCACTTCCGTATCAAAGACATATCCGGCGGATGCTTATACGGCGTTTGCCTCTTCAGAGGAGGGGAAAAGGCTGTTGGACGGAGCTGGCAGAGGCAGGAATATGTGGCTGGGAAGGCATTCTTATCTGGATGAGAGCTTTGGGATGTCGCCGGACGATTACGGCTTGGTATTTTATCAGCGTTTTCTTCGTGTAAACGCCGTGCTGATTTTGGATATTAAAATGGACACGGTCGAATCGGCCCTGACCAGCGTAAACTTTGGGGAAAACAGTTATACGGCCATTGTAACGCCGGACAACAGAGAAATCATTTTTAAAGAACTTTTACCGGAGGGGGAAACGGAACTGGTTTCCCAAAGAGTGGAAGAGAATATTTTTGCCGACGCCGATTTTTATCAGGAGTCGGTGGAAACGGGAGAAGCGGGCAGCGGGGAAGTTACTTATCAGGGAGAGAAATATTTATATATTTATGCGCCGATCGGAAATACCCAGATCATGCTCTGCAGTCTGATCCCCTATTCCAATATCGTTGCGGATGCTCTTGATATCAGGAACATGACGATTATTTTTGTGATCCTTGCGGCATTGATCGCAATGGTAGTGGGAAGCGCCATCGCAATCAGCATCAGCAGGACCTTAAAAATAACGATCCGTTCTTTGAACCGGGTAGCGGAAGGCGATCTGACAGTCGGCTTTCAGACAAAGCGCAGAGACGAGTTCCGTCTGCTTAACGACAGCCTGAACCATATGTTGAAAGGGGTGCGCGGGCTGATGACGGAAGTCAACGGTTTCGGTACGGAAGTCAACGGCCTTGCAGGAGGCGTGGCAGAGACGGCGGAAAATATCAACACTTCCATGAAGGACATTTCCAATGCGGTGGACGAAGTATCGAAAGGCGTAGTGACGCAGGCAGCGGAGACGGAGAACAGTAACCGCAGGATGTCGGAATTTTCCGAGCAGATCGTTCTTGTATGCGATCAGGCAGAGAACATGGGAAGCGCGGCCGATAAAGCCATCAATGCGGTCAATAAAGGAAAAGTCATTATTGAGGATCTGCGCAGCCAGTCGCAGTTGACCGTAAAGGTTACAAAAGAGCTGAGTCAGGATATTGTAAATGTAAAGACCCAGTCGGATGAGATCGAGAGTATTATCAATACCATTAACGAGATTGCGGAGCAGACGAATCTGCTGTCGTTGAACGCGTCTATTGAGGCGGCAAGGGCAGGAGAGAATGGAAGAGGATTTTCCGTCGTTGCAGACGAGATCAGAAAACTTGCAGATCAATCTATGCAGGCAGGCAATCAGATCAAGGGTATCGTGGAAAATATCAGAGTCACCACCAAACAGACCACGGATTCTGCGAAACGGACGGAGGAATTTATTTACAAACAGGCAGATTCCCTTGAAGAGACTATTTCTGTATTCGGACAGATCAACGGCTGCGTAGACGAGCTTGTAAACGGTCTCCAGAGAATGGCGGATAACATGAAGTCCATCGGGGAAGAGAAAGACGAGGTACAGGATTCTATCCGTAACATATCGGCAGTATCAGAAGAGGCGGCGGCGGCAACCGAACAGGTAACGGTAACGTTAGGCAATCAGGTCGATTCTATTGCTTATCTGTCACAGAAAGCGGAGCAGCTGGCAACGCAGGTACGCGCATTAGAAGAGGCTATGTCGCAGTTCCAAGTTTAAGCCGGAGTTTTTCTCATAAAGCGTTTGCGCCGTTTATGATGCTGAGGCCATAGGCGGCATATTGAAAAATAGGAAATAAAAAGGCGTACTTGTTCCACTCTATGGAAATAGAGCGGAGGTGCGCCTTTTTCATAGCGGATCTGAAAATCAATTATAGACGGACATACTGCAGCGACGTGCGCAGTATTGTAGAAAAGAGGTAAATATGTTTTGTGACGATTTTGTATGGGGCGTAGCAAGCAGCGCCTATCAGATAGAAGGAAGGGACGGGGAAGACGGCGCGGGTAAATGCATTTGGGATACTTTTACCGAAGCGGGCCGGATATATGAAAAGCAGAACGCCTATGTGAGCTGCGATCATATGCACAGATACAAGGAAGACTTTGCATTGATGCGCCTGTTGGGGATAAAAGCGTATCGTTTTTCGCTAAGCTGGTCAAGAATCCTGCCGGAAGGGACAGGAAAAGTAAACGAAAAGGCGATTACGCTGTATCGGGATATGATCATGGAAATGAAGAAAAACGGTATAGAGCCTTACATTACGATGTATCATTGGGAATTTCCGCAGAGCCTTCAGGACAGGGGCGGATGGCTGAATGAAGAGGTGATCGAGTGGTTTGCGGAATATGCAAAGGTGGTAGCGGAGAATTTTTCAGATCTGTGCGATTATTTTATTACGCTGAATGAACCCCAGTGTTTTGTAGGGCTTGGGCATTTGTCGGGAGTGCATGCGCCGGGGGAAAAACTTCCTCCCGCCAAGGTATTCCAAATTGCCCATAACGCGCTCCGCGCGCATGGAAGAGCGGTGCAGAATTTAAGAAAGTATGCAGGAAGGCCGATCAAGGTAGGATATGCGCCGACTTGCGGTATGGCGTATCCTGAGACAGAAAAACAGGAAGATATAGAAGCGGCAAGAAAAGTGTTGTTTTCTTTTTATAATCCGATAGAGAACTGGACCTGGAACGTAGCATGGTTTTCCGATCCGGTAGTTTTGGGAAAATACCCGGAGGAAGGATTGGAGAAGTATAAAGAATATCTGCCTCCTATTACAAAAGAAGATATGGAATTGATTTCACAGCCGATTGATTTCCTTGGACAGAATATTTATAACGGCTATATTGTCCGGGCAGGAAAAGACGGCGAACCGGAATTTGTAGGAAGAAAACCCGGTTTTCCCAAAACGGCCGCAGGCTGGCCGGTCACACCGGAGTGCCTTTATTGGGGAACGCGGTTTTTGTATGATAGGTACCAAAAGCCTATCTATATTACGGAAAACGGTATGTCCTGCCATGACGACGTTTCGCCGGACGGGCAGGTGCATGACAGAAACAGGATCGACTTTCTGGATACTTATTTATCCGCCTTGCAGAAAGCCTCTGACGATGGTGCGGATATCAGGGGATTTTTCCTTTGGACATTCTTGGATAATTTTGAATGGGATAAGGGATATAACGAGCGCTTTGGAATTGTTTATGTGGATTTTGAAACACAAAAGCGGATTGCGAAGGATTCTGCATATTGGTATCAAAAAGTGGCGGAAAGTAATGGAAAAAATTTATTGATCAATAAAGGAGTCAGGCCAATGTTGTTTTTAGAACCGGTATTTAAACAGATGATATGGGGCGGAAATAAATTAAGGACAGAATTTGGGTATGAAATACCCGGAGACGATACAGGGGAATGCTGGGCGGTCAGCGCCCATCCTAATGGAGAGTGTATTGTAAAAGAAGGTGTATATGCAGGAGAAAAACTTTCCGTTTTGTGGAAAGAGCATCCGGAATTATTCGGAAACGTGGATTCTGACCGTTTCCCGCTGCTTATTAAGATCATCGACGCCAAGGCGGATCTAAGCATTCAGGTACATCCGGACGATGAATATGCAAAGAAAAACGAGAACGGTTCCCTTGGAAAAATGGAATGCTGGTATATTTTAGACTGCGATGAAAATGCAGCGTTGGTAGTAGGGCACAATGCTAAGACGGAAGAAGAGCTGGAGTCTATGATAAGAGAAGGAAAATGGCAGGAATTCATCCGCGAGATTCCGATCAAAAAAGGAGACTTTATCCAGATCGATCCCGGAACCGTCCATGCGATCAAGGGCGGTACTATGATACTGGAGACTCAGCAGAACAGCGATATCACTTACAGGGTATACGACTATGACCGTCTATCCAATGGGAAACCGAGAGAGCTTCATGTGGATAAAAGCATCGACGTTATCATGGTTCCTGCTAAAGATCCTGAAGAAAGCGTATCCTTTACGGGGGATCTGCCGGACGATCAGATGAATCTTTTGAAAGAATGCGAATACTACCGGGTATGGAAACTGCGCGTAACAAAACCCGTTAAGATCGAGCAGGAATATCCGTTCCTGATCATGAGCGTTTTAGCGGGAGACGGGCTGGTAAACGGGCAGATGGTCAAGAAGGGAGATCACTTTATCCTGCCTGCCGGATACGGGGAAGTAAACCTGCAGGGAAATATGGAAATCATAGCTTCAAGTGTGTAGACAACAGGGTTATGGAGGATTTTTTATCAAACCGGCAAAATTGATAAACAGATTAGATTTTTTTAATGATTTACAGAGGGGAACTGCCTTGTAGGGCAGTTCCCTTTGTGATAGAATTCAGTATTGTCACGCAGGGGTTTTTCTATAGAACTGCGGTAAATATTGTTACATTTAAAGGAGTGGAAGCTATGGCTGAGAAACCTGAAAATGCCAAAGAAGGGAACGGGTTTATGATAAAGGTCGCTACTTTTATTGTAGACAGGCGCAACTTATTTTTCCTGTTATTCGGCATTGCAATCATTTTTTCACTGGTATCCATGAACTGGGTAAACGTAGAAAACGCTATGTCGGCGTATCTGCCCGGTACGACGGAAACAAGGCAGGGGCTGGACCGGATGGAGGAACAGTTTATTACATATGGTACGGCAAAAGTAATGGTGACCAATATTTCATATGACGAAGCTTTGAAAATATCGGAAAAACTGGAGAAACTGGATACGGTCATCATGCTGTCTTTTGATAATACGACGGAACATTACCATAACTTTTCAGCGTTGTTCGATCTGACTTTCGGCTATGAGGAAACGGATGAAAGAGCATTGGAGGCGCTGGAAGAAGTAAAGGAAATGCTGTCGGATTATGACATCTATGTATCTACTTCGATGGGAGACGCTTCAGCAGAGCAGATAGCAAGCGAGATGCAGGTCATAAGCGTGCTTGTGGCAGTCGTTGTAGTCTCGGTATTACTCTTTACGTCGCAGACGTGGGCGGAGGTGCCGGTACTTCTACTGACCTTTATCTCGGCGGCGTTGATCACAAAGGGTACTAATTTTCTGATGGGAACTATTTCTTTTGTATCCAATTCGGTCACTATCGTACTGCAGTTGGCGTTATCTATTGATTATGCGGTTATTTTCTGTAATCGTTATAAGGAAGAACACCAAAAACTTCCGATCAGGGAGGCGGATATCGTAGCGCTCAGTAAAGCGATACCGGAAATCTCTTCCAGTTCTCTCACCACAGTGGGAGGTCTGATCGCCATGATGTTCATGCAGTTCGGGATCGGAAGCGATATGGCGCTTTGCCTGATCAGGGCGATTCTGTTAAGTCTTTTGGGAGTCTTTTTGCTGATGCCGGGGCTTTTGATGCTGTTCGGAAATGCGATGGATAAGACGGTGCATAAAAGCTTTATCCCTCAAATCCCCTTTGTAGGTAAATTTGCGTATATGACAAGGCATGTGATGCCGCCTCTCTTTTTGCTGGTTATTATTGCAGCGTATGTCGTCTCCTCCCATTGTCCGTATGTATATGGCTATTCAATGATCGAAACGCCGGTGCAGAGCGACGCGATGGTAGTCGACGAGATGATAGAAGAGAGCTTTGGCTCTTCCAATATGGTAGCGCTGACCGTGCCTGCAGGCAATTACGAAAAAGAAAAAAAGCTTTTAAGGGAACTGGACGCTATGGAAGAAGTCGATTATACGATGGGCCTTGCCAATACGGAGGCGATGGACGGTTATATGCTGACCGATAAGCTGACGATACGGGACTTTTCGGAGCTTTTGGAAATGGACTATGAGATCGTGGAATTGCTATACATGGCTTATGCGGTAAACGATGAAAATTATGCTAAAATCGTTAACGGATTATCCAGTTACAGCGTCCCTCTGATCGATATGTTTATGTTCCTTTATGATGAGGTAGACGAGGGCTATGTTACCTTGGAAGACGATCTGATGGATACGTTGGAAGAGGCCCATACGAAAATGCAGATCGCTCTGGACCAGCTTCAGGGAGAAGAATACAGCCGTATGCTGGTCTACCTGACGCTTCCCGAAGAGGGGGAGGAAACGTTTGCATTTTTGGAAAAAATGCATGAGGTGGCAAATAAATATTACGAGGACGCCAATATTTTGATTCCGGGCGAGGCAACCAGCCAGTATGACCTGTATAAGACCTTCCAAAAGGATAACAAAGTCGTAAACGTGGTATCTATATTGGCGGTATTGGTAGTGCTTCTCTTTACGTTTATGTCAGCCGGAATGCCGGTGCTTTTGATCATGGTTATTCAGGGCGTTATCTGGATCAATTTCTCTTTCCCTGCTTTGCAGGAAAAGAATCTGTTTTTTATGAGTTATCTGATCGTCAGTTCCATCCAGATGGGCGCCAATATAGATTATGCCATCGTAATATCGGGACGTTTTATGGAATTAAAAGATAAAATGTCTAAAAAGGACGCCATCATTGAGACGATGAACTTTGCTTTTCCTACCATTGTGACGTCCGGTTCTATGCTTGCGCTTGCAGGCATCTTTATCGGGAAGATGTCTTCCGACGGCGCGATCTGCGGTATCGGGCAATGTCTTGGCAGGGGAACGATCATTTCCATTATCATGGTCATGTTTGTACTGCCGCAGATCCTCCTGCTGGGAGAAAAAGTGATCGATAAGACTTCTTTTGCCGTATCTATACCGCTTAAACTGGAAAGAGGCAGCGGATTGATGCGGGTAGACGGTATTGTACAGGGACAGATTAACGGTACGATCATCGGAGAGGTGCATGGTCTGGTACGGGGCGAGGCAAGCCTTTTCGTTAATATGGGGAAAATGGAACAGGTCGAAGATGACGGCAGCGATCTGAAGCTGTTGCAGCAAAAGGAGGAGCAGGGCAATGAATAAGAACTATATTCCAAAAGCCATATCTTTTAGTCTGGCATTGTCTCTTGTATGCAGTATGTTCCCTGCACAGGTTCTCTATGCGGCGCAGACCGGGGCAGGGCAACAGGACGGGATCACACAGGGGAACGCCGGGCAGACGGTACAGGAGGAAAGCGAAGAGATAGAAACGGAATATATTGAGATCAACACGGTGGAGGACTTTCTGGAATTTGCAGAAAACTGTTACATCGATTCCTGGTCTGCCAATAAAAGGGTTACTCTGAATGCAGACCTGAACTTCAGCGGGACTTATTTACCGATGATACCGGTCTTTGCAGGAGTTTTTGACGGAAAGGGACATGTGATCTCCGGATTTCATTATGCGGAAAGCGGGTATATCGTAGGACTATTCAGGTACATACAAAAAGGCGGAGTAGTTGAGAATCTGGAACTTCAGGGAGATATGATCGGGATCGATGAGAAGGAGTGCATCGGCAGTTTATGCGGTGTAAACTATGGAACGATTAAAAACTGCAGCTTTCAAGGAAACGTAAGCGGCAGGGATACCGTCGGCGGATTGGCCGGAATCAATGAAAGCACCGGAACCATATCGGATTGTACGGTTTCAGGACGTGTGACAGGGTATTATGATACCGGAGGCGTAGCGGGGAAAAACCATGGCGTGATCAATTTTTGCACGAATCATGCCGGAATCAATGACAATAGCGCATGGGTAGAGGAAGACGACGATATGGGAGTCGGAATTTTCCTTAGTATTAACGTTTCCGAATCGGAGACGGAACTTTACAGCGGCGTAGATGCAGGAGGGATCGCCGGTTATTCGGACGGCATCATATCAAGATGCAGTAATTATGGGATTGTAGGATACGAGCATACGGGGTATAATGTAGGCGGTATTGCGGGCAGACAGGCGGGAGTCATATCCCTTTGCACCAATGCCGGCAGCGTATACGGAAGAAAGGACGTAGGCGGCATTGTGGGGCAGATGGAGCCTTATATTGAAGTGGACGAGGCGGAATCTCTTAGAAATGCGGTCAATAAGCTTCACGATCTGATTGACGATACCATTGACGATATGCAGGCAGGGAAAAACGCTCTTAAGACGGACTTCGACAGTCTGAGTACATACGGAGACGGGGCGCTGCAGTCAGGAGACGCGCTGGCCGGACAGATGACGGACTTTGTGGACGGGAATATTGCAGGGGCGCAGGCGGTTGTCGGGCGTATGGAGCATATTACGAAACAGTTGCCGGATATATTGCATCAGATGTCAAATGCAGGGGACGGATTTTCACAGTTAAACGACGTGATGAAAAAACTGATAGAAGATTTGGATATCCTCGGCAAAGTAGATGACGGTACTTATGATGAAACCGTTTATAACAGAGTCACGCTCCTTTCCACGGTGGGCGGAAAACTCCGGTGCGATAAAAGCGACCCGAAGGAGAATGAGACGGTTACCATAACGGTTGTGCCAAACGACGGTTACGGATTAAAAGATACGATCAAAATAGCGGATGCCAACGGAAAGGCAGTCAGCTTTGCGGATAGCGGAGACAATAAGTATACCTTCGTTATGCCGAAACGGAATGTGAAAGTGTCGGCAGAATTTGTCTATACAGGCGCTTCTCAAACGATAGGAGCCGGAGAAGGAAACGCACAGACTGCCGAAACAGGAACCGGCCGGGAACCGGTCAGATATGCGGCGCCTGAAAACAGCGTCAGCATAGGTATGGTCCAAAGGGAAGATCCGTCCCTAACCGAAGTTCCTCCGGAGAAGGAAACGCCGCCTGCAGACGGGAATCCGTCGGAGACTGAAGCGCCTCCGGAAAAAGAAGAACCGTCGGGGGACACAGTCCCTTCGGATAAAACGGAGCCGCAGGAGAGCGAAGGAGCGTCGGAAAGCGGAGAGGGCACGATACCGTCGGAGGAAACGAATCCTTCCGTAAACGAAGCTTTACCCGAAGAAACGGACTCCGGAGACGGAATCACGGACGGGGATACAATGCCGGATACAAGCGGTGAAGAGGCGGTGAAATATGCCGTTACGTCGGTTTCCGTTACAGGAGGAAATGTGGTAGTTCCTGACAGCGCGGCGGCAGGCGAGACCGTATATGTCATACCCAATGCTTCAAGCGGATATATGCTGCGTTCCCTGTCGGTAAAAACGGCGGGAGGCGTACAGGTCGGCTGTACGAAAGACAATGGCGGAAGGAGCTATTCCTTTATTATGCCGGCGGAGGACGTGACGGTAACGCCGGTTTTTGAAAAGCTGCAGGTCATTTTATCTTCCAACTTGAGCGGAGACGCCTCCTTTAGCGCCGCGCCTACGGGAATTGTGACCTTATCGGTGACGCCGGATTCCTCTTACACTTTAAAAGGAAATCCGGAAGTGACGGATGCGGACGGAAATAAGATTTTATTGTCGAAAAAACAGAGCGGAGCCTATGTGTATGAATTTGATATCAACGGCGCGGCCGCACCATGCAGAGTCAATATTACGTTCCAAAAACAGAATAAGACAGATTCGCTGGATACGGCAAGAAAGGATATGGAAGAGGCCGTTAAGAATCTGCAGGCGGCATCGGATAACGCGAATGGCGCCGTCACTAAGATCAAGGACATTATGACAAATTCCGACGGTTCCGTAAAGGAATGGGGACAGCTTACGAAAGAGGAACAGAATCAGGTCATAGGAGAGATCATAAATCTGGCGGAATATTTAGGAGATATGTCGCAGGCTGCCTCTACGATCTTAAGCAGTCTGAGCGTCATCGCGAATATATTGGCCCCTTATGCGTCGGATGCGGCAAAGGCGGCGAAGGAAGACATCAATCAGGCCACCGGTTATGTCCAAAATATACTGGATTCCCTGAAGTCGGCTTCGAACGGTGTGAAAGGAATCGTGAATTATCTGAATGCCCAGCCGGATATCCGGTTTTCCCAGCTGGGAGACGGTTTTGATGCGACGAGGGAGGATCTGCATAAGCAGCTTCAAGGAATATCGGACAGCTTGAAAAGTCTAAGCAGCCATGCGTCCGATTATTCGGATAAGATCAACGCAGATCTGAGGGCGGTCAATGACCAGCTCAATATTGTCTTTAACCTTTTGGCGGATCATATGGTAGATTATAGCGACCTGAGTATAGAAGAACTGTATGAAGAGATCTCTGACGAGGAGATCGACACGATCACTACAGGCAGGACGGATACCAGTACGAATAAAGGGATCGTAAAAGGAGACATTAACGTCGGCGGTATTGCCGGTTCCATGTCGGTGGACGAAGAAGATCCGGAGGACAGCGCTGCCGGAAGCGTGGAGTATCAGATCGGAAGACGTTTTATTACGAAATGTGTGATCAAGGACAGCGTGAACGAAGGGTATATCACGGCTAAGAAAAACGGTGCAGGCGGCATTGTAGGCTATATGAAGCACGGCATGGTTCTGGACTGTGAAGGATATGGCAGTGTGGAAAGCACGGAAGGCGATTATGTAGGAGGTATCTGCGGGGAATCTCTTACGGCGATTGAACGCTGTTATGCGCTCTGTACGGTTTCAGGAGGAAAAAATGTAGGCGGCATTGCAGGTTATGCAGATACGCTGAAAGACTGCTATACCATCGTGGACGGCGGGGCATCTGTCGGAAGGATAGGCGCGATCGCAGGTCAGGTCACTTCTTATGAAAATACTTTTGAAGATGAGGAAACAGAGCCGAAGGTATGCAGAAATTATTATGTAGGAGAAACGCTGCATGGGATAGACGATATCAGCTATGTAGACGTAGCGGAACCCATCGCTTATGAAGAATTATTAACGGTTGAAAAACTTCCCGTTGCATTTTGGCATCTGAAGGTGATTTATCGGATAGAGGATGAAGAACTTGGGACGGAAGAAGTAAAATTCGGGGAAAGCCTTGCAGGCCTGCAATATCCGGAGATTCCCGAAAAAGAAGGATATTACGGCGTGTGGCCGGATTATTCCGGCGAAGCGATGGCGGGAAACCTTGTCATAAACGCCGAATATAAGGAAAATGTTACCGTTGTAGAAAGTAATGAAAAACTCATAGAGAGTGAAGAAGGATATCATGAGAAGCCCTATGCTCTTGTGGAACAGATTTTTACCGAGGATACGGTATTGAATGTGGGAGTAAGTGACAGGATGCCCCCCGACAAAGCGGGTGGTAAGGAATATGTGATCTATGATATATCGTTGGAAAACAGCGGGATCGGGCCGGAGGATAGGTTTGCGGTCAGGATCTATAATCCTTATGAAGACGCAGACGTATGGGGATATTTTGACGGAGACTGGACGCTGCTTGAGAGTAAGAAAAGAGGGCAGTATCTTCAGGTCAGCATGGAAGGAGACAAAGAGGCGTTCTGCGTGATAAAGCGTACTTCATACAGGGGAATGATCATTGGCATAGGAGCCGGAGCGGCGGCGGTATTGCTTTTGGCATTCACGGCCGTCAGGAAAATACGATCGGGGCGCAGATCAAAAAACGACGGCAGATAGATGGAAGTAAGACTGGAAATCAGAAATTTTAACGGGGAGATTTGTGGCTGCGCGCTGCAAAGCCATAAAGGGCTTGTCACAAACTCCCGATCTATAACGTAGATCCGTACAATAAAGCAGCGCAGAAATGGAGAAGAAGATGATCGTACAACAATATAAAGAGATGTTAAACGGAAAATCCGTGATCCGCCAGCTTTCGGAATTTGCTACGGAGAGAGGGAAAGCGATCGGTTATGAAAACGTATTTGATTATAGCCTTGGGAATCCTTCGGTGCCGGCGCCGAAGGAATTTACCGAAGCGTTGATCCGTATGCTTCAAGAAGAAGATCCGATGACGCTGCACGGATACAGCCCGAGCCTTGGTATCACATCCGTAAGGGAGAGAATCGCGGATTCTTTGAATGAAAGGTTCGGAATGCATTACAAGAAGGAACACATATTTATGACGTCGGGAGCAGCGGGGGCGATTGCCCATGCAATACGATGCATCGCGCAGCCGGAGGATGAAATACTCACTTTTGCGCCGTTTTTTCCGGAGTATAATCCGTATGTAAATTTAAGCGGGGCAAAATTAAGGATCGTACCCGCCAATACGGAGGATTTTCAGATCAATTTTGAAGAGTTTGAGAATATGCTTTCGGACAAGGTGACGGCAGTGCTGATCAATACGCCCAATAACCCTTCCGGCATCGTGTATTCTGTACGGACGATAGAAAGACTTGCGGATATACTGAAGAAAAAGTCAGAAGAATATGGTCATGATATTTATCTGATTTCCGATGAGCCTTACCGTGAGATCGTATTTGAGGGAGTAGAATCGCCCTTTGTTTCAAAATATTATGATAATACGTTTCTCTGTTATTCTTTTTCCAAATCACTGTCCCTTCCGGGGGAAAGGATTGGATATATCGCAGTCAATCCTGCATGCAAGGATGCGGAAACATTTGTGAATATGTGCGGCCAGATCTCAAGGGGGATCGGGCATAACTGCCCGCCTTCCATGATCCAGCTCGGGGTGGCGGAAGTACTTGACAAGACGGCGGATCTGTCGGTATACGAAAGGAACATGAACCTGCTGTATGACGAATTGACGCGTCTGGGATTTCGCTGCGTAAAGCCGGGCGGGACTTTTTATATTTTTCCCAAAGCATTGGAGGAAGACGCGGTCCTCTTTTGTGAAAAGGCAAAAAAATACGATCTGATTCTGGTCCCTGCAGACACCTTCGGCTGTCCCGGATATTTCCGTATGGCATATTGTATCGATACGGAGAAAGTAGAACGTTCCTTAGAAGCGCTTGGCAGATTCGTAAAAACGGAGTATGATATAAGATAAAAGCCAAAAGAAAGAGGGAATGAAGAATGTATCAGGCAGGGCTTGTACTCGAAGGCGGTGGAATGAAGGGAGTCTATACTGCGGGCGTACTGGATTTCTTTTTAGATAAGGGGATAGAATTTTCAAGCTGTTACGGCGTTTCTGCAGGAGTGCATCAAATGTGCAGCTATCTGTCCAAACAAAGGGAGAGAGGTTACCGGGTATATGTGGATTATTTGGACAGTAAGTATTATTGCGGGGTAAGGAGTCTTTTGACTTCAGGAGATCTGTTCAATGCAAAAATCTGTTATGAGCTGATCCCCAATTATCTCTATCCCTTTGACGAAGAGACATTCGAAAAATATGAGGGGAAAGCGTATGCGGTCGTAACTAACATAAAAAGCGGGAAAGCGGAATATATTCGTATTAGAAATACAAATAAAGATATGGACGCGGTTCGCGCTTCCAGTTCTCTCCCGCTGGTATCCAGAAATGTAAAGATAGGGAGTAATCTGTATTTGGACGGGGCGCTTGCGGATTCCATACCGATCCGTAAGTCCATACTGGACGGAAATACAAAAAATATCGTAATCATGACAAAGCATACAGGATATAGGAGAAAACCTGTTTCCGCATCTATGCAGTCCCTTCTTAAAGTAAGATATTTAAAATATCCGAAAGTCTGTGAACTGATGAAAGAACGTCATATTTCGTATAACGCTACTTTGGATTTTTTAAACGGGCAGGAAAAGAACGGGCAGGCTTTTGTGATCAGGCCGGAATACGACAGCGGGGTAGGAAGGATTGAAAAAAATCCGGAAAAATTGGAAAAACTATATCATATGGGATATGAAGACGGGGAAAAGAATTATGACAGAATGACGGAATATCTTAACAGATAATGGCCGTAAAATGAAAGCGTGCGGCGGAGAATAGAGAACTGTAAGATCCGTACGCTAAGAAAGGAACATGGTTAAAGGCATGATTGAAATTTTAAAAGCGATTTTATTCGGTATTGTAGAAGGAATTACAGAGTGGCTTCCTATCAGCAGCACCGGTCATATGATCTTATTGGATGAATTCGTGAAGCTGGACGTATCGCCGGAATTTTTGGGGATGTTTCTTGTAGTCATACAGCTTGGCGCGATTCTGGCGGTCGTAGTATTGTTTTGGAATAAGCTTTTTCCGTTTCGGTTCAAGGAAAAACCGATTGTGCAAAAAGATATTTTTTCCATGTGGTTTAAGATCGTTGCGGCATGTATACCTGCGGCGGTAGTGGGGATTTTCTTTGATGAAACGTTTGAAGCTCTTTTTTATAATCCCATATCGGTCGCCATTGCGCTGATTGTTTTTGGTATTGCGTTCCTTGTTATAGAAAACAGAAATAAGTCCCTGCATCCAAAGATCACTGCACTTTCCGAAATCACTTATAAAACGGCGATGATCATCGGCGTGTTTCAATTGATAGCGGCAGTTTTTCCGGGGACTTCAAGATCGGGCGCAACGATCATCGGCGCACTGCTCATCGGCGTATCGAGAACGGTGGCTGCGGAGTTTACTTTTTTTATGGCAGTTCCCGTTATGCTCGGAGCAAGCCTGCTTAAGATACTAAAATTTGGCTTTGCTTTTACGGGCGCAGAAATGGTAATATTATTCGTAGGAATGCTGGTCGCTTTTTTGGTATCCGTTATTGTGATCCGGTTTTTGATGAGTTATATTAAAAAGCATGATTTTAAAGTGTTTGGCTGGTATAGGATCGTGCTCGGCATTTTGGTTTTGGCATATTTTTATCTGATCAAATAAATATTGCCTGAACCGGTCAAAAAAGCTTCGACAACAAAGATAAAATGGGAAAAGTCAATAGTAAATGCGAAAAAATAATAAAAAACTTTATTGAGGCCCCGTGAGGGCCTCAATTTGTGCCTGAAATACAGACTCCGAGCACATAAAGTCGAAGATCCCCCGCGGGTAGTTGTTTACCCATTCCTCAATCTGGGCCACCTGCTCGTCAGTGAGATCCTCGAAGCTCGTACCCTTCGGAGCGAAGCGCCGGATCATTTTGTTTATGTTTTCATTGGTGCCGCGCTCGTATGCGCTGTACGGGTGGCAATAGTAGAACTTTGTCCTCTTTTCTCCTTCGTGAAGGCAGCTCTGCTCCATGCCCTCGCAGTCGGCAAACTCGGTTCCATTGTCGCAGGTGATACTTTTGAAAACAATCGGAAACATTTCACCGTAACGTCGTTCCAGATCGTCGAGAGCACGCACAACGCTGGCGGCGCTTTTGTCCACGAGCTGCCGCACGACTTCCTCCCGGCTCATGCGTTCGCTGAGTACGAGCAGTACCTTTTTACATGGACGGGCGCTCACTACGGTGTCCATCTCCCAGTGTCCGAAGGTTTCCCGGCTATTGATTTCCTTCGGGCGTTTTTCTATGCTTTCACCCTTCGGAGGTCTGGCTGCCTTCTTTACGGTATGATAGCCTTGCTTTTTGTTGGGTTTGACGGGGAGGTCTTTATTTGTCAGATTAAGAAAGATCCCCTTGTCTATGTAGCTGTAAATAGTGGTTTTGCTTTTGATCTCCGTGTCAAACTGGAGGCCCTTTACTTTGATTTCGCCCAGGACAGCCTCTGGGCTGTACTTTTCCTCGGCGATCTTGTGTTCGATATACTCGGCCAGTTTGTGGTCTGCACCGATCTTTAGCTGTGGCCCTTTTGCCCGCAGGTTTTCCCGGTACTTATCTTCGGCTATGTCCGGGCTGTATCGGGTTTCCTCTGTCCAGTCACTATTGCGGTGAGTATATTGTCCGCGCTTCTTTTCCCTGTACACGGTGGAAATATGAACGCCGAGGATCTCTGCGATTTCTTTCGGGGATTTCTTATCTCTGAGGTGCGCCTCTATGCGCAACCGGTCTGTTTTGGTCAAATGCTTAAAGCGTTTCATGTTAATACCTCCACAAATGAAAAAAGAGGCGGCCGAAGCCGCCCCTCCACTGTATCGTTGTTGGTGCTTATTTTTCGTACTCTGCCAGTAGCTCGGACGTTTCCGCGTCCGTCACAATGTCCGAGAGTTTACAGTCCAGTGCCTTGCAGATCCGCAGCAGGGTGGAAAGTTGCGCCTTGCTTATATCGCGGGTTCCCTGCTCATAATATTGATACATTCGGACGTTCACTCCGGCCGCCGTTGCAAGCTGTGACTGGGAGAGGCCCGCGGCTTGTCTGAGCGTTTGCAGATTGCTATTTTTATAATTTACTTTTACGGTGATTTCCATTTCTGGCCTCCTTGACTTTATGGGTTGGGGTGGATATAATAAAAGCGGCGGGCGGGAACTTCCCACCGCTTTGAAGTCTTAGGACTGCTTGGGTTTTTGGTTCGGCTTTATTGTGATAGTGATACGCTCGACCGTTTCACTTTTCAGGGCCTTTTCCAGAACTTCGAGCAGTTCTTTTGTTTGCCGTTCTTTGTCTTTATCCACCGTGTTTCCTCCTTCCTTGTGTTTTCCTTCCTCCTTTCGTTTACTCAGGTTTTCCCTTACCTTGTAATATTATTATACATCTTTAGCTGTATAAAGTCAAGCTGATTTATCCATTTTTCGCACTTTTTCGCATAAAAAAAGAGCGGTTTCCCGCCCCTATGTGTCCTTGTCCAGCAGAGCTTCCACGGACACGCCGAACACTTCGGAAAAGAAAAGTAGCTCGAAGTCCGGCACCACTCTGTCGCCGGTTTCGATCCTGCTGATCGCTTTCTGGTTTAGATTGAGCCCTACAAGCTGAACTTTTGCGGCGAGCTGCTCCTGAGACAGTCTGGCAGCCTCCCGGAGCTCTTTTATTTTGCGGCCGGAGGCGTTGGCGTTTCCGTCCATATATCGGTATAGTTTCATATGTTTGCGTCTCCCTTTTTTATCCCAAAGATAGGTAAATGGCATATTGACAGTACCACGAGTTCACGCTTATAATTATCCCAAACATGACTAAAAGCGAAAAAACACAAAAATAAATTCAGGAGGTTTTGACATGGAAAATGTGAAAAATGGGCCGTTTGGCCGGTTTTGTAATTATTGTTTTTACTGGGTAGAGGGGAAGGACGGCGAAGGGAAGCGGAAGCTCAAAAAAGTGCGGGCGGTTTCTCAGGAATTTGCAATCATGGAGGCAGAGGCCGCGGGCTTGTTTGGGCCTTTTGATGTCAGGTGTGAAGCTCTGGAGCCACCGACGGATCGGCAGCTTGCACTTGCAGAGAAAATAAACCTAAAAGTGCCAGAGGGCTGCACGAAGGACGATCTCGGCACTATGCTGAGCAGGTGCATGGACTTTGACGGGGACAGAGAGCCGGATCCGGGCCTGCTGCATTATGCGCAGGATTGCGGCGTGTGTTTTTCCAGTTTTACCGGTGAAAAGGGACTTTTGCAGAGTATGATTGCGCAGCTATGCGCCAGGGACAGGGCGGTACTTTTTGCATATGCCGTACATATTAGCCGAGCTGGCGGCTGTTTTAAAGATCCGCGGAAGGATCCGGAGGCCTCGGTTTTTAGACGGTTTGCGGATATGGTCGAGGCGGATCCCGCTCTTTGGAAGTCTTTAGAGGGCCGGGATCTGAATGATTACCAGAGCCCAAACACGAGATCGAAGGCATACAAGGCGGTTATGAGCTGTTTCTAAATTACACATAAAAAGAAACCCGGCAGGTTTTCCCGCCGGGTTTCTTTGTTGCCTGCTGCCATATGCGGCGATCAATGTATTTAATTGTTTCCGGTGTCTGTCTCGATCTCCACCTCCACCGTGCTTTCGCTGGCCGGTACTTCACCTGCGAGCTGCTGCACTGTCGTGGCTGCTATCGTGGTCGCTACGCTGGCTGCGGTAGCAGCTGCCGTGGTGGCTGCCGTTGTCGCCGCCTCCCCGTTGTCCGGGCGTTTGAGGTCGCGGCATACCTGCTCGATCTTGGTGTCGATCCATGCGTCGAAGTCTCCGTAAATCTCATTGAGGGCGGTCACGGCCGTGTCACCGAGGATCTCCAGCGCTTTGTCTCTGGACTTTTGGAAGGCTTCGAGCTGCTTCTCTTTGGTGAAGCCGCCGGAGCTTTTCAGGGCGTCAACGAAGGTCTGGGCGGTAGACGCCACCGCCTGCTCTACCGCGTCCACGGCCATGTCCATGTACTTGTTCGCGGTTTCGTTGTCGAGCTCCTTCTGGACTCTTGCTGTTTCCCTGCGGAGCAGCGCTACGGCATAAGCCCCGCCCGCCGTGATGAGCAGGCAGAGGACGGGCACGCAGGCGCTCACGATCTGCTGCATTGTTCCGTTCATTTCTTTGTACCTCCTTCTTTTTTGTGGTTATCACAAGGGAAGGGGCAGGCGTCGCACTGAGTTTCGTCGCACGAGACGCTCCCGTCCCAGTTTGTGATCGCGTGGATCCAGAATAGAAACGCAGCCAGAGCCATGACTCCGAGCGCTGCGTTTGCGATCGTTTCTATGTTCATTTTGTCACCCGGTCGGCGTCTACCCAGCCATAGACAGAGGACTGCCCGTTGGTGTGTACGACATGGTACGGGTGTTTTGCTCCCTTGCTGATCGCCGTCACCTTGGCCGGGCCAGCCTTCGGGCTGCTGCTGGAGCTCGCAGCATTGGCGCTGGTGTAGTGAGGGCCTCCGGCGAACTGCACCGTGTCGCCGACACTAATCGCGCCGCCTCCGGCGATTGCCTGCACCGTGCTGGCGTCTACCCAGCCGTAAACGGTGGAGCCGGATCCGCTAATTGCGATCAGGTGGTACGGGTGCTTTCCGTTCTTGCTGATCGCCGTCACCTTGGCCTTGCCTGCTTTGCAGGACGGGCCGCTGGTAGCGTTGGCGCTGGTGTAGTGGGTGGATCCAGTGAACTGCACTGTGTCGCCCACTTTGAAGGCCAGAGAGCCGCCAGCAGACAGAGCAGGGGCGGGGGATCCGATTCCTGCGGAGCTGGAGCTGCCGCCTTTGTATGCCGGGACGCCATAGCCTCTGATGTACCGGCCGTTCACTTTTAGGGTACGGCGGCCCACCGCGTCGCTCATGTTGCCCTCGATCACCTTAATGTCGGAGCCGTTCACGCTCTCCACAATGCCGACATGTTCCGGCCAGCCGGTATTATCGCCGACGCCGGAGTCGTCCCAGTCGTAGAAAATGACGTCGCCGGGCTGCGGGACGTGGGCGTCGTTTTCCTGCCATGTGCCGAGCTTTTGGAAAAGCTGGATCATTTGGCCGCACCCGCACTCGGTCGGGATAATGTCGGTCAGGTTGCACTTGATCGCCATAGCCGACACGAAAGTGGCGCACCATGCGTCCGTGTACTTCACCGCGTAGCTTCTGGCGAGGGGCTTGTGCCCGTTGTAAATGTCAATGATCTGGCGGTGGGTTCCGTCGGCTTCTTTGCAGCCGATATAGGACGCCGCCGTGTTTACAAATTTCTGTCTCATTGTTTCGCCTTCCTTTCCGGCAGAGCTGCCGCCTGCATACTTGTTGAGGTACGTCTGGCCGTAGCCTGCCCGTTTGATTTTCACGTTTTCGCTCTGGTCTGCCGGGCGCTCATACTTGGTGAGAATGACGTCCGACGCCTCGCGCACACTCTTGGCCGATTTCAGGGCCGCCAGTATGGAGGGGTAGCTCTCGGCCAGCTCCTTGCGTAAAAAGCCGAGCTGAGCCTCCAGATCGCCCACGGAGGCCCCGGCTGCCTTCACATATGCCAGCAGCGCCTCCTTGCGGCTCCAGTACGTCCACTGGGCGAGGCCGTAGCCCGCAGCGTCCCGGGCGAAGCCAGAATACGCTCCAGAGTCCACGGCGGCCGTGTAGGTGTCGTCCGTGTAGCCGAGGCTTTTCTCGTAGCTGTTTTGCAGGTTCCGGGGATTGAGGCCACTCTCGGCGTATAAGTTCCCCATGAAGGCCGCCACGCCGTAGTCGTTCAGGATCCAGCCTTTGAGGTGGTTCCAGATCCTTACCTCGGTGTTGTTTCCGGTTGGTGCCATGTTGTCGCCTCCTTAAAATTCGTTAAAGTTTGACGGCTCCGGCTGCACGCCAGACGCCGCCATGATCTTGATCTTGTTCTCGGCCTTGGCCTTTGTGTAATAAAAACCGGTCGCGCTTGCCATTTCAGCAAACACGGCCGGGATCAGGTAGGCCAGCGCCGAGGTGTCCATGGTGAGCCAGATCATGCGGCAGGAAAAGACGGTGATCGCTATGGTGACGATACTCACGCCCAGAAAAACGAGCTTTGAAAACTCCACTTTTTTCTTCGCTGCAGCAGCTTTCAGCTGTCTGATCTGCTTCCTGAGTCTGCGGTTTTCTTCGCAGAGCTCCCGGATCCGCTCGTCTGGATCCGGCGTGTCTACTTCCTGAGCTTTCGCTCTGGTTTCTCCATAGCCCTGCATGGTTTCCTCCTTCCTTTAGTCGTAGAGGGCTTCGATCCCCTGCTGGGTTAAAAAGTCCTTTTGTGCGTGTTTCACCTTGGCCGCATAGTCGAGAGCCGCGTGCATGTCTCCATTGCAATGAGTGTCCGGGATCCTCTGCACGGCCTTGGCTGTTGCTTCGCCGAGCGCGATCGCAGCGCCTACGCCCTGCACCAGAAAGAGTTCTTGACGTTCCCGGAGCTTCTCGCGCTTTTCCTGCTCTTTCTGCCGCTCTTTTTCCTCGTCTTTTATGCGCTGTTCTTCGTCCTCCCTCTTTTTCTCCCTCTTTTGGATCCGGCGTTCAATACACCAGAAGAAAAAGCCCGTCAGCGCCGAGGGTATGCTGGCGGTTATAATAATTTCTGTTATGTCCATGTGTTCACCTCCTGAGAAAATTCGCTTTCTCTGCGTTTGAAAATGATGTTTCGCTCGATCCACTTCTGGAGCCCGCGGGTGGCACAATGCCCCAGCATACCGAAGTAGCTCTGCATGGTTGCGTCCACCGCGTCGAAGTCAATCAGCCACGCCTCATACTCCTTGGCAATATACCGCATACGGGCCTTCATTTTCTTGACGGCCTGCGGCGTCGGCTTGCGCCTGCCCGGATAGATCCGGCAGCCCACGAAGGTGACGCCCCGGCAGACGAGGCCGATCGTGGTCTTGCTGTTGAGTTCGAGGTGCAGCACGTTGTTGAGATATTCCTCAATGAGCACGCGCCACTCGTTCAGTGTTTTGGCGTCTTGGTGCAGCAGCACCATGTCGTCCATGTACCGGACGTAGTAGCGGGCCCTGAGCTCGTGCTTGATGTACTGATCCAGCTCGTTGAGGCAGACATTCGCGAGCAGCTGGCTGGTGAGGTTGCCGATCGGCATACCTACCTCAAATAGTCGCTCGGACGGCGGCACCTCGTCGGCGCTTTTGCCCGGAGGTAGGCCGAACGGCGTATGATCGCAGCATACGATCACGCGCATGAGCCAGAGAAAACCGTCCTCGCCCGGATATTTCCGTACTAAAATACCGAGCAGCACCTCATGGTCTACCCGGTAGAAATATTTTGAAATATCCAGTTTTAAGTAGTGCCAGCGTGGCCCTGGCTTTCTGTCCACCTGCTCGGCCCAGTATTGCAGCCGGTCGGCTGCTCTGGTGGTTCCTTTGCCGACGCGGCAGCCGTATGAGTGGTAGATCATGCCGTTGTCGAGCTCTTGGTTGACTTGCAGATATATGGCCCACTGTACGACGCGATCGCGGAAGCCCAGCGCCATAATGAGGCGGCGCTTCGGCTCCGAAACGTAGAACTGCCGGTACTGGCCCACGGTGTAGGTGCGCCACATGAGGTCGTTCTGTATGCCGATCAGGTTTTCCTCCAGATTGGCCGAGAAGGCCACAACGTCGCCGCGATACCATTTCTCGCTCGCTGCCTCGTGGTATGCGTTGAGCAGGTTCTCCCACGAGTATATTCTCTCCAGAAGGGAGGGCCGGTTTGATGTTTCCATGTCCTCACTCCTTCACTGTCAAAATAATGGCCCGCGTGTGACACTCCTTGGCGCGTCCGTTCCTCTATGGTCGCCACACCATAGGATCTCGGCCGCCTTCACCCGCTTGCGAGGGAACGGCCAGCCTCCGCGGTTTGCTCGCCGCCTCTGGTGACTTTCACCAGCAGGCTGCACGGGCGCTGATCTTTGGCCTTGACGGCCGGGAAATGCGTCCCTTTTGCCTCGGTGTTTCTGCCGGGCCGTAGCCCGCAGACAATAACAAAATAAGGCAAGAGCGGAGCGGAAGCCCACGTTCCAGTTGACATTCGCGCGGGAGTTGTTGCCGTTGAAGTAGAACACACCAGCGTTCGCACCGTTGTTCCAGTTGCCCCCGCGGATCACGCAGCGCCTCCTTTTTTCTTGACACATTCCCCACGGGCTCACACGTTCGACTTTTTCCAGCCGCCGAGCATACGCCCGATTTCGTTCAGTTCCTTGCTCCAGACTTCGTGGAGCCCCGGAGAGATCAGCCGATCCTCCGGCGAGACTGCCGTGTCCACCAGAGTGCGCAGCACGTCCAGCTTCGTGTCCATTTTGTTCTGGAGCTCCAGCCGTCGGTTGCCCCGTGAGCGGTTGGCCTCAATGCAGAGCTCCAGCATTTGCATGAAGGTGTCCGTCATGTGCCTGCGGTACTCGAATTTCTCTGGCTTTCTCATATTCTTGGTGCGCTCAGCCACCCGGATCATGCTTCGGGTGATCCGCTGGCGCAGCTCTAAATTGTCCATACTTACTCCTTAAAAGCGGAGGGCGGCCCTTGGGTGGGGGCCGCCCTTGCCAGATTTTCAGATTGCCAGATTACCCGATATTCGGGATATAAGCGGAGCGGAAGCCCACGAACCAGTCGACAAACGCGCGGGAGTAGGTGCCGTAGAAGTAGAACACACCAGCGCTCGCACCGTTGCGCCAGTCGCCCCCGCGGATCACGCAGCGCTCGGCTACGCCGTTATTCAGCCAGTAGTAGTCGCCCTCGTAGCTGGCCTCGGTTGCGCCCTCGTCAGGCAGCAGCGCCAGAGAACGCAGCAGCACCTTGGTGGCTGCGCCGATCGCAGCGGTGCAAGTGACGTTTGCAAAGAGGCAGCTCCGGCTCTGGTCTGCGAGGCTGGAAATGGTGGTGCTGTATGTCCACTTGCCGCTCACATAGTCCAGCTTCACGGTATTGCCGGAGAGCTTCGCAGAGCCGGAAACGGTACACTCAGGCTCCACCAGAGAGCCGTCGGCGGCGTTGATCGCCTTCCAGCATACGCTCGTCTCGTTCTGCGGGTTGTCAGGATCCGCGGCGTCGTTGTTGGCAAGGATCTGGAGCTCGCCCCACACGAAACGGATCCCCGCCTGCCATTCCCACACGTTGCCGTTCAGATCCCAGATCCCGCCCAGAGTCTTGTCGTGGCTCCATGTGAGCGGGCCGGTGCCGGTCGCCACGCGTCCAGTGCGTCCGCTGTCCGTAGACTTCGGGATCGCCTTGTAATTGCTTTCGCGGGTGTCCTTGCCGTAGTTGTTGTTTCCGTAGGGCATGAAGCCGTTCTTTTTGCACCAGAGGGCGATCGCGGCCCACTCTGCATTAGTGGAGAGGTGCCAGCCGTGGCCCTTGGCTTCGCAGCGGGCGCGGGAGGTGTCGAAGTCGATATTGACGGCCGGATCCTCGCCGGGCAGACTGTACGCTGCCGTCACGTTGTAACCTTCGGTGTTGATTGCTGCGTGTACGACGTTCTGGTACTTGGAGTAGTAGAAGCCGGGGATCTGGACGCCATTCACGATAAAGGCGGGGTGGATCGAGTCGTTGCCGCCGGTCAGCACGTCGCTGTTCTTAAATGCCGGGATATACACCAGCACGGAGGGGAGATCGGTGTCGTCCACCTCGATCGTATTGTTGGGGCACACGCTTTTGAGTGCCAGCATGGAAAGATCAAAATTTGCCATTGTCATGTCCTCCTTGTCTTATTCAATGCTCCAGAGAATGACGGTCACGTCGCCCATGTTGAGCGAGTTCTTGTCCCTCTGTACGGTGGTTTTCTGGTTCATGCCGTCGCTGCCCTCGGCCGCGTCCTCAGCTGCCGGAGCTTCGGCGGGCTCCTCTGCCGGGATCTCTGTCTCGGTGTAGGTCGCGGCCGGAATCATAACCTGCGCCACATAGCGCAGCCCGGAGCCGGTGCCGATCGTCAGGTTGCCGGACTTATCCCGGCAGACGTCCACCTCCACGTCCCAGTCCTTCTGGTACTTGGCAGCGTTCAGCATGATCTCGTCGTCGCCGAAGATCAGGCGGGTGCCGCTCTGCTCGAAGTCGATTTTCTGGCCCGCGTTCTTTTCGATTACGGTCACTTTGTTGGTTTTTGCCATGGTTACATTCCTCCTTTAATTCTCAGTTTAATGGTGGCGCTTTTGGCGCTGCCGTCGTAGGCCACCTTGAAGCCGTTCAGCATACGGTCGAAGATCCTCACGTCGCCGACGTTGCCGTCGTGGTCGGTGATCTCAGCCTCCACGGTGTAGTCCGTGAAGTTTCTCACCCTGCTGAGGGCGATCGTCTGGGTGGAGTTGTTGAAGGGGTAGCTCTGGCTATTGCTGAGCGTGACCGCCTTTTCCTCCGTCGCCACCTGATCGGCCGTGAGCCCGCTCTGAATAATCAGCAGGGCTGCCGCGAGGTGTGCGTCTGAAATGCCGTGCTCCATGTTGTTGAAGTTCCCGGCGCTCTGCGGGGTGCCTTCCTGAATGACTTCCTCGGTGTCCTGATCTTTTACTTCGTCAATCCACTGGGTGTTTCTGTACATGCCTTTTTCCTCCTTCCTTTAGGTTGTCACTTCATAGATCGGGATCGTGAGCTTCACGAGGACGCCCTGCCGTTGTACCTTCTCTATGACGCGCTGCTGGTAGGCTGCCACCTCTCCGCGCACGTCAATGAGGCGGGAGGCCGAGATCGTACACTCTACGGAGTCCAGCGTCGGAAACGTCGCCATAATCACCAGAGTGTCGTCCTCGATCGTTTTCTTGTTGATGGTTCCGCGGTGCCATGTCGCGCCCACCTGAGCCTCTACGGCGTGGATCGAGCGAAGCCACTGTTTCCTCCGGTGCCCCATGAAATTGTCCGAAAAATACGCCATGTGCGTGCCCTCCTTTCTGTTTATTCACCGCAGCGCCGTGTCCCGCACCTCACGAAGCTATACGCCGCGCAGGTGAGGCCCGCCGCTGTAGCTGCCTTGTTGGTTATGACCGCGCCTTTTGTACCGGTTCCCCGTGTTCCGCACTTTATAAAGCCATACGCCCCGCAGAAAAGCCTCGCGGCTGCGGCCGCTTTTTCTGCTATGGTTGCGCCTACGGCCATTGTGCGCGGATAGGTGCCGCAGGCAAGGGATCCGGCTCCTTTATACCCGTAGCCGGTGAGCTCTGTCTCCAGATTGGAGCCGATCGGCTTCTGGAGCGTATGCCCCAGTGTGCCGGGCCGCGGGTAGGTGCCGCAGGTGATCGTCCCGGAGCTGGTGAAGCCGTAAAGGTGCAGCTTTTCCTCCGGTTCCGTTTCAATGCTCTGCTTTACGATAAAGCCCACCGTCGCGATCCTCGGCCGGGTACCGCATTTCACGAAGTTGTACCGGTGCAGGCTGGAGTCCAGAGCGTACTCGACGCCCGGATCCGGCCCCTGCTGCCAAAAGTAAAAAATGCCAGCTAAATGAGAGCGCACGTTCTTGGCAGCCTTCACGGCCTCGACGAATTTCTCATAGTTCTGGGCCGTTATGTGCGCGTTTGTGGTGAGCGCCACGAAGGTGTACGGGGTGCCGTACATTTCGTACCACTCCATGATGTAGCCCTCGCCGAAGTATGCGGAGATCAGACGCTCCACGGCCCATTTTGTGCCGCGCTTTCGCTTGATCTGCTGGGCGATCTTTAGCGTGGCCCGCTTTTCCTCCAGACTCATGCCGGTGGAGTCGTACCAGTCCACGTCGAGCTCCCACGCCAGCTCGTCGCATTCCGCTTCGTTGAGGTTGTCTATGTTGTCCCACACTCTGAGCGTTTTCAAGCGCTTGCTGGGTTCTCCTATGAGCCGGTTCATGGCCTTGCTGAGAGCGATCGCCGCCTCGTCGTCCCGCATGAAGGCAGGGAGAAGGCGCACAAACTCCAGCTCAGACACTTTCATGCCGCCCATGTTCCACCTCCTTTCAATCCTTTACAACGTGCTGCACGTTGATGTTCCCGGAAAACTTCGCCACGGTGGTGCTTGGCAGCTCTTTGTATTCCGGTTTGGTGATGATAACGCGGGTGGCCCCGATCGGGTTCTCTATCCAGTGAGGGCAGAGGATCAGCTTCCTGAGCTCGTCCGGGTTGATGTCCTGATCCAGAGCGGAGCCCTGCCAGTATATGTACCGGTTGATAGCCCCGTCCGGGCCTTCCACGTTTTTGACGACTTCGGACTCGTTGGCCTTGGTCGTGTAGTAGGTCAGCTCTATGTCGTAGAGCTCCACCTGCGGGGCCTCCACCTGCACAATGTCGGTGAGGGGCCTCACGTCGTCCGCAGAGCAGACGCGGCGCACGGCCTCCAGCACGTCCTCGTCCGGCAGTTCTCCACCGGCGCAGATCGGCACGATTTTGACGCGCCCGTACATGTTCCGGGTGATCTCGATCTTTACCTCGTCGGCTGCTGCCAGAGAGCCGGAGAGGGTCAGCGTCAGAAGCTCGTCGTCATAGCTGGCCGTATAGTCCGTACCGTCCACGGCCTCGGAGCCGCCCGGCAGATACACCGCCAGAGACTCCGGGATCAGGTTTGCGCCACCTTGGAAGGCGTGCCCGGCGTAGGTTTTCAGCGTCCTGCTGATCCGCTCGGTTTCAGACTCCACCACCGCGTCCGTGACGATCGGGCTCGAAGATAGCGCCCAGTAGCGGTACGCCTTTTCAGGGCCCGCGGTGCTGAGCCGGTTCTCCGCTTCCCGGATCCTTTCCCGGTATGCTTCGTCGGTTTCCTGATCGCCGCCCCCGCCCGTCGGCTCCGTGTTGGTTACATAGTCAATCAGGGCGACGTCTGAGAGGTCAACGATCTGTGATAGTTCCCCGATCGCTGCGTCGTTATAGTCTGCGCCGCCTTTCTCGGCCGTCGCTCCCACCTCGACGAATAGCTGCCCGGCATAAAGAACGACGGTTTGGTCTGTCAGAAAATAGTGGATAAAGTCGCCAGTCACCCGCAGCCGGGCCGGTATGATGATATTATGAGACACGGCCTCATTTACGCCGAAGCGCAGCGTGGTGGTGGCGAAGGTAGGATCGAGCCGGGCGGTGTCCCGGTTTTCTCCCAGAGCGTCCAGCACGTCCCCGCGGGCATACCGGAGCATTTTCTGGCGGCAGGCGTCGTTCACGCTGTTGTACACGGCCACGACTACCTGAGCCAGAGCCTCGCCGAAGATCCGGCGCTCGTCGCCCGGATATAGGGGATCGCCGACGCCGTTCTCCAGATCTTCGAGTATTCCGTCCCGGATCGGCCCCGCTTCGGTGTCAATAAATTTGAGCTCGCTCATGCGTCCTCGTCCTCCTTCCTTTCAATGTCCACATAGGTGTTAAAGTTTCCGGGGTTCCCGGCCTCCGGGTTGATCTGTATGTCCTTTATATTGACGCGGGGCTCGAATGTCTCCAGCACCCACTCAGCGTCCGCGACGGCTTCGTCCGTGGCGTTCGGCTGGTCGATCAGGGCACCGTCCCGCCCCCTCACGCGGTCGTATGGCACCTCGCCGCGGATCGTCCGCAGCAGATTGGAGGCGCACGTTTCCGGGTTCCCGTTTCCATGTGCTTGCATGTCCTCCCTCCTTACACGAGCGTGACTTCGCTCAGATACACCCAGCTGTTGATCCCGTTCGGGTGCCCCAGCAGTACCCTGTTTTGGCTTTCCTTGATCTGGCTCACCTTATGGCTGCGCTGCTTTACCCATGCCGGGATCGTCTGGTCGGTTGCGTATTTCTTGCCGGTAGGCTTCACATAGTCGCCCACCTTGATTGTCTTTTTTGCCGCCTTCTTGACGGCGGTGTTTGTCTTTTTCTTCTGGGCCTTGGTCGTCTTGCTGGCCTTCACTTTCAGCGCCGAGGTGTTCACCTTCACGCTGGTGGTGTCTGGATCGTACTCTTTGAACTCGAAGGAGAGCGTCGCCAGCCGTATGCGGCCGGAGTCGTCAGTCTTTACGCTGCCGACAGACACTTTCCTGAGCTGGAGCTTCGGGCCCAGCTGCCTGCCGCCCAGATAGAAATAATTTACTTTTGTAACAAGCGCTTTCCAGCTCTCGATCTCGGCCCGGACGTCTACGCCCGCCCCGGAGTGCAGCGTCGTGGTGAAGCTGAGCGGGAAAAGCTCGGTGCCTCTCTCGTTGGTGGTTTTCTTTTCCTCGGTGGAGGTGTTATTGTCCGCCACCTGCGAATAGGAGAAGCTGAGGTCTTGAAGGGCGACGACTTTCTGAGAGCTCACGGCCCATGTTTTCGGGCCCCATTTTGCCATTGTTGCCATGCTATCCCTCCTTAGTGCGGGCTGCTGGTTTCGCCATGCGCTCCGGTGTGCGTGTGGCCTTTCAGGCTCACGCCTGCCGCCGTGACGTCTCCGTCAGGCACGGCCCCCGTTATGGTTCCGGCTGTCAGGTGGGGAAGATATGCGCCCCACTCTCCGTCGGCGCGTCCCAGCAGCAGCCCGGTGGCGTCGTCAAACTCGACATACACCACGGCCGTGCCCTTCTTTAATTTCCCCGTGTCGCCTCTCAGGTGCCACGGGATCGTGATATTTGCGGTAGGCTTTGCGCCTGCGTCAGAGGGCACCACGCGGGCCGTGTTGCCTTTTATGCTGGCGATCCTGCCTTTGTTTATTTGTCCCATTAGTAGCCCTCCAGCAGATCCCTGAAATACAGGGTTGATTTATTTCCTACGAAGTCATGGCGCACTTTGTAGACGAACACGGGGCCGTTCCATGCGCTTGCCTTTTCGGTCTTTAGCTGCAGCAGGCTTGCGGCAGCGTAGCCGGTCAGCAGGGCCTTGGAGAATTGGCCCGTGTGCCCGTATTTGTTGGCGTTCCTCAGCAGCCCTTTGGCGAAGCGGGCCGCCTCCGCGTTGCTGTTACTCATAAGCGTGACGCGATCACCGGAGGCAGGGAGCCCCGGAGCTCGGAGCTGCGCCTCGGCGATACATTTCGCCCGGAGCACGGCCGCGTTCTTTGCGTCCGGCGCTGAGAATGTGCCGGAGAAGTTGCCCGCGGTTACTTCGCAGGATCCGAAGCACGCGCTCCGGTTGTCTTGGTAGGTAAAGTTCCCGTTTTCGTCCACCTCCAGCGTGCCAGCGACGGCCTGCTGCTCAATGTATTGTTCACTGTACGCCAGCAGCTTGCCGTCGTATATGAGCATTTGGCAGCCCTCCAGCGTGCAGAGGCGGGAAAACAGAGCGAAGTCTGTCTCGCTCTCTTGCCTCAGATACGGGTATACCTGATCCGTGCAGCCGTAGTTCTGAAAAGTGAGGCCATGGTTCGCCGCGATTTCGTTTCCCAGTTGCAGGAAGCGGACGCCCGCCCAGCTTTTGGACTTTCTGGTGGCTCCGCTTTTCGGCATAGCCATGGCCCGGATCGTAAAGAGTCCGTTTTCTGGTTTCATGGAGTGCAGAAACATTTTCCCGGTGTCGCTTGCTCCCTCAGTGAAGCGGAGGACGTCACCGTCTGCCGGGTTCCATTTGCTCCAGATCCCCTTGGTGTCGTTGAAACGGAGCACGAGCGTGTCGGCCTGCTTTTCTGCGTACATCTCATGCACGCAGTAGTTCAGCGATACGTCGTTGTATATGTCCGTCCCATTGTAGAAAAGTTTCACGGGCTGCCCCCTTCGCCCTCAGTGTCCCGACGCCACGGCGGCAGCGTGTCCGGCGTCTCCACGTCCTCGACGATCGGCAGCCGGAGGGCCACGTTTGCGTCGAAGATTAGCACGTCCGCATGGTCGGGGTTAAAGTCTATGATATAGTGGGCGAGTGTCTCGTCGCCGTACATTTCGAGGGCCAGCGCGTCGAAGGTGTCGCCCTCCCGCGTGGCGTATTCCTTGTAGGCTGTTACTCTACGCATACTGGGCCACCTCCCGCATTTGAATAAATTCCTCCAGCCAGTCGAAGAACTCAGCCTCGTGCGCTTTGAGCTGCGCCATGAGGTCGTCGTCCCCGTCTCCGGTATTGCCCGTCTGGATCTGTGGGCTCCATGTGAAGCCGGAAAAGTCGTAATAAATAACCACGCCGCCGTTGTCTGCCAGACTTCCCAGTGAGAAGTTGTCCAGAGTCAGCAGCTCCCCGGCCTTGCTGGTGAGCCCTGCGTCAGAGGTTCCACCGGTCGAGCTGGCGCTGTTGAATACCTCGTGGATCATGGTGTCCAGCTTCTCCCAGAGAGTAGCCAGAGGCACCACGGCCTCGGCTCCAGCTTCGCCGCCTGCCAGAAGGTTGTTGCCGGACGCTCCGAAGATTGTCGGCTGTGTTAAAATGCCGCCCTCCTTGTACCACTCAATACCGAAGTGTGGCACGCTTGGCGGTGATAGTGAAAAGCTGCCGCTTATGCTGATATGCGGGAGCTTTAGGTGTGGCAGGCTCCACGAGAAGTTGAACGCGCTTTTTATTGCGCTGATTGCGGAGCTTACCGCATTTTTGGCCGCGTTTATCTTGTCAGAGATCGCGGAGTGTATGCTGTTAAAAATCGACGACACGGTGCTGAGGGCCGAGTTCAGGGCCGAGCTGATCGTCGATTTTATGCTGTTGAACACGCTCGACACGGCGCTGCGTGCAGCGTTCACCTTGTTGGTGATCGTGCTGGTGATTGTGTTCCAGATACTTGAAGTCACGGAGCTGATCGCGTTCCATGCTGCGCTTGCGACGTTCTGGATCGCACTCGTCACCGAGCTTACCACGGCGCGGGCTGCTTCGATCTTGCTGCTGATCGCTCCCTTTATGCTTTCCCAGATTGTCGAGGCGGTCGTGCTGATCGCGCTCCAGATAGTGCTTGCCACGTTGCTGATCGCGGTCGTCACGGCCGTGAATGTGGCTTTTGCTGCCTCCATTTTGCTGTTTATCCAGCCGCCGATCGCGTCCAGTGCCCCGGACACGGTGGACTTGATACTCTCCCAGATCGGGATAATAAAATCTTTGCAGTTCTGCCAGATAAACTGGAAGGGCAGAGTGATGATTTGGAAGGCGGCGTTCAGGATTTCGCCCAGCGCCATGACGCCCACCTGCACCACGTTTTTGATCGTTTCCCATGTCCCAGACAGAAACGAGGTGATCCCGTTCCAGATATTTGAGAATGTGGTCGCGATTGTGTCCAATGTCCCGGTGATGAAGGAGACGATCCCCTCCCATATACCGGTAAAAAATGAGGCGATCCCGTTCCAGATCCCCTCGAAAAAGTCCTTGACCGCGCTCCATGCTTCGTCCCAGCTGGAGCCAAACCAGCCCAGAACGGTGTCGGCCAGCCCCTTGAAGGTGTCGATCCAGTTCGTGAAGGTCGCCACCACGAAGTCCCAGACGCCGCCGAAGATTTCACCGGCGCCCTGCCAGACTCGATCCCAGTCGCCGGTAAATATACCGGCGAACACGTCGAAAAGCCCGACGAGCACGTCCAGCACTACGCCCAGAATATTGCTGATCTGCTGGAATACTCCCTCGAATACGGGGGCCAGCAGCTCGCAGAAGCCGTTCCAGACGGCGCTCAGTACCTCGGTTATGTCCTCAAACTCGAAGCCCAGCTCGTTGAGCCGGTCGGTGATTGCCTGCCCGAACTCGTCAAACTTGGCCTTTATCCCGTCCCAGATCGCCGTGATCTTGGCTCTAAATTCTTCGTTGTTCTTCCAGAGGTTCGCGAAGGCGAGGATCAGCGCAGCTATGGCAGCGCCCACGGCCAGCGCCGGGGCAGATATGCCACCTATGGCTCCGATTACGCCCTGGACGGCTCCCTTTGCCATGGTGAGCTTCTGGGTGATTGACTCCCACTTGATTGCAGCGATTACGACGCCCAGAGCGCTAAACGCCACGCCCAGCTCAGGAAGGTGGCCGAGCAGCCACTCGATCCCCGGTATCACTGAGCCGGTGACAAACTGGACGGCAGAGCGGAGGGATCCCTCGAAGCGCTCGTATATTTTGAGGCCGAGTTCCTCCCATGCGCTGTTCATCTGCGCCAGATCGCCGGAGAGGTTGTCGTTCATTATTGCCGCCATTTCCTCGGCGGTGCCGCTGGCTCCCCGCAGGCTTTCCTCATACCCGGCGATACTGTCCATGCCTTCGTTGAGGATCAGGTTCAGGCCCTTGGTGGAGTCTGCCGTAAAAGTGGAGGATAGGGCCACGGCCCGCTCAGCGTCCCCCATGCCATTTGTTGCGGCTTCCACCTCGGTGAGAATGTCGGTCAGGTCGCGGAAGTTGCCCTCTGCGTCCATGACGGCCACGGAGGTGTCGCCGATCTTGATCTGGCCTTCGTCCATGGCGTTTGTTATGTCACGCATGATTGCAGCCAGAGCGGTGCCAGCCTCGCTGCCTTTATAGCCTTGGTTCGCCATGCCTTCCAGCAGGGAGGTGACGGTTTCCACGTCCTGCCCGGCTGCGTTCAGGTTGGCGGCGCAGTTTTTGTATGCTTCGCCGAGAGCTTCGGCGGTGGTGTTGCTGCTTGCCTGAGCAGAGGCCAGAAGGTCGGCGAAGTATGCCGCCTGATCTGCTTCCATGCCGAAGGCGCTCAGGTAGTCTGTCACCATGTCGGAGGCAGCACCCAGCTCCATGCCGGAGGCCGCGGCCAGATTGAGAACGCCGCCGAGGGCGCTCGTGGATTGTTCTACGTCCCACCCGGCCAGTGCCATATACTTTAGGGCCTCGGCAGCTTCGGACGCCGAGAATGTCGTCGTCGCGCCGAACTCGCGGGCGCAGGCTTCCAGCGTTTCCAGCTCGTCACCGGTTGCGCCGGATATGGCCTGCACCTCCGACATGGTGCTGGTAAAGTTCTGGCCCAACTCCATGACGTTGCTCACCAGATCCTTGATCCCGTCGATTGCTGCCCGGATTGCGTCTGCTGCGAGGTTCGCAAGCGTAGCCTTAAAGACTGTGAAGCCTTCGTCCGCAAGCCGGGCCGAGTCATCTACTTGTTCCAGCGAGTTGTCCAGCTGGTCGGCCGCGTTTTCCGCGTCATGTAGCCGCTGCCGGTTTTCGTTCAGGTCGCTGCTGAGTTCTTGGATCTGTGCGGCGAGCTCCCTCGACTCGTCGGTCGTGTCGTCCTCAGATAATGCAAGGGAGACGTACCGCTCTTTGAGTTTTTCGAGGGTGCTTTCCTGCTCGCTGATCGTGCCCCTGAGCTGGTCGGCCTCGCTGGCCGTTTCGTCCATGCCGGAGGCGAGCTGCTCGGCTGCCTGCTGTGCAGCTTCCAGCGTTCCCCGGTTTTCGTCCAGCTCGCTGCTGAGCTCTTGGATCTGATCCGCGAGTGCGCGGGCCTCGTCGGTGCCTTCCTCGCCGCTCACAATAAAATCTGCATAGCCCCGTTCGAGGCTTCTCAGTACAGACTCTTGTGTGCTGATTTCAGCAGCCAGACGCTCGGCAGCTCCGGCAGCCTCCAGCGTTTCCTCGCTCATTTCCTCCAGCTTGCTTACCGCGTTCCTGATCGCCGCTTGCAGCGACGGGCTCAGGACGCCGGAGATCTCGACCGAGGTTTCGAGCGTTCTCGCCATGCGCTCACCTCCTTTTGTGTTTTATCTTGCCGATCGGCGGCCGGGCCTTTTCCTTGGCCCGTTTCCGTTCCTCTGCCAGATCCTCGGCCGCCTCGGCATATTCAAGAATAAAGTTTACGATTGGCTTTTTTTCGAGGTCTGCGGTGCTGGTGTGGTACACTCTGGCGTAGTCTCTGTATGCTCGTCGGAGTCGCTTTCCGGTGAAGCCTTGTCCGACGCGAGCATAAAATTTCGGCCGATCTGCATAACCTCCACGACGTCGCGCCCCTTGATCCGCTCCATGTCCGAAAAGTCGTAGCTCGGATTTACCGCGATAATGGCCGCATATCCGAGGTAGAGGTGGAGGCCGAAGTCAAACTCGGCCGCCGCGGAGATTGACACGTTTTTCATGCCTGCCGCCGCCTTCTTTTTTGCCTCAGCGGTAGCAAACAGAACGCCGTCGATCTCGTTGATGTCGTACCGCATTTCGGTGACGGTTTCGCCGTTGATCTGGATCGGGTTTTTCAGCGTCAGGGTGCCGTCCTTTTTCTTGTCTTTCTTGTCCATGGTTTTGCTCCTTTCTACGAAAAGAGGCCGCCGATCGTTTCATTGACCGGTGGCCTCTATGGTTGGTTTTTACAGAAGATTGTCAATGCTCTGGTAGTAGTCCTTGCCATTGACGCGGAGGATCTGGTTCAGTCTGTCAACACACAAAACCTCGACTCCGTTCGCGTAGATTTGCAGGCGCGTGACGTTGTAGGTTGCCTCAACCTCTGTCGCGTTTCCTACCTCCACGCCGATCTCCGGGATATTGCTCGGCAGCGTCCGCACGAACGCCTTGCAGCCCTCAGTAGACTGGGAGCCGTCCGAGCTGATAACGCTCTGCACCCATCTAAATTCGAGGTTCTGCTTTTCGAGGCGGTTCAGGCGGCTGAGGCCGTTGTCCACGCCGATCTTCGTGACGCTGAGCTCCATATTTTCCAGAAGCCCGATCAGCGGCACGGTCATTGTCCCCATGGCCTGTACGTCTGCGGTTAAAAACTCAATGCCCGGCAGCGTGAAGGACGTGTCCTTCGCCACCAGCACATTGTCCGAGTAAACGGTGTCGGCCACTACGGGGCCTTTAATGTCTACCCATTTTCCCATGCTTTTGCACCTCCTTATTCACTTTCAAAAAACGCATTGAAGCCCTCGTCTGTGTAGCATACGCGGGCGGTTGCAGATTTCAGCGGCGGTGTGTTGGTGACGGTGAAGTCCCACACGAAGTCGCCGTTCATCATCTGGTTGACCGGGTTCGCACTCTCCAGAAATGCCACGGTAGGGGAGCCGATCAGGGCCCCGATCCCGCAGAGGTTGTCGAGCCTGCGCTTCTCGTCGTTCAGGATCGTGTCCTTAGCCGTCGGAGTGAGCGGGGAGTCGATCTCTGTCCCGTGGTCGATCTGGAATTGGTTGGTGATGTACATGAGCATACGCAGGTTCACGTCGAAGATCGCGCGGGCGTCCATGTTCCCGGTTATGCTGTCCTCGTACTTGTACGCGGCCGTATGAGGCCCCCAGAGTACCCACTGGCCGCCCCAGAAGCACGCCGTCGTGATCCCGGACTCGTTCAGGGTATTGGCTTTCTGCTGGTCGAAGCCGCGGTTATTGGAGCTTTCACCGAAGTATTGCCCCGTTGCCATGATCGCCTTGTTGGAGGGCGACTCGAACGGGACGCCGTTGTGGCTCAGGTCAACGCGCAGCATGGTGGCAGATCCTACGGTGGAGAGGTGGAACACGCGGCCGGTGCCGTCCTTGACTTTGGGCCAGTACACCTTGCTGCGCTCGCTGTTGTATGCGTGATCCTCGGCCCACTTTTTCGCCTTCTCCATGGTGTCGATCGGTTTCCCGGCTTCGTCCTCCAGTGGTATGTCCGCATTGACGAAGCCGTCCCAGTGCCCGTTCAGCTTTGTGACGGTGTTCACCATGGCCCGGTAGATTTCCGGGTTATGGCTCCAGCCCGGCGCTGCCAGAATGTCAAGTACCGCGTTGCAATACTGGTAGAGCAGGCTCATGGCGTGCAGGCCGGTGTATTCCCCTTCCTCGGTTTCCTTTCCCAGAATGTCGGCAGCGTCCACCATGGAGGCGTCCACTGTGTTATAGGAGCAGGTGACAGTCTCGGTCGTGGGCGTCTTGGTAAACTGCACCACGGCTGCCCCCTTGGAGAAGTTGTAGCTCAGGGTGTAGTCCACACCCTCGGCCATGTCATTGATCGCGAGGGTGTCGAGAATGATCTCCGCGCTCTTGATTTCCACGCGGTTGTTCTTTACGGTCAGTTCCTCGGTGATCGGCTCGGTGTCCCGGTGAATGTCCGGGTTGAGCACATTCACGATATAGATCGGGCCTATGTCCCCCTCGGTGTTGTCGAAGTGCTCAGCGAAAACCTCGCAGAGCGTGAAGTCCTCCCAGCCGGTCTTGGAGTACCCGGCCTTGTTCTGTACGTCCCCCATGCCGGTGAGCTTGACCGGCATGTTGATGATCCCGGCCTCAGCATAGCCTCGGACGAGGTTCACGGGTGCGGTGCCGATATAGGCGCAGATCACGCTTCCCTGCCGGACTTCGGTTACTTTGGAGTCGCCGATCTCGCCGTATGCGCCGTGTAAATATGGCATAATAAAACCTCCTTTTCTTACAAAAGATCCTCGTATTGTTTCGGTGTCGTCGCAGAGACTCCGGCCTCCAGCGTGAAGCTGATCCAGTTGTGCCAGTACGGGTAGTAGTCCCATATATTGCCGTCCTCAACGAACGGCCCGTACTTGATCCCGGACTCCTTCACGAGCCGGTGCCCTGCTATAAATTCCGCGTTTTCGACTTCGCGCAGCACAATGTCCGCGAAGTTGAGAGAGTCCCGCCAGCCTTCCATGTTGCGGGTGTAGGTTTCGGCAGCTTCCCCGGTCACGCGGTAGTAGGAAAAGCCGCCGATCTTTGAGGCGTCCGGCTTCGCATGAAGCACTTCGGCTCCATGTAATCCGGGGTTCCAGCACGAGAGGCAGAGCCGGAGCTGGAGCTGCCGCCTGAATTTCAGCAGATCGTCGCTCCCCTCCATGAGCTGCACGCATACCGAAGGGATCGGAGCGGGCACCGAAGGGGGGAGCCGGTCTTTTCCCGGCACATAAAGAGGGAAGGCTGCCGGGTGTACATACTCCACGGGGTACTCCGCGCCGTTCCGGTCGTCGTCCGGGAGTTTGAGGGTGATCTGGCTGCATACGTTCTCAGCGAGCCAGCCCACCACCTTGTCAATGCTTTGTGTCAGTGTCATGTCGTCGCCTCCTTAGCCCGTTCTGTTTTGCCGCAGGGCCACCTCGACGAGTCCCAGATCCCTGCCTGAGTTTGCCACGAGCATTTCGCGGCCGTCTACGTTCAGCAGGCGGCCCGGCTCCAGATTGGACGGAAAATCTGCCTCTTTTCCCATGAGCAGCATGTCGGCCTCTATGAGTCCGAGGATCTGCCCCTTTTTGAGCTTGTTCAGCTGGTCGCTGTCCACCACGACGGGGATCTTTTTCCCTTCGACGCGGTGGATCTCTGCGAACTCGTCGAGGTTGAAGAAAACAGAGTCGAGATCCTTCTGGAGCTGCTCTTTGAAGCCCACCGGCTTACTCCTTGCCGGAGCCCGGCGCAGGTTTCGCCGCAGCTTCCAGCAGGCCGATCAGTTCCTTCTTGCTCTTGGCCGCTTTTGCCTTTTCTGCGTCCACTCCCGCAGCTGCAGCAGCCTTGCGCAGCTCTGCCATTTTCATGCGGTTGTAGTCATTGGCCTGATCGGACGCTTCCACCTTTACGGCCACGCCTGCCTTCACCAGCTCGGCCTCGCGGGCTTCTGAGAGGGAGAAGGGGCTGGAGCGCTTTGTCATAGGCTCCACGCGCCCGTTCGCCATGCGTCCGTAGGTTCCTTTTACCATTTGGATCATGTCCTTGCCTCCTTTACTCAGGATCGGCAGCTCCCAGATCCGGGAGCTCGTCGTCTCCCTCGTCCCTGCTGCCGTCCTCTGTGTTGTCGTCACCGGCCGTAATCTTTGCGGCTGCGATCGCGGCGATATAATCGGTTTTTTTCTTGCCTTCGGGTTTCAGGCCCATGTCGGCCGCGAGCTTGCGCAGATCGTTGAAGTCCCATTTTTCCAGATCCTCAGCAGAGAGGTGTCCGGTCTGGGTGTCCGGGGTTTCCCCCGGATCCTGATCGCTGCCGTCCTCGGTCTTGTCCGGTTCCTTTGTGGTTACATAGGCGGCCACGCCCAGACGGACGAGGCGCTCGGCCTGCCCGGCGTCGCACATGAAGGGGCCGCTCTCGGCCGTTTTCAGTGCGTGCCGTGCGTTGCCGTGCTCGTCCGTGTATTCAATCCCGCAGCCGCCACATGTTACTCTGATTTTTACCATGCTTTGCTCCTTTCCCCGCCAGCATTAAAGCATTTTCGCGGTGATAAACGGGTTTTCGTTGTTCGGCATACAGAGAGGCGCGGAGCTCAGGATCAGCTCGCGGACGTTGTGCTTCGCGTCGCTGAGGTACTTCGGCACGTCCACGCCGGTGTAGGTGTGGAACTCGCCGTCGGACTGCTCCACCTGAGTGATCGCTCCGTACACGGTGCGCCCGGCGTTCGGTGCGCCCGCTGCGATCATGCCCGCAGGAATAAAGGGCTTGACGGATCCGTCCACTTCGGTGTAGGTGTCCTCATAGCTCAGGAAGTCGATCATGCGGCCCTTGACATTGAGGCGGGCGATCTTGGTCGCGCCAGAGGGAAGGACGGCAGGATCCACGCCGCCGATCTGATAGTTGCGGTTGTCCAGCAGGCGCAGGATCCACTCATTCGCGAGGATCACGTCTGCGACGTCGGGAGCCACCAGCACCTCGGTGAAGGCGAGCCCGCGGGACGTCAGCATGTAGCCCATGGCCGCGACGTCTGCGAGAAAACGTTTCCCGCTCGCCTCTGTGGTGTCCAGAGTGGCGGCCGGTGTATATACTGCCGGGTTTTTCTCGCCGTCGTAGTACCGCACCTCTTTTTCCTCGAAGTTGTGCAGGTCGTCCACATACTCGTCCATGACGCAGCCGTTTGTGAAAATCACCTCGGACGCCATGGCCTCCTTGCGGCGCATGTTCATGGCGCGGAGCTCGTCGAGGTCGCCCAACATGATTACGCCCTGCCGCTGCTGCGGTGTCAGCTTGGTGTAGAGAGCCTCGCCGAAGCCGCGCTTTTTCAGGTCGTCAATGGTGAGAGGGCGCTTCGGCGCGATATAGGAAGGCGTGAAGCGCTTCATGGTGTAGCCGTCGCGCAGGATCGTGATCCCGCCCTTGCGGGGAGCTACGAACGGTGCCGCCTTCTTGGATCCCTTCTTGTATTCCACCAGCACGTCGTCGGTGGCGAAAATGTCGGTCGCTGCGTTCGTGGGGAAGTAGCGATCCAGCAGGAAGGTGTGGAGAGGCGGGAGCTGCTGCACGGAGGCAAGCAGGTGGTGTGTATCATAGTAATTAAAAGCCATTTTTCTGTCCTCCTTCTTAGATTTCCACGGCCTCAGAGGTCAGGATCCCCGCGACGCGGAGCGCCTCTCTGTCTGCTGCCGTGATTGTGTAGCCCTCAGCTACGATCAGCCGGTTGGTGTTGAAATGCCCGGTGCGGTATGCGATACCGGGCACCGCTTCGCCCTCTGCGGCGTCTCCGGTGTCCACCGGATCCGTGAGTACGGCGTTTGCCTTTCCGGTTGTCTCGGTGCCGATCGTTTCCATGGTGCCGTCGTCTTTTAACGCCAGCAGGGTGCCGCGTTCGAGGATCCCCTGCCCGGCTGCCAGCTGCACGCTGAACACGTCCGCAGGCGGGTAGCTGTCGGCGATCAGGTTGTCGAAGCCCACGCCGCCGAGGTTTTCGTCGAGTCTGCTCATTACTTCATACCTCCTTTGGTCTGGTTGTAGGCGGCCACTACCGCCTGAATGTCTGCCGCGTCCTGTTCTTCCTGATTGACGCCCGCGCCGCCGTTGGGAGCTGCGCCCACGTCGCCGACGCCAGAGGCCGCGCCGTCTGCCTCATAGTTTGCGAGGAAGTTCTGGCCGGACGCTGCGCTCTGCTGCATAACGCGGAAGCAGAGCTCCTGAGCAGTGCAGGGGTTTTCTCCGTACTTCGCGTCATGGACGAGCTGCTGATCGGGGATAGAGGCCGCGATCGAGTCAATGTCCGCGAGGCGCTGCCGTTCAGCTGTCACCGCGTCGGCGCTTGCCTGAGCCTTTGCCGCGTTCGTTGCGGCCTGCTCGATCTGGCTCACCAGATCAGGCTCCTGAGCTTTCAGTTCTTCGAGTGTCATGTGGTTTTTACCTCCTTTTGGTTTTGCCGCCTGATTGGTCGGCCTTTTATTTGCTGCCGGTCTTGCGGCCGGTTTAGCACTTTTCTGGATCGGGATTGTGCCCGGTATGTGACGGAGCCCTTCGACGTTGTGGCCTATGCCGTTGACGTAGAGGACTTTCCGGTCGTGGCTCATGCTCATGTCGGGATCGTCCTCGTCCTCCAGAAGATTGTCGGCGAAGCCCTTCTCCAGAGCCTCCCGGCCGGTGAGCCACGTCTCCTTTGTCATCATGCCGCGCAGGGTGTCCACCGCGATCCCGGTCTTGGCGTTGTAGATTTCAGCCACGGCCCGCTCGCTGGCGTCCATTCCCTTCATAAGCTGTTTCATGTCCTGAATGTTCAGGTTGTCCCAGAGATACACGCTTACGCCGTGGATCATAACGAGGGATCCGGGGTACACGGTCACGGTGTCGCCTGCGCACATAATCACGCTGGCGGCGCTTGCTGCGATCCCTTCCACGACGACGTTCACCTCTCCGCTGAGAGTTTTCAGGGCGTTGTGGATTGCGATCCCGGTGTAAAGGTCGCCGCCGCAGCTGTTCAGCTTGACGGTGATGTGGCCTTTGTCCTTGACCGCTGCCAGATCCTCCATGAAGCCCTCCGGGGTGATGTAGAGTCCGGGCTCAGGTTCGCCCGTCCACCAGTCTGTCGGCTGTTTACTCATAACGTCGCCGTATAGTGTGATCTCGGCCTCGTCGTCGCCGACGGTCGCCACGTTCCAGAACTTTGTCGCCGTGGCGGTTGGTGCTGCTGCCGGTGCCGGTGTCGGCCCCATGCGCAGCTCACTGAGTTGTTTCATCTGCTTGCCCTCCTTTTACGGATTGTTTGATCTGCTCCGCTAAAACGAGGCTACGGAGCGCCTCAGCGCCTCGTCTGCGGGCGTTTTCCGGGTTGTGTGGGTTGTTGTCCCCCTCTGCCGGTTCTTCGCCTTCCTGCGGCTCATGAGCGCCTTCCTGAGTGCTTCCAGCGCCTCCGCTCTGGTGCGGATCCGGTGCCTGCCCGTCGAGCTTCTCGTTTTCGCGTTGCAGCTGCTCCACGTTGCTGTCCCACTGGCCGCCGTTTAGCCGGATCGTGCTCTGCTCGTGGGTGGAAAAGCCTTCGCTGCACGCGAGGATCTCCGCGGTGATTTCTTTCACCGGATCGAGCTGTCCCTGAGACGGCCCCAGCCACTCGCTGCCGAGGTATGCGGCATGGATCGCCGGATTGTCGAAAAAGCCCGGCGCATAGATACGGCCGCGGGCCACCGCTTCGCTCATCCAGATTTCATAGAGCGGGCGGCAGAAGTTGTCCCCCAGCCACTCCCGGCGCATTTTGAACGCCTTCCACGCTTCCAGCAGGGCCGCGCGGCTCGCGCTGTACGAGGCGTTGAACTTTTTCAGCAGCAGATCGGACGGTATTTCCAGAGCTGCGCCCACCTGCGAGCTGATCGCTTCCACGAATTTGTCGAAGCTCCCGTTCGGGTGTTTTGGCTCAGCGAAAACGACGTCCTCGCCGGGGTTCATTATATTGACTTGCCCCGGCCCCATGTTGTAGTCATTCGGGTTCCTTGGTTCTGTTTCTGCATCCTCGTTCAGCTCATTGAACGGCATATCCTCCGTGGACGCCTCCGTCTTTACGAAGGCAGTAAAAAAGGACTCGATCACCGCGGCCATGAGCTCGGACTCTGTGTAGCGCCGGAGCTGGAGCAGCGGCTCGATCACCTGCGCGAGATAGCTCACGCCACGGTACTGATCCGGGCGCTCCGTGTCAATGACATGCAGCACGTTGGGAAGTCCGGTGTGTTCCTGATATGCCAGGACACGGGCCCACTCAGTCAGGGCGGGTGCGCCGAGCTCGAAGGGGTATGTGCTGCGGATATGGTAGGCCACCACCATGCCGTCCTTGTCTACTTCCACGCCGTCGTATATGGTGTTCCCGTTGTCCGGGTTCTTCCCGGTGGTGTATAACAGAGACGTGCCGATCCCCGCCCCGGTCGGTGTCGCCACCCGGTCAGCTTCGATCAGGTGTACCCGCAGGGAGTAGGGGAGCAGCCGCGTGGTTTTGTACTGCTTCACAATGCCGATACAGTCACCGGAGAGCAGCCACGACACGAGCGCGAGCTGCTGGAGCCCGTAAAAGTTGTTCATGCCGGTGGCGTCGCAGGCCCTTTTGTTGGACGCCCAGAGGGAGAACTCCCGCTCGGTGTCTTTCTGCCACTTCTCGGCCTGATCCGGCGTGAGTCCCAGCGCCTCCCGGTCGATCCGGCTCTTTAGGCGGAGTCCCACGCCTACCACGTTTGTGCGGTTGGTCTTGATCGCCGAGGTCGCCATGGGTGCGGCCATGTATAACATGCGGGCCCGCTGCCTCATGGTGAAGTTGTGAAAGTCTATGTCCTCATGTGCGGAGCCGCTGGGCGAATTGAAGCCTTTCACGGCTCGCTTGCTCCAGCTGGCCCCCGCTTCGCCGTAGCCTTTGTTTTTCGGGCGCACGGTTTCCGGCAGATAAAGGCCCGTCGTTTTGTCGTACCTCGTTTTCCTCACCTCCTTGTCTGTAATAAAAAACGGCAGCGCCGGGGGAGTAAAGGAGCGAAACCTTCCCTCCGGTGTTGCCGTAGTAAAGCCGGTGATCCCGGCGTTTACCCGTTACCAGTCGCGGGGGACTACTCCCACCGCACGGCGGGCCGATTGCCCCGCCAGCTCTGCCTCCAGCTCGCTGATCCGCTTTCTGAGTCTTTCGATCTCGTCCTGAATTGCGGTGAGCGGTGTCTGGTATCTTTGCAGATTTCTGGATCCGATCGTGTAGAGCTGCACGCCGTCCTTGCTGAGCATTTCCTGCTCGCGGGCCAGATAAAGATCCAGCCGGGTGCGCGTCCTTTCCAGCTCCGTGCGCACGGTTTCCTTCGATCGTCGTCTTGCTGCCATGTGTGTGCCTCCTTACCAGTCGTCGTTGTAAATGTTGGCCGGGCGGTTCTGCCGCGGCCTCTGTGCTGCAGGTTTCTTCGGTGCCTTTTTTGTCGGCAGGCTTTTGAGCCGTTTCTCCACCGCCTGCATGTCCGGGTTTATGATCTTAAAGCCTCCCAGCGCATAGTTGCGGCAGTCGAGGGCCTCGTTTCTTTCATGGCCGGGCAGTTTTACCCATGTCCAGCGGTTGCCCCGCTTCGTCTGCGTGAGCTCCAGCTTCTCAGACAGCAGGCCGCTGAAATAATAAGAGTCGTACCCGTAGGACTCGCCGAGGGGGAAATGGCAATATTTTGGCCCGGCTTCCTGCACGAGAACGCTTGACATTATGAGCTCTTTCCCGGCGTCAACGCCCAGAGTATAGAGCCAGCATTTGCCGATTGTCTGCCCGTTCAGTACGATCTTAACCTGAGAGGGAGGCGTCACGAATGGGATCCCCTCGCCGTTGCCGCCCTTGATAGCGAAAACGCGCTTGTTTTTCCGGGCCCGGCAGCGCAGGTACACCTCTTGCGTGTAGTGGCCGCCGGAGTCCACGCAGGTGATCGAGATACGGAGGCCCCGCTGGCTGTCCTTGAAGTGGTAGACATGCTCGATCACGTCGTCGAGCCGCTCCCATACTTCGTCGGTGTCCGGCTTTCCCATGATGTAGCCTTTTTTTATGCCCCACGTTTCACCGTAATGGCCGTGGCCTACGACTTCATACTCCAGCCGGTTGTCCTGCGTGTCCACTCCGCAGGTGAGGACGAGAACGCCCTCCGGCACTTCCACCGGGGAGCCGTCGGCATTGGTGCCGTAGTCCTCCCGACGCGCCATCATGCCTTCCTCGTCCGGTATGTCCCCGCGATCCTCCCAGAGCTGCCCCAGCAGCGTGTTGTAAACGACTTTTAGCTTCTGAGGATCGTCCAGCGCTTGCAGGAATTTGAGCACGATTTTCTCCCACGGAGTCCATGGAGACGAGAAGGCGTTCAGCCAGAAGGAGCGCACGCCGGTGTCGTATGCCTCCGGGTTTTCTGCGATCCACTTCGCAGGCTGCCGCCGCATGATTTCCTCCGGGATAATGCAGCCGCAGTTCGGGCAGGCCCATGTGATCGGGCCGGTTATCTTGTAGACTTTTTTCCCGCGGATCCTCTTGTGGGTGTGCTCGAAGTGGATCCGGTCGAATATGATCTCGCCGTACTCGCCGCACTCAGGGCACTGGTGACACCAGCGCTCTTGCGTGCCTTTCTCGAAGCTGTCCGCGATATTGGACGAGCCTTTAATGGTCGGCGTCGATACTTCGACGGCCTTTGCATTGTAGAAGGTGGTCTGTCTGGCCTCAGCCAGCGCCCATGGATCGCCCTCGGTTCCGGCGCTTATGGCCCAGCGGTCGCGCTCGTCGCCTATGATATAGCGGGCCGGAGTGGAGGCAAGGGCCGAGGCGCTGTTGGATCCGGTGATTGTCAGCATACCGCCAGGGAAGGACTTCTGGAGGATTGTGTTCCCGGAGTCCCGTGTCTTTATGTCCGAAACCTTGGCTTTCAGCACCTTGCTGTCCCGGATCATTGGAGCGATACGCAGCCGGGAGAACTTGCGGGCGTCGTCGAGCGAGGGCTGCACATAAAGGATAGAGCCCGGATCTTGGTCTATGATATAGCCGATTATGTTCAGCTCAAGCTCGGACTTTCCCACCTGAGAGGCCGCCACCATGACAATTTTTTTCACTTTCGGATCGGTGAACGCTTCCATAGGCTCCCGGAGGTAGGGCGTGCGTGTTGTGCGCCACGGGCCTGCCTCTGCGGAGGTTTCCGGCGATAGGCGGCGGTGTCTATCGGCCCATTCTGCCACCGTCAGATCCTCCGGCGGCTTAAAGTTGCGGACGGCCGGGCCTATGGCCGCGTTGAGCTTCTTTGCGGCTCTTTTAGTCGTCGTCTTCATCAGCGAGCGCTTCGCTCCAGCCTTCGCGATCCCTTACCCGCCGCTTGTATGCTTCGGGATCGTATTGATAGCCCGCGAGCTCGTTCAGGATCTTGTGGCACTCGGAGCGGATCAGCGCCGAGGCTTCGGCTGCGCTGGCTGCCTGAGATACGTCCATAGCCAGACGGCCGGGCAGCGCCATTATCATGCTGCGGACGGTGAACACGAGGTCGTTTGTCATGGCTTCCACGTCCTCGCTCCGGTGCATTTTCCCTTCCAGCTCTTTGAGCTGCATTTCTGCGATCTTGGCCTTGCTCTGTTTGAGATCGGCCTCGGCCCTCAGCTTGTCGGCCTCAGCTTTTGCGGTGTCCGCAGTCTTGGCCTCCTTGCCGTTGGCTTTTTCCCGCAGGTGCTTTATGTACGCCTTGATCGTCGGGAGTAGGTCGAACTTATACGGGCGGGTGGACGCCGCAGGAAGGACGCCAGCTTTTGCGAGCTGCTGCACCCGGCGCTCGTCAAGCTCGAAAAGTTTTGCTATTGTTGCCGTTGTTTGTAGGTTCTGCTTCGGTGCGTCTGCCATGGCTCCACCTCCTTTCCGGTGTCCAAACGAAACGAAACGGCCTAAAAAAATTTTTTGGAGTCTGCGCGAGTTTTGGGCTCGCCAGCACCGCAGGGCTTTTGGCATCTGTCACAGTACCTTGCGGCTTGTCGAAAAAATTTTCACGGTTTGCTTTGAACAGTTCAATCACTTTTAGTTTGCTTTTAATTGCTTTATTTTGTTTTCTTTTGCTTGTGATTGGTTTGTTGTGTTCATTTGCTTTGTCTTTGCTTCGTTGCTTTGCCTACTGCTTGGCTTTCACTTCATGGCTTGCTGTATATGGTGCTCGAAGCGCTTCTCCAGATTGCTGCCGATTGTTTCCTCAATCGTTTCTTTTGCTTTGCCGCTTATCATTTGCGGTACGGACAGAGTGCGGACAGCTTCGACTGGTGTTCTTCCTTCCCCCGTTCTTTGGAAGGGGAGAGTGGGGGCGTCTGCATTTTTCTTACTGGACGAGGCAAGATATGTCCCGGCCTTCATGCTTGCCCTTTGCCCTTTGATAATGGTAGCCTTTACGGTATACGGCTTTGGGGTTCTAACAATCCCTACCGGGCCAGCTGCGCCCTTAAAGTCAACCATTTGCCCCGGTATTCGCTGGCGCTTATCTTGTAAACCTCGTGGAGCTTTTGGCGACATTTTGAAATGTATTGGAGTTAAGGTTTCGCCCTTGTATTCGAGGGACGCCCCGTCAACGCTGATCCCCGATACATTTGTGGAGGTGGCCCCCCGTTTTGTTTTTGGGCCCGCCTCTTTGATTGCTGCGGTATCTACACCATAATGTTGCCGGATCCCTTTGCTTACCCATGCCGGAGCTCTGGAGGTGAAGTCCGACACGGTTCTCTTGATTGCTGTCTCGCCTCCGTCCTTTAGTTTCTCCAGTTTTTTTGCCAGTTTTGCCCCGTCTTTCATGGTTACAGAGAAGGCTCCATTTGTGCGTCTTGATTGCCCGGTATAGAATAGGCTGCTCATGTGTGCGCCTCCTTTCTACTAAAAATTTACCCTCCCCCAGTCTTTTTCTGGAGGGCAGGGCATAAGAAAAACCGCCTCGGTATTTCCTTAGCGGTTTCAGATTTCTATTTAATTATTTTCCCGTCGGTCGTGAACTCGTGGACGCTCTGGTCTGGCATTATTGCTTTTATTATGCTGCCGCTTTGTTCAATCTTAAAAATCAGGTTCTTTCCACGCTCTGCGCTGTATCTGATTTTCTTTTTCCAACTCTTGAAACTTTTAAGGTCAATCACTTTGAGATAGGCAGCCTCCAGATCGTCGTCGCTGTCTGCGTCATAAATGACAGCGCATAGCTGAGGGGTTAGCATGTAGGTGTTTGGCTCGTAGTCCTCGCATAACCGGCGTTGGCTGGCTGTATCTGCCGTCAGAACATAAAGGACGCCCTCGTCTGTTATTGCATAGCCCACGCCCTCGTCTGTAATAAGAGCAGCTTCCACGAAGTCCTCCGTTTTCCGTATGCGGATCCCTTCATTCTTTGTCGTGGTTGCGATCCCTTCGTTGGCGTTTCCGTCCATGCCGGTATGAATGTAATAAGCGCCAGACGGAGAGGGCCATGTTTTGTCTGCATGAAACCATTCCTTGCCATTTTTACAGAGGATTGCCGGGGCTCCGTTTGCATTTCTTACCGTCACTTCCCACACATTTCCCTGCGGTTGCGTTTGTTTTTGGGGCTTTTGGTTGAGAATGTCTCCCCATAAGCTGAGTTTTTTATTGCTTCCCATGTTTGATAACCTCCCGTGGTTTTTTTGTTTTAGTCATCTTTGGGATATTATAGCACGCAGGGAAGTGGTGTAGCAATCCTGTTTTGAAAAACAGAAAACCGCCCGGCGGCGTTTATGCTCTCCAGACGGCTTTCGCTATTTTACAGTATAGCACACGGCATTATCCCCTTTTATCCCCTTTTGTCCCTTTTTATCCCCTTTTATCCCCATACGCTGAAATGCCCGTAAAATAAGGCTTTGCGGGCATTTTGGAGGCGTTTTTTGTTTTGTTTATAAAAATTTAATAATTTTCTTTTTCGATTTTTGCGAGGGTTTGCAGGGCCGAACCATGGATTTTAAAGGCCCGTTTTAGGTATCGCTGGCTATTTGTTTCGTAGTCGTCCTCCTTCCCGTACAGAACGGCGCAGATCGTCCACCAGCTTGCCTCGTCAAAATAACGCATTTCTATGATGGTCTGTTCGTCTGGCTTTTTCATAAGTCCGATCATGCGCTCCAGCTCTCTGCGGGTTTCGCCTTCGTCGTCGATCAGGTCACGGAGCTGCGTTTCAAGTTCCAGCTTTTTCGCGACTTCTCGCTCTGTTTTGCTGGTGCCGTCTCCACCGCCCGGCAGCCCGGTGAGATTTGGAGTGGAAGCGGAGCCCATGGTGGACTCCAGATACTCCAGCCGCTCGATCAGATTGTCGATCCGGCGTTTCAGCGTGGCGACGCGCTCCAGCTTCTTTTTTATTTTGTCGGTTTCTTTCGGCTGTTTTTCACCGGTCTTTTTCTTCTGGCCCATTGGCCCCGCCTCCTTTTTTGTTTCTATTCGTTGAATATGCTCTCGTAGACTTCCCGCGGCTGCAGCGCTCCCTTTCTGATTAGCTGGATCCCGGTGTCTTTTCCGGTGGTTTTTATGTACCTGCGCACAATGACGTCCACAAACCGGGGTTCCATTTCCATGAGAAACGACGCTTGCCCGACACTTTCGGCTGCGATCAGGGTAGTGCCTGATCCTCCGAAGGTGTCAAGAACGCCCTCGGCCCAGTCCGTATTGTCGAGCAGTTTTTCCAGTATTTCTACCGGCTTTTGTGTTGGGTGAAGCTCATTCCCGGAGCGCGTGGCCTCCAGTACGTTGCCGTAGCCCTTGTGATTGTCCCACTTTGGTTTCGTCCGGTGCGCAAACATGACGAGCTCATGCTGTGCCCTCCAGCCGTTCCCCATGCCAGGGCTTTTCTTATTCCACACAATCATATTCCGCACGCCGAGGCCGGATCCTTCCACGAGGTCGAATAAATACACCCACATGCGCCAGTCTGTAAAGAGATAGGCCACTTTCACGTCAATGGCTCCGAGGACGGCCTTCATTAGCACCTGATAGCCCCGCGTTGAGAGGTTGTCGCTGCTGATCGTCGGCGTGGTGTAGCCGCCTTGGCCGTCTGCCTGCTTTGTCCCTATGGAGCCGGTCACTTTCCCGGACTCTTGGAAGCCGCCGGAGCAGTAGGGTGGATCCGTGAGTAGGATCTCCGGGTGTGCGCCGTCCAGCAGCAGCGCCCGGTCTTTTTCGCTGGTGGCGTCCCCGCAGACGACGCGGTGGCGACCGAGGATCCAGAGGTCGCCCTTCTGGGTGACTGTTTCCTCTGGCGTCGGCAGCTCCGGTATGTCGTCCGGCTCGTTCAGGTCATTGTGGAGGGCTTCTGACAGCGCGGTGACGAGGCCCTCCACCTCGTCCTCCGTGTACCCGGTCAGCTCCATGGGGATCTCGCCGGTGTCGATTTCTGCGAAAATGTCAGCCAGCAGCTTGTTGTCTGTCTCTGCCAGCTCTGCGATCCGGTTGTCTGCCACCAGATCGGCGTATTCCTCGGCCTCCGAGGTGTAGTTCTGGTAGTCCACCGGTGCCTCTTTCATTCCTTCCAGAAGGGCAGCAGCGAGGCGTCCGTGGCCCTTCACTATGAAGTCGGAGCGCTTCGAGACGGTGATCGGCTGCCTCCAGCCCGCCTGCCTGATTATCCGACCGAGTAGCTGGATCTGGCTGTCCGGGTGCTGGTTCGGGTTTTTCGGGTTCGGTACCAGCTTTGCCACGTCCACGATCGCGTCGTGTGCGCAGAATACCGGCACGCCGTCGGCCCACGCTTTCGGCTCGGCTTCTGGTTTATACTCTGCCATTTTTTCGCCCTCCCTCCAGATTTTTGAGAACAGCCTCCCGGATCCGGTTCTGGAGCTGCTCGTCTGTCTCGTGAGGGTAGCGCCTGAGCCCGTGCTTTTTCGCGATCGCGTCGAGCTTCTGGCCGGTTGCCGGTGTGGGTGCGTTCTGCACGTTTACGGTGTCCAGCGTCCGGGCGGCTCTCAGGATCCTGCGCTTGTAGCTCCGGTTTTTCTCGCCCGGCTGTCGCCTTATCCCATAGATCGGGCCGATATTGTTCAGGGTGAGCCCCTCCATGGACTCCCAGAGCGTCCGGGCGACTTTCCGGCGGCGTTTCCATTCGTGGATCCGCTTCGTGGCCTCATGGAGCAGGACGAGCACGCCGGTGAGCGCCAGAAGGGCCACCAGCGCCAGCGCCGGGATCCAGACGGCCCCCAGAATAGCGGTGGGCCAGTTTATGCCGACGGATCCGCGGCCTTTTGCTGCCAGAAGTGCGATCCATGCCGGTGCTGAGATCAAAAGGGTGAGAGCGTAGAGCTTATTGTTTTCTCTTTTCACGTTTTACCCTCCTTCTCTGCGCCCGGTTTCCTTCTGGGTGTGGCTGGTTTTGTGGTATTCTTGAAGCCCAGAAACTTGCGGCGCACCAGCCATTTACTCGGCAGCCGGTTGTCCATTTATTTTCTTTTCCCATGCTTTGCCCTCCTTCTCTGCGCCCGGTTTCCTTCCGGGTGCGGTGTGTTGTTTTGCCGGAAGGGGGAGACGAGGCCCGCCTCCAGAGCGCAGCGTGTACAGAGCCACTGGACGCCCTGCTCTTTTTTGAGCTTGTCAGCTTCAGACGATTTCCAGCACTTGCGCCCGCAGTTGGGGCAGTCGATCAGCTCCCAGTCCGGGTGCTTGGCTTTGGTGTCTCCGTTCAGGTTCTCGTCGAGAGGCAGGCAGAGGATCCCGCCCTTTTCTCCGTCTTTCCTTGGCGTCAGGTCAATGCCAAACTTGCGGAGCTTCTCGCGGGTGTCGTCCTTTTGTTCTTCCTGCTTCACCTCTATGACTTCCACCTGATCGAGCTCCAGACAGAACACGCCCTCCGGTTCCCATTTTTTCGCCCGCCATACCTCCGCGAAGGTTTCCAGCGTGTCGTAGCAGCAGAGCCCAGCCTCCGTTTCGGTGACGAACATTGTCTCCATGACGGCCTCGTCGTCGGCGTCGTCCCAGCCGTAGAGGTGCCAGCTGTCGTAGTTGTCATAGTCCCACTGGGAGAAGTAGAGCACATGGCCGTCAATCGGCCAGCCCGTTCCGGTCACTTTTCCGGTGATGATTTTCGGTTTATATCCCATTTTGCGTCCTCCTTAAAAAATTGTATTCATGCAGATAATGAGCGCGATCACGGCCGTGAAGGCGAGCACGATCGACTTGTGGCGCTGGTTGTCCTTTTCACCCAGAACGCCGAGCAGCAGCACCGCGGCCACGACGCCCAGCAGAATGTTGAGTGCGATCATTTCCTTTTGTCCTCCTTTTCTTTATACATTTTGCAAGCCCATTTTCTCCAGCTTTCCGGCTCTTTCATTCCCATACGGGCGTATGCTCTCTCGAAAAAGTCGTCGCACCTCTTTTGACTTGCGCATGTGTCGCACGTCCGGCGCTGCCACAATGGCGGCGGCTGCCTTCTGCGCCTTTTTCTGTTCTTTGCCATGATTACCTCTTTCTGAACGAGTCCGGCGCGTTGCAGGTGCTCCAGTGTGGCGCATAGCCCCAGCCCTGAGCCTCTGCCGGATCGTCCACTGTTTCGCAGCTTATCACGTCCCCGGCAGGCGTTACCAGCTTTGTGCTGCCTCCGGGCTTTATGCGGTAGCTTACCGGCCGAGTGTCGCACGGCATTGAACGGCCGGAGCGGGTGCGGATCCAGTGGATCGGCTTTCCGCAGCTTTTGCATGTGCTTGTTTTCATGCGCTCGCCTCCTTACCATGTCCATGTGTCGCGTTTCGGCATGAACACAATCGCCTTGTCCTTGTATCGCTCCATAACCTCCAGCGGCGTGTCTGGCTCTCCGTCGAAGGCATTATACAGAGCGCTGCATAACTTCGGCCCGTCGTCGGCCCTCGGTTCAACGTCTTTCCAGAGTTTCCCGGTTTCGTCCTCGTACACTGGACGATCCCAGCTGTCACGGCCTTTATGCCTCAGCAGCAGCACGTCCCAGTTCCAGAGCCCCTGCTTGCCCTTGATCGGTATCGGCTCCGGCAGGAAGGTGACGTTCTGGAGCTCCCATGCATACCGGCCCGGCGTCCAGTCTCCGAGCTCCATTTCCTGCTCGGTTGGCACGAAGTAGTCGCCGAAGTCCGGCGCGTGCTTGTCTGTGGTGAGGCTTTCGGCTCCGATTGGGATATTCTTTGCCACGTCCACGTCTGTGCCGGGGTTATATACTATATGCCAGACATTCACGAGTTCAGCGGTAGCTATAATAGCGCCGAGCGGCACCTCGTCGAGTTGATCCAGAGCTTCGCGGACTTCCTGCGGGAGCGTCCGGGGTTCTTTGGCTGCTGCATGAATAGCGATCGGCCCGCGGTATTTTGTGGGCCAGCTTCTTGTCTCATATTTCTTAGTACCGCAGGCTATGAGAGAAGCCCACGGCTGCCATATTGTGATTGCTTTCATATTTTCACTTCCTTAATAAAAGCATTTGCTTTTTATGCTTTTATTTGCTTTCTTTTGCTTTGATATGCTTTTTAGATTTTGGGAGGGTTTGAGGCCCTCCCGTGCTTCTTATGCAATAATGGTGATCTGCTCGCGGTTTGGTATATCTTTCAGCGCTTCGGTGAGGTATTTTTTCACATTCTCGACGGCCTGAGACTTCCAGAGCCCGCCGTCTGCTGCCACGAGCTTGAATACCGGAGCGCCGCCCCTGCCTTCGCTGATCCTGAATATGAAGTCGCTCGCGGGCTGCTCCACCTCCAGAAATGTGCGGTAGGGGATCAGGTTGACCGGGTTCGGCACCAGCACGTTCTCCTTCGTAGTGATCCCGGTTTTCATGGTTGCCTGCTGGGTGACGCCGTTGTCTGAATATGCCTGCTCCTGCGTGTTGGTGATATTGCTCGCCAGAATGGTGACGGCTTCGCGGTCGTCGCTTGCCATAAAGCACGATTGCATGGACACGAGAAAACTCTCCTGATCGTACTCCCGGCCGTATTCAAACTGAGGCAGCAGGGCGTTGACTTCGAACAGTGTTTCGCGATCCCGCTCCGGCAGCAGTCCAGAATAGAGCAGCACCTCGGTGGCGCTTATTACCTGAATAATCATGCGATCCCGCAGTTCTTCCCGGCTTTCTTTTATGTAGTCCACCAGAGAGGTGAGGGTGGTCGCCTTGATCGGTTTCGCCTTGTCCGCTGCGTCGTAGCGCCTTAAATCCTTTGTGCAGTAGGTTCTTCCATTGATCTGCACGACTTCGGGCTTTTCTGCCTTTACTGCCAGTCCCGTGATAAAAGCGATTGCTTCCTTGATACCTTCCATGTGTTTGTCCTCCTTTTTTATGCTTGTGCGGCTCTTTGGCCGATTGCAACTATTTTTTTCTGATCGTCTACCGGGTGCCCGTCTTTTAATACTTCCCCGGTGTCAGGATCAAAGTCTCTGCCAGGCACGAGATCGCCTGCTGCCGCTTCGGCCTTTTCAGGCTCCGGCTTTTTCTTTCTGTTTTTGAGATCCAGCGGCTTTCCGGTGGGCTCCGGTTCGGCTGCTTCCTGCTCCTTGGTTCCTGCTGCCGCCTCGGCCGCTTTGTCCTGCTGGGCGTCGCCTGCTGCCGGTTCCGGCTTTTCCTGCGGCTGGGTGAGATCAGAGAAGCTCATTTGTCCCCGGATCTGTCCGTCATACTCCGCGATCTCCAGCTGGCCGGTTCTCATGTTTACGCCCATAATCATTTGAGTGTCGATCGCCTCGGTGGCGGCCAGCTTGGTTGTGACGGCGATCTGGGTGTTGACGAGCTGGCGGGTTTTGTTCGGTGCAAATTTGATTGTGACATTGATCTGCCGCTTGGTGGTGGCCTCGGTGTTCGGGTTCTGGATATTGTCGGCCACCTGAATGAGCGCCTCGTTGAGCTTCTCGGCGAAGGCACCACCGGCCAGCGCTTCGAGGTTGATCTTTGCCTCGGTTTTCTGTTTCTTCATGTCTGGGATCCCTCCTTTTAATTTAATTCGTCTAAATATTCTTTGTAGGTTTCAGCCTCCTGCTTGATACTTTCCAGCAGGGAAATAATATCCTTGAAACTTTCCGCTTTTCCGCTTTTGTAGGCTTTTAGGCGTCTTTCGGTTAATTCCTCCGCTATGGAAATGATTTCAAGCTCATATTCGAGGCAGTCGTCGTGTATGGTTGCCAGTCCGTTCATGCGCCCTCCGCTGCCGTCCAGACGATTGCGGAGCGTCCCGTCACGCTGCACACCCGTTTCCCGGCGTTCTTTGCCTTGCCTGCTGCCTGCGCTTTGGTGAGGATCGGGCCCACGTCGCTGCGGCTCACCTGCTGCCCCCGATCGGAGAGAGTGGCCGCGATCTCGTTTGCAGTCATTGACTCGCCCTTAATGAGATCCAGCACCATGTCCCGGAGGCTCTGGCCCATGTCTTTGCTGCGCCAGATAACGACGGCAGAGGGGAAGGGCGCGGAGTCCTTCGCGTTTCCGTCCTCGTCTGTAAATTTGAGCCGCCCCCGCAGGAAGCGGATCTCGTCTGCTTTCCCGTGCAGTATGTAGTCGTGGAAATATGAGGTGTCCGTTCTGGACGGTATGAGCATAACCACGACGGTGCCGGGCTTCTGGCTTTCCTCGTAGCCCTTTTTCACCCACTCGGCGATATTGCGTCCATATGGAGGATTGCAGAACACGCAAGATCCCCCCCCAGCTTTCCTTTAGGCCGTCGTCGGCCGGTGTGAAATATCTCGCGCACTTGGCGCTTTTATCGGTGGCGGCCGGATCCAGATTAAAATGAAACTCTTGATCCAGTTCTGCGAAAAAGTCGGCCGGTGTACACCAGTCCAGCTTTTTGCTGCTTAACAATGCTTCATTCATTTGTTTGATCTCCTTTCTGTTCAATGTCTGGAGCGTCAAGTTCCACGCCTTCCAGCAGTTTGAGCACTCCGGCGATATATTCGACGCGGAAGGGTTCAAGCTCTGCCTGCGTCATGTACTTATGGCCGTACCGACTTTTCATGTCCCGCCATATTTCCCACGGCACCCGGTAGAAGTCTTGCAGCTCGAAGCTCACCATGATGAAGGCGGCAGCTCCGAGGCGGTGGTGCTCTGTCAGGCTGTCGATCTGCTCCTTGGTCAGCCGTCCATATTCGATCCGGTCGCCGTCCGTATGCTTTGCCTCAAATACGACGGCCCGGCCTCCGGTCAGCGTCCCCTTAAAATCAGGCTGCCCCGCTTTGGTATAGCAGGCAAGAAACTGGCCCATGCGGTTAGGCGGCCGGAGAGGGCGCATAGGCTCCGGCGTCTTTTCAATGAAGGCCACGCCCTTGTCTTTGTACCAGTTCAGGCTTGCAGAGATCAGGTTCTCGAAGTGTTCCCCGGCCCGTTTGCTCTGGAGCCCGCGCTGGCTGCGCTGCACATTGGAGAGGGCGGTGGCAGCAGTCGGATCCCGGTAGCCCTCGCTGTTTTTTCCGGGCACCGTGTCCCAGCTCATTGATCTGCCTCCATGGTTATGTCGTGGCCGGGGTGCTTCCTGAGCTCGTTTGCCAGTTCTATGACAGCCTCGCCGGGTATTTGAACGGTGGTAGACTCCACGACGGAGATCCCGCTCATTGTGCCGACGTGGCAGGGAAGGACGATCAGCGCGTCGCCCAGCTCGGTGTCCGGCGTTTCGCTTCCTGCGCTCTGGTATGCCTCCGCTGCGTCCCGGACGAGGATCCCGTGTTCCTTCGCGTATTCGATCTCGGCCTTCATGCCTTCGCTTGGATTGTCCATGCCGTACACCCAGAGCTCTGAGCATATCCCCAAAAGGGAGATCCCCAGTTCCATGCCGAGGGCCCGCTCCTTCGGGTTTGTGTCGTCCGTGAATTGCGTACAATAGACATGCGGCGCGATCGGCACCACGTCAGGGAAAAGCTCGACGACTTCCCGGCAGTAGCCCTGCGCTTTGGTGATGTTCTTTTCCATATCTCCCCGGCACGGGGAGCAGATATAAATAAACCGTTTTCTCATGGTGTTGCTCCTTTCATTCCATAAAGTCAAATATTGATAGTTGGCTGTCCTCGGCCTCAATGCGTCGGCAGGAAATATCGAAGTATTTCAGCTCCAGCTCTATGCCGATAAAATGGCAGCCTTCCCGGATTGCAGCCACACCGGTGCTCCCGCTTCCCATGAACGGATCCAGCACCGTGCCGCCTTTGTTTACGCTGTTATGTATGCAGCGGGCCATGAGTGCGACCGGCTTTGGTGTCGGGTGTTCTCCAGCCGGATCCCGCGATACTCGCCAGAGGTTTGAGGGCCTGCCGTCTTTGAGCTTGTGCCTGCCTTTATGTGCAAACAAAATGAGCTCGCATTGGTTCGCGTAGTCCCCGGTCAAGTCGCCGCTTGTCCAGTTTCCCTTGTCCCATATAATCGGAGTTTTTAAGATTGCCCCGGCGTCAATGAGCGCCTGCTGCCACATTGGTGCTACATCAAAACGGGTGCAGAGATAGATCGCCCCGGTATTTTCGACAACTTCATACATGAGCGGCACGCTCCAAAGCGGGGCTTTGCTATCATTTGCCAGCATGTCTGGCGTGTCCATTACCTTGCGCCGCCCGGTCTGATATGAGATCCCATACGGGGGATCCGTCACTATGGCCGCCACCCCCCCCCGCGAGCTCTGGCAGGATCTCCCGGCAGTCTCCGCAGTAGAGCGTAGCCTTTCTAAAATGTTCTACCCGCATGTTATCGCCTCCTTGATCCTCTGTTCACTCATGGTGCAGTATTCCGGGTTTATGTCTATTCCGATAAAGTCCCGGCCTTCCTGAATTGCCACCGCTCCAGTAGTCCCGCTCCCGCAGAACGGATCCAAAATGGTGTCGCCGGGCCTGCTGCCAGCCAGGACACACGGCCGCACCAGTTCCTCTGGAAATGTGGCGAAGTGTGCGCCCTTGTAGGGCCTTGTGGCGATTGTCCAGACGGTGCGCCGGTTTCGCTTTCCGGTTTCGTTCGGCGTGAGGCCGTGGCTGTCTCTTTCCACACTGGCGCTGTTTTCTGCCGCCTGATCGTGTGTGTATGCGTTGCCGCCTCTGAATGTCTTGGTATTGCCCCGGCGTCTGGCGTTCGGGTTTTCGCTTCCCGGAAAACCTGCTGCCGGTTCCTTGATTGCTTCGGCGTTGTAGAAGTAGTCTGGGCTCTTGCTTAACAAAAAAATATACTCGTGGGCCCTTGTCGGTCTGTCCTTTGCACTTTCCGGCATAGTGTTGGGCTTGTGCCAGATTATATCGGCCCGCAGGTGCCAGCCGTCCGATCGTAGCGCGAAGGCCAGAAGCCACGGGATTCCGTTCAGATCCTTGCGCTTGACTTCACCTGCTGCCGCTTTGCCTGCGTAGCTGTCGCCGATATTCAGCCAGAGGGTGCCGTCGTCTTTTAAGACTCTACGCACTTCCCTGAATACTTCTACCAGCCGCCAGGTGTATTCCTCCGGCGTTTCTTCGAGCCCGATCTGCCCGGCTTCTCCGTAGTTTCTCAGCCCATAGTAGGGCGGTGAGGTCACGCATGTGCTGCAGCAGCCAGACGGCAGCAGGCGCAGCGCTTCGGTGGCTTCTCCGGTTATAATTTGCATTAGCTTTTCACCTCCCCGTCTGTGAGTTCCAGCGGCGCGTCTGCCGCTTCCAGAGCCCTGCGGCTCCAGCCGTATGTGATCCGGTTCATGGTGTCGTCGTGTTCCCTGCGGGCCTGCTCACGGTCAGCGAGTAGGTGCTGGCCCTTGTCAGGAATAGCAGAGGCCACGGCGTCGATCTGCGAGGTGAGCCCCTCCGGTGTCATGGCCCGCTGTTTCTCCCGCTCGTACATTGGCTTGTAAATGTCCATGAAGGCCACGCGATCCATGCCGGGCTTGCCGCCTCGGTAACAACTCCGGTGCATTTCGTAGAGGTTGCAGTACCCGATCGCCTCAACGGCACGGGCCGCCAGTGGTGGGAGCTGCTGGTGCAGGTCGCCGTGATTGTTTTCCCCGGCCGTGTACAGAAGGTCACTGACTGCGAGCCACGCCCGATCCGGCTCTATGAGGTCAGGGTGCATAAGCTCCAGCATGAGCTCCCGGATCTCTGCCACACTGGGCGGCCATTTGTTTGTTGCTATGTGTTTATTCAGGGCCAGCGCCACGATCCGGCCGTCGTCCGATTGAAACATTGAGGCCCAGAGGTTCACTGTGGCGGTGACTGCTGCCTCGTCTCTGAATTTGTCATAATTGGGGTAGGCCGTGACGACGATCGCCACCAGCTTTGCCGCGTCTGCTTTAGTCAAAAACGCCGCCTCCTTCCTCGTCTGCGATAATACCGGCGAGCACGTCCATGGTGGAGGGCTTGCCCCCGGTCTGGCTTTGCGTGGTTCCTGATCTGGGCTTGCTGCCGCTGTCGTATTTCCCTTCCAGCACTTTGCTCATGTTTGTGGGGCGGATCAGCCAGTCGAAGTCGGCCGTCCACGCCCGGTCGTTTTCACCTTTCAGGAAGTCCGACGCCTCGGCCTTCTCGAATAGCTCCCGGAAGGTGTCGAGGGACTTGTATTTTTTCCAGCGTGCCGCGATCTGCTTCTCCCGGTTTCCTTCGACGGCCCTCAGCTTTGGGTAGCTGGTACAGATTGAGTGGTAAAGCTCCACGATTTTTGAATACGGGACGGGATCCTGCTGGCCCCCTTTCAGGGGGTAGGGGGTAGAGCTTTCTTTCCCTTTCTCTGTGTCTGTCTCTGTTACTGTCTCTGTATCAGTCTCTTTCTCTGTATCACCTTTTTTTGCTTCGGTTTGCTTTTCAGAATAAGCATTTGCTTTTTTTGCTTTGTCCTGCTTTCCGGTTTCTTTCTTAGGCCGCCCGCCCTGCTTGCCTGCTTCGCTGCGTTTCCGGCAGGTATCAGCATACTTCTGGGCGTCTCTGTCCATTTGCCCGGTGATGAAGGAAAAAGCCATAAAGGCCATACCGTCCAGATCCTCCGGCATGTCTCCACGCTCCCCATAGTTCAGCAGAGCCATGAGCAGCTTTCCGCGTTCTGCGTCGCTTAAAAGTGAGAGGTGTTTCCGGTAGTCGTAATACAACAAAAAGCCTTTTTTTGAGTCCTGCGCCATAGCCCTGCCTCCTTTCTGTTATACTTGGCTGCTCCCGTCATAGTCCCCGGTGCCTCCTTGGCCGCTGTCAGCAAAATAGAGGCGGGAGGCGTTGACTTCTACGACTTTGTGGGTTTTTCCGTCGCTACCGGTATATTTCCGGGTGGAGAGCCGGCCCTCGACTACGATCTGGCGGCCCTTGGTGAGATAGCGCCCGGCAAACTCGGCCTGCTTGTCCCAGCATGTGATCGGGATATAGTCGGGCGGGGTGTTCTTGTCTTTGCTCGGCACCTGCACGGCGAGGTCGAAGCTCGCCACGGGTACGCCGCTTTGGGTGTATCTGATTTCCGGTTCCTGAGCCAGACGGCCCAGAAGCCCTACATGGTTAAACATTTGAGTTTCCTCCTTGTCCTTGCTGTTTCTTTACGGCGTCCAGCCGGTTGCAGATTTCATCATACTGGGCGCGTGTCAGGTTGTGCGGATCCTGCTGTCTGTACCGCGTGGCTATATCCTCATTGATCTGCGCCTGCGTGATCCCGGCGTCCTCACCTTTTCGGTACATGCGGGAGAGCTGCGCGTCAGTTAGAGGGCGTGAAGCGCCTGTGTGCCCGTTCTGGGCGTTCTGCTGCTGCGGCTGGGTATTTCTGCCCGCGGCACCGTTTTGAGGCGCTGCGGGGCGATTTGCGGCCGGTGGCGGCGCTGTCTGCCCGCGGTCGGTCAGGTCTGGATCGTCGTCTCCCTGATCTATGCCGAACTTTTCAAAGAGATAGTATTTGAGGCAGTACGTCCACGCGGATCCTTTTGCTTTGTCCGGCCCGCCGTCATTGGTTCCGATCGCGTGCAGAGTTACCTCCAGAATGTCCTCTGGATCGTCTGCGTTCGTCCAGCGGATTGTCAGGTCTGCCTCATACACCCACACGATCAGCCCGCCCCTCTGGGTGTTCTGCTGAAAATGTGAGTAGTAGACGGGATCGCCGTTTTCGGCGTGTCTGGTGGCTTTTTCGGCCACAATGTCGAAGTTGACGCCGTACTGGTTCATAGCCGGGGTGAGAAGCTCGTAAACGTCGAAAATCTTTGCAAATTTATACTTTACGCCCTCCGAGTGCTGGCGCTGCGTGATTGCAGGCACGGCCTCCCGCGGCGGTGTTTCTGCGCTTTGCGGCTGTGCGTCAGCCTTTGGACTTCCTGCCATGGTCTACCTCCTTTGGTTGATGGTTTCTTTCAGCGGTTAATGTCTTTGAAAAACTTATGGTTGTTAATTGTCATTACATACGCCTGCGACTCGTGCCAGCTGCTTTCTATAAGCTCCGGCGCGTAGAAGTACCGGATCGGCTCGCTGGTTGCAACGTGTCCGAAGTCAAACACGGCCTCCACGGCTTCCAGAGCTTCGGCGGTAGGATCCGGCCGCCTTTTGCTGTATTTATACTTTTCCAGAACCTCGGACGGGCGGATCCTCTCGTCCTCACATGTCTGGAGTATGCACTGGGCCACGGCTACCTTGCCAGCGAAGGGCTCGCCTGCGGCTTCTGCGGTGATTACTTGCGCAATCTCCAGCCGCTCGTCGTCGGTGAGAGTGTAGCGCTTTTCGTAACCGGACTCTTTCGCCCATGCGTCTGTTAGGTGTTCCCAGTCTACCGGGTGGCCGTCGCCGTCCTTGAATATGTACGTCTGCGGCTTGTCCTCCGGTTCTATGGTGATTTCCGGTGGCCTTGAAGGCTCCGGCGTATATGCTGCGGTGGTGTCACTTCCATTCGAGGAATAGATCAGCCAGTGCAGCAGGAAAAGCACGCCCAGTCCAGCCAGGACGGCCAGCGCCAAAACAAGCGCATGTTTCCATTTTCTCCGCTTGAAAAATAGAGAGAAGCGGTGTAAAATGGTTTTAGGCTTTCGGCGGCTTGCGCGATAGCCTGCGGAGCGGCTTCTCATTCGCGGTGGGTGCCGCTCTATTTTCGTGTTAATCATTTCTTTGTTCATTTCCTCCTTTTCTTCATCAGGGCCGGTAGTGTGCAGCTTGGCGGCTGCATGTATTTGTTGAAACGCTGCGGCCAGTAGCTCACTTTTTCGATCCTCTGTCCACCGACTCCGTACTTCGGGTTGTAGCCGAAGGTGTTCACATATTTCAGAAGATCGGGCCGCTCGTCGTCCATGGCTCTGCATACCTCAAAAAGTGCCTTCACGTCGTCGATCGCCCGGTGGGTGTTCTTTACCTTGTCCCCCAGATTGTAGGCCGCGATCGCGTTCTCCAGTTTGTGTGGGTAGTCCCTCCGGTCTTTGTACACCGTCAGGCTGTCCAGATAGTCGCAGTCTTTCAAAAGTTGCAGCGCGTCGTCTCCATACCGGCCGAGCATTTCCTGAGTGAATGAAAGATCAAATTGTGCATTGTGGGCCACCAGAAGGACGGGCCCGCAGGTCAAAAACTCGAAGGCGAAGGCTGCTGCAGCGTTGTATTCAGTCACGCCGCTGGCTTCCAGCTGTTCGTCCGTGATCCCGGTCAGCTCTGTGATCTTTTCGGGGATCCGCTGTCCGTCTGGCAGTTTTATGAGCATGTCAGCGCGGCCCGCTGTGTAGAGGGTGCCGTCACCTGCCCGCTCGATCCTGATTGCTGCCAGCTCTATGATCCGGCAGGTTTTGGCGTCGAGGCCGGTTGTCTCCACGTCGAAGAACACGACGGCCTTATATTTCCTGAATACTTCCCGGAGATTATTCACGATCGGCGGCCTCCTTTCCGAGTGTCAGTGTCAGTGAAGTGGTGGCGGCGAGCTTTAGCTGCTCCATGCCGCGCCTCATGGCCTCGGCTGCTATGTTGATCTGCGCCAGCTGTGAGGCAATCGGGATCGCCACTTTGATTTCTGCCTCGCTGGCATTGTAGGCCAGACTTTGGAAGCTGAGCGCGTCCTGCCCGCCTGCGGCTGTGTATATGTCTGTCAGTACCTTGGCAAGTGTCAGCCGGATCATGCCCGGCAGCGTGTCAGGAAGGGGGAAGGGCCAGTCCTTTGTGATATCCGTCATGGTGTCTTTATGCTCCAGTTTTTCGGCGTTAGCCTTGATCTCATTCTTGATTTCCTGCGGCGCGTCGCTCAGATCGGCGGCTTCGTCGTCCAGATCGTCCAGAGATCCAGAGTCGCCAGAGTATCGAATTAAAGCGGAGCGGAAGCCCACGCTCCAGTAGACATCCGCGCGGGAGTCGGAGCCGTTGAAGGAGAACACACCAGCGTCCGCACCGCTGCCCCAGTAGCCCCCGCGGATCACGATCCTTTCGCCGTCAGTGTCCAGCCAGAAGTAGTCCGTGCCCTCATATCCGGGCGCAGGATAGAGGCCGAGCTCGATCAGCTTCTCCGGGACTTCCAGCGCCGAGGTGTTCAGATCGGTGAATTGTACGCCGTCGTAGTCTTTGCCCTCCGGTGCTATCGGTTGGAGCTTGATCTCGCCGTCCTCTACGTTGTAGTAGACGGGATCGCCGTCGGCTGTGTAGATCGCTTTCCACTCCTTTGAGTCTCTGGACTGATCCGCGCCTGCTGCTGCCTCGTTTCCCGGTATCACCTGCACCTTGCCGTCTATGAAGCGGATCCCGCCGACGTGTTCCCAGACATTGCCGCACATGTCGGCGACTCCTTCGGCTGTGTGGTCGTGGTTCCATGTCACCGGGCCGGAGCCGGTCAGGGTTTTACTGCTGCCGCTGTTGTCTTTGTATGTAGTGCCGGTTTCCTCCGGGTGGCTGTGGCTCTTTCCGCAGTCAGTGTTTCCACGGGGGAGGGTGCCGTTTTTGCGGCTCTGGTGTGCCAGGGCGGCCCATTCGTCGTTTGTCAGAAGGTGCCAGCCGGGGCCTTTGCTTTCGCAGAGCCGGATCGCCTCGTCGTGGTTGATATTTACGGCGGGCTGCTGGTAGGGCATGGAGTGGGGCACGCCCCCGATCAGGGTGTTGGGGTACTTGCTGATCGCGTACTCCTTCACGGCCTTGCCTCTGATTTCTGCCGGGAGGCCCAGCTCGTCCGGTGTGAATACCACCATAATGTCCGGGATCCCTTTTCTGTCAAAAATAACCTCGTTTCTCATGTGTTTGCTCCTTTCGGTTGGATCCTGCGTGGCTGCTTATACTTTGCCCGGCACCGCGGGCAGAGATAGCCATACCACGGGATCGTCGCTTGTTTGCTTATATTCCATTCCAGCCCGCACTCGCGGCATGTCTCATAGCGTGCGCCGCTTATGCGCCGGGCATGAGTACGGGCTCGCGCCGGTCTATGTGCGTCAGGTCTGCTGCCAGCTGCGCGGCTTCTTTGGCGGCGTCCAGCTCCGCGCGTTCTTTACAGTCGCAACGCTCGCCGGGATCCAAATTGCAGCCGCAATTCGGACATACGCGGTACGGTTTAGATTTGCTCATGTGTCCACCTCCTATCCAGCAGCGGCGGCCAGCAGCTTATCACAGAGTTGCTGCTCCAGTCGTCGCCGGTATTTTTTGCGCACACGGTACTTTTTAGCGTGCTTGTAGTAGTGCCACCATTTCGGGTGATCGTTTGCTTTGTAGAGCATGGCGTCTATGCACCTGCCAGCGATCCGGGCCACGATCCTGCCCGCCGCCTTGGCCGATCGTTTGATCCCAGCCCACGCCTCCCTTGCAGCGTTGACAAGCGCCTCGAAAAAGCGTAGCACTGCCGGTTGTAGGGCTTCCAGAATAGCCGCGGCCGTGTTCGGTGTGATCGTGAGGTTCAGCTCCATGCTGGGCGGGCTCCGAAGCTCTGGGAGGTTCAGCTCAGGAGGGGAGAAGCGCGGAAGCGTCAGCTCTGTGATCTGTCCGGTGAAGCATTTCCCGTCAATATACAGAGCGCTGGGCGCTGGGCATTTATCTGTTTCCTGCTGCTGATCTGCCAGGTGTTCCATAGGCCCCGGTGGAAATGCCGTCGAGCCGTCCAGCAGGTTGTAGCCGTTCTCGTAGTGCCAGCGGATCCCTGCCGCCAGCTCTGCCACGGTCATGTCCTCGCCGAAGTGTCCGCAGTAGTAGCCATTTAGCATAACAGCGTTTGGATCCTGCTCCAGTATCTTGCGGGCCCGCTCCAGATCCTCCGGCTCGAAGGTGTCGTTGTCACTGTTCAGCCATACCGCCGTAGCGTTCCAGCTCCGACCGGTTTTCCAGACGATCACCCACGCGATCCCGTCGCGGAGCTCGCCAGCCCATTCTTTTGCGATCGTGTTTATTGCTGCCATGGTTCTGCCTCCCTTCTGGCGTGAACGACGGTGAAAAGGTCGTCAATTTCATGCCGGGTGATGTATGTATCTGTTTTATCCAGTCCGAGGAAATGGAGCAGAGGATCCTCCCCGTCAAGTGAATAGCTGGTGGCGGCCACGGCGTTGAGCCGGTAGACCATTACTTCGATAATGCAGGGGAGGTTATCAGCCTCCAGTGTGGCCGGAAACGACGACTTGCATAATAGCTCCGCGCCGTATTGAAAACCGTTTATTTTTGCCATGGTGGTGTATTCCTTTCTTTCTGGTTAGCTTGTGACAGTTTCAGGGCTTTTCTGTTCGCCTTTGACTTTTCGCCCTCTGCACTTAAAGTTCTGCTGGAGGCGATACTGGGCCAGTGTCGCGCTGTACCCTTGCCGCATATTGCTGTCGAGTTTTCCGGTGTCGCCACGTTTCAGCTCTTTGTAGATAGTTGCTACATGTACGCCGAGAGTGTCGGCTATGTCCTGCGGGCGTTCTCCTTTCAGATAGTGGGACTCCAGTTTCTCGCGATCGGCCAGCGTCAAATATCGGTAGTTTCTCACGTTCTCACCTCCTTGTGATTTGGTTTCATGCCACGGCCATTTTGTAAAATCTGCATTTTTCGGGCGTGTACTTTTCCACCGGTTTTCACGCGCTCCGGCTGGCGTCTTTTTTCTGGGCCGCCCTGACCGTATCGACTTTCACATTAAAAGCCGCAAACTTGTTGAACGACATGGAACCTTTTAGAGCGTTGATGTTCTCCACCGCTGCCCGGTTTTCACCTTAAAAACCGAACTTAAAACTTGTCAGCCTACACCGATAAATACAGACTTTATAAAATGGCCGTTTTTGGCCTTTTTCTGCTGTTTTTAGATAAAAAAATAATGCGTCGGGAGGCTTTCACTTCCCTTCGCATTTAATATTAAACTTTTCACAACAAAGATAAAATTACACAAATTGTTGACAACAGGGCAAGAACGCGTTAAGCTAATAAAAGTAGCCGGATGCCCGGCTAAAATATGGAGAGATGAGAACCAGTTGGCGGGACGCCGTTAATGATATAGATGGCTGCCTGCATGTGAAGGGAGAATGTTATTATGGCAACAACCAAAGCAACAGAAAAAACGACAGCAAAAGTTCAGTCTAAACCGGTAGATACAAAAGCTACTGAAACAAAGGCTGCTGAGAAACCGGCAGAAGTAAAGGCAGAGCAGTTGAAATTAGATGTTGCGGCAGAACCTAAGTCGACGGAGAAAGCAGTAGAAAAAGCAGCGGAGAAAGTTGCTGAAAAAGTAACGGCTGCAAAGAAGACGACAGGAACAAGAAAAACGGCTGCAAAGAAAACAACCACTGCTAAGAAGACCGTAGCGGAAAAGAAACCGGCAGCAGAAAAGAAAACAGAGAAAAAAGAAGCTGTGAAGGCTTCTGTTCATGTAGAGTTCAACGGAAAATCGATTACTAATGATGAACTTGTACAGATTGCAAAGGATATTTGGAAATATGATTTAAAGAGAAAAACGGGCGATTTCAAGAGCGTTGATATTTATGTAAAACCTGAAGAAAGTATGGCTTATTATGTAATCAACGGAGATGTAAAAGGAAACTTTTTCATTTGATCCGGTTTTAACATATTGATATATCCGATTTGGATAAAGACCATGTTACTAAGTATTTAGTGCATGGTTTTTTATTGTATATTTATTATTATGATTTCATCATTAAAAATATATTTTGGGGACATAAATCTATAGAAAAGATTTATTATAGAAGAAATTTATTATAGAAGAAATACCGGACATTTTTTGCATAATATAATATATACTATTTTGACGAAAAGGGAAAAAATATGGATATGATAGTTCCGGAATTTGTTCCGGTTACAGGTATGGTACAGGAGATCACCAGTATGCGTGACTGCTGCTCGATCATGGTCAGTGTGCTTGTTTCCGATAAGGAAACGATCAATCTGGTCATAGACAAAGATACGGTCGTGGTTGATAACCGCAGGATAAGGAGAGGGATGCGGATCCGCGGATTCTATGACGCGTCCCGTCCGGTCATATTGATCTATCCTCCTCAGTATCAGGCTGTTGCGGTTACCGTGCTGACCGGAGAAAATGAAGACGTAACGCTTGCCTATTTTGACAGGCATCTCATTGCCAGCGATAACTTCCTCCAATTAAACATAGGAAGAAGTACAATGGTTGAGACGGCGAACGGCCAAATATACAGATGCGATCCTGCCAATCATATACTGCTTGTTTTTTACAGTGTGACGACAAGAAGCATTCCGCCGCAGACGACGCCGGAACGGGTGATCGTACTTTGCTGACGGTAGATCCGGGCGGAGATTTGAATTTTTATTTTGTGGAAAGGAAGGGGAAATCGGGAAATGTTGATTTTCCCTTCCTGGGTTATTAAATAAGAATACCCTGATAGAATTACTCTTATTGTGGAACATATAATCAATAACCGCTTCACTTGCATAGCCTTGATTCCACCAATGACTACCAATTTTATAACCCAATTCGCCTTTAAAATCATATTCTGAGGTTATAGTGATACCAATTGAACCAATCATTTCCGCGTCGGTAAGCTAAAGTCTCCGCAATACCAATTGTGCAGTTTCAATTGTTTTTGTTCCTACATGTTTCAAGTGTGTCTCCCCCTTGCAAAACAAAAAGCCATTTCACTTTTGGATAGGCCCAAATCATTCCATTTTGTCTTTTTCCGTGATTTTTCTAATGACCCTGCATGGATTACCTACGGCAAGACTATGTGGTGGAATATCTCTTGTCACAACACTGCCAGCTCCAATAACAGCCCCTTCACCGATTGTTACACCTCCACAAACAACCACGTTAGCAGCTAACCAACAATCATTCTCAATGGTAATGGGTTTCGCATATTCAAGATTATATACACTGCCATTTTCGCGCAATCTACAATTCCGCTCATTAGGGAGCAGTGGGTGCATAGGTGTAGCAAGAGTAACATTTGGACCAATCATCACATTATCTCCAATGTGGACAGAACAAACATCCAAACAAGTGAAATTAAAATTTGCCCCACTATATTTTCCAAAATACGTATTGCAACCGTAATCAAAATAGACAGGTGCCTGCAATAAAGGCATTTCTCGCGTATTCGGAAGCAATTCTTTGAGGATTTCATATTGCTTTTCGCATTCATCCTCGTCAGTCAGATTATAGTGTCTTGCCAGTTTACGTGCTTTCAAGCGTAATTGTTCCAACTCTGAATCAGACGGATCATAAAGTTGTCCTGCAAGCATTTTTTCTTTTTCAGTCATTATTTATACCTCTCTACTAAAAATTCCGATTGTGATTTGATAATTTTTAAGGGAAACATTAGATGTTATATTTTGTTATTAAAATACCTGCTAACCCTTGAAAACACTAAGTTTATCGCAGGTGAACTTTCCCTTAAAGTTTCCCTCGTGTTATATATTCCCATAGGACATTACAAACCTGATAAGGGAAAAATGAGGGAAACAAAATCATATAAAATATTATAACATAAAACATACGGGAATTGTGAACTGTTGAAATGCTTTCAAAAAAATAATGAAAAGAGGGACAGATAAATAATGAATATGATTTTCTTTCGGTGATGAAAGTGGTATGCAGTACTTGTAACTCCCACAGCTGTCGCACTAAGTAATTAGTGTGCAGCTCCTTTCTTTTTTATAAAATTGCAGTACACAGAAAAAAGCTATAAAATGAGAAATATATTTGTCCTTGTAACAATTCTCGGACATTTGCCTGTTATACTATCTGCAAAAAAAGGAAGTGACAATATGAAGCAGATTTTAATTGTCGAAGACGATAATCTTTTG
>OFGN01000019.1_pt1 | contig 154226 bp, 168 predicted proteins | sample 1521821 | NCBI WGS metagenome assembly OFGN01 (sample SAMEA3504094, study PRJEB24116) | mouse gut metagenome | biome: mouse gut; feature: mouse-associated habitat; material: faeces | place: Denmark | collected 2011
AACAAAAAGATTCACAATTTTTTTGATAAGTTATTTTGTATATACATGTATAACTATAAAAATTTATAATACTTTGTTTAAAAAGTCTTCCGTCTGGCTCTGCGAAGTGTATCCCAACGATTTTTCCACAAGCTCGCCGCCCTTGAATACGCCTACGAGAGGAATACTCATAATGCCGTAGCGCGCCGCCAGCTCGTAACTTTCGTCTATATCCACCTTTACGAATTTAGCCTTGCCCTCGAACTTTTCACTGCACTTGTCTATTACGGGCGCAAGCATTTTGCAAGGTCCGCACCAGCTGGCGTAAAAGTCGCACACGACGGGCGTATCGCCGCCGATAAGTTCGTCGAATTTTTCTTTTACAATTTTTTCAACCATAATTTTATACCCCTTTTTATCTGTTACTATTATCGCTCACAAACGGATAAATATCCGCAAGCTTAACCTGAAAAATCTGCCCGTCGCGCATACGCTTTACGTTGCACGCCCCGCTTTCCAACTCGCTTCCGCCTATTATGGCGGTAAACTCCGCGCCGATTTTATCGGCGTATTTAAGCTGGGCTTTAACCGACCGCCCCATTAAATCGCACTCCGCCGCAATATTCTGCGCGCGCAAACCGTTTACCAATTCAAACGCTTTAAGGCGCGAAAGTTCGTCCATTCCGCCAACGTAAATTACGGGAGCAGGCGCCTGCGGCGCGTTTACGCCCGCAAGAAGCAGCCTTTCCAGCCCCGCCGCAAAACCTATTGCGGGCACGTTGCCGCCGCCGAGTTCCTCAATCAGCCCGTCGTATCTGCCGCCGCCGCACAGCGTGCCCTGCGTGCCCACTTGTGTGGAAACAAACTCGAAAACCGTGCGGGTGTAGTAGTCTAAACCCCTTACTATGCTTGAATTAACGGTAAATTTTACGTTTAACGCGGTTAGGTACGACTGCACTTTTTCAAAGTGTTGCTTGCAGTCGGGGCAGAGATAGTCGAGTATTTTGGGTGCGCCCGCAGTATATGCTTTGCACCCCTCTTCCTTGCAGTCGATTATGCGCAGAGGGTTCTTTTCAAACCTGTCGTTACAGGTTGCGCACATATCTTTAAGGTGCGGGCGGAAATATTCTTTCAACGCCCTGTTGTATTCCGCGCGGCAGGTTTTGCAACCTATTGAATTTAATTCGAGCTCCGCGCCCTTTATCCCGAGTTTTTGCAAAAACGTGTGCGCGGCAAATATAACTTCCGCGTCGGTTTCGGGCTGCGCGCTTCCGAACGTTTCTATGCCGAATTGGTGAAATTCCCGCAAACGACCTTTTTGGGGGCGTTCGTAGCGGTAGCAGGGAGCTATGTAGTAAGCCTTTAACGGCAATGCGGAATTTTGCAACCCGTTTTCTATAAACGAGCGGGCAACTCCCGCCGTGCCCTCGGGCTTTAACGTTATGCTTCTGCCGCCCTTATCCTCGAAGGTGTACATTTCCTTCGTTACCACGTCGGTGGTTTCGCCCACGCCGCGCAGAAAAAGCTCGGTGTGTTCGAACACGGGCGTGCGTATTTCACGCAGGTTAAAACTTGCCGCAACCTCGCGCGCGGTATCCTCTATAAACTGCCAAAGATGGCTCTGTTCGGGCAAAACGTCCTTTGTGCCCTTGGGTATGTTAATCATAAAATTCCTTTGCTTACGGCTTATACAAAAAAGCGTTGCCGTTTACGCCTTACAGCACGTATTTCTTTAAATCGCGGTTTTTGGAGATGCTCGATAAATGTTCTTCAACGTACTTGGCGTTTACTTCCACGGTTATAACGGGATAGTCGTTGCCCCCCGCGTTGAACGAAATGTCCTCCAACAGATACTCCATTACCGTATGCAAACGCCTTGCGCCTATATCCTCGCTTGTGGCGTTTATATCCTCTGAAATTTCCGCGATTTTCTCGATTGCGTCGCTCTTGAACTGCAAGTTAATATTGTCAACCGCCAACAGCGCGGAATACTGCGTTGTTATGGCGTTTTGCGGCTGGGTTAAAATGTTTATAAAGTCGCCCTTGGTAAGGCTTTTAAGCTCTACCTGAATGGGGAACCTACCTTGAAGCTCGGGTATTAAATCTTCCACCTTGGAAACGTGGAACGCGCCCGCCGCTATAAATAGAATGTAGTCGGTGCGTATAGGTCCGTACTTGGTCATAACCGTACAGCCCTCTACGATGGGCAGTATGTCGCGCTGAACTCCTTCGCGCGAAACGTCCGCGCCCTGATTGCCCTTGCCCGCAATCTTGTCTATTTCGTCTATGAATATAATGCCGTCGTTTTCGGCGCGGCGTATGGCTTCGGCGTTTACCGCGTCGTTGTCGATAAGTTTATCCGCTTCCTCGGCGATTAAAAGGTTTTTGGCTTCCTTTACGGAAACTTTGCGCTTCTTCTTTTTATTTACGCCCAACCCGCTGAATATAGAGCCCAAATCAATCGCCGCGCCCTGACCGGGGGAAAGCTCCAAGGGCTTGGGGTTGTCGGCGACTTCCAGCTCTATAACCGTGTTGTCGTACTTGCCCGCGTGTATGCCGTCCACAAGATTCTGCTCGAACACCTCTTTCGAAGTTTCGCCGCGCTCCGCCTTTAAATTTTCGGCAAGCACTTTGGCTATTTTCCGCTCTGCTATGGCGGTGGCTTTATAGCTGACTTCCTGCGTCTTTTCTTCCTTTACAAGGCGTATTGCGCACTCCGCCAAGTCGCGTATCATACTTTCTACGTCCCTGCCCACGTACCCCACTTCGGTGTACTTTGTGGCTTCCACCTTTAAAAAAGGCGCCTTTACAAGCTTGGCGAGGCGGCGGGCGATTTCGGTTTTACCAACGCCCGTAGGTCCCTTCATAATAATGTTTTTGGGCGTAACCTCGTCCTGCATTTCGGGGGAAAGGCAGGAGCGGCGGTAACGGTTGCGGAGCGCGATTGCAACCGCCTTTTTAGCCTCGTCCTGACCTATGATGTATTTATTTAACTCGTGCACGATTTGTTTGGGCGTTAAATCCATAATAAACTCCTTTACGCAACGTATGCGCGTTTAGCGGTAAACTTAATTTTTATCGGGCGCGTCGTCCCGCCCGAAAGGCTCGGCTAACGTTTTACCGTCCGTCGCTTCGCTGTCAACGCCGTTTTCTTCACTTTCGGCTGTTACTTTGTTTTGCGTTTCTTCCGCCGCCTTAATAAGCGAACGGCGGTTGAGATACCTTGCCCACGCCACGCTTGCGTTATACGCTATGCATCCGCCAATGAGTAGCCCGAACGTAACTTTTTGCGGCGCTATCTGCGGATAGCAAATAAGCACTACGGCGACCAACACCGCAATTCCGCTCAACGCTATGGCTACGATAGATACTATTTCCGCCGCGGTAGGCTTTTTTCTTGTTTCGGGCGAAAAGACCGTTACTCCGTTTTTCTTATCCCGCGCCCGTGTTGACAAAAATTTGACCAAAAACGATAAACTTATGCAAAAGCCCGTTGCGGAAATAAACATCACAAGCGCCAGAATGGGCGGCGCGCCCTCGGCAAGGCATATGCGCAACAGCGACGCGGCAAACGCCGCCTAACACAGAAAAGCCGTCAGCGCGCAAACGACGATTTTTTTATCGTCGGGATGCCTGTACCTTGACACTTAAATGCTCTCTACCTTGATATTGTCGTTGGTGTAAACGCATATTTCGCTGGCGATTTTAAGCGATTTTTGCGCTATTTCTTCCGCTGAATAGTTTGTATTCTGCACAAGGGCGCGCGCCGCCGCCAAAGCGTAGTTGCCGCCGCTGCCGATTGCCGCAACGCCGTCGTCCGGCTCGATAACCTCGCCCGTGCCCGAAACTATAAGCATAGTCTGGCTGTCGGCTACAATCATTAAAGCTTCGAGCTTTCTGCTGTACTTGTCGCCGCGCCAAAGCTCGGCAAGCTCCACCGCCGAACGCATTAAATTGCCCGAAAACTTGTTTAACATTCCCTCAAACTTTTCGCTTAGAGAAAACGCGTCGGAAACCGAGCCGGCAAAGCCTAAAATTACCTTGCCGCCGTATATGCGCCTTACCTTTGTAGCGCTGTTTTTGAAAATGACGCTTTCGCCCATAGTAACCTGACCGTCGCCCGCGATAGCCGTTTTACCGTTTCTTTTAACGCCGCAAATGGTGGTTGCGTGAAATTCCACTGACATTTTTTTACTCCCGAAAAAAACTTTACGATATATTGATAAACGCCGTGCGCGCCCCCTTAAACGGCGGCGTGCAAATTAGTAACGTATTTCTTTAAAAAATTTTTCCGCGCTTAAAACGGCGCGTTGAGCAAGTTTTACGTACCTGAGTTTTTTATCGCGCACCCTCTCTTCAAGCGGTTTAAGTATGCCGAAATTGGCGTTCATAGGCTGAAAATTTTCGTTTGCCCCCGCAATATGCGCCGACAAAGCGCCTAAAACGGTGGTATTGTCGGGTATAATAATTTGCTTGTTTTCAAGCTTGCGCGCCATATGTACCGCCGCCAAAAGCCCGCTTGCCGCGCTTTCAACGTACCCTTCAACGCCCGTGATTTGCCCCGCGAAATAAGTTAAAGGCGCGCCCTTAACCGAAAAATCGGCGTTTAATACTGCGGGCGAATTCAAGTAAGTGTTGCGGTGCATAACGCCGTAGCGCAAAAACTCGGCGTTTGCAAGCGCGGGTATAAGCGAAAACACCCGCTTCTGTTCGGCAAACTTCAAATTAGTCTGACAGCCGACAAGGTTATACGCGTCGCCGTCCGCCGTTTCCTTTCTCAGTTGCAATACGGCGTAAAACTTGTTGCCGTCCTTATCCCTTAACCCCACGGGCTTGAACGGACCGAACCTCAAAGTTTCCGCTCCGCGCGCCGCCATAATTTCCAACGGCATACACCCTTCGAAAATTTCCCGCTTTTCAAACGCGTGCAACTGCGCCCTTTCCGCGCCTACAAGCTGCTCTACGAAATACTCGTACTCCCGCTTGTCCATAGGGCAGTTGAGATAGTCGTCGCCGCCCTTGCCGTACCTGTCGCCGAAAAACGCCTTTCGGGTATCCACGCTCTCGCGCGAAACGATTGGCGCGGACGCGTCGTAAAAGTGCAGAGAGCCGCCGAATTTGTTTTTTATTTCCTCGGCTAAATTATCGCAGGTCAAAGGTCCCGTTGCGATAATGCAGGGGCTTTCGGGCAAGCTTTTAACTTCCGCGCATACGCACTCTATATTTGGGTGCGCGTTCACCTCGCGGGTAATAAACTCGGCAAACGCGTCCCTGTCTACGGCAAGCGCGCCGCCGGCGGGAATTTCAGCCGCCTCCGCCGCCCGCATAATAAGCGAGCCGATTACGCGCATTTCCGCCTTTAACAGCCCGCAGGCGTTGGAGTAAGGGTCTTTACCCTTTAAAGAGTTAGAACAGACAAGCTCCCCGAAGTTTTTATTCGAGTGAGCGGGGGTAAAGCTTTTGGGCTTGATATCGGTAAGCCGCACCTTATAGCCGCGCTCGGCAAGGTAATAAGCCGCTTCGCAACCGGCAAGCCCCGCGCCTATAATATCAATCGGCTTCATCTTCTTGGGGAGCGGGCGTTGTGTACGCGCAGTTTTTATCCGAACATCTTATTTCGTTGCCGTGCTTTACAAGGTAGTTGCCGCAGTTGGGGCACTTTTCGCCCGTGGGCACGTCCCAGCTTAAAAATTTACATTCGGGATAGCCCGTGCAACCGTAATAAATTTTACCGTTTTTAGAGCGCATACGCCGCATAGGCTTGCCGCACGTAGGGCACTTGCCCTCCGTCTTTTCACCCTCCCTCGCGTTGCCGTCGGGCTTGTTTACGGGCTGTTTCGCGCCGCAGACCGAGCATTCGTAATAGTTGCCGTATTTGCCCTTTTTAATGAACATCAAGCCGCCGCACTCGTGGCACTTCTCTTCGGTTAGTTTTACGTCTATGGGCAGTATAGCCGAACATTCGGGATAGTTGGGACAGGCGAGGAATTTACCGAACTTGCCGCTCTTTACAACCATATTGGCGCCGCACTTGGGGCAACGCACGTCGGAAATTTCCACTTCGCTTTCACTGACGATATTCGAGCACTTGGGATAGTTGGAGCAGGCGAGATACTTGCCGTACTTGCCTATGCGCCTAATCATAGCGCTGCCGCACTTTTCGCACTTTATGTCCGTTTCCTCGTCGCCGTCGCACGCCGCGGTGCGCAGTTTTTCTGCAAAAGCGGGATAAAAATCGGATATGATTTTGTGCCAGTCAACGCCGCCTTCCTCTATCTTGTCCAGCTCCTCCTCCATTTTAGCCGTAAAATCAACGTCCATAATGTCGGTGAAATAGTGCACCAGAATGTCGGTTATTTTGTACGCGACTTCGGTAGGCACCATATACTTGCCGTCCTTTTCCACGTACTTGCGCTTGGTGAGCACGGAAATTATCGAGGCGTAGGTCGAAGGTCTGCCTATTCCCCTCTCGTCCATCGCCTTTACGAGCGACGCGTCGGTATACCTCAAAGGCGGGCGGGTGAACTTCTGTTCCTTTGCAATAGAAACAAGGTTTAACGCCTGCCCTTCGGTCAAAGGGGGCAAAAGCTTGCCGCTCTCTTCCTCGTCGTTATCGCCTGCCTGAGCAACGCTGTACGCGGCGGTAAAGCCTGCAAACAGCACCGCTTTGCCGCTTGCTTTAAACACGTAGCCCGCGCTGGTTGCCTCTACCTGCATAGAATTGTACTGCGCTTCCGCCATCTGCGAGGCGACGAAGCGGTCGTATATGAGTTTGTAAATGTTGTAGTGCTTTTTATCGAGATAGCCCTTTACGCTTGCGGGGGTAACCTCCAAATTGATGGGGCGGATAGCCTCGTGCGCGTCCTGCGCGCCCTTCTTCGTGGCGTAAAAATTGGGCTTCTCCGGCACATATTCCTTGCCGAATTTGTTTTCTATAAATTCCAGCGCGCTCTTTTGCGCCTCTACCGCAACGCGCACGGAGTCCGTTCTGATATAGGTTATAAGCGCTATATGGTCGCCGCCCACGTCCATACCTTCGTACAGATGCTGTGCGACGAGCATAGTTTCGGGCGAAGACATACCGAATTTATTGGATGCGTCCTGTTGCAGGGAGGAGGTTGTAAAAGGGGCGGGCGCGTGCTGTTTGCTTACGCCGTTTTTAACCTTGGTTACTACAAACGAACCCGCTTTTATTTCGGCTTCCGCCTGTTCCGCCGTTTCCGCGGGGATTGAAACGCCGTTCTTCTTTAACTGGTAAACGGCTTTAAACGCGGCATATTGCGCGTCCAAATCGCGCAGTTGCGCCGAAAAGGTGTAGTACTCGTCGGGCTTGAACGCCGTTATTTCCCGCTCTCTGTCAACAATCAGCCTGAGGGCGACCGACTGAACGCGCCCCGCCGAAAGCCCGTCCTGAATACGGTTATTCAAGAAAGGAGATAGCTTATAGCCGACAAGCCTGTCGAGCACGCGCCTCGCCTGTTGCGCGTCGACAAGATTGTAATCTATTTTCCTTGGCGATTTCAAAGCGTTTTGCACGGCTTTGGGCGAAATTTCGTTAAACTCCACCCTGTGCGCGCCGTCGGGGTCCATACCCAGTACCGTCTGCAAATGCCAGCTGATTGCCTCGCCCTCGCGGTCGGGGTCGGTTGCAAGGTATACGCGCTCGGCTCTCTTCGCCTCGTCAGTAAGCCGCTTTATAACGTCCTTTTTGTTGGCGGTTATTTCGTAGTGCGGCTCGAAATTTTCGGTAACCTTTACGCCGAGCGTCTTTTCGGGCAAATCGCGCACGTGCCCGCCCGAAGCGTCAACGCGGAACTTGCCCTTTAAGTATTTTGAAATTGTCTTTGCCTTGGAAGGCGACTCAACTATAATCAAATCCATATCTTCACCTGTCGCGGCTATGCCGCCCGTATTTTATTATTGTAACGCGGCGAAAGCGTTTCCGCCGACTCTTATTACCATTCCCTTAATTTCCAGAAGCGAGCAGGTTGTAAGCAGGTCGGTAAGCTTTAACCCGAGCTTTTGCGCCAGAGCTTCGGCGTGCATTTCACCCTCCGCCCTCAACGCGTCTAAAACAGCCTTCTCGCCCTCGTCAAGCAATATGTCGCTCCGCTTGCTTTCAACCTTTATTCCAAGCGAGGAAAGAATATCGTCCGCGCTCTCGCACAGCCCCGCGCCGTTCTTTATGAGTTTATTGCACCCCTTGCCCAGCTCCGCGCCTATTGAGTACGGAAAGGCGAACACGTCGCGCGAGTAGTCGGCGGCGTATGCCGCGGTTGATAAAGCGCCGCTCTTTTCCCCCGCCGACACAACCAAAACGCCGTCGGCAAGCCCGGCGATTATCCTGTTGCGCATACCGAAAAGGTGTTTGGGTATGGGAGTTTCAGGCGGGTACTCGCTTACGGAAAGACCGTTTTCTTCCACTCGCTTCAAAAGTTTTAGGTTGGGCGCGCTGTTAGAATCGTGCCCGCCGGGCAGTACGCAGACCGCCCTGCCGTTTTTCATAGCTCCCCGCGCCGCGGCGCTGTCGCCGCCGTCCGCCACTCCCGTAACAACGGCAACGTGTTCGGATAGTTGCTCGCACAGCCTTTTGCACTCTTCCATAATCTGCGGGGAAGTCTTGCGAGAACCCACCACGCCGAACATACGGCAGGACAAAAGCGTTTGGTTGCCGCGCAAGTACAGCACAAGCGGCGGAACGGGCGTCTGCGCAAGCTTGTAGGGGTAGTTTTCGCTCTTGACCGTAACGCAGACTACGTTGCGCTTGGAAAGCTTTTCCAACACGATTTTTCGGCGCGCATCGTCGAAAAATTTTTCCTTTAATTTATTATATACTCCCTCTCCCGCCGTTTTAATCAACGCGGCGGCAAATTTCTCCCTTTCGGCGTTGTCCGCTTTGACGGAAGCGAGAAAGAGTTTCTTTTGTTTGTAGCCGAGCTCATTAAAGCCGTCGGCTACGATTATATCCACTTCCCTGTCGGAATAATTCATAAATCGGCCGTACTGTCGAAATTGCGGTAAGACGACGCCTCCAAAATGTGGTTGGGGCGTATTTCCGCGGAAGAATCCAAATCGGCGATAGTCCTTGCAACCTTTATTATTCTTGCCCGCGCCCTTGCCGAAAGCCGCAACCTCTCGAACGCGGCGCGCAGTATGCTTTCGCATTCGGGGGAAAGTTTGCAATATTCCTTTATTTGCCTTTCGCCCATATCGGCGTTTACCGTTACGCCGTCGTCGCCGTTAAACCGCTCCCGCTGAATGAGCCGCGCACGCTCCACGCGCTTTTTTACCTCCGCGCTGCTCTCCCCGACGCTTACGCCCGCAAGCTCCTCGTACTTGACCGCGTCCACTTCCACCTGTAAGTCAATCCTGTCCAAGAGGGGACCGGAAATCTTGCCGCGGTACCGCCTAATCTGCGCGGGAGTGCACGTGCAATTCCTTTCCTTGGAACCGAAGTTACCGCAGGGGCAGGGGTTCATACTCGCGCAGAGGATAAAGTCCGCGGGGAAAGTTATTGCCCCGCCTGCGCGCGTAACGGTTATTTTGCCGTCTTCCAAAGGCTGGCGCAACGCTTCGAGCGCACTGCGCGAATACTCGGGCAACTCGTCCAAAAACAGCACGCCGCGGTGCGCCTTGGAAATTTCGCCCGCCTTAATCTTGTTGTTGCCGCCTCCGCACAGCGACACGGTAGTAGCCGTGTGGTGCGGAGTGCGGAAGGGGCGCAGAGAAACTATCCCCTCCTCGCCCAGCTCTCCCGAAACGGACAAAATTTTAGTAACTTCGAGCGCCTCGTCGAAAGTCATATCGGGCATAATTGTGGGAATACAGCGGGCAAGCATAGTTTTGCCCGTGCCGGGAGGACCGGACAGGAGTATGTTGTGCCCGCCCGCAACGGCTATTTCAAGCGCGCGTTTAGCCACCGCCTGACCGCGCACAAGCGACAGGTCGCAGTTGTACGATGTTTTTCTTTTAGCCGCCTCGAAACTTTTTACCTCCACGGGCTGAAAGGGCTCGCCCGATAAAAAGGCGAAAGCCTCTTTAAGATTTTTAAGGGCGTAAACCTCTATCCCCTCTATATAACTCGCCTCGTTGGCGTTTCCGCAGGGAACGATGAATTTTTTAAAGCCCTTGCCCTTTGCCGATATTAAAATGGGCAGTATGCCGGAAACGGGGCGCAGACCGCCGTCTAACGCAAGCTCGCCGAGCATAACCACTCCGTTTACGTCGGCTTCCAGCTGACCGCTTGCCGCAAGCAGGGATATTGCAATAGGCAAATCGTACTGACTGCCTTCTTTTTTGATGTCCGCAGGCGCGAGGTTTACGGTTATTTTATTTACGGGAAAGCGGAGAACGCTGTTTCTTATTGCGGAAAACACCCTCTCCTTGCTCTCTTTTACGGCGGCGTCGGGCAAACCGACCAGGTCGTAAGAAACCATACCCTTGTTTATATCCGTTTCCACCTCGACGGGCACGCCCTCCAAACCGACGAGGGCATAGCTTGTAATTTTGGATAACATTTTATAAACTTTTTTCCTACGCCGCACACGGTAAAATAACTAAGCGCGCGGCTGTAAAATTTAAAAGCTCCCGCGCATAGCGGGAGCTTATTTATTATCTTATTTCCTGTATCTTTGCCGCCTTGCCGGTCAAGCCCCTCAGGTAGTAGAGCTTAGCCCTTCTTACCTTACCTCTCTTGACAACCGCAATGGAAGCGATTTTGGGGGAATGAACGGGGAAAGTTCTTTCCACGCCCACGCCGAAAGAAAGACGGCGAACGGTAAAGCTCTCCCTTATGCCGCCGTGCTTTTTGGCGATTACAACGCCCTCGAAATTCTGAATTCTTTCCTTGGCGCCTTCGATAACCTTAAAGCCTACCCTTACGGTATCGCCCACGTTGAACGCGGGTACGCTCTCTTTCATACCTTCCTTTTCAATGGCTTCAATCAACTTACTCATAATGACTTTTCCTCCGATTTACCAAGCATTCTTGCGGCGGTTTGCCGTAGCGGAATACCCGAAGTCCTTTTATTTTTTTATATTTTTTGCGTTTGCCATACTATCTTAACAAACGCAAATTAAAAACGCAACTTATTTTAGGGGGTATATCGCAATTTTCACAAAAGCAATTTTAAATGCTTTAATTGTATTTACGCGCCGTCTTTTACGCCGTCTTAAAACGCGCATTTTTACGTGAAAATTTTCGATTATATATAATATGTATTATATAGCCGCTCAGTAAAAGGCGTTTTCTATGTGGTTTACACCCTCTTTCGTTACCTCTATAATATCGAAGCGGATGGTAAAATTTATGTCCGCGTTTGCATAATAGAAACGGGCGCAATTTTTATACCGCGCCTGCCGTTGGGCGTTTACCGCCTGATTGGGCGCGCCGAAGTAGTCGCTCGTGCGCGTTTTAACCTCTACAAACGCAACCGCCCCGTCCTTTTCCGCAATTATGTCCACCTCGCCGAAAGGGCACCTGAAATTGCGCTCGGTTATTTTATAGCCCTTTTTCTTTAAAAATTTTACCGCGCGGCTTTCGCCTAAAAAGCCCAATCGCCGCTTTTCGCCCTTTATTGCCATCTGGAAGTAAAACTCCTGCGGTGAATGGGCGTAAGCCCGTATTTTTCAATGGCTTCTATGTGCGAGCGCGAACCGTAGCCGGCGTTGGTTTCAAAGCCGTACTGCGGGTACAGCGCGGCGTACTCCTTCATAATATTGTCCCTGTAAACTTTGGCGACGATTGAAGCCGCGCCTATCGTATAGCTCTTTGCGTCGCCCTTTATAATCGACGTTTGCGGCAGGGAAATATCCAAAGTCATATTGCCGTCGGTCAAAACGAAGTCGGGTTTAACGCTAAGCCCCTCTACTGCGTTTTTCATACACAGCCGAGTAGCCTGCAAAATGTTTATTTCGTCTATTATTTCCCGTTCGACGCGGCATATGCGGCAGGCAACCGCGCAATCCAAAATTTTTTCGGCGATTATTTCGCGCTTCTTTTTGCCTATTTTTTTGCTGTCGTCCACGCCCTCCACAAGCTTGTCGAGCGGCATTATTACCGCCGCGCAGACAACGGGACCGGCAAGCGGACCCCTGCCCACTTCGTCCACGCCGCAAATATATTTATAGCCCTCGTTTAACAGCCGTCTTTCGTATTCGAGTTTATCCATTCCGTTTACGTTAAGTAATTTTTAAAATTTGAAATCTTTGCAATCGTCCACGCAGTCAAGCGTTATCCTGCCCAGACGCCCCTTGCGGAAATCGTCTATTACCGCCTTTTCGCCCCGCTCGTAATCGTAGTCGTTGCCGCGCAAAATAAACCCGCGGCGGGCGCAAACCTTTTCGAGCATAGCGAGCGGCGCGGGCGGCTCTCCCCCCTGCGTTTCCCCCGTAATGCCGTACCGCTCTTTAAGCGACTGCGGATATTTTTCGTAAAGCTCGGCAAGAAGCGCAAGCGCAATATCGTCCAAATCTAAAATATCGTCGTTCAAACTTCCCACGTATGCGAGGCGGACGGCAAGCTTTTGGTTTACAAACGCAGGCGGGGTTGTGCCGGGGGTATCCAACAGCTCGTACCCGTCAAGCCTTATCCACTGTTTGCCGCGGGTAACCCCCGCCTTGTTGCCCGTCTGGGCGCGGGCGTTGCCCGCAAGCAGGTTAATTACCGTGCTTTTGCCCGTGTTTGGCACGCCGCACACCATAAAGCGGAAGGTTTGGGTATAGCCCTTTTCGTCGTTCTTTTGCCGCTTTTCCGCCACAAGCGAAGCCACCGCCTCCGAAAGAGCGCGGCGCGAACGGCTGTCGGCGGCGTTTATGCGCACGCAGGGCGCGCCGCTTTCGCGTATGCGCTTTACAAACGCGTCCGCGCGCCCGTCGGCAAGGTCGCCCTTATTTAAAACGTATAAAACGGGCTTTGAGCCGAACATTTTTTTCAGCGACGGGTTGAACGACGAAGCGGGGCAACGCGCGTCTAAAACGTAAATAATGCCGTTACAGACGGTTACGTTGTCCTCCATCATTCTCATCGCCTTGGTCATATGCCCGGGAAACCACTGCAAATTGCGCATAAAACACCTTTAAATCATATTATTTCGCCTTATCCGCCTATCGGTTAATCGTTTCGGATAAGGTCGGGGCGGCGCTCGGCGGTAAGCTTTTTGCTCTGCTCCCTGCGCCACTTGTCTATTTCCGCGTGATTGCCCGAAAGCAATACCTGCGGCACGCCCGCGCCCTCGAACACGGCGGGGCGGGTATACTGCGGGTACTCCAATAAACCGTCGGAAAAACTTTCGTCAACCAGCGAACCCGCGGCAAGCACTCCGTCGGCGTAGCGCGCAACGCAGTCGCAAACCACCATAGCGGGCAACTCGCCGCCCGTCAGAACGTAGTCGCCGATGGAAATTTCCTCGTCGAAATACAGGTCTAAAACGCGCTGGTCAACCCCCTCGTAATGCCCGCATAGCAATAAAATATCTCCGCCAGCCGCAAGAGAACAAACCTTTTGTTGGGTGAGCCGCTCGCCCTTTGGCGACATATATATCCTGCGCGCGGAGTGGTCGGGGTCGGCGGCTTTTACCGCCGAACAAATGGGTTGCGGCAACATTACCATACCCGCGCCGCCTCCGAAAGGATAATCGTCGCACTTTTTGTGTTTATCTTCCGAATAGTCGCGGATATTTATAATCTGCAAATCGAGTTTGCCGCTCTGCACGGCGCGCCCTATAATGCTCTCTTTAAGCGGCGCGAACATTTCGGGAAAGAGCGTAAGCACTGTTATCTTCATAAAAAATCAAATTACCCCGCGCATATCATTCTTCAAACGCAACTTCGCCAAGCCGTTCGGCGTTTACCCTAACGGTTTTTTCCGCCAAATCCACGCTCTCTATAAGCCCCTGCACGGCGGGAAAAACCAATCTTTTGCCGCTATTGAGCGCCACGGCGTACACGTCCGTTTTAGCGGGCGTTATTTCTTCTACAACGCCTATTTCGCTATCGCCCGACAATACTCGGCAACCTATAACGTCGGCGATGTAAAACGTGTCCTGCGGGAGCGCGGGCGCGTCGTTTCTGTCCGCCGTTATTTCCAGCCCGCGCAAGAGTTCCGCCGCGTTTCTGTCGGCTATTCCCGAAAGAGTTAAAAACGCGCAGTTGCCGTTTTGGGCGCGCACTTTCAGTATTTTACAGGGCTTGCCCCCCACATATACGCGGGTGAACGCCTGCAAGTCCTCGGGGCTGTCGGTTAAAGCGAGTACTTTTACTTCGCCGCGGATGCCCTGCGGCTTGACTATCGTAGCAATCGTAAGAAAATCTTTCATATTGTCCACCGTTTACAAACCGTAAAAAGAAAAGGCGGTTTGTTTACGCCTTTTCCTTGATTTCAATAAAATATTTTTTATTCTCGCGGGGGGTATAGGCGTTTACGATAGTCCTCATAGCCTTTGCGATTTTGCCCTGTTTGCCGATTACCTTTCCCATATCGGAAGGAGCCAAAAGCACGGTTACTTCAACCGCCGTTTCCTTTTCCTCCACCTGATATTCAATCTCGTCGGTCTTGTCGGCAAATCTTTCAACGATGTATTTGATTAAAGCTAAGGTATCCATAAATTACTTCTTCTTTTTCTTGTTGTTCGTCTTGGGCGCGGAGTGCTTTGCGGGCTGTTCCATAGCGCCGACTTTTACAAGATAGCTTTTAACCGTTTCGGTAGGCTGAACGCCCTTAGCCAGCCAATCCTTGGCTTTTTCAACGTCGATATTGATTTCCGCGGGGGTTTTAAGGGGGTCTACGTAACCGATTTTATCGATATATTCTCCCGACTGCGCCTTTCTCGAATCGATAACGACTACTCTGTAAAAGGGGGATTTTTTGTCGCCCATTCTTGTAAGTCTCATCTTAACTGCCATTGTATATATTCTCCTTCTTGCCTTTCGGCTTAAAATTATTTACTTTTTATTGGTCTGCCGGACGGGATTCGAACCCGCGCTTGTCTTTACTTAGCATAGCGATTGAGGACAACCCGCTTCCCTACACGTTTCAGTCTGTCGGAACTTCCCCGACGTCGGCTAACTTGCCTTTCGGTGCCTCCGGAACCTCTCGCTTGCGACGGAATTCCAAGTTTTTTCCCGCTCTGTCCGTTGAGCTACCGACAGAAATTTAAATTTAATTAAAAGGGCAACCTTCTCTTGCCCGACCGCAACTGCTTCATAAGCATTTTGGTCTGTTCGAACTGCTTTAACAGCTGGTTTATTTCCTGCACCGACGTGCCGCTGCCCGCCGCTATGCGCTTTTTGCGCGATGAATTTATTATGGACGGCTCCGTCCTCTCCTTGGGCGTCATAGAAAGTATTATCGCCTTTGTCCGCTCTATCTTACTCTCGTCAATATCCCCGTCCTTTACTTTGCCTCTAAGACCGGGCATCATAGAAACCAAAGCCTGCGCGCCGCCCATCTTCTTCATACTTTCAAACTGCGTAAGATAGTCTTCCAGCGTAAAGGAGTTTTCCAGCATCTTTTTCTGCATCTTTTTGGCTTCTTCCGCGGAAACGGCTTCCTGCGCCTTTTCTATAAGCGATAAAACGTCGCCCATACCCAAAATGCGCGAAGCCATTCTGTCGGGATAGAAATATTCCAAGTCGGTGGACTTTTCGCCCACGCCTATAAACTTAATGGGCTTGCCCGTAACCGCCTTTATGGAGAGGCACGCGCCGCCGCGGGTATCGCCGTCAAGCTTGGTTAAAACTATGCCCGTAACTTCCAGCCTTTCGTTAAACGTTTTAGCCACGTTTACCGCCACCTGACCCATCATAGAGTCGACCGTCAAAAGAATTTCGTCCACGCGCACGGCTTTTTTGATATTTTCCAGCTCCTGCATAAGCGCCTCGTCTATTTCAAGGCGACCGGCGGTATCTATGATGACCGTATCGTACCCCATAGATTTGGCGTACTCTATTGCCTGCGGAGCCGTCTTAACGGGGTTTTGCGTCCCTTTTTCAAACACTTCTACGCCGACGTTTTTGCCCACTACTTTAAGCTGTTCTATCGCCGCGGGGCGGTATACGTCGCACCCGACGAGCAGGGGCTTTTTGCCGCCCTTTTTCAACAGCAACGCAAGTTTGCCGCAGAGCGTGGTTTTACCCGCGCCCTGTAAGCCGCACATCATAATTACCGTGGGCGGGTTGGGGGCGACCGTCAGCTTTGCGTTGGACGGACCCATCAGCTCAATCAGCTCTTCGTTGACTATCTTTATAACCTGCTGGGCGGGGTTTAAACTTTCTAAAATTTTTTGACCTACGGCTTTTTCCGACACCTCGGCGCAAAACTGTTTTGCCACCTTTATGTTTACGTCGGCTTCCAACAGCGCAACGCGCACCTCGCGCATCGCCGTCTTTATTTCGAGCTCGGTAAGCCTTCCCCTCTTCGTGAGCTTGGAAAATATGTGATTAAGTCTTTCGGATAACGATGAAAACAACGCCATATTTCACCTCACTCCTTTCCCATTTTCTTTAAACAGGCGGCAATCTTTTCCGAGTAGTCTTTATCTAAAATAGCCTGCAAATTTGCAATATCCGCGGCATATTCGGGGTGCAATTTCAAAAAATCTTCCGACCAGCGCATAACGTCGGTCAGCACGCACGATAAAAAAATATCGCCCTCGGTTAAAAGCCTGTCGTGTTTCAATTTATCGTCGTACTCTTTAAGCTGCCTTTTGCAGAGGTTTAAACACTCCGAAACGCCCTGCCTCGAAATTCCCTTTTGCTCGGCTATTTCCGAAACGGTTAAATCGAGATTGAAATACAAACCGGTTATTTCGCGTTGGTTTTCGGTAAGCAATCCGCCGTACAAATCCCAGAGTCGCATAAACATAATTTTGTCCATAGTCCGCCTCCGCAACCGTTAGTACTCCGCAATTATACATTTGTGCGATAAGTTTGTCAAGCAAATTTACTTGACAGAGCGCAAAAAGAAATAAAATTTCATAAAATAGACAGCGTTTAACATTTTTAAAATTGCGGTAATTTTTAACAAAGCCGTTTGACGAAAATTTTTGAAAGTGTTAAAATATTTTGCAGAGGCTTTCTTATGAAAAAAATTATCGACGGTACCGCATACGACACGCAGAGCGCAACGCTTGACAAAAAGTTTACTTACGGCGCGCCGGGCGATTTAACGGGATACGAGGAAACGCTTTACATAACCTGCGACGGCAGATACTTCATTTATACCAACGGCGGCTCGCAGAGCAAGTACCCTACGGAAAACATTACCCCCATCTCGCGCGAGCAGGTTAAAGAATGGGTAATGTCCCACTGACGACAAATTCAAAATTCAGGCTCCCAGACGGGAGCTTTTTATTTTGCCTTGATTTTGCTATTTGATTTTTACTATTTCACGCAATAAATTGCGCATACGACAATTTTCCTCTTGCAAAAGACGCGCGGCGGGTCTATAATATTGCTTGTATAAATTTTTACGGGAGGAAAATAATGTATTTTAACTTGCTTGAAGGCGAAACGGTTACCGAAACGGTAGACGGCGCGCAAAACGCGACCGCAAGCGCCAAGGGTATAGATTGGTCCGCCGTTTTAAAGACGGTTGTCGATTGGTTTACCCATACGGGAATAAAGCTGCTGATTGCCATAATTTTAATGATTGTAACGTTTGCCATTATAAACGGCGTTACAAAAAAGATTTACAAGCGTTTGCAGAAAAAGAAAGCCGACGAAACGCTGTCGCGCGTATGCACGCAAGCGGCGCGGATAATTTTGAAACTGCTTGTGCTTGTGTGCTTAATCGGCTACGTGGGCATAGAAACGGCTTCGATATCCGCCGTTATAGCTTCGATTGGCGTAGGTATTTCGCTCGCTGTTCAGGGCACCCTATCAAACTTTGCGGGCGGCGTGATTATAATAGTAATGCGCCCCTTTAAGATAGGCGACTATATAACTTCCAACGGTCAGGAGGGCACGGTTGAGGACATAAAGCTTTTCTACACCCACATAGTAACCAACGACAACAAGGCGGTGGTTATACCCAACGGCTCGCTTGCAAACAACGTTATACTCAACTCCTCGGCAAAGGATACGCGCCGCGTGGACATAGTAACTCAGGTTGCCTACGGCTCCGACGTAGCGCTTGTAAAAAAGCTTATCAAAGATGTGTGCCAACAAAACGGGCTTGTCTTTAAGGACCCCGCCCCCTTTGTGGAAATGAGCGAACTTAACGAAAGCTCGCTCGATTTCACCGTAAGGGTATGGTGCAACCGCTCCGACTATTGGACGGTTAAGTTCGCGCTTTTGGACGATATTAAAAAGGCGTTGGACGAAAACGGCATAGAAATCCCCTATAAGCAGATTGACGTTCACGTCAAAGAAGATATAACCGCGGTTGCGGAAAGGAAGGACTGATTTATGGCAGATGAAGAAATAAACGGACAGGAACAGACGGAAGACAAAAAGGAAGGCAAAATTTCTTCCTTCTTTAAAAAGGTAGGCAAGAAATTCGACGACGCCACTTACGAAATGCGGCTGAAAAGCGATTTTGACAAAAATCACAAGAAGTACACCGTATACAGCGGCACCGCGCTTTTGACCCCCTCGCCCGAAATTTCCGTGGAGGAACACCTTGACGAAAACTATATAATAACGCTTGACGACTACGAACAGATAGCCGCGGGCAACCTTATAGAGGACGGCGACAACGGCGACGTAATGCACATTGCCGCCGTGGAAAAGGCGACTTTAAACGTAGAGTTCGAGGGCAAGAACAACGAAAAGCCCGCTCTTAAAATATTTATAGGCGAAATGGCGCAGAAAGTAGACGTAATTAAGGTAGGCAACGATTTCTACCTCAAATAAAAAATAAGACGAAAAATATCCCCGCGGCGGGCAACGCACGTTGCCGCCGCGGGGATTTTATTGCGCTTTAATAAAAATCAGTCGTCGGGGTCTATTTCAGGAAGAAGCTTTGGCAACTCCTCTTTAACGCCCTTATAGAACAACTTCAAGAATATCGGCGTGAGTATGGACGAAGCTAAAATTAGCAAGACGGTCATAATCATAAACTCGCCGCCGAGCGCGTTTGCGCCCAGCGAAGCCGCGGTTACCGTCTGCGTTACAATCAGCGCCACTTCCCCCCTCGCCATCATACCTACTCCGCCGACGGCGCTCTCCCGCCAGGAATAGCGGAACGCCTTGAACACCGCGCCGCAACCGAGCACCTTGCCTATCAGCCCGACAAGCACGGCGATTACCGCAAACAGCAGTATAGTCGGCTTCATACCGGCAAACGAAATAGAACTGATGCCTATATTGGCGAAGAACACGGGGGCGAAAAGCGTGTAGGAGTCCACCTCCACCTGCTTATCGATATACACGCTTGCCCTGTGGTCGGTGGACAGCACCACGCCCGCAAGAAACGCGCCCGTAATGTCGGCGACGCCGAAAATCTTTTCCGCAAGCCAGCTGTAACCGAACAGCACGACGAGCGAGTAGACCGAAAGCCTGTGCTTGCCCGGCCAGCGCTTATCCAGCCATTTAAAGGCTTTGGAAACCACCCAGCCCAGCGCGATTGCCACGGCGAAGAATGCCACAATCATAACGACCGTGCCGTACGGCGTGGTTTTAAACGCCTCGAAAGCGTTTGCCGCTTCGGTATTACCGCTCTTGGCAAAGCCCGTAACGACGGAAAGCAAGACTATGCCTATAACGTCGTCTATTATTGCGGCTGAAACTATGGTCGTACCCAGCTTGGTGTTTATCTTGCCCAGTTCCTTTAAAACCGAAACGGTGATGGCAACCGACGTAGCCGTAAGTATAGTGCCTATAAATATGCACCTGTAAATGTTGTTAAGCCCCAAGCCGATGTTGCCGAAAGGCAAAGAAATAAGAAAGCCCAGCAACATAGGCACCGCAACGCCCGAGCACGCCACAAGCGCGCTGGCAACGCCCGTACGCTTTAAGTCCTTTACGTTGGTTTCCAACCCCGCGCAGAACATTAAAAGCAACACGCCTATCTTGGAGAATATTTCCAGCCCGCCGTTGTGCCCTTCCTCCGTTACGGCAAGTTTAAACAACGAATAATAACTCTTGCCCTCAAACCCAATCAGCGCAAAACCGCAAAAGTCGCCGAAAACGGCGGGACCAATCAAGACGCCCGCAATTATAAACCCCAACACCTGCGGCAACCCGAAGTGCCTGAATATAAGCCCGAGCGACTTTGTGAAAAAGATGATTATGGCAAGCACCGCAACAAAACCGAGCCCGTCGTTTACGTAAAACATATTTAACTCTCCGCATCCGATACGAATATTTTAAACCGTTACATTATATCAAATATTTTTAAAAAAGGTTAGCGTTTTAAAAGCCTTTTCACGTTTTACTTATAAAATATACATAAAATTTCCATAAAAAAGTTTTGAAAAAGGTATTGACAACGCAAAAATATGTGCTATACTTAAAGTACAAAAAGAAAATAACTTACAAAAAATGTTAGCCGGCAACATTAGTAAAGGAGTAAGCTATTATGAAGGACAAGTAGCGGCGAAAGCCGGACAAGGACTTTCGTAAAAAATTAAACGTATCTTTTTAACACCCCTACCGAGCGGATAGCTTTAAGCGACCGCCCGAAAAGTAAAATTACCCAAGTGGGAAACTTGCAAGGAGTTGAAGTTATGAGAAAACTGTTTTGCAAATCCAACGAAGATAAGGAAGGGTAAACTCCAATGTACTATTCATCTATTGGAATCTGAAATCCGATACGGTAAAATCTTTGCGGCGGAAGTATGCGCAAACCGAAGCCGCGCGGGTTAGACCCAAGCACATAAAACCGTGGGACGTTGGTTCCTGAGTTAAAACTTAATAAAAATATTCACCCCGTGCGACGCATTGCACGGGGTATAATAATTCTAATCCCCCCACTGCCGCGCCAAGGCGTTTGCCGCCCTTTTAACTTATAAAACATTAAAACAGCCCCCGCCATTTTACGGCGGAGGCTATTAAATTTGCACTCAATCGGTTATTCCACCCTCCAACTCGTCCAAAGTGAGCGAAAAACTTTCTATAAAGTTATTTATAAAGTACTCCACTTCGGGCAGATTGCGCGAATGAAGGTCCGCCTCTATGCTCTTTTTAGCCTTTTCGAACTCGCTGTTGCCGCATCGGTGCTCTTCCAGACACTTTATGTAAGCCGCAAGCCTGTCCGCCGCCTTGACGATTTTGTATTCTTCGGAAGCCGTATCGGGCTTAACGCAGGGGGCAAGCTCATCGGCGAGCTCGGCGGGGAGCATATCCAAAAGCTTGTCGCACGCCTTTTCCTCCAAATTTTTATACGCTCCGTGTATGGAATTGTTAAAGTACTTTATTGGCGTGGGTAAATCGCCCGTCATAACCTCGCTGCACTCGTGATATACGGCGTACATAACGCACTTTTCGGCGTTTACGTTGCCGCCGTACAGCTTATTTTTGATTACGGCAAGCGCGTGCGCAAGCATTGCCACCTGCTGTGAATGTTCCATAATGTTTTCGTCGCGCACCGAGCGCATAAGCGACCAGCGGCGGATATACTTCATTCTGTCTATAAACGCGTAAAAATTGTAAGCCATAACCCACCCCTTTAAGGAAGTGTAAACATTATCTTAAATTTTGCCGTCCGTTGTCAAATAAAAAGCTTATAAATAAAAAAATTTCCCGAACAGCCGCCATATAAGCCGTTGGGAAATTATATTTCTTTTACGTATTCTATTATGTCTTCCACCCTGCAATCGAGAATTTTGCACAAATCGTCCACCTTAGCAGTGCTTATCCCCTTGCCGTTCCTCAGCCTGTCAACCGTACTGCTACTTATACCGTATCTGTTTATAAGGGTATAAGTAGACTGCCCCCTGTCTTTAAGCGTTTTCCAAAACGGCGCGTAAGATATCATAATTTTATTATAATTTATAGCCTTTTTATTGACAATAGTCATATTTTAGACTATAATTAAACAAAATAAACGCGGAGGAAAAAAGTTTATGACGGAAGAGTTTAAAAATATGCTTGCCCTTGCGGAAAGCGGCAACGCCGATATGCAGTACAAGGTTGCGCGCGCGTACGCCTACGGCGACGATAATTATTGCGTTGAAAAGGACTTTAATCAGGCTTTGGAGTGGTACGACAAGGCTGGGCAAAACGGCTCGTTGCCCGCAATGCACGAAACGGCGTTGCTCTATCAGGAAATGCTTGGCGAAAACGCCGACCCCAATATGTACGTGCAAATAATAATGAAGGCGGCTCAGCGCGGCTACGCCCCCTCGCAACTGTGGCTGGGCGAAACGTGTTACCGTTTAGAGCAATACGAAAACGCCGCGCCCTGGCTGCAAAAAGCGGCTAATTGTCAAGACGAAAGCATATCCGTAACAGCCAAGCGGCTGTACGCCGTGCTTTTAATGGACGGCTTGGGCATTACGCAGAACAGGGATAAAGCCTTTAAATTGCTCAGCGAAACCTGCCAATCCCCCGATACGGGCGACTACAATTCTATGGCGCTTAGAGCCTTGGCTATCTGCTACCACTACGGCTACGGCACGGCGGTTGATTACGACCGTGCGCGCGATTGCTATAACGGAGCCAAACGAGCGGGTAACACAAACGTAGACCGCAACCTTGCGCAACTTGAAAAGGATGCCCGCGCCGTTGCAACGTCCTCCTCTTCGGGCATAAATTGGGGAGTGGCGGCGCTGTTGTTGCTTTTGTTCTTCCCCGCGGGAATAATATATATTTTAATGAAAAAATAAAAAGGAGATTTTATAATGACTATTACGGGAACGGGCTACAACGACAAATACAGCGTAAACGGCTGGGGCGAAATATTGGATTCGAGCGGCTGGCGCACGGGTTTTAAAATTAACGGAAACGAACTGCTGTGCGAAACCTCCTCCAGCTGGGTTACCGCGGGGTGGTTGCACTCGGGCGGAAGCATCAATTACGCAAGCGATTACAGCGGTAACAAACCCTTTTCGGGTTGGCGCGATTGATTTTGCGCTTTAAATTTACGCGGTAAAAAAACGAGCGTCATTTAATTGACATTACGCAAAGAAAATAATATAATTACGTTACAAATTTAATAACCGTCGGGGGTGCCGTCAAATTTTTTGCAATGGCGGCTGAGATTATACCCTTTGAATCGGCAACGTAATGGTTGAGCGATAGTACAAAGATGCGTATTCTGTGCGCCCCGAAATGATATTTTCGGGGCGCATATATTTTACACGGCGGTTAAGGCGCAAAAAATGCGCCGTAGGAGGTTTTATGTTTAACTTTTCCCTGCTTGCCGCCGTTTCCGAACAGACGACGGAAATAGTTACCTGGGTATCGATTGGCGTAATAGCCGTGCTGGCAATAGTCTTTGCCTTGCTGTGCATATTCGTCAAAAAGTACTCCACGCACGAAATTGCCTACGCGGGCGTAAGCCTTGCACTGTCGTTCGCGCTGTCCTTTATAAAGTTTACGCCCGTGCAGTTCGGCGGCTCGATTACGCTTGCAAGCTTTGTTCCCCTGCTTATATACGCCTATAAATTCGGACCTGTTAAGGGCACGCTTGCGGGCGTAATGTTGGGACTTTTCAACTTTATTTCGGGACCGTATATCTTGACGCCGCTTACTTTCTTCCTCGACTACGTTCTTGCGTTTGCAAGCATAGGACTTATGGGTTTCGCCCCCAAATTCGGCAAACTTCCGCTTACCGCTAAGGTTTCCATAGGCGCGGTATTGGTTTACGTTGCAAGGTTTATCTTCCATCTGCTTTCGGGATTTATATACTTTGCCGAAAACTCGATTTGGGTAGATTTGCCCGCGCCAAATATGTTTGTTTATTCCTTTATATACCAATGCGTTTACCTGCCCGCCGACTGTGTTATAGCAGTTGTAGTACTGTTTACAACAGCCAAGTGCAAAGCGCTTGACAGGTTACTTGCAATGATGGAACACAAAAAGGGCAAAACGCCCGACGGCGGCGATTGCCCCGCGCAAGCCGATTGCGCCGAACAAAACGACGCCGACAAAACTTTAAACTCGTAAATACGTTAAAAACGTACGCGCCCGCGCTTTTTTAAAGCGCGGGCGCGTAGTATTTCAGCACCTTGCAAACTGCAAAATATCTACTATTACGGCAAAACCGAGAATAAGCACAAACCCCACGGCGTGTATAACCGCCTCCACTTTTCTCGGAATAGGCTTTCTGAATATCCACTCTATCAAACAGAAAATTACTTTGCTACCGTCCAGCGCGGGTATGGGCAAAAGATTGAACACAGCGAGGTTTACGCCTATATACGCGGCAATCTGCAAAAAGCTTTGCAACCCCTGCGAGGCAATCGCGCCAGTAACCTTTATGGTGGTAACCGGTCCACCCATAGCGCTTATGCTTAAACTGCCCGTGAGCAATTCGCCCAGCACCCTGAAAATTGCGCCCGCCGTCTTGAAAGAATACACGAACGACCTGCCCAGCGTGCCGAAAAAGGAAAACCTTACGTTTTGCGAAGTTACGCACCAATAGAGATTGCCGTCCTCTCCCTTGTAGGTATCCGAGCCGAGGGCGCGCCACAGCTTGCTGATTTCCGAAGAGTTTTTAAAATTACAGTCGGAGCGGAGGATAACCTGCGCGCTCGTCTTTTCCCCCTCCCTTAAAACTTCAACGGTTACCTTGTCGCCCTCCGACTTGCCGCGCAGAGCGTATATCAGGTCGGTTGCAAAGTAGGCGGGTTTGCCCTCTATGCCCAAAATCACGTCGCCCTCCGCAAGCGAATACTCCGCCGCGTAATTAGGATTTTCGGCAATCGCGCCCATCTTGTAGCAGGGCTGACCGAACGAAAAGAAACCGACTATTATAAGCAGGACGGCTAAAAGATAATTCATAAGCGCGCCGCTTACTAAAACTATTATTCTTTGCCAGGGCTTTTTGCTGTTGAACGAGTCGGGCGCGGCTTCTTCGCCGTCCTCCCCCTGAAAGGCGCAAAAACCGCCCAAGGGAAAGGCGCGCACGGAAAACAGAGTGCCGTGCTTTTTGCCCTTGCGCTTGAACAGTTTAGGTCCAAACCCTATGGCGAACTCGTTTATTTTGAACCCCAGAATTCTGCCGGCTATAAAGTGCCCGAACTCGTGCACGCATATCATTGCCAGCAAAATTAAAACGGCAAGCAAGACCGAAAGTATTACGTTGCCTATGCCGGAAGCCAAAAGATTTGTCATTGTACCTCTTTAATAATTCTATAAGCCGCTTGGCGGGCGTTTGAGTCGGCGGAGAGCAACGCTTCGTACCCGTCGGCTTTACCGTTTACCACAGAGCTTACAACCCTGTCGGCTACGGTATAAATATCGGTAAAGCGCAACCCGCCGTTTAAAAATGCGTTTACCGCGACCTCGCTTGCCGCGTTTAAAGCAGTGGGCAGTATTCCGCCCTCTTCCCCGCAGGTAAGCGCCAAATCGTACAGCGGATATTGCTTGCGTTCAAGCGGCTGAAAATCGAGATTTAACCGTTGCGTAAAGTCCAACTGCTTCAAACCGCAGTCCAATCTGTCGGGATAGGTAAGCGCCAGCTGAATGGGCAATTCCATTGTCGGGTACGATAGCTGCGCAAGCGTAGCCCCGTCCTTGAAGCGCACCATAGAGTGCACTATGCTCTGCGGGTGAATTACCGCGCTTATGGCGGAGTAAGGCGCGCCGTAAAGGTGATGCGCCTCGATTACCTCGTACCCCTTATTCAACAATGTTGCGCTGTCTATCGTAATTTTTGCGCCCATCTTCCAGGTGGGGTGCGCGAGAGCCTGCTCGGGCGATACGTTTTTAAGAGTTTCCCACGCCCTGCCGCGGAACGCGCCGCCGCTCGCAGTAATTACAAGGCTTTCGAAGGGGGCGCGACAGTCGAAGTTTAAACACTGCCACAGCGCGGAATGCTCGCTGTCTACGGGCACGAGCTTTGCCGCCCTTTTCATTACCAAATCGCCGCCGCATACAAGCGTTTCCTTGTTGGCAAGCGCGAGGGTAGCCCCCAGTTCGAGCGCCTTTAAGCTGTATTTAAGCCCCGCAAAGCCGCCGCAGGCGACAAATATTACGTCCGCCCCGCACTCTTCGAGCGCTTTAAGCGCGCCGCCCTCGCCGCTTAAAAAGGTTGTGCACTGCGGCGCTTCCTTATAGTTTTTCGCCGCGGTTTCGTCCGCAAGGGCGGCGAACGGCGGTTTGAATTCGTCAATCTGCCGCGCAAAACTTTCAACCGAACCGCCCGCGATAAGCGCGACGATTTGAAACTTGGCGGGATAGCGGCGCACAACGTTTATAACCTGCCTGCCAATCGAGCCCGTACTGCCGACAACGGCGACTTTCTTCATATCTATTATACCCTTTAAAATTTATTTAATGTCTGTTTGAGTAATAAAAAGGCGGCAATGCCGCCCCGTTTTACGCGCCCTTAACAAGCGCGCAAGTTATTAAACCATCATAAAGCACACTACAATCGCCACGGTTGCAAACAACATACTGTCGAACCTGTCGAGCACCCCGCCGTGCCCGGGCAGAATATTTCCCATATCCTTTACCCCGCAACCGCGCTTTATCGCGCTTTCAAACAAATCGCCCAGCTGTGCTAAAATCGCGGTGGGAACAGATATAAGAATGAGCACGACCACGTCGGGAAGTTTACCGCCGTAAACAAAGTCGACCGCGCCTGTATAGCGGCATATAACCCAAGTAATAACCGCCGCGAGTATTCCGCCGAGTACTCCGCCGACCGCGCCTATAACCGTCTTATTCGGGCTTGTATGTGGAGCAAGCTTTAACGGCAAAAGTTTGCCGAACACTTTACCGAGGAAAAACGCGCCCGTATCCACAAAGGGAACTATTATAAACAGCAAAAGTATAGCCGCTTCCGAATTTTCCAGCATATGGTTAATGTTAGGTCCCACGCTTGCCAGCGCGCCGCAGTAGAGCAGGCACAGCTCGGCATAGGCGGTGCTCTTCAAATCGCTCCGCTCGTGGTCGAAAACCGTAAGCGAGGCGGTTACCATTGCGCCCAAACTGCCGATAGCCAGCAACAGAAGTAACGCCACAACGCCGGGCGAAGGCGAACCGAGCTTTATCGCCACCATTTTACCTATTACGAAAGAGGGGATAAGACAAGCGCAGGTGCCTATTACTATCCACCTCTGCGCTTCGGAAATGCCGCCCGTAAGCAACGGCTTTTCGCCCTCGGCTACCTCCGCCGCCCTCTTATGTTCGCCGAGAGCGCGGGTAAATTCGAATGCGCCTACAACCGAAATGAGCCAAAATAACAGGTCGACGCCAAGCGCGCCGTAGTCCAATCCGTCCTTTACGGGTATAAGCAATTTCATAACCAGCAAGCCCACCATAACCAATACATAGCAGACGCCGGTTATAACCCTCTTCTTCATTACAATAAAACTCCTTTAAACCTTGCCGAAACGCCTTGTCCGCGCCGAATAATCGCCAATCGCTCTTTCAAATTTATCGTCGGTGAAATCGGGGAACAGCGCGTCGGTAAAGTACAGTTCGGCATACGCCGCCTGCCACAGCAGGAAGTTGGAAAGCCTCAGCTCGCCGCCCGTGCGGATAATAAAATCGGGGTCGGGCACGCCGTCCGTATATAAAAGACGGGAAAACGCTTGCTCGTCCACCCGCACACCGCTCTCCGCGGCTATATTTGCGGCGCGGACTATCTCGTTGCGGGCGCCGTAGCCCAGCGCCATTATAAAAGTAAAGTCGGCTTTGTCGGGCGACTTAGCCGCATTTGTTTGTATTATATCCCTTACGTCGTCGGGCAAAAGGGACAAATCGCCTATAATTTTAACGCGCGCGCCCTTGGATACGAGTTTTTCCACGCACTCACAAAAGTGCTTGCGTATAAGCTCGTACATTTTTTCAAGCTCGTCTTTGGGGCGCATAAGGTTTTCGGTGGAAAGCGCGTATACGGTTAAATAGCGCACGCCAAGCTCCTTGGCTCTTTCGGCAAGCGCGACCATACGTTTAAGCCCCGCGCTATGACCTGCGGGCGCGGGAAGCAAACGCTTGGTTGCCCAACGCCTGTTTCCGTCCATAATGATACCCACGTGGCGGGGTATGTTTGTAAGGTCGTTTTTCGCCATACCTATTTTGCGCCCAAAATACAAAATTGCAAAGGCAATTAAACAACCCGAACGCGAACGCGCGCTACGGATTGTATAAAAACTGTTGCGTTAAACCGTCATTATTTCTTTTTCTTTTGCGGAAACGGCGGCGTCTACTTTGGCAACCGCGTCAACCATAAGCTTTTCGGCTTCCTTTTCGCCCTGCGCAAACTCGTCCTCGGAAACGCTCTTGTCGTTCTTCAACTTTTTAAGCCCGTCCATAGCGTCGCGGCGCACGTTTCTCTGCGCAATTTTGGCTTCTTCGCCCATCTTTTTAATCTGCTTAACCAAATCGCGGCGGCGCTCCTCGGTGAGTTCGGGGAACACAAGCCTAATAACCTTACCGTCGTTGGTGGGCGTTAAACCTATGTTGGAAATCTGAATAGCCTTTTCTATGCCCTTCAACGCTGATACGTCCCAAGGGGAAATTACAAGGCACCTGCCCTCCTGCACGGATACGTTAGCCATTTGGGTAACGGGCGTCATTGCTCCGTAATAATCTACGGTTACTTTGTCGAGGATATGGGGGTTTGCGCGCCCCGCGCGGATTGCCGCAAAGTCCTCTTTAAGTACGGAAACCGCCTTTTCGAGTTTGTCTTCAAGCACAAGCAGTATTTCTTCAATGAGCTCGTTTTCCATTGTTGTTCTCCTTTGATATTCTAATTTACGATAATTTAAATTCAATTGTTGTCGATAACCGTGCCCAGCTTTTCGCCGCATACCACGCGCACTATCGAGTTGGGCTCGTCCAGCCCGAAAGCTATTACGGGCACGTCGTTTTCCATACACATAGTAGCCGCCGTAGCGTCCATCGCCTTAATGCCGTTTTTAATAATATCTATATAATTTATATGCTCGTACTTCTTTGCCGAGGGGTTGGTCTTGGGGTCGGAATCGTATATTCCGTCTATGTTTTTAGCCATCATCAACAGGTCGGCTTGAATTTCGCACGCGCGTTGAGCCGCCGCCGTATCGGTGGAGCAATACGGGTTGCCCGTGCCGCAAGCCATAATTACAACCCTGCCCTTTTCAAAGTGGTGCAACGCCTTACGCAGAATGTACGGCTCGGCAACAGAGGTCATAATGAGCGCCGTCTGCACCCTTGTAGGAATGCCGCGCTGTTCCAACGCGTCCATCATTGCAAGCGAATTCATAACGGTGGCAAGCATACCCATATGGTCGGCGGTGGTGCGGTCCATCTTTTTACCCTGACGCCCGCGCCAGAAGTTGCCTCCGCCTATAACCAGCGCAATTTCCACGCCCATATCCTTTATGGCTTGAATTTGGTCGACGACTCCCGAAATAACGTTTTCGTTAAGCCCGTGCCCTTCCTTGCCCGCAAGCGCTTCGCCGGAGAGTTTAATCAGCACTCTTTTATACTTAGGTTGCATACCGTTCCCCTTATATTATATTTCCACTACCAAATTATAGCATACGCGCAAAGACAAATCAATACATTTACGGATAAAATTTAAACCCGTTTACGCGGGCGGAACGCGCAAATTTACCCGAAGTATTGCAAAATGAACCGCGTTATAGTACAATAAAAATATGATAACCAAAAAATGCGCGCTTACCCTCGGCGGGTTCGCGCTTACTACGTTTCTGTTTTTTATTAGCTTACACGTTACGTCGCTGTTTAAAACGTCCAAGTGGATGGGCGTAGGCGTTGCCGTCGGCGTGTTTGTAATTATGCTGATTTTTACGCTCGCATACCGAAAAAACGCCGTTCTTCCCTTTTTTGTCATTCCTATAAACGCAATTGCCGACGGGCTGGCGGCAAGCAGTCTTTTCACTCATATAGGCGTATACCCGCAAATATGGCAGACGGCAATTCTGTTTGCCGCCGTAAACGCCGCGTTCTTTTGCTTTTGCCTGTTTGCGAAAACAACGTTTTTTAAAGAGCATTTCGTAATTTCGATTTTATGTTTTTGCGTTACTATTGTTGCGGCGCTCATAACCGCCACCTTAGTCAACGATACGGTAAAGCTTCACCCCGCAATAATATGGCTTGCCTGGTTAAGTTTAATTCCGTTTATATCCTTTATAATTTCCACCGCAATCTATGCGGAAAATGCCTTAAAGCAAATCAAAAACGTCTGTTACGGCTCCTTTGCCGCGCTGATTTTGATAATTATTGTAGTCATTACGGTAATCTCACAGGGCGAAGCGCTCGACGGATTTGGGGACGGCTTAGGCGGCGACGTTGCGGGCTCGTACAGAAGGCGCAACCCTTTCGAATACCGAGACGGCTTCGAGGACGTAATTTAAACAAATCAATACCCCGCGCAGCTATTGCCGCGCGGGGCTTATTTTAACAATGGCAAAATTTAGAAAATCGAAGCGCTACATTTCATCAATAATTGCTTGATCTTTTTATTTATATATGTTATAATTGATTTACCGAATGGGAAAGCATATGGAAATCAACAAAGTATATAACAACGATATATTTGATTTATTAAAAACTCTGCCGGACAACAGCGTCGATATGATATATAGCGACCCCGACTATAACGTCGGCATTAAATATAACGGAAAATCATACACTAAAAATTTTGACGAATATATTGAATGGTACATAGCGCTTGCAAAGGAATCGTTGCGGGTGCTTAAACCCGACGGCAATATGTTTTTTATTAACTACCCCAAGCAAAACTCTTATTTGAGGGTAAAATTTTTGGATGAAAATTGTTATAACGTTTTTGATTACGTATGGGTTTACAATTCCAATGTGGGACATTCGCCCAAAAAATTTACCACAGCGCACCGTAGCATACTGCACTGCACAAAGTCCGCGGACAATAAGTGGTTTAAAAACCAAGTTGCCGAACCTTATAAAAACCCGACGGACAGAAGAATTCAGGCTAATATGGCTAACGGAAGTTGCGGGCGTATGCCTTATTCCTGGCTGTACTACGATTTGGTAAAAAACGTATCCAAGGATAAGACTATTCACTCCTGCCAAATCCCCAAAGGCTTAGTGGAAAAACTTATTTTAGCGGCGACTAAACCCGACGATTTAATTTTAATACATTTCGGAGGTTCCGGGGGCGAAATTGTATGCGCGCAACAACTCGGCAGAAATTTTATTTCCGCCGAGTTGGATGAAACATATGTAAAACTTATCAACGACCGCTTGGCAAACAACGGTCAAATTCCCGAGCAATTTAAATTGAAACACAAACAATAATCAATTGGTCAGATACGGTGAAAACAGAGCGATAAGTTCTTTATTTGAAAGAGGTTGTACCCCGCGGGTTTTAGCAAACTTTTGGGCAACCTCTATAATTACTGAAAAATCAATTTTTTCTTTTTTACCCTCGCATTTTAAAACCTCGTCAACAAATTTTTGAAACAGAATCGGCACCGATATACAGCTTAGCAACGTATTTATTCTGCCGTTTTTCCTCTTACCCGCAATCGTAAAATCAGGGCGGTTATCGACGGTATGATATTTTACGTCTTCATTCCAACTTAAAACGTCAAGAAAATGAAGGAATGAAATCATGTCTATCTTTAAATTTTTTTCGTTGATTTCCCGCTGAATTTCAGCTATTTCACTTTTTACCTCTTCATCGGGTACAAATCTCAATTTTTTATCAACGTAATTAAAATCCAAGAGATACGCCATTCTATAAATTAAGGCGGATAGCTTTTTATAATTATCCAAACTTAATACATTATATAATTTACACAACAAGTCCCAGATATCCGCAAACTTAAAGTTTTCGTAATCCTCACCCACGTTTGGCGACATATCGTTAAGATTAGGCTCTTTTCTGAAATATTCTTTGCCTGGTTTAAGGAAAAAGACTTCCCTTTGCTCGTCGAGTTTATCCACTACGTATTTTACGGGTTTTTTAGGGTCGGTAAATTTTATGTCTAACGCCTCCTGAATTCTCGCTTTCCTCTTTTCTATAACTTCCGGCGGACAACCCCTGACCACTTTTGTAAACATATAATACCTCCATACATTTCACGAGCATTATAACATAATTAAAATATAAATCAATACCCGCGCGGGGCGTATTTATATTTTACGTCCTTTAATCTTCGAACAGCCATTTTCTTTGAATATAAACTTTTTCGTAATATTCGTACAGTTGCCTTGTAAGTTGAGAAATTGCGCGGAACTTCGGCGGAAGCATACTTACCTCGTACAGAGAGGAATCGTGATTGCTCGATTTTATTTTTTGCATACCGAAGAGTTGACAAAACTTTTTGCCGTTTAAAGTAACGGCGTCGGCAAGCATTCTTTTTATATATACTTCCTGCCTGCCGAAGTGCAAAAATTTTTCGACGGCGGCGTTGAACAGGGAAAACAGCACGCCCGAATTCTGATAGTCGGGGTGAATTACTATCGAAGCGAAATACAAATTGTACGGATAAGGCATATCGTAACTCAAAATCATCTCGGGCGACAGAGCCGTATCTATAAAATCGCCGTTTTTAATATCTTCGTAACACTCGTCGGTTATGGGCGCGATATTTATGTACGCCAAAATTTTGCCCGTAGCGTTGTCCTTAGCCATAACGTATATGTCGGGGTTGACGTCATACCACTCCTTGCAAAGAGATAGCTCGGCGCGGTAAATTTCTTCGTAGACGACTTTGTCAAGCTCCGAAGCGCTCTCTATATCGGCATAGGTTACCTGTTTGCCCGTAATAATCGTATATGTGGCGGTTTCGTTTTTATCCTCAGCCGTTTCACCGCCGTCGTTTACGCTTATCAAGTTGGAAACGTAGTCGAAAATTTTAGACAAATCTTGGGGGTACTCGAAATTCTGAACGTTGCGCAGCGTTCTGGGTAAATCGTTTGTGGAAATATTCTGCGTGAGCGTAAACAGCGCCGCATCCTTTTTTATTCCCGAGAGAAAATCGTTGTAGAAACTGTCCCACTCGTACCTGACCCACTGCGAAGACATATATTCCACGTTAGTGCCCACGACTATTAAAATTTTAGCTTGGTCGAGCGCGGCGTCTATATCCGCCTTGTACCGCGAACTGCCGATAATTTCCAACGACTTGGTGGAAAAGAAAACGGAATAACCTTTTTGGGTGAGTTGAGCGTATAAGTCCTTTGCAATTTCGTAGTCTTTGGTAAAATTCTTGTTTTCGTCCCTGCATTTAAAAGATATAAATATTTCGTTCATACTTCCCCTTTCGTAAATACTTATAAAATTACCCAACTAAACTTTTGCTGTTCAGTTGGGTAAAACTTTTACTTTGACTATTTAATTTGTAAAATCAGTTCTTTTTCATAGCTTCAACCTGCTTGGCAACTTCGTCCTGCAAGTTTTCCTGCTTCTTTTCGATGCCTTCGCCCATTTCCCAGCGGACAAAGCGCACAACCTTAAACTTTTTGCCTATAACCTGCTCTACCGTCTGCGTATCGTCCTTTACGAACGCCTGCTTCAACAGACAGTTTTCGGAATAGAACTTACCGATTTTACCCATAACGATTTTTTCCAAAATCTCCTTGGGCTTCTTGGCGTTCTTTTCGTCGTTCTGCATCTGAACGAGCATTATTTCCTTTTCCTTTTCGATTACGGAAGCGGGCACTTCCTCCTCGGTTACGTAAGAGGGCTTGCTTGCCGCAATCTGCAAAGCTACGTCGTGAAGGGTTTCTTCGCTGCCCGCAACAAAATCGGTTGCTTCAACCATAACGCCGACCTTGCCGCCCATATGGATATACGTTTCAACCTTGCCTGCGGTTTCGTAAACTTCAAACCTGCGTATGGCGATTTTTTCGCCTATTACAGCCGTTGCCGAAGTAACGTAGTCCTTTACCGTTGCGCCGTCTAAGGGGCAGGAAAGAAGCGCGTCTACGTCAGTGGGCTTGTTTTCCGCAATTACCTTTGCAACCGCGTTTACAATGCCGTGGAACTTATCGCCCTTGGATACGAAGTCGCTTTCGCAGTTGATTTCCAAAAGCACGCCGACGCCGCACTTTTCGCATACGTAAGCGCCAACCGCGCCTTCCGCCGCAATACGGCTTTCCTTTTTAACCGCCTTGGCAATGCCGCGCTCTCTCAAAAGCTCGGCAGCCTTTTCCATATCGCCGTCGGCGTCAATCAACGCCTTTTTGCAGTCCAACATACCGGCGCCGCTCTTATCTCTCAAAGTCATTACGTCTTTTGCCGTGAATGCCATATATATTATCTCCTTATTTAACTTGAAATTATGGGTCGCGCCGCGCAAAACCTACGTTTTGCTTGCTACGCTAATATTGTTTGATTTATGTTATTATTCGGCTTTGGCAGCTTCCGCCTTTTCAACCACTTCTTCAATGGAAGTAGGCTCGGCAACCGCTTCGGGAACTTCCTCTTCAACCGAGTAAGCTTCGCCCTGATTAGCTTCGATTACGGCGTTTGCTATTACGCTTGCGATAAGTTTAACCGCGCGGATAGCGTCGTCGTTGCCGGGGATAACGTAGTCAATCAAATCGGGGTCGCAGTTGGTATCGGTGATAGCTACGATGGGAATGTTAAGCTTTCTTGCTTCGGCAACCGCAATGTCCTCGTTGTGGGGGTCTACCACGAACATAACTCCGGGCATTTTACCCATATCCTTTATGCCGCCGAGGTTGGTCTGCAACTTGAACATTTCCTCTTTAAGCTTGGCGACTTCCTTTTTGGGCAACATCTCGAACTCGCCGTTTTCTTCCATCTTTTCAAGCTTAACCATTCTGTCGATACGCGAGCGGATAGTCTTGAAGTTGGTAAGCGTGCCGCCCAGCCAGCGCGAATTGATGTAGTACTGACCGCAACGCTCCGCCTCTTCCTTTATGGCGTCCTGCGCCTGCTTTTTGGTGCCGACAAAGAGAACGGACTTGCCTTCCTTTACGGTGTCGCATACGAATTTGTACGCTTCTTCAACCAAGCCTACGGTAAGTTGCAAGTCGATAATGTGAATGTCGTTGCGCGCCGCATAAATGTATTTGCTCATCTTGGGGTTCCACTTTCTCGTCTGATGACCGAAGTGTACGCCCGCTTCGAGGAGCTGCTTCATAGTTATAACTGCCATATTAAACCTCCGTTAAACCTCCCCGATGGCGTGTCGCCGTTGCCAAGCTTCTTAATTGCTTTATAAAAAACAAACTAATCGCAAGTCAAACGCATACACAAAGGACTGTTAAGCGGAATTGAAAAGATTTTTCCGCCACGGGCAGTCCGCCTTACGGGTGTGAATTATTTTATAGCTTTGATATTTTAGCAGAATTTTCCGCGTTTGTAAAGCATAAATTAAGCAATTTGCTTAAATTTTACTGCCAATACTCCTCCGTAATGCCGTTAAAGAAGCCGTACATATATCTTACGTTTTCAATTGCCTCGTCAATATCCTTTAACGACAGCCGTACAAGAGTTTTACGCGCTTTGAACTGTTGGCAACAGTTGGTTTTATCCGATACCTTTTTTAATTGCGAGCATTTACCTTGATTTTCTTCCCAAAAGGTCCATACGCCCGCACGGTAGTAAAGCTTGAAAAAAGCGCAATTTTCGCAACACTTAATTTTCTTTTTCGCCCTTTTCATATTGCTCCCTCTCCTGCTGAATTTCTATAATCTGCTTAAATTCGGTAAGTTTTAAAAGCATTTCGGCTAGCGACTTTTGCATTGCCTTAACCGTAAACCTGTTTCTGTAAGTTGAAAGTAATTGCCAATCGTTGCAACCGTCTTTATTGCCCGTAAACTTTTCCTGCTTGCGGCAAAATCCCGTTTTGGTTTTTTCAAATTTCATCGAACCTTTAACGTAGTACGCTCTGTAATAATTGCAGGCAAAGCACTTCCCGCACTTTTTTTCTTCTTCCATTCGTGTTCGTTTTCTCCTGTTGTTTTTTAGAATTTTATATTATTTGCCGCAAATAATCTTTTCTTAGCCCAAAAAGAGCTAAAAAAGTCTTATGCTTGAATTATATCACATTGATTTTTTAAATTGCTTGCATTACAGAAATTTATGTAGCACTTTTTTTGCGCGTCAATTTTTGAACGATTAAACTTAGATGTAATAAAATTTCATTCTACTAAGTTTTAGTATTTATAAGTATTTTTTAAATGATGTTGCTATCATTGACATATGAACTCCATCAATTTCAGACTAAAAGAATTAAGAAATGAAAAATCACTTACACAAGTACAACTTGCAAACATTTTAAACGTAAGTCAAAAGAGTATAAGCAATTGGGAAATTGGTTACAGAGAACCTGATTACGACACTTTAAAAAAGACGGCAAACTATTTTTCCGTTACTATTGATTATTTGTTGGGACTTACTGATTGAAAAACACTTAATTCCGCTTTTACTTGCCTTCCTCCTTAGTAAAGGAGGAAGGTGCCGCCCTTTGGCGGCGGATGAAGGATGTGTATTTTTCTACCTTATTTAAATTTTAATTGTTTAAGTAGCTAACCATTTTATTTTCATATGGTACAAAGTTACTTGAACCCTTTCTCGTCGCCTACGGCGACACTCTCCCCCTTATTGCAAAAGGGGGAAAGCAAGCGGCTGGTACGGTTACCCTTGCCTTTGCCCTTAATAAAAAAGTGCGGGGAAATATTTTTACCCCATTTAATTTTATTTGCCGTAGCTTAATATTGGCTTTATAATAAATACAAATATGGTTAAACTGCGAAACGAAAAGCTAAAAGAAAATTCGCGCAAATTGCGCAAAGATATGACGGAAGAAGAGCGGAAACTGTGGCATTGCTTTTTAAAGAATGCGAAATAAAATTTTACAGGCAAAGAGTTTTTGAAAACTACATAGCCGACTTTTACTGTCCGTCGGCACATTTAATAATAGAAGTAGACGGCAGTCAACACTTTGAAGACGAGGGCGCGGCAAAAGACGAAAAGCGCAACGCATATTTTTACAACTTGGGCATAACCGTATTGCGTTTCAGCAATTTACAAATCAAAAAAGAATTTCAAACGGTAAAAGAAACCGTTTACAGCTATATCGGTAAACAATGATAAAAACGTAGGGCGCATTGCAAAAATGCGCCCTATTAAACAAAAATTTTTAAATTAAGTAAGCGGTTTTAAAAGCAATGCCGCTATAAACACTATTCCGTTGCAACGACAGTTGCCGCAAGCTAAAAACACGGCTAAATTTAATTTTTAGCCCCACCGCTTTTAAAATTGCTCCCTTAATATACCTTAAACACGCAAATTTTAGTTACTCGGCGTCCTCTTCGTTCTGATAAAATTCAAACACTTCTTCCAAAAGCGCCTCGTCCTCTATCGGCTCTAAAACCTGCTCCTCTTCCTTATAGCGGAAAATGGCTACCTCGTCCTCGGCAACGGCGTCGTTGGGCTCGGCGGCAAGCAGTAAGGCGTACTTTTCGCCCTTGTACTCGGTTACGTCCAAAAGCCTGAACTTTATTATATTATCGTCGTCGTCGATAAGCTCTATTAAATCTTCCTCGGTTTCCTCTGCGGAAAGCTCCTTATTGTCTGCCATATCATCATTCTCCTTTTTTGTTGATTTTCTGCAAATACCCGTCCAGAATATTGGCGGCGGCAAGCGCGTCTACATACTGCTTGCGCTTTTCCCTGCGCATCCCCTCGGAAATAAGCGTTTCGTGCGCCATAACGGTTGTAAAACGTTCGTCCTCGCAGATTACCGGCACGGAAACCGCCTCTTTAAGCGCGGAAATAAACCGCTCCGTCTTTTGCGTTTGCAACGCCTCCGTTCCGTCGAAGTTTACGGGAAGCCCGCACACTATCGCGGTTGCGCCCTTTTCCCTTGCCAATGCGGCGAGAGCGGCAATATCCTCTTTGAAATTTTTGCGGAAATACGTTTGAGAGGGAAGCGCGTAGGTATTAAACGGGTCGGAAACAGCCACGCCAATGCGCTTATCGCCTATATCGAACGCCACATACCTTTCCACAGCAACACCCCGCCAAACTTTTACTTAATTATTATATCATACCCTTTTTACATTTACAATCATAATAAGATAGATATTTATGGCATAAGCGGAAATAAAAACTTTTAAAAGCAAAACGGTCGGCTTGCGCCGACCGTTAAAACGTTACTTTTCGAGCTCGCCCTTTTCAACGCCTACCTGACGGATATAATCGCGCACGTCGGCATTATCGTAATAATAATAGCTTTCGCCCTGCTTTATACAAAATAAACTTACCGTTTTTTTAGCGGCGTTTTCGTATACAAAGCTTATACTGTGATTATCCCCCGCGGCTGAACTATCCCCTTTATGCAGTTTTGCACTGTTAAAAAGTTTTACAATTTCTGATAAATGCTTTTCTTCCTCAATCGTAAACTCTGTGTAACCGCCGCCGTTATCCCATTTTACTTCTATACTTTTAAGAGCTTTATCAAAATTTTGATATTGTCCGAAGTCTTTAAAATTCATTTGGTCGGGAGCAGACGCCGCGCACCCGCAAAACGAAGCGACCAAAACCGCTAAAACGACTACCATACCCGCAAAAATTTTTCTTTTCATAACTCCCCCTTACAGGCAAAAGCCTTTATTTGTTAATATTATACCCCTACAATCTGCAAAACGCAATATCCCTTTGTAAAATTTACCGAAAAAAGTACACCCCGCGGAACGGCAAACCGTTCCGCGGGGTGTTTTTGCGTTTTGCGCCGCGTGCGGAAATTACTCCGCGCCGTGGCACTCGCCGCCTTGCTCCGAGCAAGCCATATCGCCAAGCTTCTGGTCGATATACTGCTCCGCCTTCTTCATAACGTCTTCCTGATTCTTCTTTACAAGATTTCTCAGCTTGCAGTTATTTGCAACGAGCAACGCGCCGCCCGCCATACCTACGGCGAGACCGAAAATAAATTTTTCCATATTTTCTCCTTTAAGAGCGTTTTTCCGCTCAATAAGAGTATGCGGCGGCGTTAAACTATTTATGACTGTAAATTTTTTACTTGAAGTCTTAAAAGGAAATTTTCGTCCGTAAGCTTTTTAATTACGGCGGAAAGACGCTTGTTTTCCTCCTTCAAGCTGTTGTTGAGTTCGTCGTAAAGGTTGTTTATTTTATCCTCTATTGCCTTTCTGCCCGCGTCCGTTACGGTATAGCCCGCCTCGCGCATAAGCCTCTCTATTCTTTCGGGCTCCTTTGCCATAACGTTGCGGTACTTGTTCTGATAGCGGAGCATAAGCTTATCGTCCCCCTCCGCAAGATTTAAAACGGCGCGGCGTACGGATATGCCTTTGTTCTTTTCCTTTAAAATCGCCTTTAAAATTTTGTCCGTTTCCTCGTCGGTGAAGGGGCGGATATCCTCCGCTTTGAGCTCCGTACCCGAAAGTATGGCTTTAACTTCTTCGTTGTCCGTGCTCTTTAAAAGCGCATAGTAGTAGTTGCGCACGCTTCCCTTAGCCCTGCCCGAATTTTTTGCGTACTCCTCGAAGATACGCGTAAGCGTTTTGCCCTGACCTTTCCCCTCGCAGACGTACTTTACAAGGCTTTGCGCCTCTTCCTTGGTATAGCCGTTAATCTTTTCCATAACGCCTCCTTGTTCATTAAATTACAGAAAGGTTATTGACATAAAATAATTGCATTATTCATTAGATAATTAAAAGACGCAATTTTGATTTAACGCAAATTACAGAGGTTTAAATGAGAGTATATTTTTTGTCCGAACGCCCCGCCGCGCTTAAACTCAACGGCGCATATATGGGGCTTATAGACAGTTTTGAAAAATTTGTGGAAATGGGCGAAGGGCAAAAGCTCCTTGCCGAAGCCGTGCCGGACGCGGAATATATGCCCGTCAATTTTTTTATAGACGAAAAATTTTTTTCCTCCCCGCCCGACTTTACGGAAGTGTACCTGACGGAGGGCGACGCCGTAATATATATTTCCCGCTATACGAAGCGCGACGGAGAAATAAAGGTTATAGCGCAAACGCAATTTTGCGGAGGGCAGTATACTCTGTTTACAAACGGCGGGCGCGTCTATTTAAACTGCGAAAAGGACGGTTGCACGCTGTACCCCCTCTCCTCGGGCTTTGAAAACGCGACCTTGCGCGAGGACGCGGTTGGCGGGCGCCCCGTTTTGCTTGCGGAAGGCAAGGGCTGCCTTGCGGCGGTGTCCGAAGAGGGTAAGCGCGTATTTTACAACCCCGCCGAAAGCTGGGAGTGCGGCGAAAAGCTTATTGTAAACGTTGCCTTTAACACCTGCGCCGACTGCCGCGGCGTTTGCACGTTCGGCTACGACGGAACGGCTATGCGCCTTGAAAAAAGCGTTACGAAAGAGAGCGTAGCCCCCGACGAACGCGTGTTGCACTTTGCCTTTTTCGAAAGCGTTTTAACGCGCGGAAATTTTGCAAAATACCTTGCCGACGACCTGAAAGGTATGGCTGACGAGTTGCCCGACTTTTTAGGCGGGTTTGTGGACGTAACACTGCCGTACAGCCGCTTTTACCAGAGGCACGGCGATTTGAGGGCGGCGGGGCTTGTTTATCCCGTTGCCGACAATCTATTTAAAGTTAAGTACTACGCCGTCGACCTGACCGACGGAAAAATTTCGAACGTGTACGAAGTGGAATGACAGCCTCAAAAGCGCATATTGACAAAATTTTACTTTTATAGTATAATCGCGTTATGAAACACAACCAATCGGGCGAGGACTATTTGGAGGCGATACTGCTTCTTTCCAACGAGCTGGAACACATACACCAGATAGACGTTGCGAGAAAGATGAACGTATCTCAGCCCGCAGTACAAAAGGCGCTTAAAATTTTAAAGGGCAACGCCTATATAGAAACGGACGGCTTGCACATTTTTTTAACCGAACAGGGAAAAAGATACGCGCAGGAAATATATCACAGGCACTGCACAATACGCCGCTTTTTGGTTTTGCACGGCGTGGACGACGAAGTTGCCGACGGCGACGCGTGCGAAATGGAACACTGCGTTTCCCCCGCGACCTTTGCCGCAATGGAAAAATTTGTAAACGAAAACGGAAAATAAAAACACGGCGGGCGGTTATTACAACCGCCCGCCTTACTTTTTATAATAAAATTATTCCTCTTCGCCCGCAAGCAATCTCTCGCGCTCGGCAACGGCGAGCGCCTCGGTCATTTCGTCCAAATCGCCAAGCATAAAACTGTCTATCGAATACAGCGAAAGCCCTATTCTGTGGTCGGTTACGCGCCCCTGCGGAAAGTTGTAGGTGCGTATGCGCTCCGACCTGTCCCCCCTGCCCACAAGCGACTTGCGCTGGGCGTCCTGCTCGCTTCTGTTAAGATTGTTGTAATAGTCGTACAGGCGCGAACGCAAAACTTTGTAAGCCTTGTCCTTATTCTTTAACTGACTGCGCTCGTCCTGACAGGTTACCACTATGCCCGTGGGAAAGTGGGTAAGACGTATGGCGGTTTCCGTCTTATTTACCTTTTGCCCGCCCGCGCCCGAAGAACGGTAAACGTCTACCCTCACATCCTCGTCGCGTATTTCCACGTCTACGTCCTCGGCTTCGGGAAGTACCGCCACGGTAGCCGTGGAGGTGTGCACCCTGCCCTGCGATTCCGTTTCGGGCACGCGCTGAACGCGGTGAACGCCGCTTTCGAATTTAAGCTGTTTATAGGCGTCCTTGCCCGTAACGTTTAAAACTACTTCCTTTAACCCGCCGAGCTCGGTTGTGTTTTCGTCCACAACCTCCACTTTAAGGCGGTGCTTTTCGCAGTAATAGCAGTACATACGGTAAAGCTGGGCGGCAAACAGAGCCGCCTCGTCCCCGCCCGCGCCGCCGCGTATTTCCATTATGCAGTTTCTGTCGTCGTTCTTGTCCTTGGGCAGAAGCAGTATTTTAAGCTCCTCCTCTATGCCCTCCAACCGCCGCTTGCAGTCGAAAATTTCCTCGTTTAAAAGCTCGCGCATTTCCGCGTCGCCCTCGCTCTTCAACGCTTCCTCCGCCTGCAAAATTTTACGCTCTTCGGCAACGTACTCCTCGTACTTTGCCGCCGTTTCGGCAAGCTCCGACTGCTCTTTGGCAATTTTGGTCCACTCCTCGCTGCCTGCGGGAACGGACGGGTCGGAAAGCTTTTCGGTGAGCGTTTTGTATCTTGTATAAATGTCGCGCAATTTGCAATTGTTCATAATAATTTTAAGGAAAGAGCGGCAAAGCCGCTCTTTCAACACTCTGTTTATATTTTAAAAAGCAATTTTCAGGAAGCGGTCCACACCCGCGAAGTCCTTTACCACCATAGCGTACTCGCGCTTGTCGAAAAGTTTTAACACTTCCTCCGCCTGCCCTTCGCCCACTTCAAGCATAAGCAAGCCGCCGCGGGTGATGTAGCGGGTAACTTCCTTTGCAAGCCGCCTGTAAAATTCCAAGCCGTCCTCGCCGCCGTCCAAGGCTATGCGCGGCTCGAAGTCGCGCACCTCGCTCTGCAAGGAGGATATTTCACCGCTCTTTATATAGGGAGGGTTGCAAACTATTAGGTTGAACCTGCCGTGCACTCGCGTAAACAGGTCGCTCTGCACAAAGTTTATATCCACCGAATTGTAGTTTGCGTTTTCCTTGGCGAGCATTATAGCCGCGTCCGACACGTCTGCGGCGGTTATTTGCACCTTTTTACCCCTTACGTGCTTAGCCACCGAAACGGCGATACAGCCGCTTCCCGTGCACATATCCAGCACCTTGTCGCCTTCCTCTATGGCGCTTACAACCTGCTGGGCAAGTATTTCCGTTTCGGGGCGGGGTATTAAAGCCCTTTCGTCCACCTTAATCGTGCAGTCGTAAAATTCAACGTCGCCGATTATATACCAGAGCGGTCTGCCCGTCAGCCGCTTTTCTATTATTTCGTTGATTTTGCGCGTTTCACCAGGCTTTATAACCCGCTGTGCGCCGAGGTCGCTGCGGTTCACGCCGAGCACGAGCGCGTATATCCATTCCGCGTCGCTCTCGTCTATGCCCTCCGCGGCAAAAGTCTTCTTTGTTTCGGCGAGCATTTCCGAAAGCAGTCCGCCCGTAACAAACGAGGTTTCTTTCAATTCAGGCTGTTCATCCATCTCCATAGCGGCGTTAAAAGCGGCGATTGCCACCTCCACCATCTCCTTATCCGGCTCGCGCGTGGTAAACACTTTCTGTAAAAGGTATCCGGGCGACTTGAAAATTTTTGAAATGGGACCGTGGAAATGCGCCAAAAGTTTTAACACTTCATACGAAATTCCCGCGATTACGGGCAACAGCACAAACTCTATGCCTATATTGGCAAGCGCCTGCAAAAAGCCGTTGGCAATGCCGTTTACCTTTAACGCCCAGCTTACCACGCCTATTACGGCAACGTTTATAAGCAAAACTATAAACAGAAACGAAGTGCCGCACCTGTCGTGTATGCGCGAACAGCCCATAACGTTTTCGGGCGTAAGCTCCAACCCCTTTTCGTAGCAGTTGATTGTCTTGTGTTCCGCACCGTGATAGCGGTACAGCCTGCGGATATCCTTTAAAATCATAATAAGCCCGAGGTAGGCAAGGAATATGACCAGCTTGAACACGCCGAGCATAACGTATTCCCACACCGAGCCTTTAAGCGTTTTCCATATGTAGGTATCCAACGTTCTTATAAGAAAGCGGGGCAACCACATAAAGAAGAATACAGCCAAAGCAAACCCCAACACAACGCCTATAACGGTTATAACGTGCATAAGGTTTAATTTCAGCTTTTCGGCAAACCACTTCTCAACGCGCCCCGGCTCTTCGTCGTCGGAGCCGTAAACCTGCGCCGAACGCGTAAGCGCGCGGGTGCCGCGAAGCAACGAGCCGAACATATTTACTACCCCCCTTACGAAAGGTATTTTCGAAGCCCGCCGCCCCGACGCGGTGCGGTTTATACGCTTTTTTTCAATTTGTATTTCCCCGTCGGGGTCCCTTACGGCGGTGCAGTACGAGGTTTTGCCCATCATCATTACACCCTCCATAACGGCTTGCCCGCCAACGGAAGAACAAATAGGTTTTTTCTTTTTCTCTTTCTTAGACATAACTATCTTCTCTATACAGGTTTACGCAGACAAGCGCCCGCCCCGTTACTCCCCGCCGTTGCAAATTGCAAACATACGCGGCAAATTGCGCAAAGTCGGACGGAGAAATATAAAAAAGGGCTTCAAACAAAAATTTGAAGCCGTATTTTTTGTCAGATGTTGTATCTTTTCTTGAACTTATCAACACGGCCACCCGTATCTACAAGCTTTTGCTTGCCTGTAAAGAAGGGATGACACTTGTTGCAGATATCCACTTTAAGAGTATCCACCTTTTTGGTAGTACCCGTTTTAAAGGTAGCGCCGCACGCGCAAACAACCGTTACTTCGTGATAATCGGGATGTATATCGGGCTTCATATCTTCACCTCGCTGTTAATTCTTGATAAATGCTAAATCATTATAATTAAAATATAAGTATAAGTCAATCGATTTTGACCTTTCTTACGAATTTCTTTTTCAAAAGGTTGATTTAACTTAATAAATGCCGTATAATAACAGCGTATGGATAATTGGGTTTTAATCGGTCCTAAAATGCTTGAAAAGCAAAGCCAGACGGAAACGGAGGTCGGCGCAACCCAGGTTAAGGTGCGCGTTACCCACGTTTTGATATCCGCTTTCGACGGTTTGGCTTACACGGGCGCAACAAAAGTAGCCTACCCCAAGACGGTAGGGCGCATAGCCGTGGGCATAGTTACCGCCACGGGCGAAAACTGCTACGGGGTCAACAAGGGCTCGCGCGTGTACCTCAACGCCGTGCGCCCCTGCGGAAAATGCTACGCCTGCAAGAGCGGCAACAAGGGCGAATGCACCTCCCCCCTCGTTGCGGGGCAGGACTTCGACGGCTTTTTGCGCGATTTTGCGGTGTGCGAATACAACGACGTTACCGTTTTGCCCGACAGCGTGGACGATATACTCGCGCTGTGCATAGAAAACGTTGCGTTGGCAGAAAATATATACGATAAACTCAACCTTTCCACGGGCAGCAGGGTGGCTATCGTAGGGGCGGGCTTCCTCGGCTCGATACTCGCCCAAATCGCGCTGTACCACAAGCTTGTGCCAATCGTTATAGACAACTACGCGCAAAATATAGAAAGGTTGCAACAGAGCGGCGTATTTTTCACCTTTGCCGCGGACGACGCGCTGGGCGCGAATATAGAAAACGCGACGAGCGGCAGTATGTGCGACGCCGCAATATACACCTCGTGCTGTAAGCTTACGCCCACGGTGCCCGCCAGCGTGCTTTCCCGCAAGAAGGATATGGTTCTCGGCGGATTCTCCACGGTAAACTTTTCGTTCGATACCGCGCCGCTGTTTGAAAAAAATCTGCGCGTGTACGCCGTTTCCGACGGCTACGGATATACCGAAACGGCGATAAATATGCTGGTGCACGGCGCCGTAGATTTAAGCCACTTCAAAAAGGAAATATTAAAAGATTTCAACCCCGCCGCATTGCTTACGGAAATTGCCGACAAAGCCACGCTTGACAGCAAGATGACGGTTTTAAAACTTATACTTTAACCCGCCCGTGCGGAATAAAGGCGCAACCGCGAAAGCGCTTTCCGCATTTACATAATGCGCTTACTTAAATTTATATTTTCGCGGTTTTTTATATGCATTACCGTAATTGCGGCGCTTACTGCCGCAATTATTTTTTTATGCGTCTATATCCACTCGTTACTGCCCGCCGCCGCGGCGGTCGCGCTCGCGTACGCCATTTCGGTCGCGGCGGCTTTAAGTCTGCTTGCGGGCGACAGCCCCTCCGAATTCAAGTACGGCTGGCTTACGCTGATTGTCGCTCTGCCCGTAGCGGGCTCGGTACTCTACTTCATATCGTATATAAGCCGCGCGCACAGAAGCCGCCGCGACGTTCTGCCCCCGCCCGCTTCCTGCGTTTCTTACGAGTACTTTGCCGACGGCGCAACCCTCTTAGACCGACTTACCGCCCTTATATCCGCGGCAAACAGGCAGGTGTATTTAGAGTTTTATATACTTTCGAAGGGGCATATATGGGGGGCAATACTCCGCGAGCTTAAAAAGGCGCTTGCCCGCGGCGTTGAAGTTAAAATAATTTACGACGGCTTGGGCAGCGCCCTGCGCGCGCCCAAGCGCGACTTTAAGGAACTGAGAAAAGCGGGCGCGCAGATTAAAACCTTTAACAGGCTTCTGCCCCTGCCCGTTTCCCGCTTAAACTTCCGCGACCACAGAAAAATTGCCGCGATAGACCGCAAAGCCGTATTCATAGGCGGCGTGAATATTGCCGACGAGTACGCCAACCTCTCCTCCCCGCACGGATATTGGAAAGACGGCGGCGCGCTGTTTTTCGGCGGCTTGGCGGAGTACTATTCCGACGTGTTTTTGCAGGCGTTCGGCGAAAAACAGAGCGATTGCCCCCAATATATGCACCCGCTAACCGAAAAATTGGAGTTCCGCCCCATAGTCGACGACCCCGTTACCAAGGGAAGCGTATGCGAAGATTTGCTGGCTTCTGCGATATATTCGGCTACCGAGCGCATATACGTGTTTACTCCCTACCTGTGTATGGGCGACAAGCTTAAAGACGCGCTGCTGTTCGCCGCAAGGCGGGGCGCGGACGTAAAAATTATAATACCGCACATACCCGATAAAAAACTTACCTTTGCCGTAACGCGCACGTACTGCGAGGAGCTTGCCGCGCAGGGCGTTAAAATATTCGAGTTTACCCCCGGCTTTATGCACTTTAAGGGCGTGATATGCGACGACAAGGCTCTGCTTGGCAGTTACAACTTCGACTACCGCTCTATGCGGTTAAACTACGAATGCGGCGTATTGGGGGGCGCTCCCCTCGCCGAAGATATGGCGCGCGACTTTGAAAGCTGTCTTGCGCTGAGCGCCGAATACGAGCAAAAAAAGCGCAACGCGGCGATACAGTTTATTCAGTGCTTTTTGCGTCTCATTGCCCCCCTGGTTTAGTTGCGGCAAGGCGCGGTTTATGATATCATTAAGGCGATGATAAAACTTATTGCCAGCGATTTGGACGGAACGTTGCTTCCGCCGACAAAGATAATGCCCGAAGATACTTTTACTCTGATTGAACGGCTGTACGAAAGGGGCGCGGTGTTTGCGCCCGCAAGCGGAAGGCAACTGCCCAACCTTAAAAAGCTGTTTGCCCCCGTCCTCGATAAAATTGCCATTATCGCGGAAAACGGCGGGCTGGTTTGGCGGAACGGTGAAATAATTTTCAGCGACCCCACCCCAGCCGAGGACGTTTTGCGCGCTTTGAAAGAAATTCGCAAAATCGACGGCTTATACCCCGTGCTGTCCTGCGCCGACTGCGCGTTTTACGAGGACGGCTTTCCTAAATTTGTCGAGGTCTTAAAGCGTTCTTATTCTTCGGAAATGCGTGTGGGCAACCTTGAAAGCGTGCTGAAAGACAACACGGTATTAAAAATTTCGGTATGGGACGCGCTTCCCGCCGCGGAACACGGCGGCAAAGTATTGCCCCCTTTAACCGCGGGGTTGCGTACGATAGTTTCGGGTTACGATTGGGTTGACGTAAGCGCGGCGCAAGCCGACAAGGGCAGGGCGTTTAACGCTCTTATGGAAAATTTGGGCGTGCGCAGGGAGCAGACGGTTGCGTTCGGCGACCATATGAACGACTACGAAATGCTTACGGCGAGCGGCAAAGCATACGTTACGGCTAACGCCTATCCGCCTTTAAAAGCGCTTGTAGGCGAAGAAATACCCTCCAACGCGCAATTCGGCGTTATAGGCAAACTCAAAGAAATATTGACAAATTTACAGGGGAATTAAAATGAAACTCTTTATTGCTTCGGATATACACGGCTCGGCGGTATGGTGTGAAAAGATGGTCGAACGCTTTAAGCGTGAGGGCGCGGACAAGCTTGTGCTTTTGGGAGATATTCTCTATCACGGACCGAGAAACCCACTGCCCGACGGCTACGCGCCGCAAAAGGTGTTTAATATGTTGAACGCTCTGCGCGCTCAAATCATCGCCGTGCGCGGCAACTGCGACAGCGAAGTCGACCAGATGGTGCTTGAATTTAACGTATCTTCCGACTACGCCGAAATTTACGACGGCGCAACCAAGATAACCCTTTCCCACGGGCACAGAGCCGTTCCGCCCCTCGGCAAAGGCGACGTATATATTACGGGGCACACCCACGTGCCGCTAAACTGCACCGAAGCGGAAGGTTATGTGCACCTCAATCCCGGCTCCGTTTCCCTACCAAAAGAAAACTCCGCCCACGGCTATATACTGTACGACAACGGCGTGTTTACGTTTAAGGAGTTGTAATATTTAAAGGTATTGAAACCAGAGTGTTTAAAAGGACGGTATGTGGCATATAATAATAGTGCAAAGCGTGGTATTTTAAATAAAATACTTGACACGCTTGTCCGTTTATGGTAATATAGACGTACGGGAAGAACCTTAGACAGCTAAGGTCGGCGGGGAGTTCGTTTACGAACTTCCCAAATTTTTTATTTGGGGAAGCTATGAAACCCTTCTTTACGTACGAACAACAACTTGAAAAGTTAAAGAGCGGCAATCTGATAATAGACGACGAAGCCGCGGCGTTGGGTTACTTGCAGTCGGAAGGTTACTATAACCTTATCAACGGATACGCCCACTGCTTTAAATGTAACGCGGGCTTTATCGCAAACACCAAATTCGAACACATTATTGCCCTTTACCGCTTTGATAAAGATTTAAGAAATATCATTTACAAATATACTTCCACAATAGAGTGCACCATAAAGGCGGCGATTGCGCACGAATTCAGCGGCGTTCACGGCGTTGACGAAAATAAGTATCTTTCCGAAGACTGCTTTGTTACCGACGAACACACACAGGAGCATATACAACGCCTTATCGCCTCGTGTCGGGACACAATCACGGAGTCCACAAACCGCAACAGCAACCGTTACCGCAAGTACATAGCGCACAGCATTAACAACCATAAACACGTTCCCCTATGGATACTTATACGCGCAATGACTTTCGGCACAACCACCATATTTTACAGGTATATGTTGCAACCCGAAAGAGAGGCTATCGCTAAACGTTTTCACCTGTCGGGCGCGCAACTTCCCAATATTTTAGAAATTGTGGTTTCTTTCAGAAACATAGTTGCCCACGGCGAAAGAACTTTTTGCACAAAACTATCCCGTTCGCGGTTGATTTCCAACTCGGTTACCGACAACCTTAAAATCGACAAAAACGCAAACGGCAGAAATAAACACGGCAACAACGACATATTCGCGCTAATGATATGCTGTAAATATTTACTTACTCCCATAGACTTTGTCGGTATGTTCCAAGAAATAAACAGCGCAATTCAAAATTTAAGTGAAATTATAGGTCCTTCGAATATGGGCAGAATAAGAAACGAAATGGGCTTAAAGAAAAGTTACGTAAACGATTTGCTTCACAAAAAATTTTTTTAAAATATAACCGATGCCGCGCGGCAGTTGCCGCGCGGCTCATTTGTTATTACGCATTTAGCTACAAAGTAAAACGCCGCAAAGGCATTGACATATAAGCATTTCAGGCGAGTATAAGCCTTCCGTTTAAAATAAGATATATTAGGTCGATAAGGCACAGAAGCCAACCCCAGCCGACGACAAGAAACAGCACAAACACAATTATGCTTACCGCGTCCTTTTTATTTAAAGCGACGCTTAACCGCACGAGGCACTCCACAACCCAGCCCACAAAGGGAATTATAAGCAACAGCGCCTGCACTATCTTTTCCTGACCGTAAAACCATTTATCGAAAGACATTTAACGCACTCCTATAAAATTTAGCTTTTATACTCTATGCGCGCGACTGAAAATTTATGTTAAAAACAAATTCAGCCCGACGTAAGTCGGGCTGAATTTGTTTTTACTTACTTAGATGTTAAGCAAACGCCAGATATGACCTGTCGCAATCATCATAATCAGGTCGATAAGCCAAATGAGCCAACCGCCGAAAATACGGATGATGCCGGCAACAATCTTACCTTCGGAAAAGCGCGTAATCATACCGAGTATCCACGCCGTAAAGGGAATAATAGCCAAAATGATGCTGACTATTCTGCCAAGACCGAAGTAATCTTTCTTTCCACTTGCCATTTTCAGTTCTCCTTTTTTGTTTGTTTATACTATTACTATTATATCATATAAAGATAATATGTCAATCATAATTTTATTTTTTTATATTCCGCAAATAAATTTGTTTAAAATTTACGGCACAAAGGAGGTTCCCAAAACGGAAACCTCCTTTCGTTAGATTTTAAATTGAAACCCTCGGCTTAAACAAGCTCTATAATGGCTTCCTCAGCCCCGTCGCCGCGGCGCTGACCGAGAAGGTAAACGCGGGTATAACCGCCGCCCTGACCGAGTTCTTCCTTGCGCTGAGCGTACTTGGGAGCAATTTCGTTAAACAGCTTTTCCATTAAAGGGTGCTGAATATCTTTCGTCCTTGCCTTGTACTCGGACTTCTTTTCCGTAAAGCCCTTAACTTCCTGCAAGTCGCGCAGTTTAGCCATTAAAGCGCGGCGTACGGCAAGCTTTTTGGGGCTGTCCTGAATTACCTTAACGGTAACTTCCTTGCCCTTAGCGTCCGTCTTTTTAACCTGCTTTTCTTCGTTCAGGTCGTACACGCTCATAGCCTTTGTTATAATTTTTTCCACGTATGATTGCAAAGACTTAGCCTTTGCCGCAGTCGTCTGTATTTTGCCGTACCACAAAAGTTCGGACGCCTGATTTCTTAATAATGCAATTCTCTGTTCAGATGTTCTTCCTAATTTCGCGGGCATCTTATTAGTCCTCCTTGTTAGCTAACGAAAGTCCGTAGGACTGCAATTTCAAAATTACTTCGTCCAAAGACTTTCTACCCAAGTTACGCACTTTGAGCATTTCGTCTTCCGTTTTTTTGGTTAAATCTTCAACCGTGTGGATATTTGCGCGCTTTAAGCAGTTGTACGAACGCACCGACAAATCCATATCCTCGATTGCCATTGCAAGTATCTTCTGCTGACGGTCGTCCTCGTTTTTAACGAGTATATCCATATCCTTGATTGTTTCCGACAAATCGACAAACAGACCGATGTGGTCCTGCATTATCTTTGCGGCAAGCGACACGATTTCCTTTGCTGAGAACGCTCCGTTTGTCCACACTTCCAATACAAGTTTGTCAAAGTCGGTATTTTGCCCTACCCTCGTATTCTCAACGCTGTAATTTACTTTCTTTACAGGCGTGTAAATGGAATCGATGGGGATATAATCGATAAGTTCGGTTTTGGTATGGTCGGCGCCCTTATAACCTCTGCCGCGACCAATCGTAATTTCCATATCGATTTTGCCGCCCTCGTCAATGGTGCAGATGTGCTGGTCGCCATTTATAATTTCTATTTCGGCGTCCTGCTCTATATCGCTCGCCTTTACCACGCAGGGACCTTCCTTATAGAGATGTACAACCTTTATATAGTCCTTGTCGGTAATTTTTGTTTTGATTGCAAGAGTTTTTAAATTGAGAATTATTTCCGTAACGTCTTCTTTGACGCCGACGATGGGCGAAAACTCGTGCTTGACCGACCCGTCTAAAAACCTGATTCCTTGCGCCGCCGCGCCGGGCAGAGCCGACAGCAATATTCTTCTAAGGCAGTTGCCTATTGTGAGACCGAAACCCTTTTCGAGGGGTTCTACAACAACCTTTGCGTATGACTGATTCTCGCTTTCCACTACCTCAATCTTGGGTATATCTATCTCAATCATATACTACCTCCTTATTTTTATGAATTACTTGGAGTACAACTCGACAATCATATGCTCGGCAATCTGGCTGTCTATATCGTCTCTTGCGGGAAGCGCCAAAATTTTGCCTTCAAGTTTTTCGGGGTTGAAGTCCAACCACTTGGGCAGATTGCCTACCTTTGAAGATTTTATTGCCTCGAAGTATTTGTTGGAGGTCTTGCTCTCCTTTACTGCGATAACGTCGCCCACCTTTATTACGTAGGAGGGAATGTTTACTTTTTTACCGTTTACTGTGAAATGTCCGTGGTTTACAAGCTGCCTTGCCTGAGCGCGGGATACGCCTATACCCATTCTGTATATAACGTTATCCAGCCTTCTTTCAAGCAGTGAAAGCATATTGGCGCCCGTGATGCCCTTCATTCTGTCCGCACGCTCGTAATAAGCGCGGAACTGACCTTCCTGCACGCCGTAAATGCGCTTAACCTTCTGCTTTTCACGGAGCTGCTGTCCGTACTCGGAAACCTTTTTTCTGCCTGCGCCGTGTACGCCGGGAGCTACGGGACGCTTTTCGAACGGGCACTTGCCGTTATAACATTTATCGCCCTTTAAAAAGAGCTTTGCGCCTTCTCTTCTGCAAAGGCGGCATTTTGCTTCTCTGTAAGTTGCCATAATCTATCTTGTCCTCCTTTATACTCTGCGACGCTTAGGCGGTCTGCAACCGTTGTGGGGTATGGGCGAAACGTCCGCAATCAGCGTAATTTCCAACTCGCAGTTGGCAAGCGCGCGGATAGCCGATTCCCTGCCTGCGCCCGGTCCCTTTACGTAGACCTCTACGGAGCGCAGTCCGTGTTCCTTAGCAGCCTTAGCCGCCGTTTCGCAAGCCATCTGAGCCGCGTAAGGAGTGCCCTTTCTCGAACCTTTGAAGCCGAGCGCGCCCGCCGAAGACTGGCTGATGGCGTTGCCCTGCATATCCGTTACGGTTACCAAAGTATTGTTGAAAGACGATTGAATGTGTACCTGACCTTTATCGACCTTTTTAAGCTCTCTGCGCTTTCTCGTTACGGTCGTCTTTTTATTAGTTGATGCCATAAAACTTTAAATCCTCCCTGACCTTACTTTGCGCCCTTCTTCTTGGCTACCGTGCGGCGGGGACCCTTTCTCGTCCTCGCGTTTCTCTTGGAAGATTGTCCTCTTACGGGAAGTCCCTTTCTGTGGCGGATTCCCCTGTACGAACCTATTTCCATAAGTCTTTTGATATTGAGCGATACTTCCGAGCGAAGTTCGCCTTCCACTCTGTAATTATGGTCGATATACTCCCTGAGCTTGGATACTGCGGTTTCGTCGAGGTCCTTAACCCTGGTATCGGGGTTGATGCCTGTTGCCGCAAGAATCTTTTTAGAGGTCGTTAAACCAATACCGAATATATAGGTAAGACCAATTTCGATTCTCTTCTCTCTGGGTAAATCTACACCGGCAATACGTGCCATACGATTTATTTCCTCCGTTTATAAACTTGAATTTGAATTTTGTAAATATATATCCAGCCCTATCCGAAGCGGGGCGTAAAAAAATTTCGGAATGAAAGCCCTGCCTTTAACGGATATGCAGTATTTTTGTGTTTGTACGGGTTGTCCGCCTTTGGCAAACGCCCCGAAAAAGGTAATTTTTTGCCTGAAACACGCGAAAAAACGGAAAAGTATGCCCGTCTTACCCGCGTTTTTGCACGCGCGGCGAGCTACTTTAACCGAAATAACGCATTGTACATTATATCACATTGCGTTTATAAAAAGCAAGAAAAACTCACCGCAAAATGAGTTATTTTTTGCATTACTTTTTTGCGGACGGCTTGCGCCCGTTTAAAAATTTTTAGCCCTGTCTTTGCTTGTGGCTCTTGTTCTTGGAACAGATAACCATTACCTTGCCGTTTCTTTTAATTACCTTGCACTTGTCGCACATAGGTTTTACCGAAGGTCTTACTTTCATATTTATTTCTCCTCTCGCAAAAAACTTTTTACTGCGCGCGAATTGTATTTTGCCAATCTGAAAGGCGCCGCCTTTCCGCCCGCAATTATTCTGGGCGCCGTTATCGCCGCGTTGCGGAAGCTGAATCCGCATAGGGCGAAAAACCGTAAATTGAGTTGCGCTACGCAAAAAGTTGTTTTGCTTGCTACATTTTTATTTTAAATTTTTTCTTATTTGAACTGATTACAAAACGAGACTGTCCGCCCTGTAAGCGGGTTGTCGGGGCGATTAGCTCGTCCCCTTTTTTTTACGACTTCGCACAACGCCGCAAAGCGTACTATTACGTACGCGCCCAAGGCGCGCGCCGCGAAGAAACACCGCTAAGCTTATATACGGAAACCAGCCTCAGCCTTTGCTGCGCCAGGTTATGCGCCCTTTGGTCAAATCGTAGGGGCTCATTTCCAGCTTTACGTTGTCGCCCTCGATAATTCTTATATAGTTCAGGCGAAGTTTGCCGGAAATATATGCCGTAATCACATATCCGTTGGTAAGCTTAACTTTGAAATTTGCATTGGGCAGGCACTCTATAACCTTGCCTTCCGCTTCGATAACATCGTCCTTGGACAAACCTTATTCCTCCGATTTAACTTTACCCGCCGTCATTTTAAGAAAATGCGCCACGCGAGCGTTGAACGACTTATCCCGCACGATTCCCTCTTGGGAAATATTCACGGGCAAAAGCCGCAGATGTTTTATATTTTTGGTTTTGGGATTTTCGAGTTTGCGTTTTCTGCCGTCGACGACAAGCGCCTTTCCGCCCGATACCTCGGCTATAACGTAAAGTTCGCCTTTGTCGCGCCCCTGCAAGCTTAACGCAACCTGACCGCTCTGGGGTGTTTTAACTTTCATATACGCCCCCGTCAAAGGGTAAGTATTTCCACGCCGTCCTCTTTTATGAGCACCGTGTTTTCGTAGTGAGCCGCAGGCTTGCCGTCGGCAGTTCTCACCGACCAGCCGTCAACCTTATCGAACACGACCTTGTACGTGCCCATATTTATCATAGGCTCGATACATATCGTCATACCCGCTTTAAGCCGCACGCCCGTACCCTTTCTTCCGTAGTTGGGCACCGAAGGGTCCTCGTGCATTTCTCTGCCGATACCGTGCCCCACAAGCGCCCTTACCACGCCGTAGCCGTTGCTCTCCGCGTGGGTCTGCACGGCGTAACCTATGTCGTACAGCGGCGTGCCCGCTTTAAGATTTTCAATCGCCTTAAAAAAGCACTCCTCGGTAACCTTTACAAGCTTTCTCTTTTCCTCGGACACGTTGCCTATCAGATAGGTGCGCGCCGCGTCGCCGTTAAAGCCGTTCTTTTCCGCGGTGATGTCTACGCTGACGATATCGCCGTCCACAAGCACTCTGTCGGACGGAATACCGTGAACGACAACCTCGTTTACCGAAACGCAGGAACTTGCGGGATACCCGCAGTAACCGAGCTCAGATGGAATTGCGCCGTTCATAGTAATATACTTGTAAACGAGCGCGTCCACTTCCTTGGTGGTCATACCCGCGCAAATGTGCTTGCCCACGTAGTCGAGCGTTTCCTTGACTATCCTGCACGGCTCGCGCATCAGCTCGATTTCTTCGTCCGTCTTAACGTAAATCATTTGCCGACACGCTTTTCAAGCTCCGCCGCAATGACCGCGAACACCTCCGAAGGGGGCTGCTTGCCGCTCTTTACGGTAAAAAGTTTGCCCTGCTTCTTGTAGTAATCTACAAGCGGCTGGGTTTCCTTGAAGTATGTATCCAACCTCTTGCCGACCGTTTCGGGATTGTCGTCGTCCCTCTGATAGAGGGGGCTGCCGCACTTTTTGCAGGTAGTCGCGCCGTTGAGCGTGGTTACGTGGTAGCTTTCGCCGCAGGAGCATACGCGCCTGCCGCAAATTCTGTCCATAAGCAGATTTATATCCACGTCGATATTTATGCACAAATCGATATGGGCGAACTTATCCAGCTCCTGCGCCTGAAACAGGTTGCGGGGGAAACCGTCGAGCATATACCCGCCCTTTACGTCCTCCTCGCACAGCCTGCCCTTGACTATATCGCAGGTAACTTCGTCGGGCACAAGCTTGCCGGCGTCGATGTAGCTTTTAGCCACTTTGCCGATGGGCGTGCCGCCCTTTATATTAGCCCTGAAAATGTCGCCCGTAGAAATGTGAGCAAGCCCGAAGCGTTCTTCGAGCATACTCGCCTGAGTTCCCTTGCCTGCGCCGGGTGCGCCGAGTAAAACTATGTTCATTGTTTAATCTCCGTTGTCTGCCGTTCAGGCATTCTGCTTTTACAAGCTATTATTTAAGGAAGCCCTTTTTGTAATTTTTCATCATAAGTTGCGATTGAAGCTGTTTGTCAATTTCAAGCGCGCAAGATACGACGATTAGTATACCCGTTGTGGAGAATACGCTGATTAAGTCCGTAGACAGCCCCACCGCGGAAAGTATAACCGCAAGTATCGAGGGGATAAGCGCGACAATCGTAAGATATATTGCGCCGAACAGCGTAATTCTGTTGTTTATTTTTTTAAGATAGTCCGAAGTGGGTTTGCCCGGTCTTATGCCCTGAATAAACCCGCCGTTTTGCTGAATCGTCTTGGATACGTCGTCGGGATTAAACTGCATCGACGCGTAGAAGAATGAGAACAGGAATATGAGGACGCAAAGCACGACCATATATATCAGCTGTCCGTACCAGGTACCCGTACCCGAGAACCACTCTGCAACGCCTGTTTCGAACTTACTGCCCGGCCAGAAAAGGCTGGCAAGCATTGCGGGAACGCTTATTATAGCAAACGCGAATATAAGCGGCATTACGCCCGAACCCGATATGCGCATAGGAATTACCGACGACTGTCCGCCGTACATTCTTCTGCCCTTAACCTGTTTGGCGTACTGAACGGGAATTCTTCTTTCCGACAGGTCTACCGCGCTTATTGCGGCAAACTCTATTACAGTAAGAATTACGAAACCCAGAACTTCCCATAAAACGGAAGGTTGCGCCGCGCCGGCAAACTCCCCGACTCCGAAAGCTTGCAAAAACTTAGCGACTATCTGGTTGCCCGCCGTGGAAAGTATGCCGATAAAGATTATAAGGGAAATACCGTTGGAAATGCCGTATTCGGTTATTCTTTCGCCCAGCCACATTACAAGCATAGAGCCGGCGGTATAAACTACCGTAAGGAATATGCCCGCAAGCCACTTTGCGCCCGTTTCTCCGATAGCACTGTTGGAACCGAAGAACGTAAGCTTTATAGCTATATCGTCGCCCGAACCGCGGAGACCGAAGTTGACTATAATTCCGATAGCCTGAGCTATGGCAAGAACGATAGTAAGAATACGCGTGATTTGCGCTATTCTCTTTCTGCCCTCTTCACCCTGCTTGGAAAGCCTTTCGAGCGCGGGAATACCCACGCTTAAAAGCTGAACGATAATCGAAGCGTTGATGTACGGGCTTATACCCAAAGCAAACAGCGTTGCGTTGGAAAGCGAGCCGCCGGAAAGCGCAGCCATTATGTTCAGGAACGACTGTCCCTTTATCGCCTCGCCGAACGTTTTTACGTCGATGCCGGGCACGGGAATGTAACAGCCGAGTCGGAATACAAGCAAAAGAAGCAGAGTTATCCAAATCTTCCTTCGTATATCCTTATTCTTAAAACAATTTTTTATTGTTTCAAACATTTAGAACCTCATTTTGCGAACGGTAAACACACGACACGGCGCTTAAAGCGCCGAAATTCTCTGCCTGCCGTTCTCAACTAACCGTTAAACGGTTTCCGCAGTGCCGCCCGCCTTCTCGATAGCTTCTTTCGCGCTTTCGGAGAATTTAGCCGCCTTTACGGTGAGAGCGACTTTAACCTCGCCCTTGCCCAAAACTTTAAGCCCGCCGTTGTTCTTTACAACTTTGGTAAGGCTGTGTTCTACAACGTAATCGTAATCAACAACAGTGCCTGCGGGAACCGAAGCAAGCTGCGAAAGATTTACAATCAGGTAATTGGTAGCCCACTTATTGTGAAAACCTCTCTTGGGTATTCTTCTGTGCAGGGGCATCTGACCGCCTTCGAAACCGGGACGTACGCCGCCGCCCGAACGCGCCCACTGACCTTTATGTCCTTTGCCCGAGGTTTTGCCCTTACCGGAGCCGATACCTCTGCCTAATCTCTTGGGAGAAGTCGTTGCGCCCTCTGCGGGCTGTATTGTATCTATTCTCATAATATCTTCTCCTTATACCTCTTCAACCTTCAAAAGGTACTTAACCTTTTCAATCTGCCCTAAATTTGCGGGCGTGCTCTCCAAGGTCTTGCTCTGACGGATTTTTTTAAGCCCCAACGCCGCTACGGTAGCTTTTACCGATTTGGTTTCGTTGGACGCGCTCTTTATAAGTGTAATCTTAACCATAACTTCCTCCGCTTAGCCTAAAATTTCCTCTACCGACTTGCCCCTTGCCGCGGCAACCTCTTCGGGAGATTTAAGCGCAACCAACCCTGCCACAGCCGCTTTTACGCAGTTGATGGGGTTGTTTGTGCCGTGCGACTTGGTGCGGATATCCTTAACGCCCGCGGCTTCCATAACCGCACGCACGGGACCGCCCGCGATAACGCCGGTACCTGTTTCGGCAGGCATCATAAGAACCGAACCTCTGCCGAATACGCCGACTACTCCGTGGGGAATAGAAGTGCCTTTAAGGTTTACCCTGCTCATATTCTTTTTAGCCTGAGCGGTAGCCTTTTCAATCGCTTCGGGAACTTCCTTGGACTTGCCCATACCGTATCCGACCGAACCGTTGCCGTCGCCTACTACTACCAAAGCCGCAAAGCGCATATTTCTGCCGCCCTTAACCGTTTTGGTAACTCTGTTTACCTGTATAAGCTTTTTGATGAATCCGTCGTCCTCTTCCCTCTTTCTGGGTCTGTCGTTTCTTCTTGCGGATTTTTCTTTCTTTTCTTCCATTGCCCTGCTCCTTAGAAATTAAGTCCTGCTTCTCTTGCGCCGTCTGCAACAGCCTGCACTCTGCCCGTATAGAGGTATCCGCCCCTGTCGAACACAACCGTCTTTATGCCCTTTGCAACCGCGCGCTCGGCAACCTTTTTGCCTACGACCTTAGCGGCTTCCGTCTTGGATAAATCTTTAACCGCGCCCTTTACTTCCTTTTCCATTGTGGAAGCCGAGCACAGGGTTACTCCCTTAACGTCGTCAATCACCTGTACGTAGATGTGGTTGAGCGAACGGTAAACGCTGAGTCTGGGCGCTTCCGCAGTGCCCGAAACCTTTTTTCTCACCCTCGTATGACGGCGGAGTCTTTCCTCGTTCTTGTCGATTTTCTTAATCATAATATTCTCCTTAAATTTAGGACAATCAGCCGCGCCTGCGGCAGTCCTTCGGATTTGGCAAATCCCGTAACGGCAATTTACTTGCCGTGAGGCGGTTGCGGCTTTAAACGCTTGCAAGCAGAACAAATTCAACTGCGCGTTTTAAGCTTCGATTATCAAAATAATCAGGAGAACGCAACCGTAGGGATTTTAAGCCGCGGCAAAAGCCGCATACCCGAAATTACTTCTTGCCCTTACCTCCCGTTTTACCTTCCTTGCGCTCGATTACTTCGTCGCTGTACGCAATGCCGTAACCGTGATAGGGTTCGGGAACTCTGAATTTTCTTATGTTAGCCGCGGTCTGTCCGACGAGAGTCTTGTCAATACCCGCAACTACTATTTCGTTGGGCGTGGGGCAGGTGAGCGTTACGCCGGCGGGCTCTTCGAATTCAACGGGGTGGGAGAAACCGATGTTCATAACCAGCTTCTTGCCCTGTTTAGCAACCTTCCAGCCTACGCCGTTTACCTTTAAGCTCTTCGTATAGCCCTCGGAAACACCTAATACCATATTGTGGAGAAGCGCCCTGTAAAGTCCGTGCTTAGCTTCGAGCTCGGCAACGTCGCGTCCCTTTTCCACAAGCGCGTGCGCGCCCTCTACCTTAATCAAAATGTCGCCGTCCACTTTCTGCGTAAGCGTGCCTTTGCCGCCCTTTACGGTGATTATACCGTCGTTGAAAGTTACGGTTACGCCTGCGGGAATAACCACGGGCATTTTACCAATTCTTGACATTCCTAAGTACCTCCTTACCAGATGTAGCAGAGCACTTCGCCGCCTACGTTGGCAGCCTTTGCCTGCTTATCCGTCATAACGCCCTTATTGGTCGAGATGATGGCGATACCCAGTCCGTCCATAACCTTGGGCATATTTTCAACGTTTGCATAAACTCTCAGACCGGGTCTGGAAATTCTCTGCAAAGCGTTTATAACCGACTTTTTCTTGCCCGCATACTTCAAGGTAACAACAAGTTTACCCGCGTATCCGTCCTCTACAAGTTTAACGTCGGACACATAACCTTCTTTTAACATAATGTCGGCGATAGCCTTTTTCATATTGGAGGAAGGTATTTCTACTGTTTCTTTATTAACCGCAAGCGCATTCCTTATGCGCGTGAGCATATCTGCTATGGGGTCTGTCATTTTATATCTCCTCCTTTATTACCAACTCGACTTTTTAACGCCGGGTATTTCACCCTTATAAGCAAGGTTTCTGAAACAGATACGGCACACACCGTATTTACGCAAAACCGCGTGGGGTCTTCCGCAAATGGAGCATCTCGTATACGCTCTCGTTTTATATTTGGCAGGCTTCTGCTGCTTATTTATCATCGACTTTTTTGCCATATTTCTTTACTCCTTACTTCTTGAAGGGCAATCCCAGCGCCCTTAAAAGCTCTCTTGCTTCTTCGTCGGTCTTTGCAGTGGTAACTATGCAGATATCCATACCCCTGATTTTTTCAACCTGGTCGTACTGGATTTCGGGGAACATAAGCTGTTCCTTAACGCCCATACAGTAGTTGCCCTTGCCGTCGAAACTGTTTGCGGGAACGCCGCGGAAGTCGCGCACGCGGGGAAGAGCTATGGATACGAATTTGTCGTAGAATTCATACATTCTGTCGCCGCGAAGGGTAACTTTGATGCCTACGTTCATTCCCTCTCTTACCTTGAAGTTAGCAACCGACTTCTTGGCTTTGCAAAGTATGGGTTGCTGTCCGCTTATAAGCTTTATTTCGTTTACAGCCGCCTGTATGGACTTTGCGTTGTCCTTTATGTCGCCTAAGCCCGAACTGATGATAATTTTTTCAAGCTTGGGTACTTGCATAGGGTTTTTATAGCCGAATTTTTTAGTCAATGCGGGCACGACTTCTTCGGCGTATTGCTGAGCTATTCTGCTCTTATATACTTTCTTAGCCTCTTTCTTAGCCATTTTCCGTATTCTCCTTATTCAGCCTTATCTTCCGCGGGGGTTTCCGCCGCTTCTTCCGTTTTAGCCGCGCGCTTTCTGGTACGCTTTTTGGGCGCTTCCTTAGCGGCGTCCGCCGCCTTCTTGCCCTTGCCCGCGTAAGCTACGTCGAGCACCGCTCCGCACTTGCCGCAAACTCTTACCTTTTTGCCGTCCACAATGCTGTGCTTAATTCTTACGCCCTTGCCGCAGCCCGCGCAAACTATCATTACGTTGGAAACGTCTATGGCGCCTTCCTGCTTTACTATTTGGGAAGTTTCGTTTGCCTTTCTTGCCTTTTTAGCCTTGCTTTGAAGGTTTACGCCTTCAACCGTTACCGTACCGTTCTTGGGAGAAGTGGCAATTACCTTGCCCTGCTTGCCTGCGTCCTTACCGGTGATAACTACTACATTATCATTCAATTTAACATTCATCGCATTTCTCCTCTATTAAAGAACCTCGGGTGCGAGAGAGATTATTTTCATATAGTTCTTCTCTCTCAATTCTCTTGCTATCGGTCCGAAGATACGCGTGCCCTTGGGCTCGTTATTGTTGCCAAGGATAACGGCGGCGTTATCGTCGAATCTGATGTACGTACCGTCGTTGCGTCTTACGCCCTGTTTGCTTCTTGCTATAACGGCTTTAACCACGTCGCCCTTCTTAACCGCGCCGCCGGGCGTTGCGGTTTTAACCGAGCATATGATTACGTCGCCGATGTTGCCCGTCTTTCTGAAAGAACCGCCGAGCACTTTTATGCACATAAGCTCCTTTGCGCCGCTGTTGTCTGCGGCTTTGAGCCTCGTCTGAGGTTGTATCATATAAATTCTCCTTATTTATGACTTACTTACAACTCTGCGGGGTGTTCCCGCCGCCAAGATTTTCAATTGCTCAGCCGCCTTGACGACTTATAATCAAAAATCTGTGGCTACCGTTCAGAGGGTGAAGCGACAACTGCTTGCCCTTACCGAGTTACTTCACCGTGCCGTTTGTCGCTAAGCTTATCCCCAACGCCCGTCCGCCGTTACTTTATTATTAAATAACAGAGGTAACAGGCTGTTTAAAGGGAGTTTGCCTTTTATCGATAACCCGCCGGAAAGCGGAGTTCGGCGCAGTATTGCGCCGTTTACCGACAAGCAAATCTTACTTAGCTTTTTCGATAATCTCTGCAACTCTCCAATTCTTGTCCTTGGAAAGCTTTCTCGTTTCTACTATCCTGACTTTATCGCCTACGCCGCATTCGTTATTCTCGTCGTGAGCTTTGAATTTGGTGGTCTTGGTTATAGTCTTTTTATAGAGGGGGTGCTTGCTCTTTTCGGTGATTGCAACAACTACCGTCTTGTCCATTTTATCGGAAACGACCAACCCTACTCTTTCCTTTCTCAAAGATGTCCTTACTTCCATAACCTTTCTCCTTAACCCTTAATCTGCCTTGCGCGGATAACGGTGTTTACCCTGGCGATGTCCTTTTTTACAAGGTTGATTTGCATAGGATTTTCAAGCTGTCCGCTTGCGTGGCGGAAACGCAGATTGAAAAGCTCGGTCTTTAAGTCCGACAGCTTTGTGCTAAGTTCTTCGTCGCTTAAATTCTTTATTTCCTTAGCCTTCATTAGCTTCACCGCCTTCTAAATCTTCTTTCCTTACAAACTTGCACTTAACGGGCAGTTTGTGCGCCGCAAGGCGCATAGCTTCCCTTGCGATATCTTCGGGCACGCCCGCCATCTCGAACATTACTCTGTCGGGCTTGACGATTGCCACCCAGTATTCTACCGAACCTTTACCGGAACCCATACGGGACTCCGCGGGGTGCTTAGTAATGGGCTTGTGGGGGAATATATCTATCCAAACCTGACCGCCGCGCTTGATAAATCTCGTCATAGCGATACGAGCCGCTTCGATTTGGTTGGAGGTAATTCTTCCGCCCTCTTCCGCTACAAGACCGTACTGTCCGTAAGCGACCTTATTGCCCTTGTGCGCTCTTCCGCGAATCTTGCCGCGGTGCTGCATTCTTCTCTTTACTCTCTTGGGGATTAACATTTTACTCTTCGCCTCCGTCTGAGATTATCAGCTTCTTTGCGCCGGCAAGCACTTCGCCCTTGTATATCCAGCACTTAATGCCGAGTACGCCGAAGGTGGTGTGCGCTTCCGCAAAGCCGTAATCTATGTTCGCCCTCAACGTTTGAAGGGGAATAGAACCGTCGTGGTAACTTTCGCTTCCAGCGATTTCTCTTCCGTCAAGACGACCGCTGACGGTGATTTTAACGCCCTTTACACCCGTTTTGGATACTTTGGAGAGCTGCTGTTTGATAGCTCTTCTGTAAGATACGCGCTTTTCGAGCTGGGAAGCAACGGCTTCCGCCACAAGCTGCGCGTCCTGGTCTATTTTTTCAACCTTGATAACGTTGATAATTATTACTTTGCCGTTCGTAAGCTTGCCGAGGGCTTTCTTTATAACCTCGATTTCAGCGCCCGCCTTGCCTATAAGCACGCCGGGACGACCGGTATAGATGGTAACTTCCACCTTGTTTGCCGCTCTTACGATGCAGATTTTGGATATTGCCGCGTCGAAGTACTTCTTCTTTATGAAGGTACGGATGACGTTATCTTCTTTAAGCTGTTTGCCGAAGTCCTTCTTTTCAGCGTACCACTGGGTATCCCAGCTCTTGATAACGCCTACTCTCAAACCGTGAGGATTAACTTTCTGTCCCATACTTGACTCTCCTTAAATCTTCTTCGCGTCGAGCACGACGGTGATGTGGCTGGTTCTCTTCAAGATTGCGTGTCCGCGTCCCTTGGATACGGGCTGCATTCTCTTCAAGTGAGGTCCGCCGTTTGCGTAAGCTTCGGCTACGACAAGGTCGCCCCTGTCCATACCCTGATTGTGCTCCGCGTTGGCTGCCGCCGAAAGAAGCACCTTTTTAACTTCCTCACTGCCGCCCTTGTTGCAGTACGTGAGTATAGCCGCCGCTTCTTCCACGCTCTTGCCCCTTATGAGAGCGAGAACGGTTCTCACCTTGTACGGGGAAATTCTGATATATTTTGCCGTTGCGTAAGGACGCTTATCCTTAGTTGCGGCAATCTTCTCTGTCTTTTTCTTCATATTGCTTGCCATAACTTAAACTCTCCTTACTTCTTCGTCGTCTTAGCCGCGTGCCCCTTGAAGGTTCTGGTGGGGGCAAACTCGCCGAGCTTGCAACCTACCATATCCTCGGTAACGTACACGGGGACGTGCTTTCTTCCATCGTATACGGCGATTGTATGTCCTACGAACTGGGGGAATATGGTTGTAGCCCTGGACCAGGTCTTAACGACTTTCTTTTCGCCCGCAGCGTTCATTGCTTCTATTCTTGCCATAAGTCTTTCTTCGACGTAAGGTCCTTTCTTAACGCTTCTTGACATTTACCTATTCCTCCTTTAATTGATTCTCTTTAATATATATTTGGAAGAAGTGTTCTTCTTCTTTCTCGTCTTATAACCCAGAGCAGGCTTGCCCCAAGGCGTCATAGGACCTGCGTGGCCCACCGGACACTTGCCCTCGCCGCCCCCGTGAGGGTGGTCGTTGGGGTTCATTACCGAACCTCTTACGGTGGGTCTTGTGCCGAGATGACGTGTTTTACCCGCTTTGCCGAGGTGAACGATTTCGTGTTCGAGGTTGCCTACCTGTCCGATAGTAGCCCTGCACTTCAAGGAAACGAGCCTCATTTCGCCGGAAGGCATCTTAATCGTTGCGTACGCGCCCTCTTTTGCCATAATCTGCGCGGAAATGCCCGCCGCCCTGGCGATTTGCGCGCCCCTGCCGGGCTGCAACTCGATTGCGTGCACAACCGTACCTACGGGGATGTCCGCAAGGGCAAGCGCGTTGCCCGCCTTGATGTCCGCCGTGGGACCGGAAATAACCTTGTCGCCTACGTTAAGACCTACGGGTGCGAGTATATATCTCTTTTCGCCGTCGGCATACGCAAGCAAAGCGATGTTCGCGGACCTGTTGGGGTCGTACTGAACGGAAACTACCTTTGCGGGAATTCCGTCTTTATTTCTCTTGAAGTCGATTATTCTGTACTTCACCCTGTTGCCGCCGCCGATGTGGCGAACGGTTATTCTGCCCGTATTGTTTCTGCCGCCCGTCTTTCTCTTGTCGTGAAGAAGGCTTCTTTCGGGCTTATCTCCCGTAAGTTCCTCCCTTCTGAGGACGGTCATAAAACGGCGGGAAGGGGAAGTGGGTTTATATCTTTTAACTGCCATTTTTCATTCCTCCTGTCAGGACAGCGAATCGAAGAATTCAATCGTCTTCGAATCGGCTTTAAGCTGAACGATAGCCTTTTTGTAATCGGGTGTGTAGCCCTCGTTCCTGCCCATACGCTTCAACTTACCCTTGCAGTTTACGGTGTTTACGCTTTCAACGTCAACCCCGAACAGCTTTTCAACGGCGAGCTTTATCTGAGTCTTGTTTGCCGACTTAGCCACTATAAAAGTGTATTTCTTGTCGGCTATTCCGTCGTATCCCTTTTCGGTGAGAAGGGGTTTTATAATGATATCCTGAGCTAACATTATTCTCCGTAAACCTCCTCGATTTTCTTAACGGCAGCCTTGGTTAAAACAACCTTAGCGTTGGCTACCACTTCGTAAACGGACAACTGCTCTACGGGAAGAGTGCAAAGGTTTTCAAGGTTTCTTGCCGCCAATATTACTTTCTCGTCCGCGCTGTCCATATATACTACCGCGCTCTTGTCAAGGTTGAGCGCCTTTTTGAACGCCGCCATCTCCTTGGTCTTGCCTTCTTTAACCGCAAGCTTGTCTATTACCACAACCTCGCCGTCGGCAACCTTTTTGGAGAGTGCGGAAAGAAGCGCCGCCACCCTTGCCTTTTTGTTCATATCCTTGGAGAAGTCGCGGCTCTTGGGCGCGAACACTACGCCGCCCTTTATCCACTGGGGAGCCCTTATGGAACCTTGACGGGCGTTACCCGTTCCCTTCTGTCTCCAAGGCTTTCTGCCGCCGCCCCTGACTTCCGTACGGGTGAGGGTCGACTTTGTGCCTTGTCTGTCGTTTGCGAGCCTTGTTACCACCGCCTGGTGTATAAGCTCTTCACGGTATTCCGCGCCGAAAACTTTGTCGCTGAGTTTAAGTGTGCCTGCTTCCGTGCCGTCCATTTTGTATACTTTAATGCTGGGCATTTCCTTCGTCCTCCTTATTTAACGGTATCGTTAATGGTAACGATGCTTCCGTCAGGTCCGGGAACAGAACCCTTTACGAGAATGCAGTTTCTTTCCGCATCCACTCTGACGATTTCGAGGTTTTGAACGGTTACGTTTTCGCAGCCGTACTGACCCGCGAGGTGCTTGTTTTTGAATACTCTCGAAGGCGAGCTGTTCGCGCCCATAGAGCCGGGCTCTCTGTGCACGGGACCTACGCCGTGGGTTTCTTTAAGACGGTGCTGATTCCATCTCTTGATAACGCCCGTGTAGCCGTGTCCCTTGCTTACGCCGTGAGCGTCGATTCTGTCGCCCGCGGCAAACACGTCCGCCTTTACTTCCCCGCCTACCTGATAGGAAGAGAGGTCTGCAAGCCTGAACTCTTTCAAAACTTTGCAGGGCTTAACCTTTGCCTTCTTGAACTGACCGAGCTCGGGCTTTGTAAGCGCCTTCTCGCTCGTTTCACCAAAACCGAGTTTTAAAGCGGCATAGCCGTCCTTTTCAACAGTTTTGATTTGTATTACAGGGCAGGGACCCGCCTGCAATACCGTTACGGGGATTACCTTCCCCTCCGCCGTAAATATCTGTGTCATACCTTCTTTACGGCAGATGATTGCTTTATTCATCGATAAAGTTCCTCCGTTTTATTTTTTATTTTCAGATAACTCGTTTTGCGTTGCGCCGCTTTACAGCGTCGGCACAAACCGTTGGTTATCTATATTGGCTATAATTTTGTTGCTCTGAATTTTATTAAAGCTTAATCTTGATATCTACGCCTGCGGGCAAATGAACGGTGTCCAAAAGCTTTGCGTTGGGGGTGTAGATGTCGATTATTCTCTTATACGTTCTCTGCTCGAACTGTTCGCGGCTGTCCTTGTACTTGTGGGGGCAACGCAAAATGGTTATAACCTCCCTCTCGGTGGGAAGGGGAATGGGACCCGAAATTTTAGCGCCGCTCTTCTTCATCGTTTCTACGATGCGTGAAGCCGCAAGGTCTACAAGTTCGTGGTCGTAAGCCGCAAGTTTGATTCTGATTTTCTGTCCTGCCATAATGTTTCTCCTTGAATTATCCTAACAATTTTGCGTGTCAACCTAACCGTGTGTATCGCGGCTTCCGCATTAAAAAACACCGAACGTAACGGCGTTTAAAAACTCAGCCACGGTTAGTCGCAGGGGTCGCGCCCCTACATTTGTCGGCGTAAATTATCTTCTCCCGCGGGTTTGAACGGGAGTTTGAAGTAACTTTACGCTTCATCCCAATACGCACTTTTTTCGGCACGCTTGACTATTATATTAAATCGCGCATTTTTTGTCAAACGTTTAAAACGTCTTTTTTATGGCAAAACGGCGGTTTTTTGCGCGGTTTTGCCCCAAAACGCCCCGTTTTTAAGCCTTTTTCTCATTGTCGCCCTTCTCTTGTGTCTTGCGCCGCGGCAACGCACAATATATTGTCCTTTTTTGACTTAATCCGACCCAAAACGACAGCCTTACAACGGTAGCAAATATATCAAAAAATATGTATTAAATTTTTTTATGGCAAAATTAAAATGTTATATAGCAGTTTTTTTGTTATAAATTTTCAATTTTTATGTTAAATTGCTGTTAAATTTACTTTCGGGCAAAAAATTATTTGCCTTGCGCGGAAGAATAAATTTTAAAAAGGGTATTGAAAGCGCGGCTTTTATATTATATAATGTAATAGATAAGCGGCGAAAGCCGAAAAAGGGGAACTACATTATGGGTATAACAGCAAAAGAAATCAAGAACATAGCCGTTATAGGGCACAGCGGCGAGGGAAAGACCACCCTTTGCGAAGCTATGCTGTTTAACGCCGGCGCGATTGACAGAATGGGCAAGGTAGCCGAAGGCACCTCCGTTATGGACTACGACGAAGCCGAAAAGGCGAAAGGCATTTCCGTATACGCCTCGGTCGCGCACCTCGAATGGAAGGGAATTAAAATAAATCTTTTGGATTTGCCCGGTTTTTACGATTTCGAGGGCGAGCGGCACGAAGGGCTTGCCGTGTGCGGCGGCGCGGTGCTTGTGATAGGCGCGAACGGCGTTTTGCCAATCGGTGCGGAGAGCGTTGTAAACTACTGCTTAAAGCTGGGCAAGCCGCTCGTAATATTCATTAACGGTATGGATAAGCCCAACGCCGACTATGCGGGCACGGTTGCCGCCCTCAAAGAGAAGTACGCAGGCAAGATAGCGCCCATACAGATACCCGTTATGCAGGACGGCAAAATGGTTGGATACGTAAACTCCTTCCGCGAAAAGGCTTACGAGTTTTCGACGAGCGGTCCCAAGGAAATACCCGTACCCGAAAACCTGAAAGAGCAGATGGACGCAATGCAGGACAGACTTGTAGAAACGGCGGCGGAAAACGACGACTTGCTCTTGGACAAATATTTCGAGCAGGGCGGACTTACCAAAGCCGACGCCGTTCACGGCATACGCAAGGGCATTGCGACGGGCAACGTAATTCCCATTATGGCGGGCAGCGCGCTCAACAACAGGGGCGTTATAAATCTTTTGGACGAAATAGTAACCTATATGCCCACCGCCAACGAACACAGAAACGTTTACGCCACCGACGTTGCCGCAGACGAGCTTGTACACGTAGACTGCGAGGAAAACGGCTTGCTTGCCGCGCAGGTTTTCAAGACGGTTTACGACCCCTACTCGGGCAAACTCAACTACATTAAAATTTACCGCGGAAAGCTTAAAACGGGCGACGTGGTGTACAACGCAGACACAGGCAAGGAAGAGCGCATAGGTCAGATATTTACGCTTATGGGCAAAAAGTGTGAGTTGGTTACGGAGTTGACCGCGGGCGATATAGGCGCGGTGAACAAACTGACCGCAACCGACACAAACAACACGCTTTGCGCGCTTGGCACAAATCTGCGCTTCGACCCCGTGCGCTTCCCCCGCCCCGCCCTCTCTATGGCGGTTAAGGCGGCCAACAAGGGCGAAGAGGACAAAGTATTTTCGGGACTGAACAAGATGCGCGAGGAGGACTACACTTTCTCGGTTACCAAAAACGCCGAAACGGGCGAGCTGATTTTGAGCGGTCAGGGAGAAACCCACCTCGAACTGCTTACGGCTAAACTTAAATCGCGCTTCGGCATTTCCACCGTGCTTTCCGAGCCGAGGATACCCTACCGCGAAACCATACGCGCGGTTGCCTCGGCGGAGGGCAAACACAAAAAGCAGTCGGGCGGACACGGTCAGTACGGGCACTGCAAAGTGCGCTTCGAGCCGTGCGCGGGCGAATTCGAGTTCGGCGACGAGGTTGTGGGCGGCGCCGTACCCAAACAGTACATCCCCGCCGTTGAAAAGGGCTTGCGCGAATGTCTTGCCCACGGCGTTTTGGCGGGCTATCCCGTAACGGGGGTAAGAGCCGTGCTGTACGACGGAAGCTACCACGACGTGGACTCTTCGGAAATGGCGTTTAAAGCGGCGGCGGCGCTCGCCTTCCGCGAGGGAATTAAAAACGCCAACCCCGTACTGTTGGAGCCCGTAGTCAAACTTAAAGCGGCGGTTGCGGGCGAGTACCTCGGCGCGGTTATGGGCGATATATCCAAGCGGCGCGGAAGAATTGTGGAAAGCGACACCGACGGCGATATAACTACGGTCGTAGCCGAAGTGCCCCTTGCGGAAACGGCGAAGTACGCCACCGATTTGAGGAGCATAACCCGCGGACAGGGCAAATTCTCCACCGAGTTTTTGCGCTACGACGAGCTTCCCCCCGCCCTCGCCGTAAAGGTTATCGCCGCGGCAAACAAGGAATAACGTTTATAAAAACGCGCCTAAGGCAATCTGCCTTGGGCGCGGCTAAAACGATTTATATTATAAAAGCGGCGATTGCTTCGCCGCTTTTATAATATGTTTTAATAATCGCTCAGTCCCAAAAGATAATCTACGGAAACTCCGTAAAATAATGCTATTTCCGCCAACAGCGCCAACGGCGGCTGTCTTTGCTCCTTTTCATAATGCAAATAAGTAACGCTGTTTATTTGTAATATTGCAGAAACTTGCTTTTGGGTTAGCCCACGCGCTTCCCGCAATTCTTTTAACCGCACTTTTACCAAAGAATTCCGCAAGCAGTACATAGACGGCAACGACAAAGTTATAAACCTTAACGTAGAAAACGCCATAAAAGAATTTTTCAAATAAGAAGTAGCGCGCTAAAAAGCCCGCCGCGACAAAAGAAAAAGCCGCGAAATGGCGCGGCGGTTTTGATTGACTAAATACAGAAATTGTACTAATATATTTACGGTGGCGGAAGCCGCCCACAGCAAGGAAACCTTTTAGGCGGTTAGCCCCTTTGATAAGTGGGGAATGTGTTTGAGCATTCTTCTACAAGGGGGTGATTAAATGGAATTTGACTTCCTGCGCTTGCTTCTCCGTTTGGTGGAGCTTGGCGCGGTATACTCTGTTAGAGTTACTAAGGACAAAATTTACATAATCATAAGAAAATAGCCGCCCGATTAGAACCCGTGAGCGGCTATTTGTCGTAATATCGGGCTAACCGTTTATTTGGTTGCCCCTTGCTGTGTTTTTATTTTACCATTGTTTTTTCTAATTGTCAATATTTTAAGAAAAGGAAAACAACCCTTTAAATATTTGGATGTAATCTGAGTATTGCGGTAAAAAACCCACAAAATCAATGATTTTAATGCAAAAACTAAACTTGCGCCGCGCCGTTTATTAGCTTAAATTTTATTTTTGGCTCTCTTCTTCGGGGGCTGGCTGCTGCTCGCCGCTTTCGTCCGCTTCTTCGCCTTGCCCGTTCTCCGCTTCCAACTGTGTTTCAGCGGGTTGGGTTTCCTCTTCCGCCACCGCGTCGCTTTCCGCCTGCGCGCACTTTAAAAGTTTACCCTTTTTATCGTACTTTTCGCCTGCAATAGCGGGAATAAGGAAACGGTACAAATATTTGCCCTTGCACCAATCGATTGCAAGAATAATACTGAATACAACGGTTGTACCGAAACACCAAATCAAGTCGTGCATTGTGTCGATTAAACCCAAATCGAGGTAACCGTCTAATTCCAGCGTCTGCCCGTTGCCGTAGTATATAACCGTTTTAGTAATATTGTCGATTTCCACGGTGTGCAGATTGTCGTAAGGTTCGTGCAATAAAAAGGAATGGAAGTGGCGCACAATGGTATCCTGCTGCATATCCATAGTGTGCAGAAGGCTGTCGCCCGTGTACTCGTAAATTTCCCACACTACCGAAAGAAGCATTGTAAAGCCTATACCGAACAGTATGCAGGCAATAACGCCCTTGGCGTTTTCGGGCGCGCCTATAAGCGACTTAACCAAAATTATACCGACAACCGAAAAGACTATGCCCCAAGCCGAGTGTAGAATATCGTCCAAATGTTTTATTTTTCCGTAAAAATTATAGCTTGCGCCGAGGAAACAGAACAGCACGAAGAGCATCATAAAGATTACGTAACCCAAGGGACATTTTACGTTTAAAGAATATTCCGCAAGATAAAAGACGAACACGATTGCCATATATGCAAGCGCAATAGGTATATCCCTGTACTGACCTATTATTATAAAGTATATAATCGAAGCTATGCAAAACGCCACAAACAGCGACATAATTACCGTTACGGGCACGTTTTTAAGCCTGTCTTTTAAATATTCTTTTAACGGTCGTCTGTTTTTAACCTTAGTCATAAACCAAATTCCTTATGTGAATATCTCGTTTGCCGCCGCAAATCAATAATAAGTAGCTACGGCTTCCTCGGGGGGAAGCGGAGCGCACCGCTCCATACTCTCCGCGCTGAGGACGGCGCCCTCCTTGCGGTACGCGGGGCTGTACTCGAAACCTATTTTCGCCGTAACTATAAACCAATCTTTCGTTTCTATACCTTCCGCAAGCCCGTTGGTCTTTAACGCAAAGCCGTCGTATGCGATATCCGCCTCGCAACAGGTCATAATAAACCTGCCCATAACTATACAGCCCGCGGGCAGTTTTTTAGAAACCGCCGCCATACCCTTAAACTTTACCGTCTTACCCAGATATGATTGCGGCTTTTCGGATAAGTCGCGGTAAAACAGCGCAAAGTCTCTGTCCTCTATTTCTATTACGGGCGCCTCTATATCGAAAGGCATTGGGTCCTCTATCTCGTCATACTCCACTTTGCCGCCTATATACTCGTAGACTATATCGGGGCGGCGGGATATGCCGCGCACGATTTTGTGGAAATCCATCCGCTCGTACTCGCCCTTGAAGCGGTTGAACACCGCCATTTGCGTCATATTTATTTTATCGAACACAAGCTGACGCATATTCGTATCGTAGCTTATAAACGTTGCCGCGTCGAAAAAGGTCATCATCTGGTTGATTACCCAATTTTCGGGCATAGCGTCGAAAAACTGTTGCAAAAGCCAGGTGCCGTTGTATTCAACTATGACGCGCTTGGCTCTGTTTTTGCGGGTAAGCGCCGTCAGCGTGCCCTCGTTCAGCTCGTCCTCGCCCGCGATAACCTCTATGGCTACGTTTTTAACCTTAAAACGCTCGGGCGCGTACTCCTCTTCGCCCTCCTCGCACACAAGCAACATTGTGCGTTCGCCAGTGTCCATACGCGGGTCTTCAAGCGTTTCCTGTATAAACTTAGTCTTGCCCGAGTCCAAAAAACCGAGAAAGACGTAAACGGATATTTCCTGCATTCTACCTTACCATATTATTTATAATGCGCAGTTTTCTTAAACGCCGAACAGTTCTTTCAGCTCCTCGCCGTCAATTTTACTGCCTATAACGCACAGCCTGCCCGTGTATTCCGCGCAACCTTCGCGCACGTCGCTCTCGCCGGGAACGTAGTCGAAGTGCAGCCACTTTCCGTCCTGCCCCTCTACAATGCCCTTGGCGCGAAGCACCGTGCCGAACCGCGCGCCGTCGGAAAGTTGCGAAAGCGCCGCCTTTAAACCTTCCGCCGTAAACTTTGCCGAAGTTTCTACGCCCCAGCTTGCAAATACCTCGTCGGCGTGGTGGTGATGCGCGTCGTGCCCGTGGTGGTCGTGGCAGTGTTCGTGCTCTTCCTCGGCGTGATGATGCCCGCAGCACCCGTGTTCCTCGTGGTTATGGTGTCCGCAATGCCCGCGCTCTTCATCTTCGTGATGATGATGTCCGCAACAACCGTGTTCGTGGTGGTCGTGCTCCTCTCCGTGGCGATGCCCGCAGTGGTCGTGTTCCTCGCCGTGGTGATGTCCGCAATGCCCGCCCTCTTCGTCTTCGTGATGGTGATGTCCGCAACAGCAATGCTTCTGCTCGCCCGTAAGCTTGTCAAGCTCGCTTTCGAGCGTTGCCGCGTGCTCCATAGCGGTAAGTATTTGCTTGCCGTCCAAAAGCTTCCAATCGGTGGTTACAACCGTAGCTTGGGGGTTGTGTTCGCGCACAAGTTTAAGCGCGGTTGCAAGTTTTTCACTGCCCGCAACGTCGGCGTGGCTGAACACTATGCAAGCCGCGCTCTCGATTTGGTCGTTGAAAAACTCGCCGAAATTTTTCATATATATTTTGCATTTGTTCGCGTCTACAACGGCGGTAAGCGAGTTGATTTTGCAGTCCTTTAACCCCGCGCTTTCCACAGCCTTTACTATATCGGAAAGTTTGCCCACGCCGGAGGGCTCTATCAAAATTCTGTCGGGCTTGTACTCGCTTACAACCTTTTTCAACGCCTCGGCAAAGTCGCCCACAAGCGAACAGCAAATGCAACCGGAATTGAGCTCGTTTACCTGTATGCCCGCCTCCTTCATAAAGCCGCCGTCAACACCTATTTCGCCGAACTCGTTTTCTATTAAAACAAGCTTTTCGCCCGCATAGGCTTCCTTGATAAGCTTTTTAATCAGCGTTGTTTTGCCCGCGCCGAGAAACCCCGAAAAAACGTCTATCTTAATCACTTTAAATTACCTCGCACAAATTCATTATATATTTTATACGCATAATCAAAAGTTGTCAAACAAATCACTTTAAAAACCCGCTATACTTGAATAAAGCATAGCGGGCAACTCTTGCGATAATTAAATCTTATTTATATGTAAGGCGGCGGAAAGAACCGTCCTCCTTGTGTATCATAATGTTTGCGTCCTGATTTCCGGCAAGCTTTTTGGCGAAGTCGATTGCTTCCGCCTGAGTGAAAAACAGCTTTATCGCCTTTGCGGCGCCTGCCGCTTTAACCTGCCACCTGTTATCCTCTTTGCGCTTGGAAATATGATAGGTCTTTGTTGTGGATGCTGCTCTGCCCTCGGTGGAGGGCGCCTTGTTCTCTTCCATTTTAGTCTCCTTATTCTGTGCCGCCGCAGGTTTTTCGGCGGGTTTACTCTGTATTTGCGGTTGCGGCTTGGGGGCAGGTTTTGCCGCCTGAGCCGTCGGCGCCGTCTGCCTTGCCGGCTGAGCGGGCGCGGGTGCGGGTTGCCTTACAGGTTGAGCGGGCGCCGCCTGTCTTACTGGCTGAGCAGGCGCAGGCGCGGGCTGTTGCCGCTTGGGCGCGGCTTCCTCCCTTACCGTAGGCGTATTGTTTTTGGGTGAAGCGGGTTGGCGTTTAGGCGCTTTCCCGACGGCGGCGTTTGCACGCCGCTTTTGATACTTTTTGCAGAGCAACCAGGCGATTGCTATTATCAACAATACAATTATTAAAGTAACCGCCGCAATGATTGCCACCCAACCCCAAGGGTTGAACCAAGAGGGCAAAAGTAAACGACCCATATTTTATCCTCTGTAATATTCCATTATAATTTATATGCATTGTATCATACTTATGATACCTTGTCAAGCGACAATTTTCCCCAAATTTTACGCAAAGATTGCGGCGGACTTATCGCCCGCCGCAACCGTAAGCTTTAAATTAAATTTATCTGAGCCTTACATAAGGTTTGTCGAGGTTGCCGCTTTCGCTTACAAGCTCCCAAACGTTTTCATAATCCCATACGGTGGAATTTACAGCGATTGAAGACTTGAACTCAGTAAGGGTAATCTCCCAGAAATCTCTTTCGTAAGCCTGATAGAAGGAGTTGCCCTCGTCGTCGGAAGAGCCGAAAACCGTAACGTCGTAGTTACCGTTGTGCTCGGCAAACGGCGCAAAGCAATTTCTTATCATATCGTCGGAATTTGCCGAGTAGTGTCCAACGAAGTTAGAGCAGTTCTTTGCCGCAATTTCAACAAGCGTCTGGTCGCTGGTGTAGTACATCGTGCCTTCGCTTACGCAACTCATTATTACAAGTTTGCCTTTGCCGTCGCCGCGTCCGCCAAGGAAACCGCCCGCCATTTCAACAGCTGAAAGCCTGCCGAGGAATATGCTGTTGGTTATTTCGAGGTAATCGTTTAAATTCCTGTCGTCATACCTGCCTACGAAGCCGCTCGCGTATCTGTTATCGGAAACGGCGTAAGCGTCGATAAAGCAGTTGGAAATATAGCATACCGTCCAGCCCGTAGCACCGCCCGCCTGAATGTATCCGACAAGGCTGGCAACACGCTGCGTCTGGCTCTGTACCTTGTGGAGATAATTGCCGTCATCGTCTTTATCGCTCGTTACGGACACCCTGTCAATGTAGGTGGTAGAACCCGTGTCGCTGGAAGCAAAGACCTGACCTACAAGTCCGCCGACCCTCTCTCTTCCGAGCACGTCTACGTTATGCACCTTAACGTTATAGATATATCCGCCTTCCATCTGACCGATTATACCCGTCCTCTGACTTCCGCTCTGCACGTCGATAATGTTGAAATCTTCAAACGTAACGTTCATTATCGAACCGCCCTTTACGTTGCGGAACAATGCGGTATAAATCTTAGTATCGTTAACGGTTTTTTCAATCTTTGCGTTGCTGAGCTTATGTCCGTTACCGTTGAATACGCCCACAAACGGCGTGTCCGTCGTTGCAACAGAACCCTGGAAATCCAAATCGTTTTGAAGCAGATAAATCGTAGCCGTATCGTTGCTTGCAAGCATCTGTTCGAAGTCTGCTTTCGTAGAAATGTTTTTCGTTTTAACTTCCTTAGTATAAACTTCCGTCTGCGAATCGCCTTCGATATTTTCAAGGAAGTAATATACGTTATAAGCCGCACTGTTGGACTGGGCAAACTCGAACGTTTTGCCCGTTGCGCGGAATTCCTGTTTAACCGTGTTAGCGTTCGCCTTGATTTGTTCTACGGTAGGCGCCGCCTCCGTTACGGGCAAGTTTAACGAATATATATAACCCGTGGGGCTTGTAAAATCTCCCGTTAAGCTGTAACCGTTTTTATTTACCGCCAAATTGGAAGTCTTATTTACAAAGTCGACCTTTGCGTCCTTTGCCGCCACATAGATAAGGTATTCTTTCGACACGATTTTATCCGCAAGTCCGTTGCCGTCGATAGCCTTGGCTATGGTAACGTTGTCTTTGAACGTTACCGTTTCGGTTACCTGCCAGATTCCGGGCTTAGTAGCATCCCAATTGGTAACGGAATTGAACGTGTTGGGATTATCGTACGTTGCGTATTTTAAGAAGCGGTCTCTCTCGTAAAATTCTGTATCGATTATAGCGTTGCTGTCGGAAGTACCGTTTACAACGTCGGGCTTGGGTATACGGTAACCGTTAGCCGTAGCCTGTTTGTCAACGATAATGGAATTGCCTTCCAACCCTTCGATTAAAAACTCGCCCACGCGGAAAGTATTTTTCTTTACGTTTACTTCAAAAGTCTTATTCTTGGTAACCTTTCCGACAGTTACGCTTGCAGTAAGCGTTACCTTTTTATCCGCATCAATCGGGCGCAAAACTTCAACTTTCACGTCGGAGTGGTTGGAGTTGGAAGTACCCTTAATATCGGTTATGTTGATTAAAGAAGGGTCGCTGGAAGTCCATTTAATGTCGGTATTCTTGATTCTGGTTACAAGGTCGAAATTCTGATAGAGAGCTTCAACCCTTATAGGCAGATAAGCCATATCCAACACCGCCTGCGCGTCGGCTTCGTCTTTACTCGAAAGTTTTGTAAGGTCGGTCATCGCGTAGTGTGTATATTCGTCCCAGCTTGACTTGTTTAAACGGCTTCCCTGAGTAGCGTTGTCGTCTTTGAGAGCAAACAAATCGCCCATATTTATGGAGTAATCTTCGTTTCTCCATTTCTTATGAAGGGTTTTATCAAAACCCAACCTCTTGGAAGGCAACTCCTTAAAGGTATCCGTTGCGGGCACAGCCGTACCTATCTGACCGTTATCGTTATATTTTGTGTTGTATTCCGCCTGACCGGAAACGACGTAAGGCTTTTTGCCGTTGGTTACAAAAGTGGAATTTTCTACCGTGCCCCTGTACTCGTCGTCCGCCGTATAAGGGCTGTTGTCTATAACGGAAAGAACATTTGCAATGTGGTTGTAGCTGAACGTTTGGCGGGCAAGGTTTATATTGCCGCATCCGCCGTCCACTCCGTTGTTTACGTACGCAACCGTGCCTTCGCCGTCGACGTCGGCGCCGTTGTTATACGAAGTGATATTGTCGATAGATATAACGCCGGGATTGGAGTTATCGGTTACGCCGTGCATACGGTTATTGAAGGAAAGGCAGTTGTACATAAACACCTCGCCTTCCATTATGGAACCGCCCAGCTTAAAGCCGTTGCCGTCGCCGCACTCGGTTTTATATATGGAGGTATCTCCCTCCGCCTTAGATTTATCGAACGCGGGGAATTTGTTGTTGTACTCTTCCTGCGTTTCTAAAATGAAACCGTTTTCGAACGCAACGCAGTTGTACATTATTACCATTCCGATATTGCCGCTGTCCGTCTTTGCAAACAAGTCCCAGCCGTCGTCGGAGTTACGGTAAGCGATACAGCCGTCGAACACGTTGCCGTATCCAACCGTCAGCTTTGCCGCGAAGCCGTCGGCGTTTTCGCCGTAGGTTTCGTTGTCGTAATTGTTGTACGAAGTGCAGTTTTTAATTAAATTATAGCTGGGCCAATAGTTGATGTCCGCATACTCGGTATACTGGTTACCCGTAGGGCTGTAACTTCTGCCAAGCTGTAAACCCGTGTCGCGGTTATCGTAAAACTCGCTGTTTTCTATGATATTGTAGCTTCCGCCGATATACATACCGTTATCGCCCGCGCCGCATATATCTATTCCGTCCCAATGAATGTAGTCGGAATAAATCTGAACGCCCCTGTTTGTCGAAAGGAAAGGCATTGCGTAAAACGCAATTACAGCCTTTTGGGTAGGGTCGTCGTTGACGATATTTATATATTTTTTGTGCGAACCGCTTCTGAATATGGTTATTCTGTCAAAGAGATTGTAAGTACCGGGCATAACTCGGATAGTATCGCCGGGCATAAGAGTTTCGTCCATAAGCGCAGACGAAATGCTGCGGGGGTCGTCCTTAGTACCGGAAGCCGTTTCCGTGCCCTCTACGCCGACGTAAATAGTACGCGAGGCTTCGCCCTTCTTTTTACAGGCAGCCAATCCTATTGCGCTTGCGGAAGTGCCCGCAACGGCAAGCATTAAAAGCGCCGCAATAATTTTTCTTGTTCTCATAAGCTTTTATTTCCTTGTTTTTTAGTCTGTTAAGGCGCAAAAGCTTGTACGCCTTTTTCGCACTCAGCGCCCAACGGCAAAAATACCGTTGGGCGTTGTGCGTGCGTAGTTTAAATTTTTATTTGAAATTAAGCGTTGTAAATAATTTCTATGCCGTAAACGTTTATATTGCTACCGCCAGAGAACAGGGAGAATACGCCCGCTTCGGTTACCGTATATTCACACTTGGTTATAGGGTCAACGCTAACGCTTCCAACCGCCGTACCGTCGGCTTTCGTAAGTTTAAGGTCTCTTGCCGTGCCGCCGCTACCGCTTGCCGCATAAACTATAATTTTCGCAGCCGCCTTAACTTCTATGCCGATATATCTCGACGTAGCAGAGCCGGTGCCGCCGAATTTAATTCTGTGAGTAAACGTTTTTCCGTCAATCGAAGCTTTGCTCGCATCTACCGATATAGCTTTGCCTGACGCACCGTTTACCGTTACTTTTGCATTTGCCGTATCGAATAAAACTACCGACGTAGTAATGGATGCCTCCAAAGTTTTAACCTGTTCGGAGCCTATCGATACGTTCTGTAAAGAGCCGGCAACAGTAACGAGCAATTTGCAGGTAGTCGTAAAGTCTACTTCTTTTCCGCTTACGGAATCGGCTACGGTGGCAACAACTGTTATCACGTATTCGCCGGGAGCAACCTGAACGGCGGTATCCGTAATTTCAACGGGAGTCGCGCCTTCTTCCGCGTCTTTTGCAAGCATTGTTATGGTCTTAGGCGTAATCGTCGCCGAAGCATTTTCACCTACGAGCGCAAGTTCTATATCGCTCTTTACAAGGTTTATCGTAGCGCTTGCGTCGGCTACTTCCGTTACCAGCGTAGACTTCAACGAAGCGGTTATACCCGTTACGCCGGATATAGCAGATTCTACGTTAATGGTGTACGAACCGGTTACGGTTTCTTCACCAACCTTTACGGTTATCGTCTGGTCGCCGAGTATTGCAAACATTTCGGCGGTAAGAACAGTTGTTCCGGGAACAAGCTCCGTTTCGCCGAGGTAGTACTTCAAGTTTTCGGTTATAACCGCCCTCGTCTTCTTACCTGTATACTGCGTTACGCTAAGACCTTCTACTTTATAGTTTGCGTCAACCGAGAAAGTATCGCCTACGGTAAACTTCTGCTTGAACTTAACGTCGCCCACGTCGTTGGGATGAGAAACGGTAACCTTTGCAAGGGAAACGTCGCCGTCCGCCAAAGGTATGTCTGTTGCGCTCGCGTCTTCGAACTCGGTATCAACCTGAATATAGAAGAAGTAAACATCATCCTTGGTTGCGGTAGTGATGTAGTATTCATCCGCCTTGGGAAGAGAAATTTCGGATACCTGAACGTCTTTCGTATCGACTTTCTTTTCATACAGCGAATCCATAGACGGCGTTACCGATGTAATATCGTTGGCGCCCAAATCGGACTTGGAGAATACCTTTATACCCCTGCCCGCAGAGCCGTTTGTATTCCAATAAATGGTAAGTTTTGCCGCGCCGTCGGTAACAAGTTTGAGATACCTGTCTTTCTGTAAAGCATTGGCGGAAGTGAACGAACCGCCGCCGAACTGGAAGCGCGAAGGGAAGTACCTGTCTTCCGTTTCACCGGAGCCGCCCGAATTTACGTTTGCCTTGCCGTCGTTTGCGTGCGTCGTAAGTGTGGTGCCGTTACCTTCGATAAGCTTCGTATCCGCCGCAACTACGCCCGCAGAAACGTTGGCAAAGTTGACCGCATAAGACTTAGTACGTAAATCAGGGTTCTCGGTTATCGTGTAAGTTACTTTACCGCTTGCAATTGTGCCGTAGGTAATAGTAGCCTGCGCGCTTGCCGCAACGGTATTCGTGTCAAGACCGCTTACTTTTACCTCATTCGCGGCAACGTCCTCTTTATCGCCGTTTTCACGCGATACTTCATACTTCCAGGTAGAAGTCATTCTGTCCTGCACGGACTTGCGTTGCGTAAGAGTACCTTCTTTTACAACAAGAGAGGTAGAAACTATTCCGTTATTAACCCTAACGGTAACCGTGCTTACAAAGTCTTCAAGCTCCGCGGTAGAACCCTCCGCCAGCTTACAATTTTTAATTTTCGCAACCACGCTGTACTCGCCGTCAGCCTTTAAATTATCCCAGGCTTCGCAGTCGGCACGGTCGGGGTCTTTAAGCGCTATATCGAGGTTAGCCGCAGGCACTTCGTCCAACTTGTTGCCCGACCCGTCTGCAAAATAAACTTTAACCGCGCTCTTGTCTATGGTGTGCGACTTCTTCGTTTCGGAAAGCTGAACTTCCGTTTCTCCTACGCCCTCCACTATGAGAGCCTGCGCCGCCGCGGGAATTTGAAGTTTATCGGATACTTCACCTCCCCCCAAATCTGCCAGACACAAATCGCACTTTTTGTCGTTATTTTCGTCAACGTGGTTTTGGTTGGTTATAGGGTCCTTGCCGCAGTCGCAAGCGCCGTTGTGCGTCTTCCCGTCGGAATTCGCCGTGTAGGTATAGGCGTGGGTGTGGTTGTCTTTCTTGGTACAACCCGCTACTCCCGCAACGCCCGTTCCTATTGCGCCCGCAATGATGAATACGGACAGAACTTTGGTTAATTTATTCATTTATTTCCTCCTAATAATTAACTCTCTTTTACGGCGCAAACGTGCGTTTTTAGCGCAAGCGCCTTTTTGTCTTATATATACTATCATACTGCAACGCGCTTGTCAAGCATACTGCAACGCGCTTGTCAAGCCCAAAATGAAAATATTTTACTAAAATTGTTATTAACATTCATACAATACGCCCAAATTAAGGAAATAATAACAATTTTCGCCTTAAATTTCTTGTTGCCGATAAAGACTGACTATTTTTATGCGGATAAACCCTAAAGTCAACGGCGTTATCCGTCAGAAAACGCACATTATGGCGTTTAAACAGCTACCTTGCGGCTTTCGTGGCAACAGAAATAAATAATTTGTATATCTTTTGCCAGCTCCTTTACAACCCGCATAGTCTTTTGCATATGCCCGCCGTCCAGAAACACGAAAGGGTCGTCCATAATTATAAACGGCTTTTCGCCGCCGAACATATTTTCCACAAACGCCAGCCGCATACAAAGCGCGCAAATACTTCTTAAACCCGTACTGAAATGTTTTTCGCTGTGAATTTCCCCGCTCTGCTCGAACAAAACGTTGAATTCTTCGTCTATGGTTATTCTTTCGCCAAGCGTTTCCTCTATTACGTCGGCGTACTTTAAAAAGACGTCTTTGACGGGCGCGACGTACCTGTCCTTTAAATTGCGGTCGGCTTTTTTCAGCAATTTTTCCGTTTCGGAAAGCACGTAGTGCCGCCGCTTGTATCCGTTGAGTTTTTCCTGCAACGTTTCCAGCGCGCCGTATTTGTCGCCGAGGGTTTCAATCATAGCTTCGTCGGAAGCTATCTGCCCGTCGACTACGGCAAGCAAGTTGCGCTCCTCCTTAACCCTTTCGGCAAGAAGCGAGTAATCGGCGATTTCCGACGAGGGTCTTTGCCCAAGCCCGTATTTTGCCGCGTAATCCGCCGCCTCTTTCCCGCACTTTTCAATTTCCCCGCAAAGCCGCGCGGTTTCCGCGCTTGCTCGCTCTATTTCTTCGAGTTGGGCGAAAACGTTTTCCTCCAACCTTATACTATACTTGCCCAGCACCCCGCTTATTTCCGCGTAAAGTTGCTCCGCCTGCCTACGGGTATCCTTTACTTCCGTTTCCGCCTTTAAGCTGTCCGCTTTAAGATTGCCGTACTCGGAAATCATATTGAAAAGTTTTACGTACGCGCCCTGCAAATCGCCGTCCGCAATGCCGTAGACGGCGAAAAAGTTCCGCGCGCCCTCTGTAAGCGCGTCTTTGCGCAGGCTGAAACTCTGAATACGCGCCCGCCTCTGCAACTCGTCCTCGCCGTACTGCGCGTAATCGTTAAGGTCCTTTTTAAACGTTTCGTAATCGAATATAATTCCGTTTTGGCTGTAATAGCCGTAGGAAGCCAAAACCTCCCTTACCGCGCCTTCTATGCTCTGCAACTCAGCCTGCGCTTCGATTGCCGCGCCGTCCAAAACCACGGCTTTCGGCAACGACTGCGAACCCTTTATTTTCCACAGCACGGCAACCACCGCCGCCGCGAGAACGCCGCCCGCCAACAGCGCTATGCCCGCGATTTTACTCACCAAAACGAGCGCGCCGCCCGCAACGGCTACAATGGCGAACAGCGCCAACAAAACCGAATAAACTTTACCGCTTTTGCTTGCGGGGGCGTTAAAGGGCGCGGCTACGGCAGCCTGCGCCTTGCGCCTGTTGTCAAGATTGCGGTATCTTTGAACCTTGTTTTCAAGGTTTTCCATTAGCTCGGCGTCGGGAGTTTTATCCGCAAATTTGCGTTGCAAAGAGAGCCGCCGCTGACCGCCGTCGTCTTCGCCAAGCGCGCTTATCTTTACTTCGAGGCTTTTTATTTCGTCTATATCGCCGCTAAGCTTGCGCAGAGCACCCTCTTCGGGCACGCCCGCCTGAAAAACGCATTCCAAAAGGCTGAGTTTTTCCTGTTTTTGACAATCGAACGCCGCCGTGGTCTGCGCGCCGTCCAACATAGTTATGCGTCTTGCGTTGCTTTTCAACAAAAGGTTTTCCTCTTCGCTCGGCAACCCGCCCGCATACTTCGACCGCCAACCGTCCAACTCTTCCCGCAAGCGGTTGCACCGCGCCGTCATAGCGTCCAGCTTTTCCCACCGCTCCAAAACGAGATTGGTGTTTTTAATTTCCTCAATTTCTGCTTCCGCCCTTAAAATACTCTTTTGAAGATTGTTTTTCCGCGAATAGCTTTCGTCGAGAGTTTTTGCTATGCTTTCAAGGTTGGCAATCTCGCTCTTAACCTCGAATATAGCCTGATTTGTCTGACTGATTAAATCGTTGTTGCCCTTTGCCGCCTTTAAATTCTTTCTTGCCCTTTCGAGCCGCGCAATCACCGTTTCAAAATCTTCTTCGCCGTCCGCATTTTCAACAAAGCAGTTGAGCTTGGTAAGCATACCGCCCGCGGCGGTCGTATCAGCCGCGTCCGAGGTAATGAATACGGTGCGCTCGAAAGTTTCTTTATCCACTCCGAACACGGCTTTGCCCAAATCGCCGCCGAAGCCGCCGTAAACCCTGTTGTTGCAGTATACGGTCAGCTCGTCCTCGGTATCGCTCTTTTTGCCGAAAAATCTCTCTATCCTGTACGTGGCGCCGCCCGTTTCAAACGTTAAGTTTCCGCCGAACTTGCCGCCGGCGAAGGGGTAAAAGTGTTTGCGGTCGTTAAACTCCTTGGCGTTTACCCTGACGGAGGGCAACCCGTAAAACATTGCCTTTATAAACGCCGCAAGCGTCGTCTTGCCGAAACCGTTATTTTCGCAAAACCCCGTAAGCCGCTCGTCGAAATTATAATCGGCGTTGCTGAGTTTGCCGAAGTCTTCTATGTGGCACTTAATCAGCTTCATTATTCCACCTCTCTTCCGCCAAGCGCCTTTAAGCCGCAGTTAATCAGCGCGTTTTTGTCCTCTTCGGAGTACCCGCCCTCCAACACCGCCCTTATAAACTCGCCCCTGAGCGAAACGTTTCCTTCGAGGCAAGCGGCGTCGTACTTGACGTAAGCGGAGTTTTTAACCGACACGTAATAATAGCTGTGCGCCAACTGTTTTTCTATCTCCTTATCCAGCCCGTCGGTATCGTAATCCACCTCGCCGACAAGGTTTACCCTTACTATATCCGAAGGCTTGCACTTGATAAAGCCGCCTACTTTGCGGCAAGCGGTAAACAAATCCTGCGTGTCGCTTATATCCACGCAGACCTCTTCGAACACCCTTGCGGAAGAGGGAACAAACTCAAAAGTCAGCTTTTCGTCGGTATCGATTACTACAAACCCCTTTTGCCCCAGCTCGTCGAAGCCGCGCCCTTCAAGACAGCCGCAATAGGCGTACTGACCGCGCTCGTCAATTTTTCCCGCGGAATAGGTATGTATATGCCCCAACGCAAGATAATCTATATTTTTGTTGCGCAGTTTCGAAAGCTGAATTTTGCCCGCGCCGCCCGAATTGCCCGCCTGCCCGTGCATTACGGCTATATTGATTTTGTCGCTTTCGAGTTTAAGCGAAGAGTACAGGGAAAGCGCGTTGCTTCCGTCTATTTCTATTCCCGAAATTGTTACGTTGCCGTAACGGTAACAAGTCCACTCGTCGGAAAAGGTTTTTAAATTTTCCAAACCGTACTCCGTGTACGATTCCAACGTATCGTGGTTGCCGCGCAGATACAAAAAGTCTATATCGGGAGTGTTTCTCACCACGCTGTAAAAAAATTCTTTGTCCCGCTTTAAAGGGCGGTCGGAATCGAAGATATCCCCCGCCAAAATAATGACTTTTATACCGTTTTTAACGGCGTACGCAACCATACGGCTCATTGCCGCGCGCAGTTCGCGCTTTCTTTCGTCCGATTTTTCTTTGGGCAATTTAGACTCCATTTTAGAGCCGAGATGTATATCCGCGCAGTGTAAAATTTTCATATTTGCTTCCTCTTAAATAAGACGGCGTTAAGGCGTGCGTTTTACGCGCCTACCAACAATATTTTTCGGCTGATTATAACATAAAATATATGTGCCGTCAATACGGGGCGGTTAAAAAACGCGCCCGCGGCTTACGCTTGAAAAACGCCGCGGGCGCGACAGTACGCCGTAACTATTAAACAAAATAAGCGTTTACCCGCCGCATATGTCCGCGCCAACCGCAATTTTAAGCGAGCAGACTTAAAATTTCTTGGTACTGGCTGTCGCTTATATTTTGCAACGCAAACAAAATAAACGAGTAAATTTCATCCGTCATTTTACATTGGGCGGTTTGCGCTTCTCCGAGCAGGACGGAAGCCTTTATAAGCGCCTCCTGCCTGTCCGTGGTTTCGCCGCCGCCGAATATAGCCGCAATGCGGTCGCAACAGTACGCCATAAAGTCGTTTTGACTGCTCCATTGCCTGATTTCGGGAATTTCGTCCCACGGTTTGGTTGTGCGCGCCTTACGCAAAATTTCCGTTAATAGCACGATAGCCTCAACCGTCTGCGCGCCGCGGTAGCAGTACTCTCCGTCCTCTTCCCCGTCGTTCTCTTCTTCCTCGTCCGCTTCTTCCACGCCGTCCTCTTCTGACGCGTTTTCAAACTCGTTTAAACGGCTTTGCAGGCGGCGCTCCATCTCTTCGTAATCCACCTCCCCATCGTCGTCGCGGCGATACAGGTCGTCGTCCAAGCGCGCCGTTTTCATTCTTTCGATTAGCTTTTCCCGCCGCCTTTCCAAAAACGCAAGTCTTGCGGCGAGCGGGTCGTTTTCGTCATAACCATCGTCCTGTAAAGGGTCGGCGGGTTCTTCGGGTTCGGCAAGCGGGCGGTTTACGTCGCCCGTAAATTTGTAAGTCTTTAAGTCGACCGCGGCAAGCTCGCCCTTTGATACCAGCCCGTCGGCAATTTCTTTCAACTGCGGATAAGGCAGGCTTGTTTCATACATTAAATCGAACACGTTTATGCTCAATTTTCCGCCGCGAGCCTGCATTACGCAGGCGTTTAAAACTTTATCGTAATTATCCATAAATATTACTCCTTTCAATCCCATAAGCTTCTTGTGCGCTTAACCATCCAGGAAGAATCGTAACGGTATTTCGGGTCTTTGAAATCGATTGAAGGCTTTCTGTAATTTTCCGCCTGCGGAAATTGCGTATATTCGGGGCAGTCGAAGTACAGCTCGAAACACCCTTTCAGCGGCATATGGTTGTTTATGGTTATGTAAGCGTCGCCCGGCTTTACCCTGTGCATAAGCTCGTCCTCGGAAACGACGTACTCCTCAATAAACTTTATACCGCCCTGCAAGTATTGCGCGGGGTCGGGAATTATGTGCCTGCCTATCTGTTCCTTAACCGCCTTTGCCGTGTTTATGTCGTTGGTGCCCAAAAAATAAGTTAGGTTACAGTTGTTGCGAATCTGTTGCGCCACGCCGCCCGAATACGAAGTTTCAAGCTGGGTATAGTCCTGCACTATCGCGGTTATGAATATGTTCAATCCGCGCCCCACGCTGAATATGGTGGGGTAAATTTTATCGGCTTGCAGGGTGGGGAACTCGTCCAACAGAAACTGAACGGGAACGCCGAGCGGCGCGCCGCCGTTGATGGCTTTTTGCTTTAACGTATCAAGCGCCTTTACTATGTATTGGTTGACAAACCCGCGCATCCTTTCGTCCGTCATATCGTAAGTTAAAAAAATTACCTGCGGCTTGTCGCCCAAAGTTTTAACGTCGAAGTTGTCGGCTATGGTAAGGTGGCGCACGTCGGGATAGCTGTAATTGCTTAAATAACTTTCTATAAGCTGAATGTAGCACGCCCGCGTTTTGGGATGGTCGTTGATTATGCCGCGCACGTACCTCCACACGGAATCGTCCTTATCCCGCGAAGAGAAAAAGCCGAAGTCCTCGAACTCGTCCCCGTATTCGAAGCGGTAAAAAATTTGGGAAATAGTTTCAAAGTTAATCTGCTCGGGAAGCACCCTGCGCCTGCCCGTCCGCGCCTCCTGCTCGCGCGTTAAAAGCATATCCTTAAACAGTCCCAGAGTAATGCCGTATATAAAGCCCCTCGCGCCCTCGTCCCAACTGATATCGTCGTCCGAACGTATGGGAAAGAGCTTGTCGTACAGCTTTTTTAAATCCGCCAGCGCCTCGTTTCTTATGTTTTCCTTTTCGTCGGGGTACAGCTCGGCTTCGAGATACCTCCTCGCCACGTCCGCGACGGGATTGAACAGAATCTGCGAGTACTCGGGGTGAATAAAGTCCATATATTTTACGTTTTCCTCGCCGTAAATACCTTTGAGATATTCGGAAGTATACCTGAAAAGCTCGCCCTTTATGTCCGCGACGATAACCGAAATTTTACCGTCCAGATTGAATAGGTAGTTTTCCAGATAGCGCATAGATTTTCCGCACCCCGTAGAGCCGGTTACAAGCGCGTGGCACAGCCCTTTGCGCTGTACCACGTAAAGCTCGCCGTCCTTATCCCTGTAAGCGGAAACGGGCATACCCGGCGCGTGTTTGCCCAGCGCGCCGTATTTAACGTAGCCGCTCTCTTTCGCAACGTCGTCTATACTCAACAGAACCGTCTGTTCGCCGGGGACGCTCTTTGCAAATTTTTCGATTAAGTTTGAGTTAAGTTTCATTTTGTGCCTCCTCCGAAGCCGATTTTCCTCTCGTCCGTAAAAATGCTTTCGCCGCCGCTCTTGCCGTACTGCCTTTCGAGATATTTAAGCATATCGGGCATTAAAAGCATATCGGGCAGCCCCCTTAAACGGATTACCGTTTCCGCCGCGTCGCCCTCTTTCAGCTTTAAAAGCAATATGCCCGCGTCGCTGTTTTTGCCCTCTTTAAGCTCCTTGATTAAAATCTGCTTTGCAAGCCGTCCGCACTGCTCGTCGTCGTTGAGATAGAGCATCTGCATAGCGTACAGCACCGAAGCGATATGGTCGCGCCCGTAGTTGTGGGACAGCGAACGCAGGCGGTTGCCCTTTACGGCGGAGTTGCTGAACAGCTCCTGCACCTTATGCAGGGCAAGCGCCTTTACGTCTATTATTTCCCTCTCGCACTCTCTTTTGCCGAACTCGGAATTTGAGTTACAAAAACCGTTTAAATAGTTTTTGTACATCTCTATGTCGCACGGGGCGGAAAGCTCGTCGAGCACGGGGTTTTTAAGCATTGCCTCGTAAGTTTTTATTTCCTTGGGCTTTACACCGAAATTTTTGGCGATAAAACTCCAACTGTCCAAGCCCGTTTCCGCGGCTTCGCGCATTAAAAAATAGTAGTACACGCTTCTTTGCGTCAAGTAATTCATCGTTATTCTCTCCTTATTATTTCTTCTATGTCTTTTTCTATCAGGTCGTAGTACTGCTCGAAAATATCGCACACGGTCGCATCGTCCTTTTCCGCCGTAAGGCAGGGCGCGCCGTCGTCCTCGTCAATGTAAAAGACCACCGCCCTGTCTGCGGCGACTCCCGGTATCTTGCCCACAGGGTATAAAATACAGTATATCTTTTCTTTATAGGGAATAACGGCGATTTGCTCGAAAGTTAATTTGCGCCCGTCGTCGTCCATAAGAATGATATGGTCCGTGTTGTTTTCGTCAAGTAAAATATCCAAAACGTTTTCCATTTCCGTTACCTCCTTTTCTGTATTCAATCATACCAAAAAATGCCATTTTCGGCAAAGGCACGTTCCTTAGCCCTTTACCGCTTAGCTGTAAAAACAAAAAGGAACCTGCAAAAAATGCAAGTCCCTTTTAATATAAAATTGCGCGTTAAATAGTCATATCCAGCCCGTTTTCGCTTACGTACGAACACCAGATTCCGTTTTCGAGAATTTCTTCCCTTGCAACCTCTTTAACGAACGCTTCCGTTTCCGCTTGTGAGTATCCTTTAACCTCTTTCCACCTTTCGTAAGCCGAAGCGTAAAATTTTATCATCTTTTTATTGTCTTCCGCCTTGCGACCGTACGCCATTTTTCCCAGACCGCCCGCCAGCAGTAACGAAAGCGCGGAAACCGAGCCCAGCAAAATAGCGGTAAAGTTGCGGTAAGACAGGCTGTAAAAAATAGCGTGCTCCCAAAACCAATCTGCGTTTTGCGCTCTTTTAATAAGAGCGACTATTTCCAGCGCGGAAATAAATAAGTAGATTACTACGGCGGCGATTTTAAGCGTTACGGACAGCGTCCCGCACAGTTTAGCCCGCTTGTCGTTGGGCTTCCTCTTGGAGGTATGATAATTCAATTGCCCCGTAGGTTTTGTGTTGTTGCCTATCCACACCTCGATAACTTGGCTTACGTCGACGTTTATATTTTCCTTGCCGCCGATTACTTCCAGCGACTGAATCGCCTTTTCTATCCACGCCATATCCACCTTTTGCGACCAGGCGTAAAGATGGCACACGTTGAAACCGCTCATTTCGGAAATACACAGGGAGGTATAAAACTGTATTCTCAAAGCTTCGGCAAAGGCGCGGTACTCCACGAATTTTTTGTGATAATTTCTTTTATTGCCGTACAGCACCAGACACAACATTAAAATTAGCGCCGCGGTACAGGCAAACATTGCATACGGGCAAGAAGCGTCGTCGTAAATCAAAAAGGCGAATACCAACAACGCGCCTATAACTGCGAGAGTATAGATAAAGGGTACGTATCTTTTTCCGTTATTTAAGCAAGAGAGCCCGTCGGCTTTAACATAATGCCGCCGTAAATTTTTGCGGTAACCGTCAAGCCCGTCCGCGTCCTTCCAAAGCCTTACCGCGTTATCGTCCGTCTTGATTTTTTCGGAGTTGTATTTAGCCGTCTTTGAAATAATATTTTCTAAAAAAACGGGAGGGTTTAAATTTTCGTCGGTTATATCTAAAAGTAAATAGTCCTGATAGCGTTCGCCCCCGTCGCCCGTAAGACAGCTTGTAAGCCACTTTCTTTTTATATCCGCCTTATCGCCGTCCCCCTGCCTGCGCGTCTTTATCCAAACTACCGCAGTATCGTTTATAAGCCCCGGTTTAAACAACTTATCCTTGTCCAGAAATTTATGTTCCAAAGCGAACTTTATTACTTCCACCGTGCCGCAACCGTACTTGGTTTTCGGCTCTTTACCGTCCCACAGCGCAAGCAAAATATGGGAATGTTCCGCCATATAAATGCCCAGCTGGCGGTACTCGTAGCTTTCCGCGTCCGTGTTTGCCGTCCTTTTGAGCCACTCCCCGTTTTTCTCGGTATCGGGCGCGTATATAATTTTTTTAGCGCGCGCAAGATAGTAATCTAACTTTTCCCTGTCGGCGGCGTCTTTTGCCTCCGCTTCCGCAATATCCTGCGCGGTGGCGTTTTTATCTTTTTTTACGGATTGCAGATGCGCGTCGAAGCTCTTTTTATACTTGTCTATCGCGCAGGGAAGCACGGCGTACACGTCCATTCCCAAACCGAAAGCCACCTCCGCGCACAGCATATCCACCCCCTGCGCAAACGCGTTGAGCATAATAACGGGCGTATGCCCTTTACCCTTTTTTCCGCCGTTGCAAAGCTCTTTAATCTGCGTAAGACTTTTTTTAACCTCCGCGCCGAGCAACGCACCGTCCCCTTCAACGAGGTCCCTGTGCCCCGTAACGCCCACGATTACGGGTATTTTCCCATCGTGATTTTCCTCTTCCCAGGCAAACGCAAAACGTATAAAATGCTTCTTTTCTTCGCCCTTTTTTAAAACGGGCTGTTCGAAAGCGGGGTTATTTATGGCGTCGGGGCAAAACTGCGGTTCAAGACAAAAGCCCCCGAATTTATTGTACACGCCGCTTTTACCCGCAACGCCGTTGAGCTGACCGCCCGAATAGAATTGCAGGCAGGGCATATCCGTATACACGTCCATTTTTATGCCCGTAGCCTTGCCCTCCGCGCGCGCCGCGTGTTCGCCGTTTAATACGTAATTGTGGTCGTACCCAAGCGTTGCCGCAAGACTTTTGTCGCCTATATGTTTGCCTATCGCCTTTAAACGGGTAAAATCGAAGGGCGTGCCCTTAACCCTTATTTTTTCACCCGTGGGAATGAGTCCGCCGTCAACGGGCGTGTAATAATCGGCGTTTATTTTAAGCATATTGCCGCGGCAATCGCCGTTTTGCTCTCCGTCCAGATTGAAATACGCGTGATTTGTGGGGCACCACAAGGTGTCCGCGTCGCTCACCGCGCTATACTCTATAACCAGAGCATTGTCCTCAACTTTAAAAGTTACGCTAAGCTTCAAATTCCCCGGATAGTTTTCCTCTCCGTCCGCGCTGAGGTACTCCAAAGTTACGCAGTCGCCGCTCTCGTGCGTTACGGTAAACTTCTTTTTATCGAAGCCCTCGTTGCCGCCGTGCAAATGGTTTTCGCCGTCGTTTGCGTTGAGGGCGTACCGCTTGCCGTTAAGCGCGAACCCGCCCTTGGCTATTCTGTTGGCAACCCTGCCTATTGTTGCGCCCGCATAGCAACCGCTTTTAACGTAATCGCCTACCGACTTAAAACCGAAGACCACGTCGACGCCGTTTACGCGTATTGCGTTTATTCTTGCGCCGACCTCGCAAATATCCGCTTCCAAGCCGCCGCCCTTCACCGTGTAAACATACACGTTTTTACCTTCGATTTTATCGTAAATAATTTTCATATCTTTACCTGATTATTTTAAACCGCTTATTTTAAACCGCGCCTTGGCGCGCCTCTTTAACTTTTAATTCTTTTATCCCGTATTATACCTACTTTTTATTATTAAGGTTGTTTAACGCCTCCGCATTGTCGGATATTATCATACCCACGGTTTGACAGCATTTCATTTCCGAACAGTTGCCGCAAGTTTCGCATCCTTTACCGAGCGCGCATTGTCTTATCGGGCATAGACTGTCGCAATAAGGAGTTTTAATGCCGTCGACGCGGCACCCCTCGCAATTTATCATTTCGGGCGTAATTTCCACGCCGTTCATTTCCGACCAGAGCTTTGCCACCTTTTCGCGCAATGCGTTATCATTGTTTTGCGTAGCCTTATAAGCGTCGCACTTTTCGCAATCAAGTCCGCAATATGCTATAAATTTATTCATTTGCGTATCTCCTTTTAAACTTTTTTATAGGGCGTATCACAACCGTTATAAGTTTCTTGACGGCGCACCGCGTAGTTTTTTTACGACTGCGACATAGTCCGAAAATTGGCATACGCGGGTTATCAATTTCTTAAAAGCAAGCGAATCTCGGCAATTGCGTGCTCTCTGAAAGACATAAGTCGGGGAGCGTTCCACCGCACGTTGCGCTTGGCTTACTCCATATTCTCACCGCCACAAGCGTTTTCACACCGCCGCTCTTACCGAATAAATCCAATAGCCCTCGCTTATATTACAGTTGTCTTTCAATCAATTTCCGAATTGTTCCCTGCCCGCAAATAACAATTCGCCGTTCATATCTTCCTCTTTTCATACTTCTCTTTCGCATAGGCGTGGGCTTCGGCAATGAGCGGCTTCAACTCCTCGAACCTTTCGGCGGAGGGATTTAAACAGCACAGCCAACTCAGCCAACCGTACACGGGGTGGGGCATAATTTTATCGTTTGCCGTAAAATCGTATTTCATATCAATAACGCCGCCCTTTTTCGGTCGCGCGGGGATATTGCCGTATAAATTTAAAAAAGTTTGCCGCCTTACGCCTAAATTTACGCGGTAAACCCCGCTGCGGTCAAGGTGCGAAGAGCGGTCGTTTTCACCGTCTTTCTCTTTAACGGTCAGTACGTACACGCCACGCTTCAATTTATTTTCGGGGTTGTAGAAAACGCCTCTCTCGCCCCAACTTTCCACTACGGCAACGCCGCTTAAATTTTGTACGCAGTAATCTATAATTTCGTCCGCGGTCATAAAATATCTCCGTAATCTTCGTATTTGCTCTGCACGTAAACGCGCTTGCCCAAAATAGTTATAGCTTTTTGCGGACAGCGGGAAAAACAGCGGTAACACATAGTGCATTTGCCGTTAAACTCAGGTACGCCGCGTGTCATTTCTATATTGCGCATAGGGCAAACGCCCGCGCATATCCCGCAGCCAACGCACTTTTCACCGTCCGCCTTAACCCTATCGTAATACTTTTTTGTCTTACCGCAAAAATACAGTCTTTGCCCGAACAACCCCGCAATATGCGCGAAAATACCCAAACCGTTCCGCATATATTTGCCGCGTTTGAAATCCGCAACCGCACTGTCGATTTTTTCTTCCGCATTTTTAATAATCTCACGGTTTCGAGCGAGCGGCTTTTTCAAGAGCTTTACGTCGCCTATACAGTCGGGCATTTTCAGGTGCAGTCCGCCGACAACGCAAGCTTGGTACTTTTTGAACAACCTTGCCGCGCAACCCGCGCCGTCGCCGCTGAACAATCCCATAGTACAAATTATAAAAATGCGTTTACCGCGCCATAGCTCTGCGTTGTCAACAATAAAATCGCGCACAATTTTGGGCAAGTCGGAATAGTAAACGGGGTAGGCAAATACTATTTCTTGCGCGCACTTCACCGCCTCCGTCGCCTGCGGAGTTTCGAGCGCGAACGTTTCCGCACCGCTCTCTATTCCGTTTAAAAATCTTTCAACACAGCGCTTCGTATTGCCCGTGCCGCTGAAATAAATTCCTGTCATTTTGCTCACCTTTATACAATCATAACATTTTTTAATTGAAATTGAAAGGGATATATTGCAATTTTACCTACCGTATGCTAAAATTTTTTGTATGAATAATTTTGAAGTACAGCAAATTGCAAAGCAGACTTTTAAATATTTGCAAGCCAATATACGCGTCGGTATGCATCTGCCCGAATTAAGAAAAATTGCCGAGAAAAAAATGACGGAACTCGGCGCAACTTCTTTTTGGTATTGGGACGTGGGCGCGTTTATTTTTTCAGGCGGGGACACCGCTTTGTCGGTTTCGGGAAGACACTATAAAACCGCCGAAAAAGTTATTGCCGAAAACGACATTATCACCGTAGATTTAAGCCCGCAGGTCGGCAACGTCTGGGGCGATTTTGCGCGGACAATTATCATTGAAAACGGCAAGGTTATACCGTCGACTGACAGGATAAAAAACGAAGAATGGAAGAACGGCTTGCTTGCCGAAGAAAAATTGCACGGCGAACTTATGAATTTTGCCTCGCCCGAAACGACATTCGAAGAGTTGTATTTTTATATGAACGACCTCATTAACCAAAGCGGTTACAAAAATTTAGACTTTATGGGAAACTTGGGACACTCGATTGCCGCAAAAAAAGACGACAGAATTTATATTGAAAGGGGCAACTTGGCTCGGCTTAATAGCGTGGAGTATTTTACTTTCGAACCTCATATTGCCCTGCCAAACGGCAGATACGGATATAAACGCGAAAACATTTATTACTTTGAAAAAGGAAAATTAAAAGAACTTTAACCGTTAAACACCTATAAATTACTTATTTACAAATTTCAATTTACCGCCTATTTTTTATCAATTTTAAAATTTCCACGTCGGCGGGACAAAACTCGTAGCAGGGAATTTCCAATGGCGTTATCCACGCCATTGCGTTATGCTCTAAAAGTTGCGGTTGCCCGCGGGTTGCGCTTTTATTTCCGACAACTTTCCGAAAGCTTCGGCTTTTTCCTTAAAGTAAAAACTGTATTGCGCTGTTTATTCCCCCGAAAAATTTCCCGCAGGCATAACCGTCGACTAAACCTGATTTACCATTGATTATAACATTAAAGTCAAACACCGTCAATACCCTGATGAAAATCGGAAAGACTATTAAGAGCAGACCTTATTAAATACGTTTAAGCCGTATACAGAAACTATTTAAATAATAAAGACGGCGTATTTTAAAATACGCCGTCTTTATGGTGTGCCCGACTGGATTCGAACCAGCGGCACCGAGCGTCGGAGGCTCGTGCTCTATCCAACTGAGCTACGGACACACACCGAATTTTAATTGAAAATAGCCGCAGGGCAATTTTCAACCTTTTATATTTTATCTTCCGCACGGGTAAAAGTCAACCTTTCGCGTACGCGTTGACGATACCCTTTAAAATTTCCACCGTCTTTTGCATTGCCTGCACGGAAATATACTCGTTAAGTCCGTGAGCGTTACGCCCGCCCGTACAAACGTTGGGGCAGGGCAAGCCAATAAAGGAAAGCGAAGAGCCGTCGGTACCGCCCCTTATGGGGAAAATCAACGGCGTAACGCCCGCCGCAAGCATTGCCGCCTTGGCGTTTTCCACAAGGTGCATATGCGGAGCAATCACCTCCGCGCAGTTATAATATTGGTCGCGCATAGAGAGTTGAAGCCTGCCGCCGTATTCTCCGTTCAGCTTTTCGACTACCGCGCGCACAAAATCTTTGCGCCTTTCAAACTCCGCCCCGTCGTGGTCGCGGATAATGCCGTTTACCGTACAACTCTCCACGCCGCCGCAAATTTCAGTTACAAAATAGTAACCCTCTCTGCCCTCGGTAGTTTCGGGGCGTTGACTTTCAGGAAGCGCGCAAATAAACTTGTTTGCCACGGCTACGGCGTTTATCATTTTGCCCTTGGCCTGCCCGGGGTGAATGTTTACGCCCTCTATCTTTATTTGGAAGCAAGCGCCGTTAAAAGTTTCGTAAGATATTTCCCCCAGCTCCTCGCCGTCGACGGTGTAGGCAAAATCGCACCCGAATTTTTTCACGTCGAACAGCTTTGCGCCGTGCCCTATTTCCTCGTCGGGAGTAAACGCAACGCCTATATCCCCGTGCTTTACTTCGGGGTGGCAAACAAGGTATTCCAACAGCGCCATAATCTCGGCGATGCCCGCCTTGTCGTCCGCGCCCAGCACGGTAGTACCGTCGGAAGTAATAATTTGCTGTCCCGTCAGCTCTTTTAGTTCGGGGAAGTCGGCAACGCTTATTTTGCCCGTTGACAGGCATATATCCCCGCCCGAATAGTTGTGTACCATAGGTTTAACGCCCCTGCCGCTCGGCTTTTCAACCGTGTCAAGGTGCGCAATAAAACCTATCGAATGCGCCGCCTTGCAGTTTGCGGGCAAGCGGGAATACACGTATGAATTGGGCGTAACTTCGGCTTTAAGCCCCAAAGCTTCAAGCTCGCCGACAAGCATTTGCGCCAGATTTTTCTGGCAGTCGGAGGAGGGCGTAACGCCGAAATTTTCCTCGCAGCTGGGAGTATCAACGCGCACGTAGCGCAAAAATTTTTGTTCGACCGCTTCCATAAATTACAACCTCTTAAAAGCGCAGTTTTCGCCGTCGTAAACGTAGCCGTATTCCGCCAGCCGCGCAACCACCTCTTGCTCCTCCGCGCAGTACCGCGCGCAGAAATCGCCCAGCTCCTCGCCGTCGCGCAGAGCCGTATTTACAAGGGAAAGCAAAATGAAATTATCGGCGGGTAAACTGCTCATACTGCAATTATATCACCCCGAAGAATAATATGCAATTCATTTTATTGCAAACGCCGCCGCGCCGTGCTATAATTTGCATATATGAAAACTGTCGTGGTAGGAATGAGCGGCGGAGTGGACAGCTCGGTTGCCGCACTGCTCTTAAAGGAGCAGGGTTACAACGTAATAGGGCTGTTTATGCTAAATTGGGAAGAAACGGGCGAAAACGGCGCCTGCACGGCGGAGAGCGACTACGCCGACGTGCGCAGGGTGTGCGCTCTTTTGGATATACCCTATTACAGCGTAAACTTTGCAAAGCAGTATCGGGAGCGCGTTTTTAAGCACTTTTTAGAGGAGTACGCGGCTGGCAGAACGCCCAACCCCGACGTGCTGTGCAACCGCGAAATAAAGTTTGGACCATTCCGCGAGTACGCGCTTTCGCTCGGCGCCGACTACATAGCCACGGGACACTATTGCGGCGTCAGCCACAATTCAGACGGCAGTCATCACCTGTTAAAGGCGCGCGATTGCGGCAAAGACCAGACGTATTTTTTAAATCAGGTAACGCAAAAACAGCTTGAACGCGTGCTGTTCCCCCTTGCGGATTTGCCCAAGGAGCAGGTGCGCGCCATTGCCGAAAAGCATTCGCTTGCCACCGCAAAGAAAAAGGATTCCACGGGGATATGCTTTATAGGGGAGCGCAACTTCCGCAAATTTTTAATGGAGTACCTGCCCGCGCAGTCGGGTAAAATACTCACGCTGGACGGCGAGGAAGTCGGCGAACACGTGGGGCTTATGCACTATACAATAGGTCAGCGGCGGGGCGTAAACCTCGGCGGCAAAAGGGGCGAGGACGGCAGATGGTTTGTAGTAAAAAAGGACGTTAAAAACAATGTTTTGTACGTATCCCACGGCGACGAAAGCCCGCTGTACTCGGTTGAGTGCGAAGTTGGCGGACTAAATTGGATAGGTTTCACCCCCCCGCAAACGCCTTTCGGGTGTACGGCAAAATTCCGTTACAGACAGGGCGAGCAAAAGGTAACCGTGCGCTTTAACGGAGAGCGGGCGCGCGTTGTGTTTGCGGAGAAACAGCGAGCCGTTACCGAGGGGCAGTACGCGGTGTTTTACGACGAAACGCGTTGCCTTGGCGGCGGCGTTATAGAAAAGGTTATATATTGAAAGAGCGCGGGCGAAAGTCAGTTTTATTTAAACTTACTTTCGCCCGCTTCAATGCCTATAAGCAACCCACACTTAAAACCCTCTTCAAATACCGTGTCCGTATGTTCACTGTGTAAGGCTTCTACCGCTTGATTAAATTCTTCAAATAGTTTACAAATCTTGTCTTGTCCCCTTAATTTTTCTAATATCTGATTTTCTATTTCCATAACTTTATCGCTAAGCAATTTGCCCTGTTCGCTTAAAACAATGTTATTTTTGTTTATCGCTTGACCATAATACATTTGCCTTATAACCGATTTTTCTTTTTCCATTTTTTCTCCTTTGTTTGACACAATTATACTACCCACGTTCGTGGTTAGTCAAGTAATCTACCCACAATTGTGTCATACTTGATATATGGAAGTATTCAGTGAAAGACTGAAAGAATTGCGAATAGGTAGAGGACTGACGCAAAAAGAACTTGCTAAGGAAACCAATTTATCTAAAAGCGCAATTGCATTTTGGGAATTGAATAAGCGAACGCCAAATGCAATAGCTATTGTTACACTTGCAAAATATTTTGGAGTAACAAGCGATTATTTGTTGGGTTTAAGCGAATACTGATAATATATGCCGCGACTAATGTCGCGGCATTTTTCATTATTAAATGTTCACCCCTTACCTTGTTTTCCCCCTTAGTAAGGCAAGCAATGTATTTTTCACACTTACCACCTAAAACTTGACTTCCTCCTTAGTAAAGGAGGAAGATGTCTGCTACGCAGACAGATGAGGGATGTGTATTTGCCACCTTATTTTAATTTCAATTATTTTGCAATTAACCTTTTTTTACATTTGGTAATTAGTTACTTGAACCCCCTCTCGTCGCCTATGGCGACACTCTCCCCCTTATTACAAAAGGGGGAGAGCAAGAGGTAGGTGCGCGCGAAACACTATTCAATTAAACGGGAATCGCGCCCTTTTTGGGCTTATTTTTTCTTAACTCCGTTTCGATTTCCGCGCAGGTTTCGGCAAGCTCTTCCTCGGTTTCGCCAACCTCCACGCCGTCTAAAATGTTTTGCAGTTTGTACTCCCTGCTTAAATACTTAATAGTTTGATATCCTATAATTGCCGAGAGCGTGCCGTTGGCAAGCCCTTGCACCGAGCTGTCTACAAGCACGGAAATTACCGAACCCAAAAAGGGTATTCCCTTTGCCGCGTCGCCCACAGTGCGGGCTATGCCGTTGCCGATTTTAAGCCCGCCAAGCCCGTAAGCGACAAGCGCGTTGCGCACAACCGCGCCGAAAATTTTTACCAGCTTGGAATCGGAGGGGCGGAAGCCGTACAAAAATACTATGTCCTTTATCATTTGCAAATTTACCGCCGCAACAAGCATAGTATCGATTTTACTGTCCTGCGAAAGCGCGGAATACATTGCCGACTTCATAGAGCATTTAAAAATTATGTCGCGCGCGCTCCTCTTTACCGAGCCCTCGTACAACGCGGTAAGCTGTTCCTTTATAACCGCGTCGTCGCGCTTTTTTACGCCCTGTTCAAGCCTTTCCACCGAAAGGCTGTCGTACCAGCCCACGCCGGCAACATTGGCGCAAACGTCGACGATTTTTTGCGCAATCTGCATCCTAAGCCGCTTGTTTTTGCGCTTTGCCGCCGCCGCCGTTTTATAATTGACGTTGGTTATAAAGTAGTCGGACTTTAAAATTTTTACGACGGGCACTATGTAAACGCATATAAACAGCACAACCGAAACACCCGCCGCCGCATAGCCCGCGTACTCGTTCATTTCCCATATGCTTTTACTTACAAAGAAGAAACAGCAGGCGAAAAACACGCCTATAAGCGCAACCAACAGCCGCAACACAATAGTTGCGCCCTTGACATTTTCGCGCTTTACGTACTTTTCTTCGTACTCGTAAATGTTCATTGCGCTATCCTGCGGCTTTTTTTCATTCTTCTTTGACTGCCGCACCGCGTGGGCGCGCAAACTCACGTCCACAGTAGCCGCGTCCGCCGCCGCAATTTCTTTTCTTTTATTTCTTTTCATAGGTATTACCCCCGTAATATAGGCGTTTTATCATAGCCCCACGCTGAAAGGATACAGCGCGGACTTGCTTACCCCGCGGTCGCGCGCGGCTTGCTTTAACGCCTCTTTTTTATCCATTCCCGCATCGATATAATACTGCAAATGTTCGCGTTCGGAAAGGGCGTTTAAAGGATTTTCGCGCTTGGGCGCGCCCTCAACCACTATAACGTACTCCCCGCGCTTTTCGCCCGCCAAGCCGTCCTTTAAATTAAACGGAACAGCCTGCTCGTGCAGTTTGGTAATTTCGCGCACGGCGCACGCCTTTCTGTCGCCGAAAACCGAATAGAGCGAGGATATGTGGCGGTCAACGTCCTGCGGGGCTACGTGGAAACACAGAGTTAAATCGCTGTCCGCATACCTTTCAAGCAGTTTTTTACGCTCCCCCTCCTTGTCGGGAAGAAAGCCTATAAACGCAAACCTGTCGGCGGGAAGCGCGGAAAGCACCAACGCCGACAAAAACGCGTTTGCCCCCGGGATGACGGTGTAGTCTATCCCCTCCGACCTGAGCGCGGCGCATACGACGTTGCCGGGGTCGGAGATTACGGGCATACCCGCGTCCGACACGACGGCGATATTTTTGCCCGCCCGCGCGGAAGTTATTATTTTTTCCGCCGCCTCGCGCTCGTTGAATTTATGGCAGGCTAAAAGCGGCTTTTTAATTTCGTAAGCGTTTAAAAGTTTTATGGTGTGGCGGGTGTCCTCGCAATAAATTTCATCTACCGCGCGCAAAGTTTCCAGCGCGCGCAAAGTTATATCGCCGAGGTTGCCTATGGGCGTTGCAACAAAGTAAATCATTATACCGTTCCGCCTCCGTTCTCCGCGTTGTTTACAATATCGGGCAACACTTCCAAAGAGGGCTTGCCGCCCTTTACCGCCTCCGCCATAACCGCGTACGGCGCGGCGTTTGCCCCGCCCTTTATAAACTGCATTCTTTTGGGTTCCAGCCCGTGCGCCTTAAAGGTATAAAACATTTCCGCCAGTCTGTCAGCGCGGTTGACCATTGCCAGCCTGCCGCCGAATTTAAGTTTTTTTGCCGCCGCCGCTATAATTTCGGGCAGGGTTACGGTGATTTCTTTGCGGCAAATAGCCCGCTCGTAAACGCAATTTTCAAACCCGCCGCGCTCGTACGGGGGATTGCAAAGAATAAGCGAAAATTTGCCGTCGTACTCCGCGCCCGCGTCCTGTACCCTGCCTTCCACCACGCTGACGTTAAAGCCGTTGTACTCCGCGGTGCGGCGCGACATATCGGCAAGGGCGGGTTGAAGCTCGAACAGCGTCAGGCTTGAAACGTGCGGGTTTAAACAGAGAAAATGGAAGCCCACAACGCCGCTGCCCGAACAGAAGTCGGCAACGCTGTCTTTAAGCTTTCCCTTTGCAAAGCGCGACAAAAGTATGCTGTCCGAAGTGAAGCGGTACAGGCTTGCGTTTTGTATTATAATTTTATCGCCGAACAGCGTTTCCGCCGATTCGCCCTCTTTGAGCACAAGTTCCATTTTACTTATAACGAAAAAACGGGGCGCATATGCACCCCGCGTTTTCCGCCTTGATTATTCGGGTTTTACCGCACCCGTGGGGCAAACGTCCTCGCAAGCGCCGCAATCGATGCAGACGTCGGGGTCTACAACGTATTTGTCCGCGCCTTCGGATATTGCGCTTACAGGGCAGGTTGCCGCGCAAGCGCCGCAGCTTACGCACTCGTCCGTAATGATATGTGCCATTTCCAGCTCCTCCATAATTTGTTTTTATTTAATTGACGAAAACTTTCATATTTTCGCTTTCAACAATTATATCACACAAAATTTAAACTGTAAAGAGGTAAAAATAAATTTTTTACCCTTAATTGTCGGAAGGGGGCGCTCCGTTTCCTCCGCCCGATGACCCGCCGCGCGGCTTTTGCCGTCCGTTTGCGTTATCCGCGGGGTTGTTACGCCCGTCCTTTCTGCGGTCGCGGCGCTTGTTTTTATTAAAGTTTTTTGCTCCCTCGTTGCCGTTTTTGGCGTTATCGCGTCCCTCGTTATCCCCGCCGTTATTCCTCTGCGCGGGTGCGTGGTTTCTGTGTTCGGGTCTGTTCTCCCCGCCGTTGTTGCGGTTGCCTTCGCGCCTGTCGGGGCGGGCGTCTTTGCGGCGGTTTTCGCGGTTATCCCGCCTTTCGCCGTTATTGCGGTTACCCTCGCGCCTGTCGTTTTTCTCCCCTCTGCCGTCGCGGTTGCCGTTTCTTCCCTCCCGCCTGTCGGGAAGGTTATCGCGCGGTTTTTCCGCTACGGGTGCGGACGGCTTTTCGCCTTTTTCCGTTTCTTCCCCGCCGTCGTCCGCCGCGCCGAGTTCGGAAGCGCCCATAACCACGTTGCCGCGCATAAACTTAATTTCGTCCACGCCGAAGTCGCGGTACGAAACGGAGTCGTTCTGCTCTATTTTTACCTTGACCTGCATTTTGAGCATATTAACGTTTACGACCGAGCCCTTGCCTTCGGGGGTATCCACCTCGCTACCCAGCTTGGGCACCTTTTTGCACGCCTCGGAATAGTAATCGTTTTCGTAGGCAAGGCAACACATAAGTCTGCCGCACAGCCCCGATATCTTGGTGGGGTTTAACGAAAGCCCCTGATTTTTTGCCATTTTAACTGAAACCTTGAAAGGCTCGCTCATACACCCTATACAGCAACATTCCCTGCCGCAGGGGGCAAGCCCGCCCGTCAGTTTTATTTCGTCGCGTATGCTTATCTGCCTTAACTCTATGCGCATATGAAACGCCGACGACAAATCTTTTATAAGCTCGCGGAAGTCCACCCTGCTTTCGGAAGTGAAGAAAAATACCACCTTGCTTCCGTCAAACGCAAATTCGCAGTCGACCAGCTTCATTTCCAGCCCGCGGGCGGCGATTTTTTCCTGAGCGGTTTTAAGCGCTTCGCCCCTGCGCTCGCGGTTGCGTTGCACCTGCTCCTCGTCGCGCTTGGTGGCTATTCTTACGACGGGCTTTAAAGGCGTTACTATTTCGCCCTCGTCCACCTCGCCCTCCGGCGCAACTACCGTGGCGTACTCCAAACCTTTGGCGGTTTCGACTATTACGCCCATACCCTTTTCGTAGCTGTCTTTACCGGGGGCAAAGTAGTACGGCTTGCCGCCGTTTTTAAACTTTACGCTAACTATCTTTACCATACTGTTTCCTTAAATTTTGCTTGCGCCTATCCGCGCCCGCCCGCGTTCTTTTCGGCTACCCGTAAAAGCAAATCGTACAGGAGGGACGAAAAGTTTGCGTTAAACTTCAAATCGGCAAGCGCGCCGTCCACGCTCCGACAAGCGTACACCGCCGCCGCAAGCGAAAGTGCGCCCGCGTGCGCAATATCCTGCGCGTACGCCTTTACTTCGCCGAAATATTTTCTCTGCATTTCGCAGAGCAGTTCCTTTTTATACTTGAAATCGCCGTATTTCTGCGCCGCTTCCACAGCCTTTGCGCGCGTGCCCGCGCGGCAAATTTCTTCCGCCGCCGCGGCAGTTTCCTTAAACCAGCCGCCGCCGAGCATATTCTGCGCAACGCCCAACACCCCGCCGCAAGCTTCCGCCGCCGAACGGTTGAGCGGGTTGCCGCCCGCGCGCTCCAACGCCGCATAAATTTCACTTGGTGTAAACAGCGGTATTTCCAACAATTTTACGCGCGACTTTACCGTGTCGAGAACGGGCGCGAGAGTGGTTGCCCCCAACAGAAAGTGCACGCCTGCGGGCGGCTCTTCCAATATTTTTAAAAGCTTGTTCTGGAATATGGGGGAAGCGGCGTTAAAGTCGCTAATTACATACAGCTTTTTATCGTACTCCAACGGACTGAGCGCGGCGTCCTCCACTATCGCGGAGGCGACGTCAGCCGTCAGCTTTTGCGCGGGCTGGGGATAAACCTTTAAATCGGGCAAGCCCTCGGAGACGATTAGTCTGCCGTTGCGGTCGTCCGCGGTTGCGCCGAAAAATTTCAGCGCGAACAGCTTTAACGCGCGGCGCAGGTTGCCCTCGTCGGCAAAGTACAGCATATAGGCGTGCGAAAGACGGTTGCCCGCCTTATCGCCGCAAAAAATTTTATATGCCGCAGTACCGTATATAAGCTTTTCCATAACACCACTTTTTAATTCGCGGATAAAATAATCAAACGCGACGCCGCCGTTTAAATCAACCCTTTTTCTTTGAGCAGGGCAAACACCCTTTCCGCCGTTTCGTACTTGGTTCCGCCGCATTCAACGGCGCATATGCGGGGGTATTTTTTCAAGAGCGACAAGTACCCCTCGTACACCCTGCGGTGAAAGTTTATTCCCTGCTGTTCCATTCTGTCGCCCTTGTCGGCGCCGTGCTTACGCTCGAACGCTCTCTCGGGAGAAATGTTCAAAAAGACGGTTAAGTCGGGGGGATAGCAATCGAGAGCGACGGCGTTGATATCCTCTATATACTTTTCGCCCAAGCCGCGCGCCGCGCCCTGATAGGCGAGCGACGAATCTACGTACCTGTCGCATATTACGAGTTTGCCCGCCGCGAGAGCCGGCTCTACTATTTCTTTAAGGTGCTGTATACGCGCGGCGGCGTACAAAAGCGCCTCGCACTCGTCGCACATAGCAACATTTTTGCCGTCTAAAATAATTTTTCTTATCTGCTCGGCAACGTCGCTTCCGCCCGGCTCGCGCGTTATAATAAAGTCCGCGCCTATCGCCGTAAGCTTTTCGGAAAGCAGGCGTATCTGAGTGCTTTTACCCGAGCCTTCGCACCCTTCGAAGGTTATAAACGCGCCCCTCATTTTTTAACCGCTTTAATCTTGCCGTCGACTATACCGAACGTCTGCTTTGCCTTTAAAAGCGTTTGCACGGCTTGCTCGCTTATAATTTCGCCCGCGATTACCACGGGGATACAGGGGGGCGTTATGCCCGCGTTGTCCGCGCACATCTTGCCCACCGCCTGCTTTATGGGCACCCACTCGCTCTTCTGGCGGTAGGCGTATAAAAAGCTGTACGTCCTGTCGGCGGAGGGAATTGCGGGCACGTCCTTATAGGTGTTTTGAAGTTTTTTAAGCGTGCATATCCACAAGAGCGTGTTCTTGAATTCGGCGATATGATAAGGCTCCACCGAAGGGGAAAGGTAGAAGAGAATATACCTGCCGTCGTTGAGTTCGGGATATATGCCCTTCTTCTGGAATACTTCCTGCGCGAGGTAGGGAGAAATGCCCAAAGGCTTGAAATCCACGGCGAGCTTAGCCCAATCCTGCGAGGGGTATAAAGTTATACCCTCCAACCCCGCCTTGAATTCGGCAACCGCGTTTTTAGCTTTAATAAGGTGCTTTGGATTGTTTATAAAATACTTTATGCCGTACTCCACGCTTGCCATTATGGGGAAGCTGGGCGAAGTGGTGCGGAAAATTGCAACCGCCTCCTCCGCGCGGGCAACGAGTTTACTGTTTTTAACGCATATCACCGCGCCCTGCGTAAGCGTGGGCATAGTCTTGTGCGCGCCGTCCACCCACATATCGGCGTAAAGGCTTGCGTGCCCCGCGCGGTTTTCTTCCAGAGCGAGGTGCGTGCCGTGCGCGCCGTCGACAAACAGCAGTCTTTCGTACTTGCCCATAACCTCGGCATAGCTGTCGAGGGGGGCGATATTGCCGTAGTAGTCGGGCGAAGTTATAAGCATACCCGCTATGTTTACGTCGTTGACTATAAGCGTTTCTATAAGCTCCGCCGAAGGGGGCATAAGCACGCCGTCAACCTCCGCGCCCTGAACTATTACGGGCTCTAAATTGAGCAGCCGACAGGCGTTAAAAACGCTTTTGTGCGAGTTGCGCGGCACTATTATTTTATTGCCGTAAGCCGCCGCGACAAACAGCATTGCCATTACGCCCGAAGAGGAGCCGTCGGTTGTTATAAAGGCGCGCTCCGCGCCGAGAATTGCGGCAATGTCTTCCTGCGCCTTTTTAATCGCGCCCGAGGGACAGCTTAAATCGTCGGTAAAATCGAGCTCGGTAAAATCAATCGGCGCGACGGGGAAGTGCGATTTGAAATCGCTGCTGTTTTTGTGCCCCGGCATATGCAACCTGTTTTTATCCTTGCCCTTATGCTTATTCAGTTGTGTAAGAATTTCGTATTTGTATACCATAAATTTTAAATATGTTTAGCAATATTTACTTTTTAGGTTTCATTGTGGGGAAGAGTATTACGTCCCTTATGGTCGCGCTGTCGGTCAAAAGCATAACCAGCCTGTCTACTCCCATACCAAGTCCGCCCGTGGGGGGCAAACCGTATTCGAGAGCCGTTATAAAGTCCTCGTCGACCTGCGCGTTGCAACCGGGCTCCGCCGCCCTCTTTTCGGCAACCTGCTTAACAAACCTCTGCTTCTGGTCGATAGGGTCGTTGAGCTCGGAAAAGGCGTTGCCGAATTCGTGAGCGCAGATAAAGTACTCGAACCTCTCGGTAAATGCCGGGTCGGAGGGCTTACGCTTGGCAAGAGGGGAATTTTCCACGGGGTAGTCGTATATAATCGTAGGCTGTACAAGCTTATCTTCTACAAACGCCTCGAACAGCACGATTAACACGTGCCCCTTGGTAGCCTTTGCGCCTTCGGGCACTTCGCAGTGCAGTCTTTCCGCCTCCGCGCGCGCCGCCGCGTCGTCCGCCCAAGAATCGTAGTCGGCTCCGCTGTATTTCTTTACGGCTTGCTTCATAGTCAGCCGCTCCCACTTATTGCCCATATCTATGGGCGTGCCCTGATAGCTGATTTGCGCCGTGCCGCACACGCTTAAAGTAACCCGCTTGTACAAATCTTCGATTAAGTCCATCATACCGAAGTAGTCGGTATAAGCCTGATACATTTCAATAGTGGTGAATTCGGGGTTGTGGAACGCGTCCATACCCTCGTTGCGGAAAATTCTTCCCACTTCGTACACCTTTTCCAGCCCGCCGACAATAAGGCGCTTTAAATACAGCTCGGTTTCTATGCGCAGATACATATCTATATCCAGCGCGTTGTGGTGCGTTTTAAAGGGACGCGCCGCCGCGCCGATTTCCAGCGTGGTCAAAACGGGAGTGTCCACTTCGAGATAGCCCGCGTTATCCAGATACGCCCTTATTTCCTTTAAGATTTTAGAGCGCAACACGAAAGTCTTTCTCACTTCGGGGTTGACAATCAAATCCAAATCGCGCTGACGGTAGCGTATGTCCGTGTTGGTAAGACCGTGCTGTTTTTCGGGCAGGGGCAACAACGCCTTGGAAAGCATTTCTATGTGCGTGCAGTGCACGGAAATTTCGCCCGTCTGCGTCTTGAAAACAGTTCCCTTTATTCCGACTATATCGCCTATGTCGTAGTCCTTTTTAAACGAAGCGTACGTATCCTCGCCCACGTCGTCGCGGCGCACGTAAATCTGTATGAGCCCGTCGCGGTCGGAGATATGGCAAAAACTCGCCTTGCCCATAATGCGGCGGCTCATAAGTCTGCCCGCAAGGCTTACCTCTTTGCCTTCGAGCTGTTCGTACCCCTCTTTAACCGAACGGGAATTTGCCGTTGCGGCGTACTTGGTCTTTTCGTAGGGGTTATTGCCCTCAGCCGTAAGCTTGGCAAGCTTTTCCCTGCGGATTTGAGCCTGTTCGATTAGTTGCGCCTGCTCCTCCTCTTCGGTAAGAGGGGCGTTATTTTGGTTGTTTTGCATAAGTTTTACCTTTTTAAATGCGTATAGCGCAATTCGCAACCGCAAGAAAAGACTTTATAATTCCTTTCTGTCGGTTACTCGTTGCAGTCGTTGATTTTTTAAATTATTTAATAGCTAAAATTTTAAGCTTGTAGGCGCTTCCGTCGGGGCAGACTACGGTTACCACGTCGCCCTTTTTCCTTCTCATAAGCGCGGAGCCTACGGGGGACTCGGAAGAAATTTTGTTGTTCATAACGTCTACGTCGGTTACGGAAGTTATTGTGTAAACTTCCTGCTCGCCGAATTCCTCGTCGCGCACGGTAACAACGGAATCGAGGTGAACGTAGGAATTGTCGTTGATTTCTTCCTGAATAACCGCGTTTTTAATCTGGTATTCGAGTTCGGCAATCTTGCCCTCGTTGGAGCGCTGTTCTTCCCTTGCCGCGTCGTACTCGGCGTTTTCCGAAAGGTCGCCGTGAGAGCGCGCTTCGGCAATCCTCTCTATAATTTCGGGGCGCTTTACCTTGACAAGGTTGTCGAGTTCGGCAACGAGCGCATCGTAATTCTTTTGGGTCATTACAAATTGTGAATCAGCCATTTAAAATACCTCTTTTTCAGCGCGCAACGCGGCTGTAATTTTCTTTATTTTACTTTTTAAAACACGGATAGCGACTCCGAAACGAACGGAATCGCAATACACTAAACATTATTATATATTTTTCCGCCCCGTTTGTCAATTATATACGGCGGGCGGGCGTTTATTTGTTTAGCGAAGCCACAAAGTCGCCTATCCTGCCGATAGCTTCGGAAAGGTTCTCCTGCGAGGTGGCGTACGAACAGCGCACGTGCATAGCCCCCGCCGCGCCGAACGCCGTGCCCGGCACTACGGCAACCTTTTTTTCGCGCAAAAGCCTGTTGGCAAACCGCTCTTCGTCAAGCCCCGTCTTTGCCACGGATGGAAACACGTAAAACGCGCCCCTCGGCTGAAAGCATTCCAGCCCCATAGAGTTGAAGGCGTTTACCATAAACCTGCCGCGGCGGGCGTATTCCGCGCGCATTTCCTCCACCACCGAAAAGCCGTCGGCAAACCCCTCGGACAGGGCGGCGTTAGCCGCGTGCTGGGAAACCCTCGGCGCGCACATAATTCCGTATTGATGAATCTTGAACATAGCCTCGTCTATTTCCGCGGGCGCGCACACAAACCCCACGCGCCAGCCCGTCATAGCAAAAGCCTTGGAAAAACCGCCGATTACCACCGTTCGCCCGCGCATATTGCCCAGCGAAGCAATTGAAACGTGCCTGCCGACGTAAGTCAGCTCGGCGTAAATTTCGTCGGAAATTACGAGTAAATCGTGCTTTTCTATTACGGGAATTATTGCAAGAAGCTGTTCCCTCGTCATTATTCCGCCCGTGGGGTTGTTGGGATAGGCGAGTATAAGCGCCTTGGTGTTTGCCGTTATAGCCGCCTCCAACCCTTCGGGGGTGAGTATAAACCCGTTTTCCGCCGCGCACTTTACCGCCGCGGGAGTTCCGCCCGCAAGCGTTACCGTGGGCGCGTATGAAACGTAACAGGGCTCGGGCACCAAAATTTCGTCGCCCGCGTCGCATACGGCGCGGAGGGCAAGGTCGATTGCCTCGCTTGCGCCCACCGTTACGAGGGTATGGTCGGGGGTGCAATCAACGTTGAAACGCTCCGCCATATAGCGGCAGATATTTTCCCTTAGCTCGGGCAAGCCCCTGTTCCCGGTATATTGGGTAAGTCCCTTTTTTATCGAGCGGACGGCGGCGTCGCGTATGTACCAGGGCGTAACGAAATCGGGCTCGCCAACGCCGAGAGAAATGGCGCCCTCCATCTCCTGCACGATATCAAAAAATTTACGTATGCCGCTCGGTTTTAAATTCCTTGCGCGCTCGTTTACAAAATTCCGCATTTTATTTAACCAAAAAATTACGTCCGCCGCGTTGCAAAAGCGGGGATTGCCCGCGTACGCAGTTTACGCCTTTACTTTAAACCGCGCCGCGAATGAAAAGAGTTACGGCTGAACCGACAGCCTGCCCTCGTCGCTCTTTTTCATAAGCGCTCCCTCGACCTTGTATTTCTTCAATATAAAGTGCGTGGCGGTTGAAAGCACCGAGTCGTACGTGGAAATTCTTTCGGAAACAAAGCGGGAAATACTCTTTAACGAGTTGCCCTCCACTATTACGGCAAGGTCGTAACCGCCGCTCATAAGGTACAAATTTTTAACCTCGCCGTGCTCGGCGATTTCCCGCGCAATAGCGTCGAACCCCTCGCCCTTCTGCGGCGTTACCTTTACCTCGATTAGCGCCTCAACCTTGTTTTCGTCGATAATATCGCCGTTTACAATCGCAGTATACTTGACGATGGCGCCGCTCTCTTCAAGCTTGCGCACCTCTTCGGCGGCTTGCTTTTCGCTTATGCCCAGCATAGCCGCAAGGCGCGCGGCGGGTATGCGCGAATCCGCTTGCAAAATGGTGAGAATATCCTTTTCCAATGCTTCCATAATTTTTTACCTCTTGCGCCGCCGCAACTTGCGGCGGCAGTTATATTTTAACTTTTTTGCGGTTAAATGTCAATTTATTGGGCGCAAAGCGTTTACTTTTGCCGCAATTTAAAGTAAACTGTCATTATGTTTAAAATTTGGGCAAAAATAATAACGGACGGCAAGATAGAAAAACAGCTGACCTACGAACGGGAGGACAAATTTTCCTACTCCGATTTTTTTACTTACCTTGCCGACATCTGTGAGGGGCTGGACATTGCCACGCCCGTGCTGATTAAAACGCACATATTCAATTACGCCAAATTCAACACCGTGCGCTTTTTACCCCGCGACTTTGCCGAAACGGTGGAATTTGACAAACTCGTGCTCGAAAATATAGTAATTTGATATTAAAAAAACCAACCGCGGCGCGCCCTTCGCGCCGCATAAAATTAAGGCAACGGCGCATACTCAACGTATGCGCCTTACTTGTATTATTTGTACCGTAAATTTGATTATTTTGGGCATATGCGGCGGGGTATTCGCCTTTTCGGGATTTAACCTGCTGCTGTTTTTAAGCTTTAACAATCTTACCGCAATGCGGTGTTTTCTTGCCGTGTGCAGCGTTTCCGCGCTGTTTGAAATTTACGCCCTTTCGGTATTCAAGCCGTTTAAAGGGCTTAAATAGCGTATCAGGCGTTGGTTATGGTAACGCTTATGCCCGTGGAAGCGTCCTGATAGGTCATCCAATAGCCGCCCCCGTCAACGGGAACGAAGCTTGCGCAGTCCTTTAAGCTGGGCGGTGGGGTATCGGGGTTTTGCGAGGGCACGCCGTAGCAGATATAGCGCGGCTTGCCCTCTATCGACAGCACGCCGAAAACGTAGTATTTGCCGTTTCCGTAGGCAATCTTTACGAACCTGCCCCCCTCCATAGCCTTTTCGAGCGCGGCTTCCTTTGGATACGCGGCGAATATTTTTTTTATATCCGCCTCCATTCTCGAATAGAAATCGCCGCCCGCAAGCCCGCCTACCGAGGGCTCGCCCCCTGCTCCGCCCGCGGCGGTCCGTGCGCTTCTCCCCTCTTTCTCGCTCTTGACAGAGCAAGCAGCCGCCTCATCTTCGCCGCCTGAATTCCGTTCCTCTTCTTTCGTTTCAGCCGCGCGTACAGCGGCACCGCTTTGAACAGAACGTTCATAATAATTCACCTCCGAAATGGCTTCGTCGTCGTAAGCCGCTCCGCCGCGCTGGGGGCGGATGTTTTCCCGCTTGGTCATTTCCTCTTTAAGGTCGGGGAGGGCGCAAGCCATCTGCCCGCAAGCCGCGCTGGCTATTGGCGCGACGGTGTTGTGGCAAAAACACACCAAAAAGGCGAAGCCCGAGGATAGCGAAAACTCCGTTTCCCCCTCGTAGGAAAGCCCGTCGAAAATTACGGTGTTAAGCCCGTCGGTAATGCCGAGCACATACCTGCCCTCCGTAATGGGCGCAAAGTTAATCAGCGAAACTTCCACCTTTAAAAAGCCCGCGTAAGTTTCCGCCTTGACAAGACCGGAAATATTGCCGCCGTCGGCGGAGAACCCGCTTTTGACCTGTTTAATTACAGCTATTTTTTTTATGTAAGCCGCCAAAACGCACCCCCGTTTAAGGACACACCTTTATTACCTTTATGATATGATAGTACGCCGCAAGGAAAAAATTTATTCTATAATTGTAATTTATGGGCAAATTTTGTCATAATCGTATTTGTAAGCGGTTATAATTGGCAAAGGTTGTGTTTTTTCACTAATATTTTATTTAAAAGATTTGCCAACTTGCACGGCATTTGATATAATATCATCGTGAAATTCTGCGGTTTTTACATCGCGGGACCCGTACAATGTAAATAATTAAGGAGATTAAATATGGCACTCACCAAAAATCAGAAGATTCTCGATTTCGTTAAAGAGAGCGCGGACCTCGCCTGCCCCGATAAAATAGTCTGGGTTGACGGAAGCCAGGCGCAAATAGACGCCCTCAGAAAGGAAGCCGTCGTTTCCGGCGAGCTTATAAAGTTGAATCAGTCGCTGTTGCCCGACTGCTACCTGCACAGAACAAAGGTAAACGACGTTGCCCGCGTTGAGGACAGGACTTTTATATGCACAAAAAACAGAGAGGACGCCGGTCCCATTAACTATTGGCTCGACCCCAAACAGGCGTACGAACTGAGCGCGGAAATCGCGCGCGGCTCTATGAAGGGCAGGACTATGTACGTTATCCCCTACTCTATGGGCGTTGTCGGCAGCGACTTTGCCAAGTACGGCATAGAAGTAACCGACAGCATTTACGTAGTCCTCAATATGTGCATTATGACGAGAGTGGGCAAAAACGTTTTGGACGCTTTGGGCAAGGACGGCGACTTTATTAAGGGCTTCCACGCAAAGTGCGACGTAGACGCGGAAAACAGATACATTATGCACTTCCCCGAAGATAACACGATTATTTCCGTAAACTCGGCTTACGGCGGCAACGTTCTTCTCGGCAAAAAGTGCTTTGCTCTGCGCATTGCTTCTTACCTCGGCAAATACGAGGGCTGGATGGCGGAACATATGCTTATTTTGGGCGTAACCTTCCCCAACGGCGAAAAGAAATACGTGGCGGCGGCTTTCCCCTCCGCTTGCGGAAAGACCAACCTCGCAATGCTTATCCCCCCCAAGCACTACCTTGAAAAGGGATATAAAATCGAGTGCGTGGGCGACGATATCGCCTGGATACGCGTGGGCAAAGACGGCAAACTTTACGCCGTAAACCCCGAAAACGGCTTCTTCGGCGTAGCCCCCGGCACCAACGAACACTCCAACCCCAACGCTTTGGCGGCAACCAAGCGCGGCACGATTTTTACCAACGTTGCGCTTAACACCGACGATATGACAGTTTGGTGGGAAGGGCTCAACAAGAATTTGCCCGAGCACTGCATAGATTGGACGGGCAAACCCTGGTCGCCCGCTAAGTTCGACAAGAAAGACAAGTCGACCTACGCGGCTCACCCCAATTCGCGCTTTACGGCGCCCGCAAAGAATTGCCCCTGCGTTTCGCCCTCGTTCGATTCCAAGGAAGGCGTGCCCCTCGACGCAATCATATTCGGCGGAAGAAGGGCTTCCACCACTCCCCTCGTATACCAGTCGAGAGATTGGAACCACGGCGTGTTTATAGGCTCGGCAATGTCGTCTGAAACGACTGCGGCGGCTACGGGCGCGGTAGGCGTGCTCCGCCACGACCCTATGGCAATGAAGCCTTTCACGGGCTATCATATGGGCGACTACTTCCAGCATTGGATAGATATGGGCAAGGTAGTTAAAAACCCTCCCAAGATTTTCAACGTAAACTGGTTCAGAACGGACAAAGACGGCAACTTTATGTGGCCCGGCTTCGGCGACAATATGCGCGTGCTCGAATGGATATTGAAGCGTTGCGACGGCTCGGTAGACGCCGACGAAACGGCTATCGGCTACGTTCCCAAGGCTGAGGACATTGACCTTACCGACCTTGACTACGAAATTTGCGAAGGCAAGAAGTTCGGCGTTAAGGAGCTTAAAGAAATTCTTGCCGTAGACAAAGCAAAGTGGGCTAAGGAAGCTGAGGAAATCGAGGGCTATTACAACGGCACGATTAAGGACCGTATCCCCGTAGAGCTTACGGAATGCCTTGAAACGCTTAAAAAGAACTGCGCGCAACCCGCCGCGGCAAAGAAAGAAAAAGACAAAGAGTAATTGAATTTTAATACCGCCGCCCGCGCAAGCTTTGCGCGGGCGGCGATTTTTTTACGCCGTAGAAGCTTTTACTTTACGCTCCCCCCTCCCGCATTGTCCTTTATTCCGCCCGCCCCTTTCCGCTTGGCGCAGTGTGCGTCGGGTATTTTAAAATATTTACCCTTGACACTTTTAATTGTTTATGGTAACATAAAAACGATAAGGAGAAAATGTATATGCGCACGGAAGAAGAATTAACAAGTTATCTGAAAAAAAAGTACAAGGCAGACAATAACACGTTTTTATTGGACGAAAGTCAGCCCTATGACGAACAATTAAAGGTATGTTTTCACGGCTTATCGGAAGAGCTGAACGCCTGCCTTATTAAACTTTGGAACGACGAGGAAATTGTAGACGTAAAAATTTTTAACGAGAAAAATCCCAACGATAATTCTTCCGTTAAATTAGTTTCGCGTATGATTTGCCTGACAAACAAGTGCAGAATGATTATATGCAGGGAAGCAACGGGTCTTTCGGACTTTTTGATTTTCAGCTTTGCATCCTATTCCAACGATACAGAAGTTATTGAATTGAAGCGGATAGACCCCAACAAATGCCGCGTTCTCGAACACAAAAACACAAGTTTTTTCGGTAAACCCAAGCCCGCTATATTCGGCGACTTGATTTTGAACGACAAACCCGTTTTCGATACGGTAAATCTTAAAGTATTAAACGGCGTTTACAGAGCTATTTTAAACAATATAAAGAAATATGCCCAACCGCCCAAGCCGAAAAAGGAAGAACCTGCGGGCGCAAAGGAAATAGCCCCGCCCCCGCCTTCTAACAATGTTGCGGAAATAAGAAAGCTTTACGAGGACGGAATTATTACAAAAGAGGAAATGCTCGACTTAATAAAGAGTTTGGCAAAGTAAAAGTAAACCGCCCAGCTTTATATAAGCGGGGCGGTAATTTTTTGTATTTAACTCTGAACGTCGTCGGGAAGTTCAAGGTTGTCGAAAATAGGGTCGTTCAAAAAATCCGACATACTGATTTCCAACGCGCGGCAAATTCTGTAAAGCGTGGTCATACTTATACCAGAAACGCTTTTGCTTCTGAAAATATTGCTTATGCTCTGCGCCTTAACACCGGGCAATTTACCCAAAGTCTTTTTCTTCATTCCGCGCTCTTTGAGTATCCCACCTAAACGGAGCGCAACGGCTTCTGTAATGGTCATTTTTAATCTCCGAATTTCCTTTTAGTACTACTCCCATTATACATAAAAAAATAAGATATTTCAAGCGTTTTTTTGGTGTTTTTGTGTGAAAATATATACAAAATGCACTTTTTAAAGGCTTTTTTTTGCCGTTTGCAAAAAGGCGGATATTCAAGCGAAGCGTTACGTTTTTACTCTGTTTTTCTACGCGGAGCCGCCGCGTTTTTTGAGCGCTTTTTAACGGTTGTACATAAATATTTTTAAAAAATTTCCGCGTTTTAAAACAAATTTTTTTGTAAAATTTTCACCTTATAATGCAAAAAGGAACGGCACGTTTTTTGCCGTTCCCATATTGACCTTTTAATTATTCTCCGTCGTTGCCGCCGTTGGAGCCGCTGTTTCCGAGGAACGTTCCGAAGTGAATTTCCCTCTTGCCGCTTCTTCCGCCGCCCGAACGGGGCGCGCCGCCGCTTCTTGCGTCGCGGGGCTTTCTGTCCCGCCTGTCGCCCCTACCGTTACTATCGCGCCTGTCCCTTCTGTCGCCGCGTTCTCTGCCCGCGGAGTAAGGTCTTTCCCTGCGCCCTTCGTAAGGCTTTTCGTTGTTGGGCACAATTATAACAAACCTCGCAGGCTCCTTGCCGCTGGAAATGGTTTTAACTTCTTCGCTCTCTGCAAGCGCCGCGTGAATTACCCTTCTTTCGTAGGGGTTCATAGGCTCCAAAGTTACCCTGCGCTGTCTTTCAACCGCCTTTTTTGCAAGCCTTTCGGCAAGCTCCACAAGCGTTTGCTCCCTGCTTGTCCTGTAATTTTCGCAGTCTACGACAACGCGCTTATACTCGTCCCTGCCGATATTGGCAACCGCGCCCGCCATAGTCTGAATAGCGTCTAACACTTCGCCGTGTCTGCCGATAACCCTGCTGCTTTCGGTAGAGGTTATGTTAATTTCTACTTTTTCCCCGTCGCAAACAAGTTCGCTTACCGCGTTAAGCTTTAAAATTTCCATAAGCCCGTCGATAAATTCTACCGCCCTCTTGCCGTCGGAAACCTTTTTTACAACCTTAACCTTGGCTTTTACGCCGCCCAAAAGCTTCTTTTTGCCCTCGTCAAGCACGGTGATTTCCACCTGCTCCCTGCTTGCACCAAGCGCCGTAAGCGCGTTTTCTACGGCTTCTTCCGTAGTCTTTCCGTAATATACGTCTTTCTCGTCCATTATAACTCCCCTAAACGCGCCCCAATGCTTTTTTCGGTTCACATTTAAAAACTTTTATCTTCTTGCGTTTGTTCTTCTCGCCCTTCCGCTCTTTTTGGTCTTGCTGAGATACGCGTCAAGCTCGCCTTTCGCTTCCTTTTTCTTAAACCAGACGTCGACCGCCTTATTTATAATCAGCATTGTTACTATGCCGAAAACCGTGTTTGTAATCATATACAGCGAGAACGACGCGCTGTAAAAGAATGAGAAGATACCGTAAATAATCGGCATCATAATCATCATCCACTTGTTGGTCTTAGCTCCCGACCCGTCTACCGTGCCAAGCTCGTTTACCGATTTATTGGTGCGCATAGATATCCACTGTTGCAACAGCATCAAACCGATTGAAAGCACAATGAGTATAAAGTAACCGTTATAGTGCCCCTTCTGAACAGTGAGCGCCGCCGTTACTTTGTTGTAACTTTCGGCATAGTCGTCGCCGACCGAAGCCTTTGTTATGGTAGATTTGAATTTGGCAAAATCGGGTATTTCCTTGTTGAGCGTGCTGTCGGGATACCAAAGATTTCGTACCCAGAGAAAGCCGTTGTTATGGCTCTTTTCGTATTTTTCGTTCTTGCCTTCGTAATAGAGCTTTACTTCCTGCGCGGCGGGCTCTTCCAGATAATAGCTGACAAGCGTGTTTCTCACCGATTTTGCTGTTGCCGTATATTCGCCGTTTTCCTTGTGGTTTACAACGTCCGCCTTAAAACTTCCGTCGTAGCCCGTGTGTTTGGCTTTGTATTCCACAACAAGCTCGGAAAATACTTCGTCCTGCCCCTTTATTACCCAGTTGGAATTTTCCTTTGCCTTTACTTTATTGTAATGCTCGGTAAATTTTTCGTAATCTACGGAATAGTCAACTGTATTTTCGTCTACTTTTATCTCGTACAGAAAGGGTACTACCCCCTCCTCGGGAGTAACTTCGTCGTCTATAACGTAAGTTTGCACTACTCCGTTGTAGACTTTTACCATCTCGTTATAGTTTTTAAGGTTGGCATACTGCGAATAGGTTGAAAACGCGTTGAAAACTATAATGAATATAACAAGCGAAACAATCATAGGCAGGCACGCGCCGAACATAGAATAACCGCTCTTTTTTTGCAGTTCCATAACCTTTTGGTTATACATATTCTTGTCGTTTGCGTACTGTTTTTGCAGTTTTTCCATCTGCGGACGCATACGCTCCATAATGAGCGCCTGCTTCTTGCCCTTTATTCTCGAATAGATATCGAGGGGCAAAACGATAGTCTTTAAAATAAGCGTGAACACTATTATGCCCACACCGACTATACCGATGCCCTCTATAAGTATTCTTATAAGCTGACCAATCCAATTGAGATTGATGTCTGCGATAGCCTTTACGCCGTAGCCCAGGGTACCGCTATCCGCTGCCAATAAATTAAACATTAACAAAAACTTTAACGGGCTATAAAACCCATTTAACCTTAAAATAATTTTCGGGCGCGGGATTATACCCGCCCTTTGAAAGGGGATTGCACCTCAAAAGGCGCCACGCTCCCAAAAGCACGCCTATAATAAATCCGTGATTGTTTATACTGCGCAAAGTATATTCCGAACAAGTTGGTTCGTACAAACAGGTATGACGGGAAAGATGCTTCTGATAAAAGATAATCAAGCGCATTCCCGCTATTTTAAGCCAAAGCCAGGGCTTTAAAAAGACAAACCTGTCGTAAGAAAACAGCGCGCGCAAAAACATTTAAGTCATTCTCCCGAAACAGGCGAGAATGCTCTTTTCTATTTCCGCGTAACTGTACTCCTCGCACACCTTAGGCAGAATAATAATGGAAAAATTGCCCGCAAGCTTGTCCATATTATTGGAAAACGCCGCCCTTATAAGCCTTTTTATGCGGTTTCTCTTAACCGCTTTACCGTGCTTTTTTGAGAGGGCTATTCCCATAACCGTATTTTGCCTATGCGGCTGATATACTATCGTGAGATAACGCGAATAAACTTTTTTACCTTTTTTAAAGAGCCTTTGAAACTCGTTGTGCTTTTTAAGTCTTGCGTATCTCATACTTTCCTATACCGCCGAGCAGTTTTCTTTACGCGCTTAACTTCTTTCTACCCTTGTTTCTTCTTCTCTTCAAAACCTTTCTTCCCGCGGTGGAAGCCATTCTCTTTCTGAATCCGTGCACCTTGCTTCTCTGTCTCTTTTTGGGCTGATAAGTTCTCTTCATAATTTTAACTCCGTTTAATGAATTTTTACGTATAATTTATTTTGCGCTAAAAAAGCGCGGGCGGTAGTATTTTAAAAATACCGCTCTTATTATTTTATATTTTTTTTAAACTTCAAGTCAAGCGTTATTTGTCGTTCTTACGGGCAAAATTAAATATAGTACCTCTTTATTTTGTTTATTTTCGCAAATAAAGGGCTGTACCGAGTTATTGAAGGACAAAACCATCTCTTCCTCACCGGTGGCGTTTATTGCTTCGGTGATGAATTTAGAGTTCATAGCAATCTTTAAATCCTTGCCTTCGACGTTGGCTTTAACGGGCTCGTTTACGTTGCCAATCTCCGAATTGGAGGAAATTTCAATTTTACCCTGACTCACGTCCATTATAATAAGGCTGTTTCTGTCGCCGCGGACGAGTATCGCCGCGCGCTCTATCGAAGCTTTAAGCAAATCTCTGTTTACGGTTACGGCTGTAAGGAAAGATTTGGGTATAATGTTTTCTTTCTTTATAAAGTCGCCGTTATAGAGGCTGGAAGTTATAACCGTGTTTTCCACGCACACAAGCAAAACTCCCCTCTTTATTTTCAGCTCCGTTTCGCCGTCGGCGGGAAGCATCTTCTCTATTTCGTTTAGCGTCCTTGCAGGGCAGATAATTTCCAAATCGCCCGTGGAAGATATTACTTTTCCCTTTGCCGTTGCAAGGCGGAAACCGTCGAGTGCGGTTACGCATATATCTCCCCCGGAGATTATAATCTGACAACCCTTTAAAATGGGGCGGGAATCGTCGCTTGCGCAGCAGAACGAAGTCGCCGATACAAGTCTTTTGAATTCCGCGGTATTTAAAACGACCGTATTCTCGTTTACGTCCACGTCGATTTTAGGAAAATCGTCGGCGGGAAGTATTTGCATAGAAGTCTGGCTGTCGGCGTAGATGATATCGAGCTTGGCGTTTTCGCTCGCCAGCGTAATCTGCACTCCTTCGAGCTTTTTGATAAAGTCGCCGAAAAATCTGCCGGGAACGCAGATGTCCCCTTCCTCGCACACTTCCGCCTTAATGCTCTTTTGAATGGCTATTTCACCGTCGGTGGCGGTAAGGGTTACCGTGTCGTTTTTGGCTGAAATTTTTATACATTCCATTACGGGAACGGTGGTTCTCGAAGCGCAAGCCTTTATAACTTTGAACACCGCTTCCGATAAATCTATTCCTTCGCAAATAACTTTCATCTTATATCCCTTCGTTTATATATTTTTATAAGCAAAAAAATACGGCGATTGAATTTAGAAAGGGGAGCGCAAGCTCCGTTATTATATAATTTAATTTGTTAATTATATATTTTCAATCTTAGTATTATTAGTAAGGGCGGTTGAATTGTCGATAAACCGGACAAGGGTTTTTACCGCCTTAAACATAATAACAAAAAACGGCGGAAAAAGCAACAAAATAACGCCGTTTTGCCCACTTTATTGGCACAATCTTTTGTACAAATTTTGTCGGCAATTAAGTTGATAAAAGGTTGATAAGTCGATAAATAATTTATTTGTTTTGTAAGTAAATGAATTTTTAGCGCGCTTTTTGTCGCAAAAAATAATTATCAACCGTAAATTGTTGAGTAGTCGATAACTTTATATACAATTTGTAAAGAATAAAAAAACTTGAAAAAAATTGAGCGCCGTGATATAATAAAAAAGATATGACGGCTGATATTTATTTGAAAAAGATTGAGGATGATTATAAACAGAGGTTCGAAGAATTTAAAAATATTCTTCTCGATTATAATAATAAGTTTAATTTGACCGCGATAACCGACGAAAAGAGTATTTATATAAAACATTTTTGCGATTCCGCCGTTGGCGAAGGGTATTTCCCTGAAAATTCCGAGGTTGTTGAAATAGGTTCGGGAGGGGGCTTCCCCTCCATACCCTTAAAGATTTTAAGGGAAGATTTAAAGTTTACTCTTATCGAGAGCACGGGCAAAAAATGCGCGTATTTAAACGACGTTGTAGATAAGTTGAAATTAAATTGTGTACAAGTGCTTAACGCGCGAGCCGAGGACGCGGGAAAGGACAAAAATTACCGCGAAAAATTCGACGTTGCCGTTGCGAGGGCGGTGGCGAGGTTGAATACCCTTTCGGAATACTGCCTCCCCTTGGTAAAAGTAGGAGGAAGGTTTATAGCCTATAAGGGCGATTGCGGCGAAGAGATTGAAGAGGCGTTAAAAGCCGTTAAAGTTTTGGGCGGGGAGATTGAAAAAATTGAAAGCTACCTTTTGCCCGACGGCGAAAAGAGAACGCTTGTCGTAATAAAAAAGACGGCGCACACGCCAGTAAAGTACCCGAGGGGGCAGGGAAAAGAGAGAAAGAGCCCGATTGTTTGAGTATGTCTAAACAGACGACCTGCGCCTTTACGGGGCACAGGGATATTACGGAAGAGATAGATATAAATTTTTTTACGCAGGTTATGCAGGGGTTTATAGACGACGGGTACGACACCTTTTTGAACGGTATGGCGCGCGGATTCGATTTGCTTGCCGCCAAGGTGATTTTGCAGTTGAAGAAAACCAACCCCTCACTAAAACTTATAGCCTGCATACCCTGCCCTGAACAGGACAGGTATTACAACGCAAGCGAAAAGCTGGAATACGCAAGTATTTTGGAACAGTGCGACGAAAGAGTTTACGTAAGCCAAAACTTTTACAAAGGCTGTATGCAGAAGCGCGACAGGTATCTCGTAGACAATTGCAGTCTTTTGGTGGCTTACCAGAGAAAGAATTCGGGCGGGGCGTATTATACGGTAAACTACGCCCTTTCGAAGAACGTAAAGGTCTGCGTAATTTAACCGTAATAAACTGAGAAATACATATTTATAAGAAAAAAATGAGAGGCGCAAGCCTCTTTTTTATTTTGTAAAGAAAATTTTGGATAAGCGTATAAATTATTTCACAGCCGTCAATAACCGAGAGGCAAGCAATCAAATAATAATAAAAACGGAGTGAAACGTCAATGAAAAAATTTTGCATAGCATTTTCGGTATTAGTCATAATAATTGCAACGGTATTATTCGTAGGTTTCAGCGGCGGAGAAAGCGAGGTTTACAACGATTATCTGCGCATTCACGTGCGTGCAAATTCCAACGGCGCGGACGACCAGAGGGTAAAGTACGAAGTAAAGGACGAAGCCGTAAAATTTATTACTCCTTACGTAAAGGAATGCGTTACGAAAGAGGCGGCGATAGAGGTTATGCGCGGACTAATTCCCGAAATAGAAGATGTATGCGTACGTGCGCTCGAAGAGCGCGGCTACGGTTACGGGGCGAGGGCGGAAATCCGCCAAGAAAAATTCCCCACAAGGGTCTACGGAGAGCTTACTTTGGAAGAGGGCGTTTACGACGCGCTGATTATAGAGCTCGGCGAAGGCGTGGGCGATAATTGGTGGTGCGTGATATACCCTCCCCTCTGCTTCACTTCGGCAAGCGCCGACGTTGAATACCGCTCGGTTATATTCGATATAATAAATAAATTTTTAAATAGATAAAAATTAAGGATTGACAATAAAACTGCCAATCCTTTTATTTTAATTATTTGAGTTGGGTTCTGATAAAAAGAACGTCTTTCGTTAACTGTTCGCTCGATAAACTGGCTTTTGATTTTAGAGCGTTGTACATTTTTACCGCGCCGGTCAAACGGCTAAGTTGCTAAGATATTTCCACCGTCGATTGTGCAAGTTGAAAGTATAACGCGTTAAAACGATTTATTTTGATTGTTCCGTTATCGTTCCCCTGCTTGCTTGATTTATTACGCGATATATTGCTTTGTAAAGTTATATTATTGAATAAAGTCTATTACAACTCTTTTAATAAAAACTTTTTTGCATACTATTTAATTTCTTATACATAATACTTTTAAGCGAAAACGCTACACATATAAAATAATTTCGCTCTCGCAGGCGGGGGCAAGGAGGAAAAATGAAAAAAGCACTTATTACGGGCATAGCTGCCGCCATCATCGCAACTGCGGCCGGGGCAGGCGCCGTAATCGGAACGACGGGAGCGGCGGCGAGTAACGGCGCATCCTTGACACCCTGCGTTCAGACGGCGGTTTTGAGGCAGGGCTCGAAGGGCGGCGAGGTTAAGGAAGTACAGCGCCGCTTGAAGGAATGGGGTTACTACAACGGCGCGATAGACGGCGTTTACGGAAAGGGCACAGTTGAGGCGGTTAAAAAGTTTCAACGCAAAAACGGGCTTACTCCCGACGGTATTGCCGGCAAATCTACCTATGCCGCGCTGGGGATGAACGACAGTTACAACGTTTTGAACGGTAACTCTTCCAACAACTCTTCTTACACCAATTCCGATTTATACCTTTTGGCTAAATGTATCTATGCGGAAGCGCGCGGAGAGAGCTATACGGGTCAGGTTGCGGTCGGCGCGGTAATTTTAAACCGCGTTGCGTCCTCTGCCTTCCCCAACACCATTGCGGGCGTCATTTATCAGAAGGGCGCGTTTACCGCCGTATCCGACGGGCAAATCAACCTTGAACCCAACAAGACGGCAATGAACGCGGCAAGCGACGCGCTCAACGGCTGGGACCCTACCTACGGTTGCCTTTACTACTACAACCCCGCGGTTGCAACCAGCTCTTGGATTTTCGGCAGAAAGACTGTTACCACGATAGGTAAGCACGTCTTTGCTATATAAGGAGGTAGAAAATGGCTGAGAAAAAGAACCTTTCGAGCGGAGCGGAAAAAGCCGAAAAGCTTGCCCTTGCCAACAAAAAGACAACCTGCAACAGAAAAAAGTCGGGTGAAGGAAAGTGCGCCAAGGCTAAGACCGTAAAGGCGCAGAATGAAGAAGTAAAGACGGACAAGACCGTAAAAACGGAAAAGAGAGCGCCTAAAAAGGGCGCGGGCGCGGTTAAATCGAAAAAGGTTAAACCCGCAAAGAAAAAGAGAACGCGCGTTATGAGCGAAAAGAGGGCTTTAAAAGCCGAACAGCGCAAGGAAAAGCGCGCTCAAAGGGCTAAGGTTGCCGCCGAAAGAAAGCAGGCGCGCCTTGAAAGAAAACTCGCCCACAAGGAAGCAAGGCAGGAAAGAATAGCCGCGTTGAAGGACAGGCGCGAAGCCAGAAGAGAGGCGCGCAAAGAGCGCAGGGATATGCTTAAAAGCGAAAACAAGCAGGCGCGCCGCGAGAGAATCGCCGAGGAAAGAAAGGCTAAACAACAGGCGAGAGCCGCCAAGCACAAGGCTTATCTTGCCGAAAAGAAGGCAAAGAGAGAACACGCCTTAAAGGTGCGCGCCGAAAGACGCGCTGCCAGAAAGGACAGGGACAGCAGGCGCACGCCGGGCTTCGGCGGCTGGCTTGCGGCGGTTATATCTCTTGGCGTAACCACCCTTGCCCTCGGCACCGTTCTTACCTTCGGTTGGCTGACTATGGACGATATGCAGGCGGAAATGGCAACGGGTTATACCCAATCGCTCTACGAGCTTAATTCGGTAGTAGATAACCTTGACGCAGACCTTTCGAGAGCCAAGGCGTCCTCCTCTTCCAAGGACAGAGTGCGCGTTTTATCCGACATTGCAATAGAGAGCCAGACAGCTGAAACAATTTTGGAAAGATTCCCCGTTGATATGCAGATGAGCGAGCAGTTCGCTTCGTTTATCAACAAGATGAACGACAGCGCCAAGCAGATGCTGTACACCGTTGCCAACGGCGGCGAGCTGACCTCTTCACAGATTAAGTCGCTCAATTATATGTACGAAACCAACGCCAAAATCAAGCAGGAATTGAACAGACTTGTTTCCACCTGCGACGGCAAAGATTTGCTTGCGGCAATGCGTGGCAAGTCCAGCGTCCTCGGCGAAGGCTTCTCCACCATTCAGAACAACACTTTCGAAGCGCCCAAGGGCATACAGGACGGTCCTTTTTCCGACAGTATTAAAAAGACCAACCCCCGCGCTTTGGAAGGGCAAAAGGAAATAACGGCGCAGACGGCTGAAAAGCTTGCAAGACAGTATTTTGCCGACTACAAGGTTTCCGACGCAAAGTGCACGGGCGAAGCTACGGGAGCCGCGCTTACCCTCTACAACGTAAGCCTTACCACTCCCGACGGAGAAATGTTTGTACAGCTTTCCAAGCTGGGCGGCAAGGTTGTGGCGTTTGACAGCTACAAGGACTGCAACAGCAACAACTTTTCGGTTGAAAGGTGCATAGACATCGCCGAGGACTTCCTCTCCTCCATCGGTTACGAGGGCGTTAAGCCCGTGTGGACGAGTGAAAACGGCACTACCTGCAACCTCAATTTTGCACCCGTTCAGGGCGGCGCGATACTCTACCCCGACCTTATAAAGGTTAAGGTATGCGAAGAGCGCGGAATAGTTACGGGCGTTGAAGCGTTAAGCTACGTTTTGAACCACGGAGAAAGACAGCTCTCCAAGCCCTCTGTAAGCAAGGAGCAGGCGCAGGCAAGCATTAACGGCAATATCGAAGTTAGCGGCACGCGCACGGCGGTAATACCCTTCGACGGCGAAGAAGTGCTCTGCTACGAGTTTGTAGGCACGCTTGACGGAAACGACTACTACGTTTACGTTGACGCGGCTACGGGCGAAGAAATAGAAGTTTTAACCGTAATAGGCACGGCTCAGGGAAGAGCTTTGATGTAATTCGGCTATAACCAATTAGAATATTAAAACGGGTTGCTCCCTACGGCGCAACCCGTTTTTAATTAGTTTTAGCTGTAATTTCTAAGCGCGTGAACGTCGTTACAAAGCTGTGCGCTTGTTACGTTTGCTTTGGCTTGCAGGCAATTGCCTACGTTTACAGCGTCGGTAAGGTTGGCAAGCTGACCGCTTATGCCGGCAAGTTGCATACTCTGCACCGACATTTGTCCGGAAATATTTTTCAAATAGTAAGAAATATCGTCCAACTTATCGCAAATTTTATCGCAGCAGATTTTAACGGTGTTTTGCAGTTCGAAAAACCCGCGCGATACGGTATAGCAAATGGCTTTTGTCGCCTCGCCAAGCGTTTTTACAATGCGGTCGGTCTGCAATTCGCGGTCGGTAAGTTGAAGCGCTTCTTTAATGCTGTCGGCGCGCCGCGTTTCTATTTCATATATTACGAGGTCGAGGTTTTTCCAATCCCTTTCGTCCAAAAAGTTTTTATATTCGCCGTACAGAGCCGCATAGTATTGGTTGCAGTATTTTATGAGCGGAAGAATTAAGCCGTTGCGCTCTTCTAAAATGCGCTGAGCCCATTCCCTTATATGCGGAAGCTTATCTATGTTTGCCTTGGCGGCGCTTTTTGCCGCTTGCACTCTTTTATCTTCCTCGGCATCTAATTTTTTTATTTCCTTTAAATTTTCCTGTTCTTTTTTTATACAGGCTTTATCGTGCGAACCAGTGCTCAAATTGCTTATGCAAGCAACTATTGGAGCTATTACGGGAAAACCGGCTACGAGAATTAGAAGAGCAACATTCAATATTATAGCTATTTTGCATTATGTCTGAAAAAATTTTTACCCCAAAAATGAGAAATAAAAGCAATGAAATAACGGCTGAACTTAACAGAAACATTAAAAAGGCTACTGTATAATGCTTTTTAGCGTCTGATTTAGCAATACTTAGTTGCCTTTCACATTTTGAAATTTCTTCTTTTCTGTCATACTTTTCAATTGAATTGTATCTATTTATCAACTCTTTTTCAAAGCCGCCGTTTTGAAGCCAATGTGTGAATTCAACCGTGCCGTCGGGGGCTTTACCTCTCGCCCCTCCCGCAGTATCGGCAAGCGAATGCAGACGCTGGTAACAAATTGAATCGAATTTCTTTACCTGAGCGTATTTTACGGAAAGCGCCGAAAGTCCGCCGCGCAGTGTGTATAAGCCGCCCAAAAGTTGCGGCTCGGTTGCCTTTTCCAATTCCATACTTCTCGCCTCTCAAATTTTTTGCAATAAAAAATGCGCCTCAATCAAGAGACGCACCCCCGTTCAAGCAAGTCTCCTTGATTGTCGCCAAACAAAATTTATGGGTGAGTTCCGCAAATAGAATTTGCAAAAATTATTTATACACTCATACAAAGGAGAAATGCCGTCAGGCTATTTACAGTATGAGCGTAAAGTCTATAAAAAATTAAGTAACGCAAAAAAACCGTTAAAAAAATACGGAATTGCTCTCTACCCACTATTAAATTTTGTTTGGCTATTACATTTTAGCATAAAGCAATATTTTGCGTTTGAAAACTTTGTTTTAAGGTTGCGTTTACAAAATAAACAATTAAACACCGTATGAACACAGCGGTTATCAACCGTTGTAGATAGATTTGTGCATAACTTTTTGCGTTATCTACGCTCGGCGTATACGCAAAATTGCAGAATATTTGCCTTGCGCGGCGCAGCTGTGCATAACTTTTGTAAAAATTAAGCCCAAACCGTATGCGTACGGCTTGGGCTTGTAATAAGTTATTTATTGTTTATCGATTATATCCAAAATTTCGGATATTCTGTCCAAATCGTCGCGGGAATAGTAATCGATGTAAATTCTACCCTTTTGGTCGTTGCCGATAAGGCTGACCTTTGTGCGGAAGGCAAACCTCATCCTCTCAACAAGGTTTTTAAGCTCGATTGAAGCGAGAGCGCGCTTTTTCTTCTTCTTTTCTTCCAAAAGTTCGGGCGACATATTGTATGCGCGCACTTTCTTTTCCAATTCGCGTACCGACATACCGCTCTTTACGGCGTCGTTGGCAAATTGAAGCTGGTCGTCGGGAGCAAGCGGCACAAGCGTTCTTGCGTGTCCAGCCGAAAGTCTTCCCTCCGATACGAGTTGCATAACGTCGGGGGTAAGCGACAACAGCCTTAACGTGTTGGCTATTGCGGGGCGGGATTTACCTATGCGTTCGGCAAGTTCGTCCTGCGTGAGTTTGTAGTCGACCATAAGCTGTTTCATTGCAGAAGCGGCTTCTATGGGGTTTAAGTCCTCGCGCTGTAAGTTTTCGATTAGCGATATTTCTTTTATTTCGCGTTCGGAATAATTTCTTACGATTACGGGTATTGTGCTAAGACCTGCAAGTTTGGTTGCGCGGTAACGGCGTTCGCCCGCGATAATCATATATCGCCCGTTGTGGTCGTCGTTTACGACTATGGGCATAATTACGCCGTGTTTTTTAATGGAGTCGGAAAGCTCGCGCAGAGCCTGCTCGTCAAAGTTTTTTCGCGGCTGGTTGGGGTTGGGATAAATTTTGGAAACGGGAGTTTCCTCTGCGTTCTTCCTCTCCTCTTCGGTGTATGTAAACATTTCGCGTTTGCCGTTTAAATAGGTTTGTGAAAACGCGTCGCCCGTATCCTCCAACAAGTCTTCAAACGATTTGCCCAACCCTCTCGTTTCGTTACTCTTTGCCATAAACTTCTCTCCTTAATTTTCGCAATCTCCGTAAAATCCTATAAATAAATCTCGGCAAACGCCGCCTATCTTTGCTTGGATAAAAACTCTTCCGTCAACGCCTTGTACGCCCGCGCGCCCACGCATTTGGGGTCGTACAATAAAATGGGTTTTCCGTGGCTGGGAGCTTCGGATAAACGCACGTTGCGCGGTATAATAATTTCGTACAGCTTATTTTTAAAGAACTTTTTAATTTCTGCGGCAATCTGTCGGGAAACCAAAGCCCTGCCGTCGTACATTGTAATCGCCACGCCCTCTATAAACAGTCCGGGGTTTAAATGCTGCTTTACGAGCGAGATGGTATTCATAAGTTGGCTTACCCCTTCCATCGCGTAATATTCCGATTGCAGGGGAATTAAAACCGAGTCGGAAGCCGCCCAGGCGTTTATGGTCAAAAGCCCGAGCGAGGGCGGGCAGTCAATAAATATGTAGTCGTAATTATCGCGTATTTCCTTTAAAGCGTTTTTCAAAATCAATTCGCGGTTACGTTTGTATACGAGGTCTACTTCCGCTCCCGTCAAGTCTACGTTGGCGGGCAAAATGTCTAAAAGGGGCACCATTGTAGGCAGAATATTCTGGGAAACCTTTTCATCTTCGATAAGAACTCCGTAAACAGACTTTTTTAACGCGCTTTTCGAAAAGCCCAAGCCCGTAGTGGCGTTGCCCTGACTGTCGAGGTCGATAAGCAATACTTTTTTGCCGTAATCCGCGCAGTATGCCGCCATATTTATTACGGTGGTAGTTTTGCCTACGCCGCCCTTCTTATTAGTAAACGAAATAACTTTTCCCATCTCTTCGTACGTTCCCTCTTCTACAATGTTTCCCGTGAAACTTTTTTTATCCGCCTGCGGAAGTTTTTCCGCAGGCGGTAACGTGTTTATTCTTGCTCTTTATCTTCTTTAACTTCTCTGTCCTCGTATTTCTTAAAAGGATTGTCGCTGTTGAGTTTTTCGTGCTCTTCCATATACGCCAATACGTCGGTGTGCGATTTGCCTTCCATTAAGAGGTCGACTTCTTCCGTGTAAATGGTTTCCTTTTCAATCAATACGCGCGCCATATTGTCGAGTACGGAGCGGTTTTCAGTAAGCAGTTTAACTGCTCTGGAATGCGCGCCTTCGATAATTGCGTGCATCTCTTCATCGATTGCCTTAGCCGTTTCGTCGGAGTAGGCGTTGTGAGTTTCCATATCCTTGCCGAGGAATACCGTCTGCGAGTTGGAACCGTACGTTACAAGCCCCAATTTGTCGCTCATACCCCACTCGGTTACCATACGCTTAGCCATTTCGGTAACCCTTTCAAGGTCGTTGGAGGCTCCCGTAGTGATATCCTTTATTACCAGCTCCTCCGCCACTCTTCCGCCGAGTGCCATACATATAAAGTCCGTAATCTTGTTTCTGGACATATGGGCGTCGTCGTTTTCGGGACGGGTCATAGTGTAGCCTGCGGCGTTCCCGCGGGGAATTATCGAAACTTCCTGCACGGGGTCGCAGTGTTCGCAAAGCTTTGCAAGTATCGCGTGCCCCGCTTCGTGGTATGCGGTGATTCGCTTGTCGCTCTCGGTTACAACTCTGCTCTTCTTCTGAGGACCCATTATAACCTTATTTACGCCCTCGTAAAGCTCGGTGTTGCCGATGAGGGGTTTATTTGCCCTTGCCGCCAGAATCGCCGCCTCGTTCAAAAGATTTGCAAGGTCGGCGCCCGAGAAGCCAGCCGTAATTCTTGCAAGCGTTTTAAAGTTGACGTCCTGAGCCATAGGTTTGTTGCGCGCGTGCACTTTTAATATCTGTTCCCTGCCCTTAACGTCGGGAAGGTTCACGTAAATCTGTCTGTCAAATCTGCCGGGGCGCATCAATGCGGGGTCGAGAATGTCCGCACGGTTGGTCGCCGCCATTATTATTACGCCCTCGTTGCTCTCAAAGCCGTCCATTTGCACGAGAATCTGGTTGAGGGTCTGCTCCCTCTCGTCGTTGCCGCCGCCAAGACCTGCTCCGCGGTGTCTGCCGACAGCGTCTATTTCGTCTATAAATATTATGCAGGGTTGATTCTTTTTTGCTACGTCGAACAGGTCGCGTACTCTCGAAGCGCCCACGCCGACGTACATTTCAACGAAGTCGGAACCGGACACGGAGAAAAACGGCACGCCCGCCTCTCCCGCTACCGCCTTGGCGAACAAGGTTTTACCCGTTCCCGGAGGACCTACAAGCAACACGCCCTTGGGGATACGCGCGCCCAAATCGGAAAACTTTTTGGGCTGCTTCAAAAATTCAACAACTTCGGCAAGCTCCACCTTTTCCTCTTCCGCGCCGGCAACGTCTGTAAAGCGCACTTTGATATTGGTGGAAACGCGGGCTTTCGTCTTGGCAAAGCTCATAGCCTTGCCGCCGCCGCCCATTGTCGAGCGCATTATTAGCCAGAATACGACGCATACAAGCACAATTCCCGCTATGGGTAGTATCGACGACCAGATGCTTCCCGCGTTGGGGTCGTGATAGCTGATTGTTACGCCAAGGTCCATCCATTTAAACAGCACGCTGTCCTCAACGGGCGAGGAATAGAACGAAGGACCTATTGCGTAGTATTCGGCTACCGATTTACCGTTTTTATCAACTTTACCGTACATTTTGTATTCGGAGAAGTTGATTCCCGTAATTATCGTTGCGTTTTCCCAAACTTCGTTGCCGTCCTTATCCTTTACGGGGTTGCCGTCTTTGTCAAGTTTAAGCGCTTGAAGCTTGTGGTCTTTGTTAAAGCGCATACCTTCGGCAACCGCGTATTCGTCGGAATTATCCAATTTGTACTTTGCCTGGAAAGTATCCGTTCCTTCGATGGCGTCGCCCTCTTCATATTTGTTGTTTTCAACATATTCAACAAATCTGTCAAAGTCAACCTGATGGGCGCCTCCGTTTCTCAACGTAAAGTATAGTGTTAAGCCTGCCACAATGGCAAGTATAACTATAACAATTACCATAATAATTCTGCTTTTTTTGTTCAAATTAAACCTCGCTATTCGGCGCAAATTGCTCTTTGCGCTATATATTTATATAATATGGTATATACTACCATAAATTTACATCTTAAACATTTTACCACACGCAAATAACTATTTCAAGTGTTTTGCGCTATTATCTGGCGTTTCACCGTATTTTTATTGTTTATCACTAATTATTCATAATTTTTTTGACTGTATAATGTCATACAACTTGTGTATATTTTAACACTTTCGACAAAAATTTGTGTTGGCGCAAGCCAAACTTTTGCTTCAAAAATGTTTCCCGTGAAACCTCCTCCTAAAAATTTTGACCTTTTTAATGTTTCACGTGAAACGGTAACCGCTTGAATTTGTCCTGTTTTATCAACAACAATGTTCAATTGTAGATAGATATGTTGACAAACTGTCAAAAAGTTATCAACCGTGCGCGTAAACGCCTTGCGTTGCTCAACTTCTGCGTTGGCGGTTTGCGGTGGGCGCATAGCAAAAAGTAAAATAATAACGCCGTTCAATTAACAGTATGTGCATTGTTCATCATAATTATATAAAAAGCGTCTGTAAACCTCATCCATTGTATAAAAGCGGGTTTGAGTGTCAATAAATGAAGAGCATTCGTTAAGGTGGTTCAATGGAATACTCGTTCAACATTTATAATTCGCTTGCCTGCGGCGGTGAAGTTTTAGCGTTAAAGAAAATAATGCCCGAAATGAAGGGCGCTCCCGTAATTGTGTGCGTCGGAAGCGATTTGTCCGTCGGGGACTCCCTCGGTCCCGTTACTGGTACTAAACTACGGGAAAAGCTGAAAGGGCAAAACGTTTACGTGTACGGCACGCTTGCCAAGCCCATTACCGCGCACGAGGTTAAATATACCAATCAATTCATTAAAAATACGCATCCCGACAGCATTGTCATAGCAATAGACGCTGCCGTTGGCACGGCTGGCGACATCGGATTGATTAAAATCGCGCGGCGCGGAATAAAACCGGGTAGCGGAGCCAATAAACGCCTTGCCAAGGTTGGAGACGTGTCCGTTATGGGCATTGTTGCGGAAAAATCGCTATTTAATTATTCGCTGTTTTCCTCTACAAGGCTGAATATTGTATATAAAATGGCTGAAATTATCGCGGAAGGCGTTGCAACATTTATAATGGAGGCTATGCAGAACTCACAGCTTAAAAACAATAGCTGTCAGGTTCTGGGTGAAGCAGAATTTTAATCTTATAAATTTTGCGCTTGCATATTTTGCAGGCGCAAACAATGGTTGCGCTTTAAACTTTTTAAAGCGCATATATGTTATGGCGCAACAAATTTTTGTGGGCGCAATAATTATTTGCAAATGCTTATTTTAACACTGTCAATTTGCTATAAATAAAATTGTTTTTTAGTCTGTAACGTTTAAAATAGTTTTAACATATACTATATATTGAGGTTATTTTTCCGCTCTGCCACAAGAATAAATTTATTTTGAAAAATTTAAAAATTTATTAAAAAAATGCTTGCGTTTTGTTTTATGATTTGATATAGTATTTAGGCATTCGGGAGCTTAGCTCAGTTGGGAGAGCAACTGCCCTACAAGCAGTGGGTCACAGGTTCGAGCCCTGTAGCTCCCACCAAAAGCAGTGTGGAAGATATATATGCGGGAGTGGCTCAGTGGTAGAGCGTCACCTTGCCAAGGTGAATGTCGCGGGTTCGAATCTCGTCTCCCGCTCCAAATCTTCCGCACTGCTTTTTTATGGCGCTATAGCCAAGTGGTAAGGCAAGGGTCTGCAAAACCCTGACTCCCCGGTTCAAATCCGGGTGGCGCCTCCAAAAACACAAGTTATTGTGTAAAAAACGCCCTTATATCTTGCCGATATGAGGGCGTTTTTGCGTTTTTAGTGCTGTTTATTTTGTAAAAACTTAATATAAAAAATGCACATTTTAACGTAAATAGAATTCAATGCTGTGATTTAGGTAGTAATAGCGATTAAAAATATTACTTGAAAATACTTGACTAAACATAGTCCGTTTTATATAATAAGTAAGCTATTCTTAGTGTTAAACGGCGCTTAGCTAATGTATATTTTGGGTACTCTACTTAATTTAAATTTGGGTGGCGCCTATAAAAAACTACGTGCCTTGGTTGTTAAGGTAAGTAGTTTTTGTTTTAATCTATAATACTTGCCGCTGTGGTGGAATAGGCAGACGCAAGGGACTTAAAATTTTTGGCAGAAAATAATTAACAGAAAAATAACATAAAAACTGAAAACTTAACAAAAACGCATGCTTGTGTGGCGGAATAGGCAGACGCAAGGGACTTAAAATCCCTCGCTGTAACAGGCGTATCGGTTCAAGTCCGATCACAAGCACCATCAAAACGGGAGAAATTCACAAAATTTCTCCCGTTTTGTTATCTTTGGGAAGTAATTGGGAAGTGATTTTTGCCCGATTTCAGCCCAAAACAGGTGTTTTTGTGCGTTATTTACAGTTCATAGTCTATTTTGATAATTTCTTGCAAGATGTACTCTTGTGAGTATGTCGTATAGCCCCTTTCCACGCGAGAAGTTTTAACGTCGGCATCAAATTCGTGTCCTACCCATTTCATAACAAGTTCGGGATTGCACCCGCATTCTTTCGCCCTCGTTATAAAAGAATAGCGCAGTTCGTGTATGTGCCTTTCGGGAAATATCCGTTTCAGTGCGTCGCGTATGGTATAGCGGCAGCTAGTTTTTGCTTGCTCCAAATCGATTAGCGGCATAACTTTTTTCAACATGGGCGATACGGGAATTTGCCTAATGACTTTGGCATAGCCCTTTCTCGTCTTTTCCGATTCGCAGTAAATAAACGTGTCGTCATAAGTTATCGTTTCTAGCTCGCCCACGCGCATACCCGTATAGAGTAGGGTAAGAATAGCGGAGTTGCCCGCATAGTGCGGATTTTCCTTGCAGAAGTCGATAATTGTTTTTTCTTCGGCTTTGGTAAACGCCTTGCCTTTCTTGACTTCGTAATGCGAAAGTACGATTTTGCTCATAGGAGTCTTAATGTTGTAGTCTTCAACTATAACGTCAAATATCGCAGATAAAAGTAATTTCAGTTTCTGCGCCGTGCGGTTCTTGCCGTTGTCTGTCAGTTCAAACAGGAAGTCCTGAATATCTTTTCTGGTTATCTCGTTAACGTGGTAATGACCGAACTTCGGCAGAATGTTTCGCGATAGCAAGTTGACGTAGCTTTTATAGGTGGTCTCTTTAACCGTTTGTTTCTTGACTTTCAGCCAATCGTCTATGAATTCTGCGAATAGGGGATAGCCTGCGTTTTGCCTTGCCTTTTCTGTTGCAAGCAGCTTGTCCAAGAATTTTTGTCTCATTATATCGAAGCTCTTGGAAGCTACCTCAATGTTGTAACCGTCTCTGCGGAACCGCGCCTGATACAAGCCGTTCACATAGCGGTAGGTTACGATTTTATCGTTGATAGTAAATAATTTCTTTAAGTAGTCTGGCATAGAATTTATCTCCTTTTTAGTGAATTTGATAAATCCGTTTGTTGCGATTTCCTTAAAATCAGCTTTTTCTTCCTTCTTCGTAAGTACTTTCAGCCTGTCCAGAGTAATGCTTTCCGAAGCCGCTTTCAATATAATCTGCGTAACCTCGTCGCGCTCGTTTTCGGACGGTATGTACTTAATTGCGTTTAAAACTTTTTGTAATTCAAAGTCTGTCAAGTATCCTTATTCGGACAGGCGGTTTTCTATTTTACCGCGTCCTTATAGTTCAGAATACTATGTTCTCTTTTCAAAACTTTTTTCCTCCTGAATAATTATTTTTTTGCAAGCGGAGGGAGCTGTTCGTCATTTTCCGCCTGCGGAATGTTAATACGATTATAGCGACCCTTAGCGAAATGTCAAGTATTTGCAGTAATTTTAATACGGCATATCGTCAAAGTAAGCTTTATCATACTTGTCGTATTCGTCATCTGTAAACCGGCAAAAGCGTTTTTTCTGTTTATCGTTTGTATTCATAATCCGCGATGTGCTTTCGCCGCGCTTTGCGCCGTACCGTTTGGAAATGCTTTCGTAAAAATCTTCCTGTAAATCCGAATACGAAGTCAATCCGCCGCGTTGCTTCCAAAACTCAGAATGGCATAATAGTGGGCTATTTAAATCTTTCCGTACTTTGTAGAGCGGCTCGCCGAACTCATCAGTCGTTTGCAACTTCGAGCCGTATTCATTTTTTTCATTGCTCATTACCTTCACTTGCCACTTCTCTGTTATTGGCAAATAGTAGACAAACAGATTACGCCTGTTCGGCTCGGTAATAATAACCGCACAAACGATGTTCTCATCTGTGCGGAGATAACCTATTTTGTCTACGGCATAGGTATAACACTTGCGGAAGTACGATTTGAATTCTTCTTCGTCAGGGAAATCGTCCCAAAACTCTTTGTTGCCGCCGAATTGCAGACATTCCAAAACGACGTTCCGTTTGCGTTTATTGAACTGTGCGTTCAATTTGATTTTTATATTTTCCCAAGCCTGTCCGGCTGAGCTTATTAACGGCTTTATGTAATCCACCTCAAATCGCTGTTCGCAAACTGAAAGGTATTCGTCCACAGCAGTAAAATCATTTTGCCTATGCGTGATAACGGAAACAGTTGCGTGCTTGTCCCTCGGCAGCTTCCACGGTGCAATCTCGCCCGGCTTTATTCCGTAAGCCTTTTCACACCAATACGATCTCATTGACATCTTCTCACCTCCTTAATTTTATTTCCGCTTATGTGGTCGGATTCACAAAGAGAAAGCAAAAGTCGGCTCTCTGTCCGAAAACCAACTTTACCATTTCTTGTCCAGAAAAATCCTTCTCCTACTTATAAGCCACGAGAACGCCGAAAATATTACTATTTTTTAAAATTTTCTAAAAAATTTTTTGCACGCAATAAAAGCAAGCCGCGACAGTGTTCCGTCGGCGGCTTAGTTTTCATTCAGGCAACTTTTTACCTAAATAGTATTTATAAAATTGTCTTAATCTCCTGCTTCGCCACTTGGCTACATAAGGATAAAACCGTTGTGTAAGATATTCTTCCACTCCTATGTTCAATCTCTTCGTAACCTTTTCCACCGAAGCAAATATGCTTGTATAGAACTTGTCCGAATCTTGAAGCCCTATCCTTTGTCTTCTATTCATCTCTTTGCAAAGCCTTATATAGACTGCACCGACAATAGGAGGCTGATCCCCGTAATATTCTTCGTAATACGTCCTGTCATCCTCGCTTGCGCTTTTCAGATAATCGGCAATCTCTTCTTCCATCTTATCGTTATCAAAAAAATAATAAGTCAAGATATAGCGACACAATTCACCAAAGCTGTAAAACCAATGCGTGAACGGCATCAAATCACACAAAAGCTTGCGTAGAACGAACTCTAACTCTACGTCAAGAAAATGAGGCATCTCCCAATGTTTCATAAACCTGTTCCAGCAATGCCATACAATCTCTGCCCGCGTTCCCGTTTTGAATATATAATCATCCACCGAGCGGTCTGCCTTTTTGAGTGCGGAAGATATATACCCTTGCGTAACTCCAAGTTCTTCGGCGGCTAGTTTTTGCATGTTACCGTCCGACATTACTTCTAATATTTTTCTGTCCTGATGCGGAAGATTTCCTAAATGAATATCTCTGTCTATCTTATCGTTCACAAGAACGTTGAAAGGAATATCTTTATTAATTCTGCGTTGCTGTTGCTTGGGCGTAAGCTCGTCTTCGTCCTTATTTGAAATCCGATATGTATGGCGTTGATACTTATGGGTATTGTTGTATTCCAGCCTGTCCAACTCGAACAGAGCTTCCCATTCCTTCTCGTTTACTTCGATGACGATATAAGCCTTCGGTCCAAACCAAATGTCCGAATTGTCTTCCGCATCGCAAGGATAGTAATACAGAAATTTTCCTTCCGTTTTTGAGGGTTTCTTTTTCTTATTGAAATGATACGCTAACTTATCCATGCGCTTATTATAACATAGTAAACTTGACAGATATAGGCATATATTAGAAAATTTTTCAAGAAATTTTGTATCGATATTTTCCCAAAAAAGTGTTGCAAAAGTGGTACTATTTTCAATGCCTAAGCAGGTTAAGGAGAAAGCCAAATTGTAGTATTTTGCCTTTCTCGAAGCCGCTCGCTTCGCTCGCTCGGAACAAGCGGGAAACCCGCGTTTTTATATCACTGCGGTGATATAAATTTTTAGCTTAATATTGACGGACAGACTTCTATATGATATAATATTTTTTATGAAACCAAAGCCTTATTCCGAATCACAACTTCATAGGTTTATGGACAAAATGGGCGATGCTTTTGACGATGTTATAAACGATTGCCAAATAGACGGTACTGAGTTCGTTAAGATGTTTGTTGCCAGCACAGCTTGTAAGAAAATTGAGAATGGCGAGGCAAGTTATATATCCGGTAAGAGTGGTATAGAAATTGCTATCGAATGTGTATACGAAATTACCAACAAAGAATTAGCAGTTGAACTGAGTGAGAAGTATAATCGCAGCGCGCAGTATTGGTGTGGTTGGGCGGTGTGCTATTATCAATGGTGGTCGTCCAGGAAATATGCTGACATTTTCAAAGCTGTTTCATTTGAAGATATGTTGGGACTCTACCCGACTTTGCACGAAGCAAGCGTAGAAAAGATTGCTTCAGTAATTGAAGAAAAAGTAAGGGCAGCGTATCCCGAAACCAACTTGAAACGCATAAGAACAGTTTACGGTTGTTCCCAGAGAGAGCTTGCAGAAATGTCAGGTGTGAGCTTACGTTCTATTCAAATGTATGAACAGAGAAACAAGGATATAAATAAGGCTCAATCGGAATCGCTTTACCATTTGGCAAAAGCTCTTGGCTGCACAATGGAAGATTTACTTGACGAGTAACTTTGTCGAATTATGTCACAAATATCTAAAAATTATTGTCTAATAAGGATAGCGATGTATGAAAGGGAGTAAGCAATTTGTAGAGGTTGTTGCTGCGTTGATATGGGATAAGGACAAGTTTTTGATTTGCCAAAGACCTGCTAATAAAGCAAGAGGGCTGTTATGGGAATTTGTCGGAGGCAAGGTAGAGGCTGGCGAAAAAAAGGAACAAGCGCTTATACGTGAGTGTCAAGAAGAGCTTGCGATTACAGTTGAGCCGCACGAAATTTTTACTGAAGTCATACACGAATATCCTGATATAACGGTACACTTAACATTGTTTAATTGCACTATATTAAAAGGGCAACCGCAGCTTTTAGAACATAACGATATGAAGTGGATAACAAAAGCTGAGATTTCAAGTTATGAATTTTGTCCCGCAGATGTGGAAATTTTGAAGAATATACAGAAGGATATCAAATGTTAAAGACAGGGCTATACGAGCAAGTTATTAATAAGCTATTGGATAAGGAGCTGTCCGAAAGTGAAGACCAGCTCAGTCAGACTGCGCATATTGATGCAGGTGAGGCATCTAAAATTCTTTCGCGGTATGTGGCTGAAATCATAGAGAAGGGGCTTGATTATGTCCACGACAAAGGCGGAGATGTTAAAAAGCAAATCCAGCTAATTAATCGAATAGTCTCAACTATAATCTCTGAAACAGACGAGACAGATTTTAACGAGTTGTCAGTTGCAGAGCGCGCAGAACAACTTCTAGCACTCCTTAATAAAAAAGATAATATATTAGCGGTCAATGAAAAGGCAGAAATAGTTCGTCCGGAAACTTCGATTGCTCAAAGCTCGCTTTTTACTGGGGCAATTAACGAACCGCAAATGTTTAACGAATTAAATAAGGAAATTGTTTCAAGCGATAGAATTGATATGCTTGTTTCCTTTATAAAGTGGAGCGGATTGCGGCTTATTATTGGCGAGTTGAGAAAATTTACTCAACGTGGTGGAGAACTTCGTATAATAACAACTTCGTACATGGGGGCTACAGACATAAAAGCAGTAGAAGAGCTTAGTAAGCTTCTCAATACCAAAATTAAAGTCAGCTACGATACAAAGCGCACACGTCTTCACGCAAAAACTTATGTGTTTTATCGTGAAACGGGCTTTACGACAGCTTATGTTGGCTCTTCCAATCTCTCAAATGCGGCAATTTCTTGTGGATTGGAATGGAATGTTAAAGTCACTAAAAAAGATTTGCCTGAGACCATAGATAAAATTAAGGCAACATTTGAAAGCTATTGGAATTCTAATGAATTTGAATATTACTCGGAGACACAGAAGGTCCGCCTTGCGCACGCGTTGAAAGCTGAAAAATTCTCAGATAGCAATAATGCGAAATTTTATACTTTTGACATATCGCCTTATTCGTATCAGCAAGAAATATTGGACAAGTTGGAGGCAGAGCGAACAATTCGGGGGCACTTTCGTAATCTTATTGTTGCAGCGACGGGAACCGGGAAAACAGTTATTTCTGCGTTTGATTACAAACATTTTAAAAAACAAAATCAGAATAAAGCTTGCAAATTATTATTTGTTGCTCACAGGGAAGAAATACTTGAGCAAAGTATAGATACCTTCCGCGGTGTTTTGAAAGATGCGAACTTTGGAGAGTTGTTTGTTGGTAATCATAGACCTGATAATATTGACAATTTGTTTATATCAATTCAGACATTTAACTCACAGGATTTTACAACTAAGACGAATCCAAACTTCTATGATTATATAATTGTCGATGAATTCCATCATGCGGCAGCTCCTACTTATCAAAAGCTACTTACATATTACAACCCTAAAATACTGCTTGGACTGACCGCTACGCCTGAACGTATGGATGGGAAAAATATGTTGGATTACTTTGAAAATCGTATTGCCGCCGAAATTAGGCTTCCTGAAGCAATTGATAGGAAGTTGCTTTGTCCGTTTCAATATTTTGGCGTTTCCGATATCGTTGACCTTGATGAGTTAAAGTGGAGCAGAGGCGGTTACGATAAAACAGAACTATCAAATATCTATACAATAAATGAAGGAACTGCAGTGCGTCGTGCCGACTATGTAATTGCTTCTATTTTGAAATATGTAACAGATATAGACGAAATTAAAGGACTTGGATTTTGTGTATCAATTGAACATGCAAAGTTTATGTCGGATTATTTTAATAATCACAATATCCCTTCAATGTACCTTGTAGGCAACTCGTCAGATGAAGATAGAAAGAATGTAAGAAATAAACTTGTAAACGGAGAAATTAAATTTATCTTTGTCGTTGACATCTATAATGAAGGCGTAGACATTCCCGAGGTTAATACAGTCTTGTTCCTTCGCCCCACTGAGTCGTTGACAATATTCTTACAGCAGCTCGGACGCGGCTTACGTATTTCCGACGGTAAAGAATGTTTGACGGTACTTGATTTTATTGGGCAAGCAAATAAGAGATATAATTTTGAGGATAAATTTGCGGCGCTTTTATCTAATACTACTCGTAGTATTCAGCGAGAGATAAAGGATGGCTTTGTTTCTGTTCCTAAGGGTTGCTATATTCAACTCGAAAAAAAAGCGCAGAAGTACATTTTGGAAAATATCCGAGCTTCGTTAAATTCGAAGAATGGTTTATTGGCAAAAACTAAAACATTTGAAGATGAAAGCGGTTTAAAGCTTTCGCTAACAAATTATGTTCATTATCATCATATTGATGTGAGGACAATTTACAATAAAAAATTAACATTTTATTCAATGTGTGAAAGTGAAGGGGTATGGCAAACAGCGGACCACATTTTCGATGATCCATTTAGAATTCTCTTTCATTTTTGTTGTGTTGATTCACTTAAATGGATTGATTTTGTTTTATCTGAGTTGCAAAATGGGAAATTTAAGGAGTTGAATTCTTATAATGAAGAACAACAATTAATGGTTAAAATGTTATATTCCTCAATTTGGGCTAAGACTCCTAAAACAGAAGGATTTATTGATGAAATAGAAGCGCTTAACTTTTTATTTAAAGATAAATACTTTATTGAAGAATTAATTGAGCTGCTCTGCTTATGCAAAGAAGATGTTAACATTGTTGGGCGCAATCATGAATTGAATTATATTTGTCCATTAGAAGTGTACTGTACTTATACCCGCGATCAAGCACTCGCCGCATTAGGCTTCAGCGAGGATTATACTGTTTCGGAAGGCGTCAAATATTTAAAAGATAAAAATACAGATGTACTGTTTACAACATTGAATAAAACAGATAAGTTTTATTCTCCAACCACAGCGTACAATGATTATTCAATCAACGAAAAATTATTTCATTGGCAAAGTCAAAGTACAACATCTGAAACTTCTTCAACTGGACGAAGATATATTAATCAAGATAATAGCAATAACAATATTTTGCTTTTTGTGCGTGAACAAAAGTCGGACAAATTTGGCCCGCAGCCATTTATTTTTCTTGGTAAAGTACATTATGTTAAGCATGATGGGAGTAAACCTATGAATATAGTTTGGCAACTGGATAATAATATACCGGCCAAGTTTTTATCAAAAACAAATAAATTAATTTTGGGATAAACATATGAGAATAGTAGACTTGTTTTCTGGGGCCGGTGGGTTAACATTCGGGTTTTATTATAAATTAGAGAACGGTAGATTTGTTCCAACCACAAATGAATTTATATTTGCAAATGAATTTGATAAACATGCGGCAGCAGCCTATAAGAAAAACTATCCTGATATAAATATGATTGTTGGTGATATCCGTGAAGTTCTAACTGATGAATTAATTAGAGAAAATATAGGTAATGAGGAAGTTGACTTAATTATAGGTGGGCCACCCTGTCAATCGTTTAGTACGGTTGGTAAGAGAATGTATGATGAAAAAGCGAAGCTCTTTTTAGAATATTTAAGAATTCTTAAAATGGTAAGGCCCAAAATGTTTTTATTTGAAAATGTTAAAGGGTTACTATCAATGAAGGAAATTTATTACAAAACAGATGAAAATGATAAAATAATAACTGAAGAAAAAATTGTGGGGCATAAAAATGGTAGACAAAGAAAGATACAAGTTCCTGTATTTGATCATTATGGGGATAAAATTTTAGATGTTATAAAAAAAGAATTCGGACAAATTGAAGAAGGTCTTGGTTACGACATAAAAGAACAATTGGTTAATGCAGTTGACTTTGGTGTTCCTCAAAACAGAGAAAGAGTTATAATAATTGGGATACGTAAGGATTTAAAAATATATTTTCCGGAATTTAAGGGCATAATTAATAAAAAATATACTATTAAAGATGCGATTTCTGATCTGCCAGAAATTGGGGAAGGGGAGAAAGAAGAAAAATATGCTTGTAAACCACAAAATGAATATCAAAAATTAATGAGGGGGAATAATAGAAAGTTAAGAGATCATAGTTGTGGAAATTACGGTGAGAAAATTAGAACCGTAATACAGCATGTAGAACAAGGACAAGGGCGCGATGAGTTCAATTCGTTAGTAGATGCTGGGAAAATTGATAGAAAGTATTATTTAACTTCTGGCTATAAAAATACATATGGTAGACTTGAGGAAAACAAGCCGTCCACTACTATAACGAATAATTTATCTACACCTTCAGGTTTGAGATGTATTCATTATTTACAAAACAGAGCTTTGACATCACGAGAAGGGGCAAGAATACAGTCATTTCCTGACAGTTTTAAATTTAAAGGTAATAGAACGCAAATAAATATGCAGATAGGTAATGCTGTTCCGCCATTAATGGCAATGTCATTAGCGAGGAATATTGAAGAGGTTTTAGGAGAAAGGATAAATGATACAGAATAGTAGTAATCAAATATTTTTCAATTTTTCTTATTTAGCTTTAAAGCTATTGGGGAAGAATATGTATTCAAGCGCATGGAATGCAATATCTGAACTTGTTGCAAATGGCATCGATGCTGGTGCGAAGAAAATTTATTTGTATATTGATATGTCAGATAAAGAGCATTCTATTGTTGAAATTTTAGACGATGGACAAGGAATGAGTTATAACGATTTGGCAAGCAAGTATGTATGGATAGGGAGGAACAAAAGGGCAACAGGAGATGTAACAGAGGAGGAAAGGTCACAACTCATGGGGCGTAAAGGCGTTGGTAAATTGGCTACGCTTTATCTGTCAGATCATTTCAAAATTGTAACGAAAAACAATGTGGAAACATCTGCATGGAGTCTTGATATTAGAAATGTGAAAGATGAAGATTCGCCTTGTCTAATGAGAATAGATAATAATGTCCAATTTGAAAATTTTTCGCTTTTTAAAGAATTTGATTCTGGTACAGCTTTGATCCTAGAGGATGTGGATATGAGAGGTATCGGTGTCCAAACATTAGAGGGCTTAAAAGCAAAACTGGCCGATTATTATTTGTTGGATGAAGTTGGAAGTAAAATTTTTGTTGCTGTCAAAGAAAATTGTAATTCAAAATATATCTATGATGAAGTATTAAAAAATAACAGTTTTAAGAATTTCTCCGCAATTTTTTCTACAGACATAAGTGTTATTAAGACAATAGAATCTTCAGACGGCATCTTTATGCCTTCAGCAATAGAGAAGATAGCTAATAAAAAACGCAAGGTTAAGGTATTTAATAATCATGAATTCACAATTTCAGGAGAAGATTTCTTTTGTGATGAAAAAGGTAATAAAACCAAAGAAAAATTAAAGTATAATTTAAGTGGTTGGATTGGGATTCATAGTTCAATTAAAGCTAGAGATGCGAGACGTAACGATGAAAACTATATAAAGAATAAGGCATACTCACCAAATGCCCTAAGATTATATGTAAGGAATAAATTAGCAGTAAATAATCTTATGACTTATGTTAAAAGCACGCAAACAATGAGTAATTATATCGAAGGAGAGATATCTTTTAATTTGTTAGATAATGACTTGTTGCCAGATATCTCTACCTCCAATAGAGAGGGGTATCCTATTGAAGATGAACGTGTACAGTTGCTTTTAAAGATATTAGAACCTATTTTAAAAGCATTGTATTCATCGAGAATTAAATTAGGACAAGATATCACAGAGGAAGAAAATACATTCATTTTGGAACAGCAAGCGATAAAAGAAGCTGCGCGCAGAAGGGCGGAGTTAATTGCACAACAAGCTTTGGCTGCGCAAAAAGAAGCTGAAGAAAAAGCTAAAAAATTATCGGAAGAAAACGAGAAGTTTAAAGACAGAATTGTATTCTTCGAAAAAGGGTTCAAAGGGTCAGGAGAAAAATATAAATTAGGAATGCATCTGGGTGTTAATTTTGCAAAAGAAATTAGAGGTACAGTATTAGATTTGTTTGAATATTTAGAAGATATAGAAGACAAAGAAAAATTTAACTCTACAATAATGGCGATTGATCGTAATGCAGAGAAAATAGAAAAGATGCCTGAATATATTGATGATGTTAAATTTTCTTTAAATTCACAATTTATAACTTTAGATGTGGTGGATTTTATCAAGCAATATCTTGAAACAAAAAACACAACAAAACTTAAATGTAGAATCAACAATACGGGGGTAACATTAATTAAAAAAGCCGATTTTGGTTCATTAATAATGCTTGTTGAAAATATTCTTAGTAATTCTCGCAAGGCGGAAGCAAAAGAATTATATTTTGATGCATACAAAGAAGGTACAAAAATAGTTTTGGATTTTCATGATGATTCTCAAAGTGGCTTAAATAGAAAATATTGGAAAAACCCCAATTTAATTTTTGAATTGGCGGAAAAAACGGGGTATCAAGGATTTGGTATTGGTTGTTATCAAATTAAAGAAATAGTTAAAGAATTAGAAGGAAGTATTGAGGCAGTAGCAATTAAAGAGACGGAATCAAAAATGAAACTTATACAAAGGATGACTTTCGAGGATGAGCAAATTTAAAATATTGTGGATAGATGATTCAGATAAAAAATGTAAACGTGAAAGACTTCTTGTTAAGGAGTTTATTAAATCATTAGATTTAGCTCCAGAAATTTATTGTATCAATGAAATATCGAAAGATAGTATCGAGAAAGAGGACGGTATAATAAATAGAGCATTATCTTCAAGGGATTATGATCTGCTTGTAATTGATTTCCTATTATCAAAAGATGTATTGGGTAGCGATATAATTAATGAAGTAAGGAACAAGAAGAAGATTTATACTGATATAGTTTTTTACTCTAGTTCAAAAGATGACATTACGAATGCGGTAAAATTAAGCTATGAGGCTGAATCCGCTTATGATTACTTTGATGGGATTTATGTCGCACCAATGCAAGAAGAATGGTTTATGCAGAAGATGCAATTTGTAATAAATAAAATTGTAAACTCATGGTTTAGCCCTAATGCTTTGAGAGGAGTTATTCTTGATAAAACGAGTAAAATAGAAAATAATGTTTGCGAATTGATTGGCTCATATTATCAAACTAAATTACCGGAAATTATAACTTTTTTAAACCAGAAAAAGGAAAATGTATATAGAGCTGTTCATGATAAATGGGAAAAATTAGCTATTGCCAAGGATCCTATTCAAGAAATAATAAGTGATCCGTCACAATATAATTGGAATTTAAAAAAGCAGATCTTTGATTTGTTAGTAGAGAACGATTTGCTACATATAGATGAGGAAGTGGCCAAAGCAATTGATAAGATTTTCGTAATTAGGAACACACATTTTGCGCACAACAAGGCTAAAATTAAAGATGGAAAAATTGAAATTGATGTGAATGGTAAGATCGAAATATATGATGATAAAAGGATAGGGGAATTAAGACATACAATACAAATTGTAGAAGAATACTTTGATAACGCTAGAAAAAATTTACATAAATAGATATCAAAGCATAAAGGAATTTGCAAAGGTTGAGGATAAATATTACAGCAATAGTATGATTAGAAAGACATACTTTGAAACAGGGGAAGCACTATATAAACTTAGTGGTTATTCAAGTTTTTTGCAACAGCGATTAGAGGCTTGTATTGAAGCTGCTGAGGATGGTTATTATTTTTTAAGTGTTTTAACTTTATTGAATATGCTTGAAGACACTTTAAAATCCTCATTGGATAATTATGACGATAATTTTAATGTTATAGCAAAGAACGCTTTTGAGCTAAATTTTTTAACAGCGATAGAATATTCTTTTATTAGCTTTGATAACAATAGTTTGCGTAAATTTAGAAATTGTATTGCACATAAAAATTTATCGACAATGTATCTGCAATTTTCAATGGAAGAACTATTATATCCGCTTTCTGAGGAAGAAACATATAAGCATTTTTATGATAAATATTCTGAAATAATTATCAACCTAATTCTTAAAATTGCGGCAAAAAATAGACAATACAATATTTGTGTTGATAGATTTCTTAAAAATAATGCTTATATAATTCGTCAGATCTCTATACCGTATTTGTTAGAGCTAAAAGGTTATCTAAGGAATTATGCTGATAATGTCAATCAATCAGAGTCCGACATCATTAGATTGCTTGATAATAGCTCAGACGCTTTTATGATTAATGCAATATTAAAATGCAACTTAACTGTATTGGAAGTCGACAAAAATAATTAATTAAAATTTCTCGCCGTTAAAATATAACCTACAATGGCGAGGATATTTTATTATAAGAGTATAGTTACTAGTTTCGGAGAAAAATATAATGACTATAAAAGAACAAATAGAGAAAGAAATTGGAAAAATTTATAATAAGTATTTGCATTCGGCTGAAGAAATAGTAAGTGATTATAACCGCGAAGAGTCATTGCGAAAAGACTATGAAGGGCGACAAATTTATGAATTGTTACAAAATGCTGACGACGAAGCGGAAGATGTCGACGGAGACGTTTTTATAGAATTGGATGGGACGAAACTAACAATTAAAAATACAGGTACTCCGTTTTCATTCAGGGGTATAAAATCTCTTATGCACCCCAACGCAAGTCCTAAACTTGTAAATGAAAATAAAATAGGCAATAAGGGGCTCGGTTTTAGGGCGATATTGAATTGGACTGATTCTATAAAAATTTTGACCAAAGATTTTTGCGTTGAGTTTTCTAAGGATTATGCTAAATCGTTTTTCAAGAAAATTACGGAAGAAAACAATGCTTTGCTTCCCGATATAAAGCTACTCACCAAACAAGATTTCCCCATATCCCTTCTTTCTTGTCCCCGCGTTCTTGACGAAGATGTTTTCCCTGACGATGGATATGATACTGTTATAGTCTTTGATTGCAACGAAAAATTAATCGAAGAAATTAAAAACGAAATACAGGGGTTGACATTAGAAGAACTTATATTTTTAAAAAACCTTAAGACTATACATATCAAGACAGAAGATATATATCGCACAATAGAAAAAATTGAAATTAATGACGAAGTGTTTTTAAGAGAAAAGGACGAACTTACTGGAACAGAAGAAGAAAGAAATTGGAAAATATTTAGAACTCAAGGGGAGATAGAGATTGAAGAAAAGCTTAAAACATATAAGTTTATAATTGCATATAACGAAAAATATGATAACAGAAATAACGTGCTTTATTCGTATTTCAAGACCGATGTCAAAATGCCGTTCCCGGCACTTATTCACGGCACATTTGAACTGTCAAGCGATAGGAATAACTTAATTAAGGGTAGTGAAGTTAATAAAATTCTTATTGAAAAATTGGTTGATTTTATGATCGAGACGGCGGTTAAGATATCCCTTGATTCGGGTGAGTGTGGTTATGCCCCGTTGCAATTGCTAACTTCAGATTTGAGTTCTTTTACTCTAGATACTTATTATGATTTTAATTATATATTAGGCAGTAAGCTGAGGACGGCAAAAATATTGCCTACAATAAGCAACGCATATTTGTCAGTTGAAGATAGACCCAAATATTCAATTTCTGGATTTGAATGTACTGTTAATTCGGAAAAATTTCCCGAGCTTTTAAAAAATGAACCCGCCGGACCTATAAGAGCATTTATACAGAATCTTAATTTGGGGTTTTATAGCCAAAGCGAACTATGCAATAGGATTAATAGCGACTTAGATTATTATTCTTTAGAAGACAAATGTGAACTTATTAGCTGTTTTAAAGATGAATATAAGTATCCCAATGGCGATATTGGTGCGCCATATTTACTTGTTGACATAAAAGGTAACGCTATTTGCGATAAAGAAAAAGTATATCCATTAAGTGGAGGCAAGACGTTTGTTGGATTGCCAGACTGGGTAAAAATCCATTTTTTAAACGATAAGATGGAGCAGTTGCTGCGTAAAGAATTTAAAATATCTGGGCAAGATGATGTAAGCGTAAGGCAGTTTGCTCAATCTATGTCATTATTTAATGTTGATGAATACAGTTTTGAAAAGGTCTTAAGAAATTTAAACGGACAAATTGCCTCCGAAGACTTATCGATTGACCATTGTCGAGAAGTATTATTTTGGCTATACTCGTGTTATAAAAATGGGAATAAATTTCCTGGCGGTCTTAAAATAAAGGTACTTGGTCGAAACGGAAACTTACTTAATGCTTCCGAGTGCTATTTCGGTAAGGAGTACAAAAATGTAATTGGCGAAAATGTTCTTGCGACAGTTACGGGCAATTTTATTGCTGATGCGGATACATTAGGGCTTGGAAGTGAAACGGAAAAAAGTGTTAAAGAATTTTTAACTTGGTTGGGAGTAAGAAAATATCCGAGAGTAATCTATAAATCAATAACAGGTGATGAGAGAAGCTCGTTTGATAAGTATCATCAGGAAATATCAAGCGAGTATATTTGCGATAATGGTGAAAGTTATAAATGGGAAGAATTTAGCATTTCCGAGTGTAAGGCAGCAACTTTTGAGCATCTTGATGAAATTTTAGCTAATTCCAACTTTGAGGATATTGTAGCATGGTTTATCTCAGATAATAGAGTTCAGGAAATGTTGGTAATTGATGAAGAAATTTATAAAGGCTCGTATATAAAGGGCAAAAAGTTGAGTCAATATAGTTTAAGAACGGTTAGTCCTAACAATATGCGTTCTTATTTTCTGTGGCGATTAAAAAGTGTTAATTGGGTAAGATGTCGCGATGGGAACAAGTATGCTACAAGCAAATGTTGCTTCACTGATTATGGAATATCTCCTCTGGTAGTTGTTCCTGAGTATGATTTAACAATATTTAAAGAATTAGTAGGTAACAGGGCAAAACGTCAGGTTGATGATGTTTTGAGTAAATCCGGAGTGGCTGACAGTATTTGCGATATGGATAAAAGGACGATATTTCGTATTTTATTGCAATTACATGAGGTCGATACGGATTGTACAAAAGGAAGCAAAATATATAATGAGCTGATTAAACAATTAGAAAATATTGATAAACTTTCGTACGGGAACACTGAATACTCTGAATTTGTTCGCAGCGGTAAAGTTTTATGTAAGCATAACGGCGAAAAGGCATATATGCCAATAAAAAGTGTGCGTTATACAGATAATAAAATTTTTAGCGGTGAAATCTTAAAAAAATTTAATATGCTTTGCGTTAATGCGCGAAGCGGTGAGGGCAAGGTTGAGAAAATACTCGGCGTTTTACCGTTGAAAAACGTAAATATCTCTCTGGCGGGAGAAGTTATAAAACATCCATGCAATGCTGATTTTCAGGAAATTTATAAACAGTTTTTACCTTATGTTTATGCCTGTAGGTTGATGGTAGTAAAAAAGGCTCAGAAGGATTTAAAAAATCTTAAAAATACAAGGGTATTGTTGGTCAGTGAAATAGATATAAAATTCAGTTTTGGTGGAGAAGAATTTATTTCCAAAATTAATGATTTTGAAATAGCTTATATTACAAAGGATAATACGGCATATATAAAAGTACCCACCGCCTATAGCGATATCGAAAAACTCAAGTCAAATGTGATTGAATTCTCTGCAGCTGTTTCTGAGGTGGTTACAAATATTTTAGATGTTGATGGCGACAGGGAATTTTTCCGCGATATGTTTACGCGATCCAAGAGTGCTCGAGATTACATTATGCGTAATGACCGTGGAGATGAAGAGTTGATTTATCTCAAGCAGGCAATGGAGGAATTAAAAATAAAGTCGGATATTAAGTCTGATTTTTGGAGAATAGTTGCAGATTGTCTTGGCATTGGATACAAAGATGAAAGTGAAGCCGAGATACTTGTTAATGAAACTTTTGATATCGGTGAATGTAATATCGATTTTAGTAATATATCAAGCTTAAAGAGTTTAGATGTGATAGTTACCTTGTTCAATAAATTGGATATTGATATTGATGAGTACAATATAAGAGCAATTAATGAAATAAATCTTATTCCGTATTGGAAGAGGCGATTTATAGATTTAAAACTTACTATTAAAAATAAGTATTATAGCTATCTATACAAGCTTGGTGTGAATAAGGAAGTATCCATCGAGGAGTTCGTATCTTTGCTTAGTAAGTATTCTTTTACCGATGCACCTTTTGTAAATAGCGTAAAGGAAGATATTTACAAAAAATTTAATAACCTTTTCGGAGTGTCAGTGGATGAACTTAATACGATTCAAACTGCTGATAAAAAGGTTCTTGATGCAATGAGCGGCAGTTTAGATTTGATGCGGACTGCGGAGCTTTTAGGACGAGAGGATGAGTTGGAGCAGCAAAATGATTCTCAGTCATTAGATGACAACTCGGAAGAATGTGAGCAAGACGATGAGCCCGAAGATAAAAAGGTGAATAATATTGAGCCCGCTAATATTGGGAGAACGGAGTTTGAACCTAAAACGCATTATGATGGGAAACCGCGTGGTGGATTTCGTGCTGAAGATTTACAGAAAACAAAGTTGCGGAATGGACTATTATGCGAGAAAGCTGTATTAGAAAAACTACAAGAAAAGTACAAGGCAAAATGGGTTTCTGGTTATTCCAAGGAGTATGGTAATCCGGAAGGTAGTGATGATTACGGTTACGATATTGAATATGTTGACGAGAGTGGTGAAGTTATTTTTGTTGAGGTTAAATCATCTACTTCGGATAAAATTGAATTTTCTATGACGCAAAATGAAATTGATGTCGGAAGAGCCAATAAAAATCGATATAAGGTTATATTCGTAAATTCTGGTGCGAACCCATTAGTGCCTTTAGATCTGGGGTATATTTTCGATTTTGATGAAGGTGAAGAATTGTTTGACAACTCAAAATTTGCAATTAAAGCAAAGGAATATATTTTATTGACTAAAAAAAGATAGGCGATATAAATAAGTCTTTTTATTTTTCACTTGGGTTTATTACAGAATCGCTATCAGTGATAAAAATTTTTTTAAAAGTGTTAAGTTGAAAAATAGCTTGTCCTATACAATAATACAAAATTAAAGGAGAGCACAAATGCAGGCTAAAATTTTTTGTAGGACAGTGGCAAAGGGCAAGCAGGCGTTCTATATGACTGTAAATGGACAAAAGTATTTTCTCTTTACGCAAGACTATCGCGTAAGCAATAAAGAATACTTTCAAAATGGAGTTAGCATTTCTGAAATCAACAATTACAGCGGGGTACATAGTACGGCAGTGAGGAAAACTTTGGATAAGTTGCCTACATATATTCGATACGTTGAAAAAGAATTCGGCGTAGCGATTTACGAAAAGACGAAACAAGCCCGCCAAAAGAAAAATCATAAGGCGTATAAAAGAGAAAAGTTTTTATGGCAGCACCTTGATTGGGAAGTTGCATAACGTTTGATTAACCGGAGGTAAATGAATTGAAAATCATATTCAGCAATCTTCCTATGAAAAAGGAATTGCACGCATTTAATTACAAGGCAGACGGTAACATTACTATCGAGTACGACGGGGAAGTTATCTTTCCCGTCAATTCGGTACTTGCAAAAACAATGAAAAAGGGTGAGAAGGTAAAAGTAGTCCTTCTTTCCAAAGTGGATATCGAAGGTAACAGCGCAATCAACGCAGGGATATTCCAGAAAGAGCTTAACAACATAAACCGTAGTATTGGTGCGGATATAGAATATATTACGCTCACAACGCCGTTTGAAGAAACACGCGGAGTTCACGAAACACTTCTTCGCGATATGATCGGTAAACTCGAAAATGGTGCGGAGATTATCGGCGATGTAACTTATGGCCCGAAGCCGCTTCCCATAATCATGTTTGCCGTTATGAACTTTGCTGAAAAGTTTTTCTCGGCAAAAATCAAAAATATAGTTTATGGAAAAGTTGATTTTATAGACGACGGAAGCGGAACCGGCAAAACGAAGCCGGTTAACCCCGTACTCTATGATTTAACTCCATTATATTATCTTAATTCCGTAACCAACGCTATGGAGTATAAAACCTCTGAAGAAGCGTTAAAAGCACTTGACGTATTGCTCGAATTATAAGGAGCTTTACGATGTTTACACGAGAAGAGTTAGAAAATTTAATAAACAATTCTCCGCTCTTTAACGTTGATAAGGACAGCAATCCCGAGCTTTATAAAACGGAAAAGTATGCGCTGTTCACGCTTATTGCCGACTATTATCGGTCGTATATTTTTCCGTACAAACCGTTTGAAGATTACAGCTTAACGCTTATGGAAACCGCTACGGAATGTTTAAAATATTACGACGGGGCAAAGGGTGAATTTTTACATCTTTTCAACAAAGCAATGAAGCGGGATTTAGGCATTGCAAAAGCAAAGGAGCTTATTGAAACGCATAGGAAAGGGATAAAACTTTCGGCTTATGACGAGCGGATGGTTCGCAAAGTAATATCGCTGGCAAACAGCAAAAACTTGGATATTCACGATAGTGCAGTTCAACACAAAATAGCTATTGCGTTGAGCATAAGTGCGGACAGAGTTGCCGAATTAATTAAATTAAACGACAACGCGGTTGCGGTTTCGGCTACGTTAACGAACGACGACGGTGACGAAGTTGAACTGTTTGATTTGCAGGCGGATAAAGTCGATACGCCAGATAAAGCGATTATTTCAAAGGATGGATTACAAGAGCTTGTCAAGCAAATTGATGCAGTATTTCAAACTGTGCAGGAAAGGCAAAAGAAGTTGCTGTCTTTGTTGCTTACGATAGAGCTTGTAAAGGCACTTGATTATGATTTTAAGGCAATCGTAAATCTGTTGCAAATATACACTTTTTTCAATAAAGAAATTTTAGATTGGTATGATAAGAACGGAGACATTCCCACGGCGAAACAAATAGGTGATATTTGTGGGGTGTCGGAGCAAAGCCTCAGCCGTACATATAAAAATTTCAAAGAAAAGTTGAAGAAAAACTGTTAAGTGCAGTGGAAATAAGTTCTATATAAATGCAGAAGAACAAAACAAAGGAGTACAAATGGTTTTAAATCTTAAATTAACTTACGCACCTCATTTGAACGAAGAGAATCGCGCACACGACCGTGAACTTATTGACGCAGTCAACGACGGCTTGACGCATTCCGTAAAGATTACGACGAATAAACTGCAAATTGAAAGAGACAGAAAAGATCAACGCAGTATCAGTGCGATAAGGGGTGTAAAACTAATTTATCAGATGGCGCGTGGCGGCTGCCTGATTTTGATGGGGAATTTAAGCTGTTCTTTCAGACAACCTTACGGCGGCGAGTTTTTCGTTACCAAAACGGCCGTAGAAGAAAATCGCAATTTCAAAGAAGTGGAAGGCGTTGACGCGGATATAATTTTTACGAATTATCCTACGGGCATACAAACGATGCAGACATATCTTGCAATGCTTGCCGAATCCCCCAATCTGGTATTTAACTTGTCGCAGTTTGATGAGTTTATGGAGATTTTCGGGTTCTATAAAACTCTTTCGGGTGAACTGAACAATAATGTTACTTATCGCGTAGAAACGGTGTCTAATCCTTATTACTTTGTATCGATTGACGAAAAAGAAATCGAACCAGATGAAGAAAATGCTGTTAAGAATGCAAATGGTATCGTTATAGGCTATATACTTGAAGTATACAAATTTGAACAGCTTTCAAGCGAGTTGCAGGAAAAGGTAAGGCAGCTTGTAGATATCCGTGTAAGGGGTACGGATAAAGAACTGAAAAAGATAAGAAGTTTTTCGGACAACCTGTTTTTAAGCGACGAGTACGACGTGCGGGAAGAGGCAATCAGACAGCTTGTCAGCTTTGATTTGGTAAATTTGCGCAAAGAAGACGGTTTTGTCGTTCTTATGGGTGAATATTCTTCGACCAATAAGTTTAAGTATTTGCACCTGTACGATATGGGGCAAAAAGTCAAGCTTGAATCAATTGATAATTCCTTGCGATTAATCAATCAGGGCGCGTCAGGTGCGGC